>Ga0335085_10015124_pt1 | contig 11210 bp, 6 predicted proteins | sample Lox_Sample_45_FD_206712 | JGI IMG/M metagenome (GOLD analysis project Ga0335085, IMG submission 206712) | Soil microbial communities from Loxahatchee National Wildlife Refuge, Florida, United States - Lox_Sample_4.5 | ecosystem: Environmental > Terrestrial > Soil > Wetlands | place: USA: Florida... | reverse complement strand
GCGCCGCTCCCGTCCCGGACGTGCTGAACCCCGACACGCCGACCGGCGCGCCGTAGCGTCCGTTCGGCGATCCCGGCGGCCTTGGCCGCGACCACCAGCTCTTTGAAGTCTCGGGGGCCGCCCGCAAGCTCGTCACGGAGCCAATGGGTCGCGTCCCGCTGTTCGGCTTGGGCCGCCGCCGACCGGGCGGTCAGGAGATCGTCCGGGGACACCTGAGTGACCCCCAACCATTCCAAACGGGGCGCCTGGGCCGCCTCGCCGGAGGCGGTCTCCAAGGCGACGGTGATAGGGCGAAACGCCAGCGATGGCCCGGCCTGGGAAAGATTGTTCTTGGGCATCGCGACGACCGAGATCCCGGGCTCGTCCGGATGCCGGTCGACGATCAGGCCCACCCGAGCCTGGCCGATGATCCCGATCGACCCCCCGCCCGCGGTGATCGCGTTCCCGCCCGGATTCTTACGCAGGTGCCGGACGACGGCGATGCACATGTTGCGACGGGCCGCGATGGCCGCGAGGCGGTTGAGGACACTCCGGACGTCTTGCTCGCGGTTGATGCTGACCGTGGGGCCGAGCGCGGCCGCGAGGGGATCGATAATGAGGAAGCGCACGTCGGGCCGGGCGTCGAGTGCGCGGCCCAGGGCCCGGAGATCGGCGGGGAGCGACGCCGGCGCGAGCGTGTCGTCACCGCGCCGCTCCATCCCGGCGACGTGGTGCACGCGGGCCATGTCGGCGCCCGCGGCCTCGAGCCTGGGCCGAATGGTGTCGCCGGCGTCGTCTTCATAGGTGAGAACGAGCGTATCGCCGGCGGCGGCCGCGCCGCGCGCGCCGGAGCCGTCCGGCATCGGCGCGCCGCGAGACAGCCGGGCGGCGATGTCCAGCATCATCGTGCTCTTGCCCTGGCCGGGGAATCCGTCGACGACCACGAGTTTCCGAAGCGGGAGGTAGCCGGGCCAGATCCAGTGGATGGCTTCGAGGGAGACGTCGCCCATGGGGACGACGCGCATCTCGCCGTCGTGGCCGTGGTCGTGGTCGTGCCCATGATCGGGGCCGTGCCCGTGCCCGTGGTCGTGGTCGTGGTCGTGCGGGAGCTGGGAGGTACCGCCGAGGGTGTCCATTGCGAGGGAGTGGTGGAAGGGATGAGGATGGTCGATCGCATGATACCAGGCGTTTATTTCTTTGTCAAGTCACAGTGTTTTCCTTCTATATCCTACTCTATTCCGCGTTCGTCGTGCCGTTGGCAATGGTATGCGCCGAGGATATCCGGGTGCCGCCAAGGCGGCCTTGCAGGCCAGCGCCGGCCAGGCTATTTCTTGTCATATCATACCTTTTCCATTTCAAATGCACGGAGTGTGGCACGTGGCACATCCCAAGACCCCCCGCGGCGACCTCGTTCCCATCAGCCACGCCCGGCTCCGGACCTGGCTCGATCGCCGCGGCCTGAGCGCCAACGAGGTCGCGCGCCGCGCCGGCATGCTGCCCCAACGACTCAGTCTCCTGGTCACCGGCAAAGTCGCCCGCTGCCGACGTCGCGACCGACAGGAGCTCGCCCGCGTCCTCGGCGTCAGCGTCGCCTTTCTGAGCGGCGATCCGGCCGCTGAGCCGCCCGGCGGCGGCCTGACCAGCCAGATGGTCGAGCCCGTGCTCACCGGGGAACGGCCCCGCCGCCGACGACCCGGAGCGCGCCGAGCCCCATCACCCGCCAACGAAACCCGCGTCCAAGCCGAGCACTTGGCGCTCCTGGCCGACCTCGAGCGCACCTTCCCCACGCAACCCGACGTGGCGGAGCGCGTCGGGCCCGTCCCCGCCGAACTCCGAGCCGACGGCGTGACCGAGCCCATGTGGCGCGCGATGCGCCTGTCGGAGGCCCGCGCGTTTGGCTCCCTCTACGCGCTCGAACTCAACATCCTCCAAGGGTTCCTCGGCGGGTCACCGGATCTGCCGGACCGGCCCGACGACGTCATGGAACGGTTCGCCGTCGACATGGCGCGCGTCATCAGGACGGTGCTGGAACCGTGGTCGTCCGGCCGGCTCCCTGCCCCGCCGGGCGGGGCGCGTCTGGTGTCGGCACTCGGTGCCCTCACCACTGAGTTGATTCAGGCGACGCTCATGGGTGAGATCGAACCGCCCGAGATCATCGACGCCGCCACGGCGGAGCTGGAGCAGATGGCGCGCGGGCTCCGCGAGCGGCAGCGCGAGGCCAGGATCCGCCGCGCGGAGGCGGGCGCCTAGGGGATCCGATCGAGCCGCTGCCATCAGTCAGAGGCGCGGGGCATGGGCACCCGGAGGCGACCTGCCAAACGATTCGGCCGGCGCCGGATTGCGCCGTTCGCACGGCCCACCCAGTTTAGCCCGCTACACCGCGCCCTCGACAGCTCGAGCGCGCCCGCACCCTCGTCTCGAACTTCCCGGCCGTGTCGGAACCAGAGCTGCCGCTCATCGATCGCCTGACCCAGCACCGGACCATGGGCGCCATCCCGCGCCCCGAACTGGAGTGGCTCATCGCGCACGGACGCCTGGTTCACTACGAACCCGGCGACATGATCGCGCGCAAAGGCGAGAACGCCAACCGGTTGCTGATCGTGTTCTCGGGCCGCTTCGCGATTCAGGTCGATCGCGGCGCCGGCTCGCGGCGCGTGCTGGAGTGGCGCGGCGGCGACGTGTCGGGCGTCCTCCCGTACTCGAGGATGACGTCGCCCCCGGGCGACACGGTCGTCGAAGAGGCGGGTGAATCGCTCGAACTGCGCGGGCAGATCTTTCCCGAACTGATCCGCGAATGCCCGAACGTCACCGCGACCCTCGTCCACGTGATGGTCGATCGCGCGCGGCATTTCGTCTCGGTCGACCTCCACGACGAGAAGATGATGTCGTTGGGGCGGCTGAGCGCGGGCCTCGCCCATGAATTGAACAACCCCGCGTCGGCCGTCGCCCGGAGTTCGAAGCTGCTCGAGCACGAGCTCGATGCGGCGGATGCGGCCGCGCGCGCGTTCGGGGCGACGCGGCTCACCGACGCGCAGCGCCGGCTCGTCGAAGAGGTGCGCGCGCTGTGCGTCAGCGTGCCCAGCACCGGGGCGACGTCGGCGATCGACCGGGCGGACCGTGAGGACGCGATCGTCACCTGGCTCGATCGTCATGCGATCGACGTGCCGGACGCCGGAATGATCGCGGACACGGGGGTCACGCCCGACACGCTCGACCGGCTGGCGGCCGCGCTCGATCCGCCCGCGCTGGACGCCGTGGTCCGCTGGATCGCGACGGGGTACGCCGCGCGCTCGTTGGCGTCGGAGATCGAGCGGGCGGCGGCGCGCATCTACCAACTCGTGGCGGCGGTCAAGCGGTTCACGTTCATGGACCGATCCGCGTCGCCCGATCTCGTCGACGTCGTCCCGGGGCTGACGGATACGGTGACGATGCTCGGCGCCAAGGCGCGTGCGAAATCGGCCGTCGTGCGGGTGGAGGCGGAGCCCGACGTACCGCGCGTGCTGAGCTCGGGCGGCGAACTCAATCAGGTCTGGACCAATCTGCTCGACAACGCGCTGGATGCGGTGCCCGAGGGCGGCGAGGTCACGATCACCGTCCGCCGCGAACGCAACGAGGTGGTCGTTCGCGTCGTCGACAACGGGGGCGGGATCCCGGAGGATGTTCTTCCGCGGATCTTCGATCCGTTCTTCACGACGAAACCCGTCGGGCAGGGCACGGGATTGGGCCTCGAGATCGCGATGCGGTTGGTGCGCCGCCAACAGGGCGACCTCACCGTGGAGTCGCGCCCCGGCCGGACGGTGTTCCGCGTCAGCCTGCCGATTCCCGCCGACGCTACCCCAGCGGTCTCATGAGCAAACCAGTTATTCTGACCGTCGACGACGATCCCGAGGTGCTGAACGCGATCGAGCGCGACCTGCGCCAGCACTACCGCGCGAACTATCGGATCATCAAGGCCGGTTCGGGTGCGCTGGCGCTCGAGGCGACGCGGCAACTGAAGCAGCGCGGAGCCGCCATCGCGCTCTTTCTCGTCGACGAGCGGATGCCGGAGATGACCGGCACGCAGTTTCTCATCGAAGCGCTCGCGCTGTATCCGGACGCGCGCCGCGTACTGCTCACGGCCTACGCCGACACCGGGACCGCCATCACGGCGATCAACCGCATCGGCCTCGATCATTATTTGCTCAAGCCGTGGGAGCCGCCGGCGGAGCGCTTGTATCCGGTACTTGATGATCTGCTCACGGATTGGACGGCCAAGGCGCGGCCGGCCTTCGACGGCGTGCGCGTCGCGGGCACGTCGCACTCGCCGGCGAGTTATGTCGTCAAGGATTTCCTCTCCACCAACCAGGTCCCCTACCAGTGGCTCGACCTCACGAAGGACATGGCCGCCCGCGCGCTCGTCGCGGGCATGTCCGACGGGCTGACGCGCCTCCCGGTCGTGCTCTTTCCCGACGGGACGTCGATGGTGCAGCCGAGCGCGCGGGAATTGGCGGAGAAGTTGGGGATGCAGACGCGGCCCAACCGGCCGTTTTATGATCTCGTGATCGTGGGCGGCGGGCCGGCCGGTCTGGCGGGCGCCGTGTATGGCGCGTCGGAGGGGCTGCGCACCGTGCTCATCGAGCGGAGCGCCCCGGGAGGGCAGGCGGGCACGAGTTCCCAGATCGAGAATTATCTGGGGTTCCCGGGCGGGATCACGGGCGCCGATCTCGCGCGGCGCGCGGCCACGCAAGCCAGGCGCTTTGGCGCCGAGATTCTGACGGTGCAGGACGCGGTGTCGATCCGGCGCGATGACCCGTATCGGACGGTGACGCTGGCGGACGGGTCGGAGCTCAGCTGCTATGCGATCCTGCTCGCGCCGGGGATGGAAGTCCGCCAGCTCTCCGCGCCCGGCGTCGACGCGTTGGTCGGCGCGGGCGTGTATTACGGCGCGGCGTTGACCGAAGGGATCACGTTTCGCGGTCAGGACGTGTTCGTGGTCGGCGGCGCCAACTCGGCCGGCCAGGGAGCGATGTTCTTTTCGCGCCACGCGCGGCTGGTCACGATGCTGTTGCGTGGACCGACGTTGAGCTCGGGCATGTCGCAGTATCTGGTCGACCGCATCACCGAGACGCCGAACGTGGCGGTGATGACGAACACGGTTGTCGCCGGCGTCCGGGGCGATGGGCGCCTGGAGGCGATCACGCTGGCCGACGCCGCGACGGGCGAGACGCGCGAGGTGTCCGCGAGCGCGATGTTCATTTTCATCGGCACGGCGCCGCGCACGGGGCTGGTCGCCGATCTGGTTGAGCGCGACGCGCAGGGGTTCATCCTGACCGGGCGAGATCTGATGATCGACGGCCGGCGGCCCAAGGGCTGGCTCGCGGATCGGGATCCGTTCTTGTTCGAGACGAGCGTGCCGGGGATCTTCGCGGCGGGCGACGCGCGGCGAGGATCGGGAAAGCGGGTGGCCGCGGCCGTGGGGGAAGGGTCGGCGACGGTCAGCATGATTCACGAGTATCTGTCGACGGTGTAGACGAAACCGAAGCCGGCCGCGTCGGCTCGAGCGCGCGGGCACCACAGCCGGCGGCAGCCTTGCATTCCGAGCCTGACAACACCCTTTATTCACGAGGGCACCGACGCGCCCCCCGATTCCCGGCTCACCGGCATGAGTCCCCCGCTCGCTCCTCTCGACCCGCTCTTTCTCTCCTTCCAGCTGGCGCTGGCGGGGCGCTATTCGATCGAACGCGAGATCGGGCGCGGCGGCATGGGGGTCGTGTACCTCGCCAAGGAAGTCCATCTCGACCGTCCCGTCGCGATCAAGCTGCTCCCGCCGGACAAGGCCAAGGACCCGGTGCTCCGCGAGCGGTTTCTGCGGGAGGCGCGCCTGGCCGCGAAGCTGTCGCATCCCAACATCGTCCCGATCTTCTCCGTCGACGAGAGCGCGGCGTTCGTCTTCTATGTCATGGCGTTCGTCGATGGCGTCACGCTGGCGCAGCGCATCCACCAGCGCGGCCCGCTCGGCGCCGGCGAGGGGGCGCGCGTCATCCGGGAAGTCGCATGGGCGTTGGCCCATGCGCACGACAGTGGCATCGTGCATCGGGACGTCAAGCCGGACAATATCCTGTTGGAGGCGTCCACCGGTCGCGTCCTCGTCACCGACTTTGGCATCGCCGCCGCGCTCGCCGATGGGAGCGGCGCGGGGGTCACCGGCACCCCCGAGTTCATGAGCCCCGAGCAAGCGCTCGGCAAAGAACTGGATGCCCGGAGCGACCTCTACTCGCTCGGGGTGACGGCGTTCTTCACCCTGTCGGGTCGGCTGCCCTTCGAGGGGCGGAACGCGACGGAGATTCTTGCCAAGCACGTGGCGGTACGCGCGCCGCGGCTCGGCAGCCACGGCCTCCCCGTGCCGCGCCGGCTGGCGGGGCTCGTCGATCGGTGTCTCGCCAAGGATCCGGACCACCGGCCTCCGAGCGCCACCGTCCTGGCCGAGCAGTTCGGGGTCGCGATGGAGCATCGTCGCGAACTGCCGGCGGCGCTTCGCGGGTTCGTCAAACGCAATGGCCGGCTGACGGGGCTCGGGACGATCGCGTCGCTGGCCGCGGTCGCCGCCGGGAGCGCGTGGCTCGCGCCGTACGTGGGGGTCGCGGGCGCGTACGTGATCCTCGGCGCCGGCGCGGTGGTCATCCCCGCGGTCGGCCTGCTCCACAGCGCTCGACGTCTCCTCGCTCTGGGCTTTACCCACGACGACCTCGGACCCGCGTTCAAGCAGGAATTGGATCTGATTCATGAGGAAGATCTGATCGATCGCGACGCCGGATCGAGCGACGTCGAGCGCATCTTCGCCCGCGCGACGAAGCTCATGGGGGCCGGCATGCTGTGGTGGCCCTTCATCTGGATGCTCTTCCGGTCCGGCCTGGGGCTGAAGGTTGCCGATCTCTCCGAACTGATCGGCGGCGAAGTCCTGATCGGCGGCCTCGCCGCGCTGGCCGGCGTCGGCTGGCTCGCCGCGATCCAGCAGCGTCGAGATCTCGATACCGAATTCTGGGCAACGCTGTGGACCGGCCGACTCGGCGCGCTGGCGTTCTCGACCGCTCGCCGCTTGCTCCCGGCTCACTTGCACGCCCCGATGATGACGCACCGGCCCACGGAGCTCTCGCTCGGCCTTGCCGCCGCGGAGCTGTTCGAGTCGCTGCCGAGCGAGACGCGCGACGCGCTTGGCGACGTTCCGACGGTGGTCCGACGGCTGGAGAAGGATGCGCAGGCGTTGCGGCGGCGCTACGACGAGGTCCAGGACGCGATCGTCACCACCGGCGTGTCGGACGGATCGACCGCCGTCGCCGCGCTCGCCGCCGAGCGCGACGAGTATCGCGCGAAGCTCACGGACGCCATCGGCGCGCTCGAGACCATCCGGTTGAACTTGCTCCGGCTCCACGCGGGATCCGGCGACGTCGCGGGGTTCACGACGCACGTCGGCCTCGCCCGCGATCTGTCGGCCGACATTCAACGGCTGGTCGCCGGGCAAGCCGAAGTCGCGGCCATGCTGCGGCCGTTTCCCCGGGGGCCGGTGGCGACGCCCGTGTGACCTGGCGGGTTACGCCTTCAGCGGCTTGGACATCCGGATGAAGTGGCAGGCCCGGAACGCGCGCGGGTCCTCGAACGGCTCGGTCCCGGTCTCCCCATAGCCGAGTTTTCGATAGATCGGCGGCAACTCCGTTCTGAGGTTGACCACGCGGATGTCGACGTGGGTCAGGCCCGACCTCCTGAACCGGTCCTCGACGTCGTCGATGAGCCGGCGTCCGTAGCCCAGACGCTTCCGCTCAGGCACGACGGACAGGAGGCCGAAGTAGCCGTGGTCTCCGCGCCGTTCAGTGTGCACGCACGCGACGATCGCTCCGGTCGCGTCTTGGCCGATCAGGAATGCTCCTTTCGTGAAGAGCGCGCGCACGCCGTCGGCGTCGATTCGGTCGCGATCGATGAAGAACCGCTCGACGGCGAACGCGGCGTTGATGACCCGGACGAGGTCGTCGACGTCGTCCGGAGTCGCCGTCCTGATCTGGAGGAGCCCGCCGCTCGGCGCATTTGACATGGTTGATATACTGCGATCACGGGGGCCGCGTCGGCCCTCAAGGAGCTCGCAATGTCATTTCGTCCCGTCAAACGTATCATCGAAGCAAAGCCGGCCATCGAGGGCGCGGGCGTCAGACTCCGCCGCGCCTTCGGGTTTGGCGACACCGACGACTACGACCCATTTCTCCTGCTCGACGATTTCCGCAACGACCGACCGGCGGACTATCTCGCGGGGTTCCCGTGGCATCCCCATCGCGGGATCGAGACGATCACGTATGTGCTCGCGGGCACCGTCGCGCACAACGACAGCCTGGGCAACCAGGGCGCGCTCGGCGCGGGCGACGTGCAGTGGATGACGGCGGGAAGTGGAATCCTGCATCAGGAAATGCCGCAGGGCGATCCGGGTGGACGGATGCACGGCTTTCAACTCTGGGCCAACCTGCCGTCCCGGCTCAAGATGACCGCGCCGCGCTATCAGGACATCGGAGCGCGCGACATCCCCGAGGTGACGGACGACGATGGCACGCACGTGCGGGTGATCTCGGGCGATTTCTGGGGCAAATCCGGACCCGTCGACGGGATTTCATCGGAGCCGTCGTACCTGGACATCTCGGTCCCGCCCGGTCGCCGAAAGACGATCAAGGTCGACACCTCCCGGCGCGCCTTCGCCTACGTGTTCGAAGGCAGCGGTGATTTCCGAGGCGCGTCGGAGCCGCACGGCGTGCTCACCGAGAAGGCCGGGCCGGTCGAGACCGTCGTTCGCGAGCACACCGGGAATCGCTCGTTGGTGCTGTTCGATAGCGGCGACGAGATCGTGGTGCGGGCGGGCGAACAGGGGATCCGGTTTCTCCTCGTGTCCGGGCGGCCGATCGAGGAGCCGGTCGCCTGGTACGGACCGATCGTGATGAACACCGAGGAGGAGCTGCGGCGCGCGGTCTCGGAGCTGCACGCCGGAACGTTCATTCAGCCGCGGTAGGCGATCGCTCCAATGGCGGCGGCACTCGCGCGCGGCGCCTTGACTCGCCTCTCGCGGGTCTCCACACTTGGGAATTCCCTTCTGACGGTAGCCGCGCCGGATAGAACGTCGCGCGACCCGAATCCTTGGAGCCCCTGATGCGTTGGACCTCCCACCCGCGTGACCGTGCGGCAGCGGTGTGTGCCGCCGCCCTCGCCTTTGCGACCGCCTTGCCCGGAGCACTGTCCGCGCAGAAGTCGATCCCGACCCCCGAGTCCGTGTTCGGGTTCTCGGTCGGGGCCAACGGCAAACTCTTCGGGTATGATCAGTCGATCGACTACTTCAAGAAGCTGGCGGTTGCCAGCAACCGCGTGAAGCTGATCGACGTCGGAAAGACGGCCTACGGGCACTCGTGGACCGCGGTAATCATCTCGTCGCCCGACAATCTCAAGAAGCTGGATCACTACCGCGCGATCAACATGCGGCTCGCGCACCCCGAGGGGTTGACGGACGACTCGGCCCATATCCTCGCCCGCGAGGGCAAGGCCTTCGTGGACATCAGCGGCGGGCTCCACGCCTCGGAGATCGCGGGGTCGCAGCATACGCCGCAGCTTGCCTACGAATTGCTGTCCAAGGCCGACGGCGAGAACAAGGACATTCTCGACAACGTGATCTTCTTCCTGTGGCCGTCGATCAATCCCGACGGACAGGACATCGTCGTCAACCACTGCAACGCGATCCAGGCGGGTCAGAACCCGCCCCCGCAGGAACTCTACGAGAAATACGTGGGCCACGACAACAACCGCGACAGCTACATGTTGAACGTGGTCGAGTCGCGGGTCATCCAGCGGACGTGGCGCGATTGGGAGCCCGACATCATCTACGTCCACCACCAGTCGTCGCCCGAGCCGACACGCATCTGGGTACCGCCGTTTGCGGACCCGATCGGTGCCCGCGCGCCGGGCATCACGTCGGCCGAGATCAACGTGATCGGCACGACGATCGCCGAGGAGCTGGACGCGCATGGGATGCCGGGCGCGGTACACCAGTTGGCGACGTACGACGCGTGGTACCCGGGCTACATCGACTATATGGGTGTGTATCAGAACATCCCGTCGTGGTGGACGGAGACCCAAGGCGGCGGGTGCGCGACGCCGCAGACGGCCAATGCCGGCGATCCGACGCACTTCGCCGCGTACAAGGATCTGCGGCCCATGCCGCTCTACGTGGATCCCTGGCTGGGGGGAGAGTGGACGCTCCGGAACGCGGTCGACTACATGGTGGAGGCGTCGATGGCCACGCTCGAGTGGGCATCGAAGTTCAAGGAAGAGCTGTTGTACAATCGCTATCAGCAAGGCCGGAACACGATCCAGAAATACCGGACGAGCGCGCCCTACGCCTACATCATCCCGCAGGCGCAGTTCGATCCGACCGCCCCGGTCGAGCTGCTGCGCCGGCTCGCCTTCATGGGGGTCCGCGTCACGCAGACCGATCGCGAGATCACGTACGCGGGCAAGACGTATCCCGCGGGCACGTGGGTCATCCCGATGGATCAGGAGTTCGCGGAGTTGGTCCGCGAGCTGCTCGAGGTCCAGACGTATCCGCCGTTGAACGGTGAACGGCCCTACGACGCGGCCGGGTGGACGCTGCCGTTCCAATTGGACGTGAACGTGATCGAGGGCGATACGCCGCTGACGCCGGACATCCGGACGGCGCTCAAGCCGATTCAGGGCAAGGCGGTGGATTGGCACACCGCGCCCGACGCGCCGTTCACGACGAACGCCGAAGCGGCCGGGATCGTGCCGCGGCCGGGCGGGTTCGCCGGCACCGGCGACCGCGTGGAGCTCGACCCGGTGCAGGAGAACGCGTTCCGGATCATGGCCCGGGCGTTGGCGGCCGGCGGCGCGGTGCGATTCGAACCCGCGACCGCGGCGCGCGGCATGCGATATGTTGTGGGCGGCGTGCCGGCGGACTCGCTCGATCGGTGGGCCACCGAGCTGTGGGTGCAGGGGGTCCGGACGACGGCAGCCGCGACGACGGGATCGGTGGCGGTACCCGGGCGCATCGCGCTGTACAAGGCGCGGCCCGGCGACATGGACGAAGGCTGGACCGAATGGCTGTTCGACACGCACGACTTTCACTATACGCTCATTGGGCCGGCCGATCTCACGGCGGGCAATCTCAACAGCCGGTTTGACGCGATCGTGTTCGGCGCGCAGAACCTGGGGAGCGG
>Ga0335085_10015123_pt1 | contig 11210 bp, 5 predicted proteins | sample Lox_Sample_45_FD_206712 | JGI IMG/M metagenome (GOLD analysis project Ga0335085, IMG submission 206712) | Soil microbial communities from Loxahatchee National Wildlife Refuge, Florida, United States - Lox_Sample_4.5 | ecosystem: Environmental > Terrestrial > Soil > Wetlands | place: USA: Florida... | reverse complement strand
GGTTCCATTCGATACGATGCAGTGCCGGAGTTTGTTCATTGCCGCCCGCACGAGGATACTTACTTCGGAGCCGTCCGTTCCACTCAGAGTGATATTTCGACTGAGTGGCCGCCAAACTCCACGGCCCGAACCTTCTCTCCCAGCTTCACGTTGATTTTTCGTGGCGCGGGCGGCAGCATGCGCGAACCTTCGGCCAGGCGCATGGACAATACACGCCGCGTGTCGTTCCATTCCATCCGGATCCCCATCCACTCGCCTTTGCGATACCTGAATGACTCGCCATCGTCCTCATAGAGCAGGAATGAACCATCCGCGCCCGGGTAGACGGAAACCGACAGGGGCTCATCGACGACTTCGCCGGTAAATTGCTTGACCGGGCCGAGCGGAAGAATGGTTCCCGCCCGCAAGAAGATCGGGATGGTCTCGAGGTTTACCGGGCGATCGAATTCGCGGCCTCCCTCGAGGCGCTCTCCTGTCCAGAAGTCATACCAGTGTCCCTTTGGAAGGTAGACGCTCCTCGATGTTGCTCCTTTTTCCACCACCGGCGCCACCAATATATCCCTGCCCCACAAGTATTCATCCCCGCTCGCCACCGCTTCGGGATCATCCGGATAGTGCAACCACAAGGAGCGCAGGATGGGCAGGCCAGTTTCTGCGCACTCATGCACCGCGCTGTAAAGGTACGGCAGCATACGGTAACGCAGCTCCAGATATTTGCGGCAGATGGGTTCGACTTGCGCATTATGCAACTGGCTGGAATCGGGCGTGGCTGCGCCGTCATAATTGCGGACTTCCACGGGACCGGGATTTCCCATGTCCCATCCCCAGGGCAGCCGGAGTTTCCAGGTGCGGCCATGACAGCGAAACAGAGGGCAGAACGCGCCGAACTGAAACCAGCGCAGGTATAACTCGGCGGTGAACTCCTTGGTGGGCACAAACCCGCCGATATCGGTTCCCCAGTAGGGAATTCCGGTGAGTGCCGTGTTAATCGCGATCGGAATGTGAGTTTTGAGCGTCTCCCAGGTCGAATACACATCGCCCGACCACACGAAGGACGCGTAGCGCTGCATACCGGCGTAGCCGTTGCGATGCAGGGCATAGGGACGCTCATTCGGCCGGTCGATCTGCGGCCCTTCCCAATACATGCGGTTGCGCACCAGGCGCGATTGAATGTCCAGCGAATCGCCTTCATCCGGCCACCAGCCGTCGACGCCCAGGGAGAAATCCTTGCGGTGCGCGTCCCAGTAGCAGCCGGCTTCCTGCTCGTCGAACCGCACCACGTCGCACGGATCTTTGGCCCGGCCGCGAAGTTCGTCGGTGAGAATTACGGCGTGCAGCGCCACCTTGAAGTGATCGCGATGAAGGTCATCGAGCATTGCTTTCGGATCGGGGAAAACGCGCGAATTCCAGGCGAAGGAGCCGTTTTCAGTGTTCCATCCCGAGGGGCAGAAGCCGGTTCCCAGATAAATCAGGGCATCGCAAGGGAGCTTTTTCTGGCGGAAGGTTTTCGCCTCCGCCAGAACTTCTTCCCGGCTGGCGAGCGTGCGATGCGACTGCTGATAGCCGAAGCTCCACAGCGGCGGCAGCTCGGGATGCCCCGTCAGGCGGGCGTATTCGGCCATGATGGTCTTTGGATCGGATGCGCCGACGAAGAATATATCGAGCGGCAACGCGTGCTCTGCGTCCGTAGGGATAAATCTGCTTTCCGCGCCGGTAAAGTCGAACGTGCCGAACGGCTGATGAATGAACATGGCCCAGCCTTCAGTGCCGATGATCCACGGAATGGGCAGGCGGGCGCCGTGAGTCGCCAATTCATAGCCGCCCTGGCCGTTGCGCATGGCATCCGTGGATCCACGACGATCGAACTGCGGTCCTCCTTCGCCTAAACCCAATAAAGGCGAAGCTCCTGTCTCGAAGGCAACGACGCCGGTTCCCTGTTCAATCCGCAAGCGTTGCACCGTCTTGCCTTCAGCCGCCGTGATGGTGAAGGCAAGCGGCTCGGGTGCGACAGCTATGCTCAGGGCTCCGCATCGCGCGTTCGCCGGGGCCGAATTGCCGCGCAGGGTGAGGACGGGCGCGCCCCACGAGGACTGAACCAGCGACCCATCCGCGGAGACAGGCGTCAGCTTCCCGAGCTTGAGTGGAAGAACGCTCAGCCGAACTGTGTGCGCGCTCACGGGCGCGACTTGAATCTCAACCTCCTGGCCCGCAATCCGCGAGAGATGCCCGGCAGCGTTGGCTCCGCGCGGCAGCAAGAATGCCGCCGAAGCGGCGCCCATCGCCTTCAACACTTGTCTTCGATTGCAACGATTCATAAGCGGCGCTGTCCCGGCGGCGGAAGTGCGTTACTCCCTCCAAGAGAGACATTGTAAGGGAACGGCAGGGAAATCGTTTACTCAAAACGAAGAGAAACAACCCTGATACACTTGAATTCTTGCGGCCGTGAACCAGCAATCTCCGCGGCTCGGCCAGCCACAATCGCTGATGAAAATTACCCGCCGTTCGTTTGTAGTCACCTCATTGCTGGCCACGGCGACCAACATGCTCGGCCAGGGAATGGGGTCCCGCGCAGTGAAAGCCGAGGCCAAGCCCCGGCCTTCGGGCAGACCATTCGACGCTCATTTCGTGGATGTGGCCAGTGCGGCAGGGTTGACTCTGCCCGTGATTTACGGAAACCCCGACAACAAAGACTACATTCTGGAGGCGATCGGTTGCGGCTGCGCCTTCTTCGATTATGACAACGACGGCTGGATGGACATTTTCCTGCTCAGCGGTACTCACATGGATGGGCCGCCGCCCCCCGGCGCCAGCAATCGTCTCTACAAGAACAATCGGGACGGCACTTTTACCGACGTAACCGAAAAGGCAGGCCTGCACGCCGTGGGCTGGGCCTCCGGAGTTTGCGTAGGCGATTACAACAACGATGGCTTTGAGGATTTGTTCTGCACCTACTTCGGTCAGAACAAGCTATATCGCAACAATGGAGACGGAACCTTCACGGAGGTGACCAAAGAGGCGGGCTTGTGGAACGAGGGTCCGGTCCGTTGGGGGGCAGGCTGCACCTTTGTCGACTATAACCGCGACGGGCATCTCGACATCTTTGTTTCCAATTATCTGCGATTTGATCGAGAACACATCCCCAAGCCGGGCGCCAACAGCAATTGCAACTGGAAGGGAGTGCCGGTGGAGTGCGGTCCGCGCGGGCTGCCCACCGGCTACCAGTCGCTCTACCGCAACAACGGAGATGGAACGTTCACCGACGTAAGCCAGCAAGCGGGAGTTTCCAAACTCCGCGAGAGCTATGGCATGACTGTGGTGGCCGCCGACTTCGACGACGATGGCTGGCCTGATATTTACGTGGCCTGCGACTCCACGCCCAGCCTGCTGTTTATGAACAACCATGACGGAACATTTCGCGAGGAGGGTGTGCTGCGCGGCGTCGCCCTGAGCGAGGACGGCATGGAGCAGGCGGGTATGGGTGTTGGAGTCGGCGACTATAACCTCGATGGCTCGCTCGATATATTCAAGACCCACTTTGCCGACGATACCAACGGTCTCTACCGCAACGATGGCAAGGGCAACTTCGATGACGTCACGCTGACCGCGAAAATTGGCGTGGAGACGCGTTTTATCTGCTGGGGCGCCGGCATTATCGACCTCGACAACGACGGCTGGCCCGACCTTTTTATGGTGACCGGGACGGTTTATCCGCAGGTGGCTAAAACATTGCCCAGCTATCCGAGCATGACTCCACGCGCGGTGTTCCGCAATCTGGGAAATGGGACTTTCGAAGAGCTGGTGGCGGAGGCGGGACCGGGCGTGGCGGCGGAGCACTGCAGCCGGGGATGCGCATTTGGCGATTTCGACAACGACGGAGACCTGGACATCTTAATCGTCAATCTGAACGAACCGCCGTCCCTGCTCCGCAATGATCTGCGCGGTGAGCACCACTGGCTCAAGCTCAAGCTGGTGGGAACGAAATCAAATCGCAGTGCGATCGGCGCCCGTGCGCTGGTGCACTATGGGCAGAAGGTTCAGGTTCAAGAGGTGCTCAGTCAATCCAGCTTCTACTCCAACAATGATTCCCGGTTACATTTCGGTTTGGGGCCGGAGAAGATGGCCGATGTGGAAATCCGCTGGCCCAGCGGCCTGCACGAAAAATTCAAAGCATTGCCTGCCGACCAGTTTCTGGTCATCAAAGAAGGAACGGGCATCGTGCCGGGAGCGGGCTGGCCGAAAAAGTAGAGGAGCGGGCGCCCCGTGCCGGGCAGCAAGCGGGGTTGTTCGGAAAATCCCAATTTATGCTTGACACCCCATCCGACGGGCGCTAGCGTGGGGCAATTGTCAGTAAACGTTTGCCCTGTTCGCACGGTCCACCGCAGGATTGTGATAACCCTGCCATTGGAACGGATGTTACTTTGAGTCTGAGTCTCGACTCTTCCGGGACACGCACTCCTGGTCGATTCATGGTTCCAAAGTCCACGTCTTCCCGGCTTGCGATCGCCCTGATGGTCCTCTTGGTCAGTGTCTCCTCGGGCCGGGGGCAATCTCGCGGCGCGGCCGCCAATTCCAGCACGCAAGCTCCTGCTCCTCAAATGGTGAGCGCGCCGACGGGAGCGGAGCGTTGCGTGTTCTGCCATCAGTCCGAGGTCGAACAATATTCGCGTTTTTCAATGGCGCACTCCCTGCGCCGGGCGGGCCGCGAGCCAAATGGCACCGTAACCACCGCCGACGCAAAGATTACGATGTCTTCTTCGCCGACCGGGTATTGGCAGCGATTACAGAGCGAGGGAGAAGTCACCAACTACCGAATCGATTATGTGATCGGTTCCGGCAATCATGCGGCGGGCTATCTGCTCGACATTGCCGGTCATTTATTTCAGTCGCCGGTTGCCTACTACAAACGGCGTCACGCCTATGACCTGGCGCCCGGATATGAGAAAGAAGCCAACCCGGATTTCACGCGCCCGGTTTCCGAAGGATGTCTCTTCTGCCATTCCGGCAGTCCCCTGCCCATCTCGAACACGCAGAATCAATATCGGCCGGCCGTTTTTTCCGCGGAAGCGATCAGTTGTGAGCGCTGCCATGGGTCGGTGGAGGCGCACCTCAAGGATCCCAGAGCAGGCACCATCATCAATCCCGCGAAGCTCGATCCCGTGGCGCGAAACAGCGTCTGCGAACAGTGCCACTTGTTGGGAGTGGCCAGGGTGCTGAACCCCGGAATGAAGTTCAGCGACTTCCATGCGGGAGAGCCTCTGGAGGATGTTTTCACCACCTACGTGAATGCCCTGCCCGCCGGCACGGATGCGGGCAAATTCAAAGTCATCAGCCATGTCGAGCAACTGGCCAAGAGCACCTGTTCCCGCATGAGCAATGGCCGGTTGTGGTGCGGAACCTGCCACGATCCGCATGACAAGCCAATTGACCCGGTGGCGTACTACCGCTCCAAATGTCTAACCTGCCACACGGGAAAGTTTTCCCGTTCTCATCCCAACAAAGAGAGCAACTGCATCGGGTGCCATATGCCTCGACGCAATGCCAAGGATGGAGGCCATACGGCCTTCACCGACCACCGGATTCAGGCACGGCCCCAGCCACAGCCGGATTTACCGGCGAACATCGATATCGCCGCCTGGCGCGAGCCGGCGCCCGATCTGCAGAAGCGGAATCTCGGGCTCGCCTATATTGATGTGGGCATGCAGCAGGGGTCGCCACGATTTCTGGTTCGCGGCTATCAACTGCTGGCGGAGGTGCAGCAACAATTTTCCACCGACCCCGATGTCTTCTCCGCCATAGGGAATGCCCTGCTGCTGGCCAAACAGACGTCGGAAGCGGAGTTGGCGTTTGAGCGCGCCTTGCAATTGGACCCGGACTCGGCGCCGGCCGAGACCAACGCCGCCGCTGCATATTTGCAGGCCGGGGATGCCGATAAGGCCATCGCTCACCTGGAGCATGCCGTGGCACTCGATCCTCTGTATCTGACGGCGGACGCCCCGCTGATCAATCTTTATCGCCAACGGGGAAGGCTGGAAAAGGCGGCCGAGTTGTCCGCGAGAGTCTCCGCGGCCCTGGATGAACAATCGGTTCCCAGCGCCGCGGCGCAGACTTCGTCGGTCAGTCCATCGCGAACGGCGAACGAAGCGTTCAAAAATATCCAAGTGCTGAAGAGCGTTGCTTCCGATGAACTGATTCCAGCAATGCGATTTATCAGCGCATCGCTCGGCGTGGAATGCAGTTATTGCCATGTGGAGGGTCATTTCGAAAGGGACGACAAGAAGCCGAAACAGATCGCCCGCAAGATGATGCGAATGATGCTGGCGATCGACAAGAACAGTTTCGATGGCACCCGCGAAGTGACCTGCTATTCCTGCCACAGGGGCTCACTGAAGCCAGCCGGTACTCCGGCGGTCGGGAACGCAGCGGCCGAGGTTCCGTCCCCTGATGCGAAGAGCCTCTCGGCTGACGTGCCCACGGTCGATCAAATCGTCGACAAATATATTCAGGCGCTCGGCGGGGCGGCCGCGATCGAAAGAATTACGAGCCGTGTAGAGCAAGGCACTGCGACTTCAGAAAGAGGCTCCGGCGGCATCGAGGTGTTCGATCGGAGCCCGGATGAGGAGACTCTGGTTCAGCATTTGCCGGCGGGAGACGGCATAGTCGTATTCGATGGTCATGAGGGCTGGTCTCGTATGCCACATCAGCCTATGCGCGACATGCATGACGCCGATCTTGATGCAGCTCGTATGGACGCGGACTTGCAGTTCCCGTTGCATCTTGAGCGGCTGTTTGACAAGCTCAGCGTGGATTATCCGCAGAACGTCGGCAGCCAGGAGGCCTACGTGGTCTCAGGCCTGAGGGTGGGGCAGCCGCCGGTGAGGTTTTATTTCAGCGAAGAATCGGGCCTGCTGCTGCGGCTCGTGCGGTATGCGGAGTCGCCGCTTGGCCGCGACCCCACTCAAATCGACTACGGCGACTATAGAGACGCCGGCGGCGTCGAGGCCCCTTTTCGCGTGACGATCACCCGGCCCGGCAGCAGTACGACCATCCAACTGGAACGGGTGCAAGAGAATGTTTCCATCCCTGATTCCGCATTTGCCAAGCCTCCAGCACCGGAGGCAGGCTCAGCACGCTGAGCCCATGAAGACGATATTCGAATCGTGCGGTGTGATAGATCACGAGATACGGCCATTGCGGCCCGGCTAATGGCATGCCGACAGAGCTTCCAGAAATGCCGGCGGTTCCTCTAAACTGGACATCTACATCGGGGATCAGCAAATTGCACAATTTCGCACGGCGCCTACAACATCACTTGCTATTTCTGTGTTTTCTGAGCACCGGTCTGGCGGCCGGGCAGGCTGTTCCGCAGGGCCTTTTTGGCCAGCTGAAATGGCGACTCATCGGCCCCTTTCGCGCTGGGCGTTCGGTGGCTGTCGCCGGTGTGCCTGGGGACTCGACGACTTTCTATTTCGGGGGAGTGGACGGTGGTGTCTGGAAAACGACCGACGCGGGCGTGGTCTGGACGCCGATTTTTGACAGCGTGCCGGTTGGCTCGATCGGAGCGATCGCGGTGGCGCCTTCTGACCCGCAAATCATTTATGTGGGAACCGGAGAATCCGATATTCGTTCTGACTTGGCGTCGGGAGACGGCGTGTACAAATCCGCAGACGCAGGCCGAACCTGGAAACACGTCGGTCTGGAAGATACGCGCCAGATCAGCCGGATCGTAGTCGATTCGCAGAATGCGAACATCGTGTACGTCGGGGCATTGGGGCATGCATACGGACCCAACCCGCAGCGCGGTCTTTTCAAGTCCGTGGATGGCGGAGCTCATTGGAGCAGGGTTCTTGATCTTGGCCCGGAAACCGGAATCTCTGATCTGGCGATCAGCGCGCGCCACCCGGAAATTCTGTTCGCAGGCGCATGGCATACGAAGCGGCCCCCCTGGGTCACCTACGCCCCCATAGATGGTCCGGGCAGCGGCCTTTACCGCTCCCTGGATGGGGGAAGCAGCTGGTCTCGGATTACCGGCGGCGGTCTTCCGGCGGGGGACTGGGGGCGCGTCGGGGTTGCCGTCTCTTCGGACGGGAAACGCGTTTATGCGCTGATTGCAGCAAAGCAACCGGGCCTTTACCGGTCCGACGACGGCGGCGACACCTGGACCCTCGCAAATGGCGACGCTCGTCTCACCGGCCGGGCGTGGTATTTCAACAGCGTCACGATTGATCCGAACAATGCGGATGTTTTGTATGTGCCCAATGTGGCGCTCTATCGTTCCGAAGACGGCGGCAGGACCATTTCCATCGTGCGTGGAGCTCCGGGCGGGGATGATTACCACCAGATATGGGTCGATCCCAAAAATTCCTCCCGCATGGTGCTGGGCACCGACCAGGGAACCACCATCAGTCTGGATCGGGGTAAGACCTGGAGCACCTGGTACAACCAGCCTACGGCGCAGCTTTACCACGTAATCACGGACAATGAATTCCCCTACGTGGTTTACGGGCCTCAGCAGGATAGTGGCAGTGCGGCGGTTTACAGCCGCACCGATCATGGGCAAATTACGCCGCGCGACTGGTTCCCCTCGGGCCCGAGTGAGAGCGGGTACATGGCCCCTGATCCCAGCGATTCCGGCATCGTCTATGTAAGTGGAGCCTATGGGACGGTTGACCGGTTTGACCGCCGCACCGGCCTAAGCCAAGACGTGAGCCCGTGGTCGGCTCCGGTTTTCGGCACCGAGATCAATCAGAGAAAATATCGCGCCCCCTGGGCGCCTGTGCTGGTGTTCTCGCCGGCCGACCCCAAGAGCCTGTTCTTCGGCACGCAATATGTTATGAAAACGCGGGATGGCGGCCTGCACTGGGAAACCATCAGCCCCGACCTTACCGGGACGGTGAAACTCCCGGGAAGCAAGAAGCCCGAGGGCGCGCCTACCATCGAGAACGCGGAAGCGGCGGGATATGGAGTGGTGTTCACCATCGCGCCATCGGCGTTGAATCATGATCTGATCTGGGCGGGCAGCGATACCGGATTGATTCACCTTACCCGCGACGGTGGAAGATCCTGGAAAAACGTTACGCCGAAGGAACTCGGCGCCTGGAGCAAAATCTCGCTGATCGAAGCATCCCGGTTTGATGCCGGCACGGCCTACGCCGCGGTGGATCGTCACCGCCTGGACGATCAGACCCCGTACCTCTATCGAACCCACGATTACGGGGCCAGCTGGCAACTCGCAACCAATGGCATTGCCAGTTCGTGTTTTTTGCGTGCGATTCGCGAAGATCTGCGAATCAAGGGATTGCTCTTCGCCGGAACCGAGTGCGGAGTGTATGTCTCGTTTGACGATGGCAACCATTGGCAGTCTCTGCAGCTGAATCTGCCGGTGAGTTCCGTCCGCGACCTGACCGTTCATGGGGACGACCTGGTAATCGCCACCCACGGGCGCTCCTTCTGGATTCTCGACGATATGACGCCACTCCGCCAGGTGGCGGAGTCGGAGAAAGCGGGGAAGGGGTGGCTCTATCGTCCCGCCACCACGATTCGCGTGGATAACGATGATTTTCCCGGCACCCCGCTGCCTCCGGAAGAACCAACCGCCGAGAATCCACCGGACGGGGCGATTCTCGACTATGTGCTGAAGAAGCCGGCGAATAAAGTTACGCTCGAGATTTTTGACGCGCAGCGCGAACTGGTCCGCAAATTCTCTTCGGACGATCATGTGGTCACCCGACATGTGCCGCTTCCGGTGGCGGAGCGCTGGTTCCCGAAGCCGGAAGTGCTGGAGACGTCCCCCGGCATGCACCGCTTCGTCTGGGACCTCACCTGGAGGAATTCCGGGGGACCGACCGCTGACGAGGAAGCTGCATTCCGCAATCCCCGAGGGCCCAAGGTCGTGCCTGGTCTGTATCAGGTGCGTCTTACCGTGGACGGCGAAGCGCACAATCAGGTTCTGCAGGTCGTCATGGATCCGCGGTCGGCGGCGACTTCGCAGATGCTGAGCCAACAGCTGCAGACCGGGCGGCAGATGTTCGCGGAGACCCTGGAAGCCCGGCGCACACTGGCCGAGATCAACTCAGTTCAGAAGCAGCTCTCGGATGCTCAGCAGAAGCTGGGGGCACGCAGCGCGTCCCTGAAATCTGCTCTCGGCGAAGCGCAAACTGCGCTTGGCAAGATTCTTAATGACGAAAATGCGCCCGGAGGGCCGGGTCTGCAGGCGGCATACATGGGCGTGGCTGCGGCTCTGCAGGTGGTGGAGACTGGAGATCGCACCGTACCGTCGCAAGCCGTTGCCCTGTATCAGGAGTCTGATGTGCAGATCAAGGCTCGGAACGCGGAGTGGGTGGCCTTCAAACAGACGCAATTGCCGCAACTGAACCGGCAGCTGCAGGAAGAGAAGCTTGCTCCCGTCGCAATTTCGGAAATTGAGCAAGAGGTGGAATATCTGATGACTCGCTAGGGTGAAAGCTATGAAATGCCAGATTTGCGTATTGCTGTTGTGCCTTGCTGCATTCGTGTCGCGGTCGGTCGCACAGCCGGGCACCATGCGCCTCGATTACTTCCATACCGGGAATGCGACCCAGGAAATGTTCAGCATCGACCGGGTGGTGATCGAGCCGCTTCCCTGGCCCGGCGATCTGGCCAAGGCCGTCGACCACAGCAACCTGGGCGTTTATTTCTTTGAGGTGCGCGATCAGGCGACCGGAAAACTGCTTTATTCACGCGGCTTCAATTCCATCTACGACGAGTGGGTGACGACCGACGAGGCGAAGACCAGGAATCGTACATTCTCCGAGTCGCTGCGGTTTCCTGCGCCAAGCGCTCCGGTGAACGTCGTCCTCAAAGAGCGAAAAGATGGAGTGTTTCAGCAAGTCTGGACGACCGCGATCGATCCCAAGGATAAATTCATCGACACCGCGAAGCCGCCTTCCCCGGGTCCGCTGATGACGATACAGAAGACGGGCCCTTCACCGGAGAAGGTGGATCTGCTGATCCTGGGAGATGGCTACACCCGCGGCGAGCGCTCGAAGTTCGAAAAAGACGCCCGCCGCTTTACGGAGGTGCTTTTTTCGACGTCGCCGTTCCGCGAGCATCGCCAGGATTTCAATGTGTGGGCGCTATGCCCGCCATCGCAGGAATCGGGGATCTCCCGTCCATCGACGGGGATTCATCGCCGTTCGGCGCTGGGCGCGAGCTACGACACGTTCGATAGTGAA
>Ga0335085_10015121_pt1 | contig 11211 bp, 8 predicted proteins | sample Lox_Sample_45_FD_206712 | JGI IMG/M metagenome (GOLD analysis project Ga0335085, IMG submission 206712) | Soil microbial communities from Loxahatchee National Wildlife Refuge, Florida, United States - Lox_Sample_4.5 | ecosystem: Environmental > Terrestrial > Soil > Wetlands | place: USA: Florida... | reverse complement strand
CCATGTCTACGCCTCTCGGCGCGAATCCGCAAGCCGGCTTAATGACGGAAGTGCCGGTGCCTGGTGAAGATCATCGTCACGCCGGCGGCCTCGCAGGCCTCGATCACCTCGGCGTCGCGCTTGGAGCCGCCGGGCTGGATCACCGCCGTCGCGCCGGCCTCGATCGCCAGCTCGGGGCCGTCGGCGAAGGGGAAGAAGGCGTCGGAGGCGAGCGAGGAGCCGGCGAGCAGCTCGGCGGCGGCCTCCTCGCCGCGCGCCTCGCGGCACTTCTCGACCGCGAGGCGGACCGAGTCGACGCGGCTCATCTGGCCGGCGCCGATGCCGAGCGTCGCCCCGTCCCTGGCGATCACGATCGCGTTCGAGCGCACGTGGCGGACGACGGTCCAGGCGAAGCAGAGGTCGTTCCACTGGGCGTCGCTCGGCTGCCCCCTGGTGACGACCTCCATGATCTCGCGCGGCTCGGGGTCGCCGTCGCGGTCCTGGACCAGGAGCCCGCCTAAGACCCGCTTGAGGTCGCGTTCGCGGGGGTCGGGCTGGCGCCGCTCCTCCTCGCAGAGGATCCTGATCGCCTCCTTGCGCTGCAGGACGGTGAGCGCGCCGTGCCCGTATTCGGGCGCGATCAGCACCTCGACGAAGTTCTCGTGCAGCCGCTCCGCCAGCGCCTCGGAGACCGGCCGGTTGAAGGCGATCACGCCGCCGAAGGCCGACATCGGGTCGCAGGCCAGGGCCTTCTCGTAGGCCTCGAGCGCGTCGGCGCCGATCGCCACCCCGCAGGGGTTGTTGTGCTTGACGATCGTGCAGGCGGGCTGCTCGAAGTCCTCGACCAGCCGCCGCGCCGAGTCGAGGTCGAGCACGTTGTTGAAGGAGAGCGCTTTGCCGTGCAGCTTCGAGACCCGCGAGAGCACGTGGCTGCGCCCCCCCGCCTCGACGTAGAGCGCGCCGCGCTGGTGCGGGTTCTCGCCGTAGGCGAGGTCGAGCGCCTTCTCGTAGGCGATCGCCAGGTGTTCGGGATAGTCCTCGTACTCCTCCGAGAACCAGCGGCTGATCGCGGCGTCGTAGCGAGCCGTCTGGGCGAAGGCCTCGTTGGCGAGCCAGTGCCGGGTCGCGGCCGAGAGCCTGGCGTCGCGGTTCTCCTCCAGCTCGGCGAGCACCGCGTCGTAGGACTCGGGCTTGACCACCACCGCGACGCCCTCGTGGTTCTTGGCCGCCGCGCGGATCATCGTCGGCCCGCCGATGTCGATGTTCTCGACGGCGACGTCGTGGGCGACGTCCTGTCCGGCGACCGTCGCCTCGAACGGGTAGAGGTTGACGCAGACCAGGTCGATCGGCTCGATTCCCTCGCGCTCCAGCGTCGCCATGTGCTCGGCGTCGGAGCGCCGCGCCAGCAGCGCCGCGTGCAGGCGCGGGTGCAGCGTCTTGACCCGGCCGCCGAGGATCTCCTCCTGGCCGGTGAACGCGGAGACGTCGGTCACCTCGAGCCCCGCCTCGCGCAGCGCCGTCGCGGTGCCGCCGGTGGAGAGGAGCTCGACCCCGAGCGCGGCCAGGCCGCGGGCGAAGTCCGCCACCCCGGTCTTGTCGGAGACCGAGATCAGCGCCCTGCGCACCCTGACCGCCCCGTCGCTCACGGCCTGGTCGCGGGTGTCTGCGGGGGATTCACTCATCGAGGATGACGACGCGCGGGTCGTCCTCGCCGATCCTAACCTTGCCCGTCGCGATCATGCGGATCGCCTCCGGGTAGAGCTCGTGCTCGGCGGCGTGGATCGCCTCCTCGAGCGTCGCCCGGTCCCGATCCGGCGGCACCGGCACCTCGCGCTGGACGATCGCCGGCCCCGTGTCGACCCCCTCGTCGACGAAGTGCACGGTCACCCCGGTCACGTCCACGCCCGCGGCCAGCGCCTGCCCGATCGCGTCGAGGCCGGGGAACGCGGGCAGCAGCGCCGGGTGGACGTTGACGATCCGGTTGCGGAAGCAGGCGACGAAGGGTGGAGAGAGCAGCTGCATGTAGCCGGCGAGGACGACGAGGTCGGCTTCGAGTAAACCGACCCACTCCGCCATCGCCGCGTCGCGCGCCTCGCGGTCGGGGTACTCGTCACGGGGGAAGGTAGCGGTCTCGACTCCGGCGCCGCGGGCGCGCTCGAGGGCCTGTGCCGCGGGCCGGTCGGACCCGACCCCGACCACGCGGATCCCGTCCCGTCCGTGCGCCCGGTCGAGGATCGCCTGCAGGTTCGTGCCCGTCCCCGAGGCGAGGACGACGATCCGAAACGCGCTCATAGCCATGAGCCCGGTTGCCCAGACGTGCCCGTCACACGGGGTCGTTTTTGACCTCTCTGGCCGGGCACGTCAGGGGGTGGGGACGACGGCGACGTCCTCCAGCGCGAACTTGCCGTTGGCGGCATTCGGGTCGCCCAGTGGGTAGCGGCCGCTGAAGCAGGCGTCGCAGTGGTCCTCGGGCGGGGTGCCGACCGCCTCGTAGACGCCGTCGAGCGAGAGGTAGGCGAGCGAGTCGCAGTCGAGCTCGTCGGCGATCTCCTGCACGCTGCGGCCGTGGGCGATCATCTCCTCGCGGGTCGACATGTCGACGCCGTAGTGGCAGGGGTTGCGGATCGGCGGCGCCGTGATCCGCATGTGCACCTCGCGGGCTCCGGCGTCGCGCAGCATGCCGACGATCTGCCGCGTCGTGTTGCCGCGCACGATCGAGTCGTCGACGACGACCAGGCGCCTGCCGGCGACGATCTCCGGCAGCGGGTTGAACTTGAGCCGCAGGCCGTGCTTGCGCAGCTCCTGGCCGGGCTGGATGAAGGTCCGCGCCACGTAGCGGTTCTTGATCAGGCCGTCGTCGCGCGGCAGCCCCGAGGCGCGCGCGAACCCGGCCGCCGCCGGGTTGCCCGAGTCCGGCACCGAGATCACCAGGTCGGCCTCGACCGGCGCCTCGTGCCAGAGGATCTCGCCCATCCGGCCGCGCACCTGCTGCAGGACGCGCCCCTCCATGCGGCTGTCGGGACGGGAGAAGTAGATGTGCTCGAAGACGCAGCGGGCCGGCCGCTCGGCCTTCACCACCTGGCGCGTCTCCAGGCCGCGCTCGGTCAGCGAGACCATCTCACCGGGGCGCACTTCGCGCATCAGCTCGGCGCCGATGATGTCGAAGGCGCAGCTCTCCGAGGCGACGACGAAGCGGTCCTCGAGCCGGCCGAGCGAGAGCGGCCGCACGCCGTGCGGGTCGCGGAAGGCGACGATCGCGCGCTTCGTCATCGCCACGGTCGAGTAGGCGCCCCGCAGGCGCGGCATCGTCTCGGCGACGGCGTCCTCGATCAGCCTGCCCTCGTTGGAGGAGAGCAGGGCGGCGATGATCTCCGAGTCGGAGGTGCCGCGGAAGGCGATCCCGCGCTCCTTCAGCTCGGCCCAGAGCTCGACCGCGTTGGTCAGGTTGCCGTTGTGGGCGAGGGCGAGCTCGCGCCCGTCGTCGCGCCAGACCGGCTGCGCGTTCTCCCAGGAGCCGCCGCCGGTGGTCGAGTAGCGCACGTGGCCGATCGCCATGTCGCCGGCCAGCGCCCGCAGCTTCTCCTCGTCGAAGACCTGCGAGACGAGGCCGGAGTCGCGCAGCGTCGTGATGTGGCCGCCCTCGGCGGTGGCGATCCCGGCCGACTCCTGGCCGCGGTGCTGCAGCGCGTAGAGCCCGAAGTAGGCGAGCCGGGCGACGTCGTGGCCGGGCGCGTATACGCCGAACACCCCGCATTCCTCGCGCGGGCCGTCGCGGTCTATCTGCTGCCCCTGGGGCGGACTCAAAGCGCGCTTTCCTCGCGGTCGTGAAGGACGGAGACGCGCAGGCAGACTGCCTACCCCGGCAGGGTAGCAGCGGGCGGCGATCCCTCTTCGCCTCGCGCGGCCCCGCTCGGCGCGCCCCGCGTCCGCCGCCGGTGCGAACATGTGTTCGATGCGATGGGACGAGCAGCGGGTGGGGGCCGAGGACGAGGGCAGGCTGTTCGGGCCGGCCGGGGAATCGGTCGTGCGCACCTTCGACGCGCCGGAGGCGATGGGGGTCAGCTTCCACGAGGTGCGGGCGCGCTCGGCGCTGAACAGGGTCCCCGGCGGGCGCTACGGGTTCGGCTGGACGATCAACCCCTACCGGGGGTGCGCGCACGCCTGCGTCTTCTGCTTCGCCCGCCCCACTCACACATACCTCGGCTTCGACGCCGGGCGGGACTTCGAGCGCGAGATCGTGGTCAAGGTCAACCTGCCGGAGCTGCTGCGGGTCGAGCTGGCGCGGCCGTCGTGGAGGCGGGAGCTGGTCGCGCTCGGGACCAACACAGACCCCTACCAGTGGGTCGAGGGCCGCTACCGGATGATGCCCGCGATCCTCGCGGCGCTGGAGGAGGCGGATACGCCCGTCTCGGTCCTCACCAAGTCGCCGCTCGTCCTGCGCGACGTCGAGATCTACGCGCGGATGGCCGAGCGCCTGCCGGTCTCGGTCAACCTCTCGGTCCCGACCCTCGACGAGCGGGCCTGGCGGGCGACCGAGCCGCACACCCCGAGCCCCGCCGCCCGCCTCGACGCGGTCGCCGAGCTGCGCTCCCGCGGCATCGAGTCCGGCGTCCTCGTCGCCCCGCTGATGCCCGGCATCAACGACGACCCCGCCCAGGTCCAGCCGATCCTCGACCGCGCCCGCGAGGCCGGCGCCACCTTCCTCGGCGGCGTCGCCCTCCACCTCCGCGCCGAGGTCCGCGACGTCTTCTTCGCCTGGCTTCAGGCCAAACGCCCCGACCTGCTTCCCCGTTACGAGAAGCTCTATCCAAGAAGTCGGGCCTACCTGCACCCGGAGGACCGTGTCGACGCGACGCGCGCAGTGCGCGGCTGGGGCAGAAGCAGCCGAGGCCGAAAGGAGAGCGTCCCGGAGAGAGGGGGCGGGGACCCTCCCGACTGGCGGATACTCAAATTGCCGGTCTAATTTAGACCGGCAATTGTCAGGCGAGAGGGTCCCCGCCCCCTCACCCCTGATCGAGAGACTCAAATCGGCACTCCCTGGGATCCTTGTCGTCCCGGAACCTTCGGAACCGCGCCCCGTGCCTGATCCGTCCCGCCGCTGCGTGGTCGTAGCCGACTTCGATCACCAGCTCGGGCCGCAGCGCCACCCACTCGAGGTCGCGACCGCCGCTCCAGCGGCTCGGCTCCGCCGTCCCGGCCGCGCCCGTCTCGAGCGGCGCCAGCAGCGCCCGCATGCTGCGTTTCGCCTCCTGGCTGAAGCCGGAGATGTGGCCGACGGGGCGCAGCTCCTCGCCGTCGTAGAGGCCGAGGATCAGCGAGCCGACGGTGCCCTCCTCCTTGCCGGGCCGCCAGCCCATAACCACGCAGTCGATCTCGCGCTCGCGCTTGACCTTCGCCATCCCCCTGCGCTTGCCCGGCAGGTAGGGCGCGTCGAGCTGCTTGGCCATCGTCCCCTCGGTGTGCGCCAGCCACTCCTCGGCGCGCGCCGGGTCGGGGCTCAGCTCGCCGGTCTCGACCCCCGCCCTCGCGGCCAGCGCGTCGAGTCGCGCCCGCCGCTCGCCGAACGGCGCCTCCAGCAGCGACTCGTCCCCCTCCGCCAGCAGGTCGAAGGCGACGTACTGCGCCGGGATCTCGCGCGCCAGCAACGCGATCCGCGACTCGGCCGGGTGGATGCGGCTCTGCAGCGCGTCGAACTCGAGGTTGCCCGCGGCATCGCGGATCACCAGCTCGCCGTCGAGCACGTAGCGCCCCGCCGGGAAGCTCAGCTCGGGGAAGTAGCGGGCCAGCGCTTTGCCGCCGCGCGACTGCACGTACGCGTCCTCGCCGTCGACGAAGACGATCGCGCGGAAGCCGTCGAGCTTCTGCTCGTAGGCCCACTCCTCGCCCAGCGGCAGCTGCTTGCGGGTCAGGGCCAGCTGCGGCGCGATCGGCGGTTCGAGCGGAAGGGTCAATCCGAGGAGACAGTCTGACGGCGCCCCCGCGCCAGGCGCGGGTCGGGCACCGGCACCGCCGCCAGCAGCTCCTCGGTGTAGGGGTCGCGGGGCCGCTCGCAGACCTCGTCGGCGGCCCCGATCTCGACGATCCGCCCCTCGTGCATGACCGCGATCCGGTCGGAGACGTGGCGGACGACGCCGATGTCGTGGGCGACGAAGAGGTAGGTGAGGCCGAAGTCCGCCTGCAGCTCGGTGAGCAGGTCGAGGATCTGGGCGCGGATCGAGACGTCGAGCGCCGAGACCGGCTCGTCGGCGACGATCAGCTGCGGTCGCAGCGCCAGCGCCCGCGCGATCCCGATGCGCTGTCGCTGGCCGCCGGAGAACTCGTGCGGGAAGCGGTCGTAGTGCTCGGCCTCGAGGCCGACCCGCCCGAGCAGCTCCAGCACCCGGGCGCGCAGCTCGGCCCCGCGCGCCTCGCCCTGCAGCCGCAGCGGCTCGGCGACGATCTGCCCGGCCCGCTTGCGCGGGTTCAGCGAGGCGTAGGGGTCCTGGAAGATCATCTGCATCTCGCGCCGCAGCGGCCGCATCCGCCGCCGCGAGAGGCCGGCGATCTCGCGCCCTTCGAAGCGCACCGAGCCCGCGGTCGGCTCGGTCAGCTGCAGCACCGCCCGGCAGAGGGTCGACTTGCCCGAGCCCGACTCGCCGACCAGGCCCAGCGTCTCGCCCCGGCGCAGCTCGAGGTCGACCCCGTCGACGGCCCGCACCCGATCCGCCCCGCGCCGCAGCAGGCCGCCCCTCACCGGGTGGTGCTTGACCAGGCCGCGGACCTCGAGCAGGTTGTCGCCCGTGCGCGCCGGGCGCAGCGGCGGCGCCTGGTCGAGGCGCAAGACGGCGCCGAGCAGGGCCCGGGTGTAGGGGTCCCGAGGCGCGTAGAAGATCTGCTCGAGCGAGCCGCGCTCGACGATCTTCCCCTCGTGCATGACCAGCACCCGGTCGGCGGTTTCGGCGACGACCCCGAGGTCGTGGGTGATCAGGATCGTCGCCAGCCCGCGCTCGCGGTTGAGCCGCCCGATCAGGCGCAGGATCTGCGCCTGCACGGTGACGTCGAGCGCCGTGGTCGGCTCGTCGGCGATCAGCACCTCGGGCTCGAGCGCGAGCGCCATCGCGATCATCGCCCGCTGCCGCATCCCCCCCGAGAACTCGTGCGGGTAGGCGTCGACCCGTCGCTCGGGGTCGGGGATGCCGACCGAGCCGAGCAGCTCGACCGCGCGCCGGCGCGCCTCGCCGCGAGAGACCCCCCCGCGGTGCGCGCGGATCCCCTCGACGATCTGCGCCCCGACCCGGTAGACGGGGTTGAGCGACGTCATCGGGTCCTGGAAGATCATCGCCACCCGCTCGCCGCGCACCCCGCGCAGCGTCGCCTCGTCGGCGCCGAGCAGCTCCGTCCCGCCGATCTTCGCCGAGCCCTCGATCCGCGCGTTCGGCGAGCGGGTGAGGCCGAGGACCGTCTGCGCCGTGACGCTCTTGCCCGAGCCCGACTCGCCGACGATCGCCAGCACCTCGCCGGGCGCCAGGTCGAAGGACACCCCGTCGACGGCCCGCACCGTCCCTCCTTCGGTCGCGAAGCGGACCCGCAGGTCGCGCACCGAGAGCAGCGGCGCCGTCATCGCGCCGACTCCCCCAGCTTCACCCGCGGGTCGAGGTAGGCGTAGGCGATGTCGACCAGGGCGTTGAAGAGGACGATGAAGAAGGCGCCGAAGAGGGTGATCGCCATGATCGGCGGCAGGTCGACGTTTTTCAGCGATTCGTAGGCGTACTGGCCGATCCCGTTGATGTTGAACAGCCCCTCGACGACGATCGCGCCGCCGAGCAGGACGCCGACGTCGAGCCCGAAGAGCGTGACGATCGGGACCAGGGAGTTGCGCAGCACGTGCCGCCGGATCACGCGGCGCTCGCTCAGCCCCTTGGCGCGAGCGGTGCGCACGTAGTCCTCGTTCATCGCGTCGAGCATGTTGGAGCGCAGCACGCGGCTGTAGAAGCCGACGTAGAGGATCGCCAGGGTGACCCAGGGCACGATCAGGTGGCTGGCCCATTCGACCGGGTTCGCCGTCAGTTCGACGTATTCCCCGGAGGGGAAGATTTCGGTCTTGTACGTGAAGTAGTTGAGGAAGATCGCGGCGATGAACGGGACCGGCATCGAGAGCCCGACGACGGCGACGATCGTCAGCCCCCGGTCGAGCGGCCCCCCCGCCCGCAGCGCCGAGAGGTAGCCGAAGAGGAGGCCGAAGAAGAGCCAGATGGCCGCCGCCCCGGCGCAGAGCGAGAAGGTCGCCGGGATCCCTTCGGCGATTCGCTGGTCGACGTTTTCCTGGCCGAAGTAGGAGATCAGTTCGCCGCTGAAGATCTTCTTCATCATCGTCAGGTACTGCTGGGGCAGGGGTTCGTCGAAGCCCCATTCCTCTTCGATGCTGGCGACCAGCCGCGGGGTCGCCGCCTTGCCGGCCATGCGCTGCGCCGGGTTGGAGTTGGGGATCACGTTGAAGATCAGGAAGGTGAGGACCGAGACGGCGAAGAGCACGGCGACCATGCCGACCAGGCGGCGGATGACGAAGCCGGCCATCAGGGAGCGATTCCCTCCCTCGACTCGGCGGCGCTGAGGCCGCTATGGGCCTCGAGGAGCACTCTGGACCGCGGGTCGAGGGCGTCGCGCAGCCCGTCGCCGAACACGTTCACCGAGAGCACCGTCAGCAGGACCATCGCCCCCGGCAGGTAGGTGAGCATCGGGGCGCTGCTGAGCAGGTCGAGGCCGCTGCTCAGCATCGTCCCCCAGGAGCTGTTCGGCGGCTGCACGCCGACGCCGAGGAAGGAGAGGAGCGATTCGAGCAGTATCGCGTTGGCGACGTTGAGGGCGAAGAAGACGACGATCGTCGAGCTCAGGTTCGGCAGCAGTTCGCCGAACATGACCCGAGCCGGCCCGGCGCCCAGCGCTTCGGCGGCTTCGACGAACCCCTCCTCGCGCAGCGAGAGGACCTCGCCGCGGATCGGGCGCGCCATGTAGGGGACGTAGACGCCGCCGATGATCAGGATCGTGATCCACAGCGAGCTGCCCGAGAGGTGCAGCGGGCCGATCTGCAGGCCGCCGACGGCGAGCGCGAGGCCGAGGGCGATCGCCAGCAGGGTCACCGGGAAGGCCCAGACCACGTCCATCGCGCGCGAGGTCAGCGTGTCGCGCCAGCCGCCGTAGTAGCCGGCCAGCAGGCCGAGCAGGGTCCCCAGCAGCGTGGTCAGCGCCGCGGCGGCGAAGCCGATCGCCAGCGACGTCCGTCCCCCGTACATCAGCCGCACCATCTCGTCGCGGCCGAGCCTGCCGTCGGCGCCGAGGAAGAACCTGCCGCCGGCGTCGAGCCACTGCGGGCCGATCGGCTGGCCTTCCCGGTTGACGACTTCGCGCGACTCGCCGCCGACCTCGAGCTTCGTCAGCGTGTGCGTCTTGTTCGGCCCCGTGTGCGCCACGTCGCTCGCCCAGAGCGGCGCGGCGAGGCAGAAGGCGACGATCAGGAGGAAGAGGCCGAGGAAGGCCAGCGCCACCCGGTTGCGGCGCAGGCGTCGCAAGGCGAGGCGCCACGGCCCGCCATCCCCCGCGGGGGCGGCCTCGACGCCACCCCCGTAGTGTGAAGCAGCGCCTGGCGGCTACTTGAACTGGAAGCTGGTCAGGTCCTGGCCGAAGGTCGGGTTGAAGATGACCTTGTCCAGGACGATTTCGCTGTCGACGAAGGTCGAGACCGTGTTCGTCCCGTAGGGCACGACCGGGGCTTCTTCCATCACTTCCCTGTCGAGCGCCGCGTATTCCGCTTCCTGTTCGGGCCCGAGCTGCTCTTCCGAGAGCTTGGCGATCTTCGCGTTGATCTTCGGGACGTCGAGCCGCGAGAGATTCGTGTTGCCGGTCGGCTCGATGCTTTCGCCCGAGAACATCGCCTGGAAGAAGTCGTTCGGATGCGGGTAGTCCTGATAGAAGCTGAGCCACCCGGTGTCGAGGTCGGGCGTCGATTCGTTGCCGATGATCGTGTAGTAGTTGTCGGCGTTGATTTCCTTCAGCTTGGCGTTGAAGCCGAGTTCGTCGAGCACGCCTTCGAAGTAGGCGCCGGCTTCGTTGTTGGGGCTTTCGTTGTCGGTCCAGACGGTGATGTTGCGGTCGGAGGGCTTGGCTTCCTCGATCAGCTGCTTGGCCTTGGCCATGTCGTGCGGGTAGAGGTCGAACGGTTCGTGGCCGGGCATCCCCTCCGGCAGGATCTGGTGGGTCGCGGCGAGCGAGCCGGCGTAGATCTTTTCCAGGGCGGCGGTGTCGACGGCGTAGTTGACGGCCTGGCGCACCTTGACGTCGTCGAACGGCGCCCTTTCGGTGTTCATCCAGAAGAGGTAGAGGTTGATCGGGTGCTCGATCCGGAACTGGGTCCCTTCGTAGCGGTCCTTGACTTTGTTGTAGAGGTCGGCCGAGATCGGCGTCTGCATCCAGTCGGCCTTGTTGCGTTCGATTTCGTTGACCTGGGTGGAGTCGTTGCGGACCACCTTGATGTCGATCCGGTCGACGTGCCCGTCCGGCACGGTGTCGATCAGCGGGCCGTTGGCCTTTGCCCAGTAGGGATTGCGCCTGTAGGACCAGCGGCGGCCGGTTTCGACGTTTTCGATCATGTACGGGCCCGTCGCCGGCGGCGGGTCGGCGGTGAGGTTCTTGGCCGGCGTATCGGCCGGCAGGACCGCGGCGAAGAGCATCCCGAGCTCGTTGACGAAGGTGCCGCGGGGCGAGACGAGGTCGATCTCGATCTTGCCGGTTCCGTCGTCCGTCTTGATGCCGGCGATTTCGTCGCTCTTGTTTTCGGCGAACTCTTTGGCGCCGACGATGCTTTCGTAGAAGAACGAGCCCGGGGAGTTGACCTTGAACAGGCGTTCGATCGAGCTCTTGAAGTCGGATGCCTTGACCGGCTTGCCGTCGGAGAACTTGAGGCCCTGGCGCATCGTCAGCGTGTAGGTCCTGCCGCCGTTCGTGACCTTGGGCAGGCTCTCGGCGAGCGCCGGGACGACCTTGCTGCCCGCGGCGCCGTCGGCGTGGGCGTAGGTGAGCAGCGGCAGGTACGTGTCGTACATCGCCGTCCAGCCTTCCTGGGTGTAGGAGAGCCCCGGGTCGAGGTAGTCCGGGAAGGAGGCGTAGGTGCCGATCAGCGTGCCCCCCTCCTTGCCCGAGCTCCCTTCGTTGCCCGAGCTGCCGCATGCCGCGAGGGCGATCGCGGATGCGGCGGCCATG
>Ga0335085_10015120_pt1 | contig 11211 bp, 11 predicted proteins | sample Lox_Sample_45_FD_206712 | JGI IMG/M metagenome (GOLD analysis project Ga0335085, IMG submission 206712) | Soil microbial communities from Loxahatchee National Wildlife Refuge, Florida, United States - Lox_Sample_4.5 | ecosystem: Environmental > Terrestrial > Soil > Wetlands | place: USA... | reverse complement strand
GGCCCGCCGATCGCAGCGCCGCCGATGCTCCTGCCGGTTTGACTGGACGATCCCAGGAATAGGATCAGCACAACCATTGCAGAAAATCCGGCGATTCCGGCCATCGCCGTCAGGATGACGTGGCGCATGCGCATCACTTCATCTCCATGTGACCCATACCTCCCCCTTGGCTGTCATGCATGTCGCCCATGCCGCCGTTCTTAGCCGGTGTAGCTCCCATGGCGCGTACCGCCACGGTGACCGAAATATTCCCGGCCTTTTCGAATGTGAGCGTCAGCGGAAACGTCTCACCCGCTGTGAGCGGCTTTTTCAGTCCGATCAGCATCACGTGGTAGCTGCCTGGTTTGAGCGTTACCGACCCATCGGGCGGAACGGCCAAGCCGTTGGCGAGCTCACGCATCTGCATGACGCCGTTGACGACCGACATTTCGTGAATTTGGACCTTGGCGGCAACGTTCGATGCCGCTGCCGTGAGCCGGTCCGCGGCGTTCGCTTTATTGGCGAGTGTCATGTAGACGGCACCGGTCTGGGCGCCTGATGGCGTCGCCCGGGCATACGGCTCTTCAACCGTGATGAGCGGGCTCGTTCCCTGAGCGAAGGCGGGAAGAGCGGCAACAATCAGCGCAGCCGCGAAAGCGAGCTGCTTTGACAATGAGCGCATGATGTTCTCCGTAAGCGCATGACTAACGACTCCACAGGGCGTGGAGCACGCGTTCGAGCGTCAGACGGAGAGACTGGGCGGTGCGCGAGGATCGCCGGCGGTGCGGCGTAACTGCGGGACGAAGGCTGTTGCGCTAATGCGATCCGGTATCGCCGCGAACTGCACTGGAGCATAGGCCGGCAAAGCGGGAGCTTCGCCGGCCAAAGCAAGGTGGCCGCCGGTTTGAGCAGCGATGAAGCAGAATGGACATTGCGGTATGGGACTGGGCTTTTCGGGATCGCCAGCCGGCGACGGGACGTGAGTGCAAATGACGAAGCCGGCATCGTCGGTCGCGGCAAAGGCCGACATTCCCAGGCCCACGCTTGCCATCAGTGCCTGGATGGCAAGTGAATAGGCGACGCAAATAGCAAGCAGGGCGCCCGAGCGCCGTGATCGCATAAATTGCCGCAAACCTAACATCGGTCTAGACCATAGCAGATGTCGCCCGCCTGTGCGCAACAAAATCGCTGGCCGCTCGCGTTCCATTTCCCAACAACACATCAGGCTTAAGCCCGGCGAGTTCAATAGCTAACCCGGCAATCTGATCTAATCCGCTATCGCGCAGCGAAGAAGTCCAGCAACGCCTGCGCGGTCGCCGCCGGGTTCTCTTCCGGCAGATAGTGGCCGCTATCGACGGCGAAACCGCGCACGTCGCTTGCCCAGTCGCGCCAAGCCGCAAGCGCATCGATGCCGGCATTGGCGGGCAGCCCGCTCGTGCCCCACAGCGCGATCACCGGGCAGCCGATCTTCTTGCCGGCGGCGCGGTCGGCCTCGTCGTGGGCGAGGTCGGTGGTGCGGCCGGCGCGGTAGTCCTCGCACATGGCATGGATGCGGCACGGGTCTTGATAGGCGGCGTGATAGTGCGCGAGCGCGCGCGGATCGAAGATAGTAGCGTCCTTTGCCTTGGCGCCGGCGCGGGCGCGCGAATTGAAGAAGAATTCCGGGTCGTGCCCGATCAGCGTCTCCGGAAACGGCGCCGGCAGCGACAGGAACATCCAGTGCCACGCGCGTGTCGCCGTGCGCGCATCCATGCGGTGCCACATGTCCCAGGTGGTGACGATGTCGAGCACGGCAAGTTGCTCGAGACGGCCGGGATGGTCGAGCGCGAGCCGGTAGCCGACCCGCCCGCCGCGATCGTGGCCGGTGAGGCGGAAGCGGGCGAAGCCCAGCGTTTCCATAACTTCCACCATGGCGGCGGCCATGGCCCGCTTGGTGTAGGGCGCGTGGTCGGCCTGCGCCTGCGGCACCGCCGACCAGCCGTAGCCGGGCAGGTCGGCGATCACCAGGCTGAAATGCGGCGCAATGAGCGGCGCCACGCGGTGCCACATCACGTTCGATTGCGGATGGCCGTGCAGCAGCAGAAGCGGCGGCCCGCCGCCGCCGGTGCGGGCGAAGATTTTGCCTACGGCCGTGTCGATCCAGCGCGAGGCGTAACCCGGATAAAGGTCGGCGAGGTCGGCCACGGCGGCACCCTAAGGCCGCCACGCCGGCACGATGTCGGTCTTCGAGAAGTCGTCGCCTTTGAAGAGCAGCGTGTCGTTTCGTGCTTTCGCGAGCGCGTAAGAGAAGCAATCGGCCAAGTTCAATCCGGCGGGATGATAACCCTTGCCAAACCGGAAGTAGGCTTCTCGCGCAGCAAGAGCGTCGTCGATCGTCGACGCCACCGTTTCGATTTGCATCTCTCTCACAAGATCATCCACCCGCCGCGCGCCGCGTGACGAACCGATTTTGGTGGCCGCCACGACCGACGCTTCGTAAAAGGTCATTATCGACATGGCCGTCGATGGGTCGGCAGCAATAATGTCCGTGAAAATTTGAAGCTCGCGCTCTTTGACAACGATTGCGATGACCGCCGAGGTGTCGATGACCATCAGTCGAAATGCCCATACTCGTTGTAGCCAATAATTTCATCAGGCGTGCGATCATCAACATTGGGCTCGGCGTCCCATTGGGCATAAAGTTCTGCAAGCTTGCGCTTGCGCGCCGCGATCTCGTCCTCGCTCAACGGTACGCGCTCCAAGCGCTCGCGCACGGCCTGTTTAACCGCGTCGGTGATGCTCTCGCGAGTCCGCTCGGCCAGTGTGCGGATCATCTCATCGGCTTCCTTATCTTTGATAAGAATGGCCATTGCGGCCTCCGTATATACGATTTCCCATAAATATATATTACTATGGCCAACAACGCTACTATTTTGATATTACGTTGTTTTCCCGCTCCACCGCCCGCGGCCAATGTCGTGGCGATAGAACCCTTCCGGCCAGCGGATATGGCCGATGGCCTCGTAGGCGCGCGCCTGCGCCTCGCGCACGGTCTTGCCGATGGCCGAAACATTGAGCACGCGGCCGCCATTGGCGAGGATGCGGCCGCCTTCGGCCTTAGTGCCGGCGTGAAAGATTTCGACCCCCTCGACGGCGCTCGCTTCGTCGAGACCCTCGATCACCGAACCCCGCTTGTAGTCGCCCGGATAGCCTTTGGCGGCCATCACCACGGTGAGCGCCGGTTCGGCGTACCAGCGCAGGTCGAACGATTTGAGCTGGCCGTCGCGGCTAGCGAGCAGGGCAGGGACGAGGTCCGACATCAGCCGCAGCATCAGCACCTGCGTTTCCGGATCGCCGAAGCGGGCGTTGTATTCGATGAGCTTCGGTCCGTCCGCGGTGATCATCAGCCCGGCATAGAGGACGCCCTTGTAGGGCGCGCCCATGGCCTTCATCGCCCGCAGCGTCGGCATGATGATCTCGCCCATCACGCGCGCGCTCATGGCGTCGTCGATGTTCGGCGCCGGCGAATAGGCGCCCATGCCGCCGGTGTTTGGTCCTTGATCACCGTCGAAAGCGCGCTTGTGATCCTGCGCCGTGGTCAACGCGATCGCGGTTTCGCCATCGCAGAGCGCGAAGAACGACGCCTCCTCGCCTCGCAGAAACTCCTCGATCACGACTTCGACGCCGGCTTCGCCCAGGCCGCCGCCGAACATCATGTCGATGGCGGCTTCAGCCTCGGCGAGACTTTGCGCGACGATCACGCCCTTGCCGGCAGCAAGCCCGTCGGCCTTCACCACGATGGGCGCGCCGCGCGCGCGCAGATAAACCTTGGCGGCATCCGCCGCCCGGAAGCGCTCGTAAGCAGCGGTCGGAATGCCATTGGCGCGGCACAAATCCTTGGTGAAGCCCTTGGAGCCTTCCAGCCGCGCCGCGGCCCGCGTCGGCCCGAAGGCCTTGATGCCGGCCGCTTCGAGATCGTCAACGATGCCAGCGCAGAGGGGGGCCTCGGGTCCGACCACGACCAGATCGATCCGGTTGGCGCGGCAAAAGCCGATCACGGCGGCATGGTCGGCGATATCCAGCGCGACACATTCGGCTTCCTGGGCGATGCCCGCATTGCCGGGCGCGCAGAACAGGCGGTCGGTCAGCGGGCTTGCCGCCATCTTCCAGGCCAGCGCGTGCTCGCGGCCGCCGGAGCCCAACAGCAGAATATTCATGGCAGAATGGTCATGCGGGACAGGACGTGAGTCGGAAAGCGGCGACGGCCGCCCGCCGGAGGCCTTGACCGGCGCTCGCGATGCTCAACACTAACCGAAGGCTGCCGACAAGCCCATGGACTGGCGTCGGTCAACCCGACCATTCAACCTGATTTGCGTATGCCCGGGAGTTCGTCATGAAACGTCTGGCCACTGGCGCCGCCGCAATACTGGCGACGCTGTGCTGCATCGTCCCCGCCGCCAAGGCCGAAACGATTGCGGTCTTCGTCAAGAGCAACAGCGTTATTTTTGCGGCGATGCGCGCCGGCGCCGTCACGGCCGGCAGGAGCCTCGGCGTCCAGGTGGTCAACTACGTGCCGACGACCGCGGACAATGTGCGCGAGCAGACCAAGCTGGTCGAAGACGCGATCAAGGACAAACCCGACGCCATCGTCTTCGTGCCGGTCGATTTCAAGGAAATGGCGGGCGCCGTCGATAAGGTCAACGCGGCCGGCATCCCGCTCGTGAACATCAACGAGCGGCTGACCGCTGGCAACATCGTCGGCTATGTCGGCACCGACGACGCCGCCCTGGCAAAGGCTACCGGCCGCTATCTCATCAAGGCGATGGGCGGCAAGGGCAATGTCGTCATTCTCGACGGACCCGACACCAATCTCACGGCGCAAGGGCGCGCCCGCGGCTTTCGCGACGTAATCAAGGAATTCCCCGAGGTGAAGCTTCTCGACGGCAAATCGGGCAACTACGCGCGCGCCGCCGCCAAGCAGACCATGAGCGGGTTCCTGCGCAGCTACCCGCAGATCGACGGCGTGCTTGCCGCCAACGACCCGATGGCGCTCGGCGCGCTCGATGCGCTGAAATCCTACAGCCGCAAGTCGCTCGTCGTCGGCATCAATGCCAGCCGCGAAATCATGGAGTTCATCAAATCCGGCGACGTCATCGGCAGCGGTGACTACGATTCATTCGTGCAGGGCTGCCTCGGCGTCGAGATGGCGGTGCGCCATCTGCGCAAGGAGCCGACGCCCAAGGAGGTCATGCTCAAGCCGGTGGTGATCGATAAGACGAATTATATGCCGTTCGACCAGCCCTACGAGAAGCGCGAATGCCCGTCGCTGGCGAGCGTGACGGGGCAATAATGAGAGCCATGCCTTGAACAACCATGCCTTGAACGAGCCGCGCCTCAACCTGCCGGAACTGACCGTCTCGGAACTCTCGGGTGCGCTCAAGCGCACCATCGAGGACGCCTACGGTTACGTCCGCGTGCGCGGCGAGCTCGGCAAGGTCAGCTATCACTCCAACGGCCACGTCTATTTCGATCTCAAGGATGAGCGCGCCTGCATCGCCGGCGTCATCTGGCGCAGCAATGCGCCGCGCATAAGGCTCCGGCTCGAAGCCGGTCTCGAAGTCGTCATCACCGGCCGGATCACCACCTATCCGGGCCGCTCGCAATACCAGATCGTGGTCGAAACGCTGGAGCCGGCCGGCCTCGGCGCGCTGATGGCGCTCCTTGAGGAGCGGCGCAGGAAACTCGCCGCCGAGGGCCTGTTCGACGAGGCGCGCAAGCAGCTGCTGCCATATCTGCCCGACGTGATCGGCGTCATCACGTCGCCGACCGGGGCCGTCATTCGCGACATTTTGCATAGGCTTGCCGACCGTTTTCCGCGTCGCGTGCTGCTGTGGCCGGTGAAAGTGCAGGGCGACGGTTCGGCCGCCGAAGTGGCCGCCGCGATCGAAGGCTTCAACGCACTCGTCGAAGGCGGCATTCTCGCGCGTCCGGACCTCATCATCGTCGCGCGCGGCGGCGGCTCGCTCGAGGATTTGTGGTCGTTCAACGAAGAGATCGTGGTGCGCGCGGCCGCCGCCAGCATGATCCCGCTGATTTCCGCGGTCGGCCACGAAACCGACGTGACGCTGATCGACTTCGTCGCCGACCGGCGCGCGCCGACGCCGACCGCCGCCGCCGAGATGGCGGTGCCGGTGCGTGCCGAGCTTCTCATCGATATCGACAGCCTGGCGCGGCGCGCCCTGGCGTGCTGGCGGCGCAATCAGGACGCGCGGCGGGCTGAGCTGCGCTCGGCCGCGCGCGCCTTGCCCGACGCCGATGCGGTGCTGGCGTTGCCGCGCCAGCGGCTCGATCACGCCGCTCTCGGGCTGTCGCGGGCCTTGCATGCCAACGCGCAAATCCACCGGGTGGCGTTTTCGCGCATCGGCGGCCGGCTCGCGCCGCAATTGCTGCGCACCAATGTGGAGCGCCGGCGCGAACGCTATGCCAGCATGGCATCGCGGTTGCGCGCCAGCCTTGCGGCAAATCTCGACGCCTATCGGACCGGCATTGCGCGGCAGCGCGAGCGGGTTGCGCGGGCGGCGGAGCGCGGCGGTCTCGCCATCGGCAATTTCCTTGCGGTGCGCCACGCCCGCATCGAACGCGATGCGCAATTGCTGGCGGCACTGTCCTATCGCGGCGTGCTGGCGCGCGGCTTCGCGCTGGTGCGCGACGCCGCCGGCGAGACCTTGCGCGCGGCGGCAGCCGTAACCGCCGGCATGCCGATCGAGATCGAGTTCGCCGACGGCCGCGTCGGCGCGGTCGCCGACGGCGCGCGGGCGACGCAGCCAACCGACGCGGCGGCTCCGGCAAAGCCGCGCCCGCCCCGGGGCGGCGAAGGGCAGGGCGATCTGTTCTGAATTCGCTCAGGCCGGCGCGGCGGCGACCAGCACCGCGGTCGATCAGCGCACGAGCCGTTTGCCGCCGCCCTGGCCGAGCGCAATCGTCGCTGTCGCAATCCGGGGTGACATTGCCGGCATCTTATCGCAGGCTTGTTGCAGGTTGCGAGACCACGAAGACCAAGAAGGGACGGAAACGATGCAAGGCAAGATCGCGGTCGAGGAGCATTTCGCCATCCCGGACATGAAGGGCAGCGCGACGCGCTATCCCGGGCCGTACTGGTCGGGGCTGCATGGCAAGCTGCTCGACATTCACGGCGCGCGGCTTGCCGAGATGGACAAAGCCGGCATCGAGATCGAAGTCATCTCGCTCAACTCGAACGCGATCCAGGGCATCCCCGATGCGGCGCAGGCGCTGGCGATGGCGCGCAAGGCGAACGATGCGCTGGCCGAAGCGGTCGCCAAGCGTCCGGATCGTTTCGCGGGCCTTGCCGCGCTGCCGATGCAGGATCCGCAGGCCGCCGCGGCCGAACTCACCCGCGGCGTGCGCGAGCTCAAATTCAAGGGCGCGCTGGTCAATGGATTTTCCGAGGTCGGCGCGGCCGACACCGCGGTCTATTACGACCAGCCGCAATACCGGCCGTTCTGGGCCGAAGTCGAGCGGCTCGGCGTGCCGTTCTATCTGCATCCGCGCGACCAATTGCCGAGCCGCCGGCATGCCTATGAGGGTCATCCGTGGCTCGTCGGCTCGCCGTGGGGCTTTGCCGAGGAGACCGCGATCCATGCGCTGCGGCTGATGGGCTGCGGCCTGCTCGACGAATATCCCAGGCTGCAGATCGTGCTCGGCCATCTGGGCGAGCGCATCCCTTATGACCTGTGGCGGCTCGATCACCGGCTGACCAAGGTCCCGAACCGGCCGTCAAAGCGCACCATGGGCGAATATTTCCGCGACAATTTCCACATCACCACCAGCGGCCATTTCTGCACCCAGTCGTTGGTCCAGGCGATGCTCACTATCGGCGCCGACCGCGTCATGTTCGCGGTCGATTATCCGTTCGAAGACCACATGCAGGGTTGCGCGTGGTTCGACGCCGCCGAGATTGCCGAAGCCGATCGAATCAAAATCGGCCGCAGCAACGCGAAATCCTTGTTTGGTCTGTGAACGATTGACGATCCTGACTGTTTGTTCATTTGGTCGCATGAGATTCGCCGTGGAACCGCCACGTTGTTTTGGTGTTATGCGCTTGGCGAACACGAATTCGCGCTCAAGGAGAAATGAAATGAGACGGATTGTTTTTGCTGTTGCAATCGCGGCTTTGGCTCTCGGTGCCGTTGCCGGCACGTCGCAGGCGGCGCCGATTGCGCCGCTTTCGGGCGTCGCCGCGACCGACGCCGGAAAACTGACCCAGGGCAATCTGACCCAAGGGAATCTGACCCAGGTGTACTGGCACTATCATTATCGTCACTGCTGGTGGCGCCACGGCTATCGTCATTGCTGGTAAGCATGACGCGCTCCTGACGCGGGTCTCGCGCCGGAGCTAGGCCGCCTCCCGCGATGGCTTTTTCAGTAAAAACGCGTCAATCTGTCGCCGCGCCGATGCAAGTCGGCGCGGCGCTGCTATTGGTGCAGCGCGGCATCTTTCGCAATGACGCCTTTTTGGGAGTGACGCCATGGACCTTCTCGCCGATCGCGGCCGCCGCGTTCCAATCGAAGAGCTCAATACCAGCCGGTTGCTCGCCCACGCCCGCCGGCAGGCGCACGAGCGCAACCTCGACGGCATCCTGATCGCCGACGTCGATTCGCATCACTACGAAAACGAGTGCTTCGACGATTTTCTCCCCTTCATCGAAAACGACGTATTGCGCCAGCTCGTGCTGTCCGGCCGCGCCAAGGGCCGCCAGACCCTGATGCCGAGCCAGGTGAGCTTCCAGGACATGGGCGGGCGCATCACCCGCTATCCGCTGCGCTCGTCGGAAAAGACAGCGGCCGGCAAGATGCGCGACATCGAGCTCGGCCAGCGTTGGATGGACGCCATGAGCGTCGATTATTCCTGCCTGTTCCCGACCATGCTGCTCGCCGTCGGCCTGCATCCCTCGACCGAGATGGAGATCGAGCTCTGCTTTGCCTATAACCGCTGGCTCACCGAGAAGGCGCTGCCGGAAGGCGACGGCCGGCTCTATTCGATGCTGTCGCTGCCGATCTCGGACCCCGACGAGGCGCTGCGGCAGGTCGAGCTCTACGGCGGCTGCAAGCACATCACCGGCTTCATGGTCACCTCGGCGCGCAGCCTGCCGATCCACCATAACGCCAACATGAAAGTGTTCCGCGCCGTCGAGGAGCGCGGCCTGGCGCTCGCCTTCCATTCCGCCGTCAATGTCGGCGAGCCGGTGTTCAAGGGGCTCAACCGCTTCGCCTCGGTGCATGCGCTGGGCTTCCCCTTCTTCAACATCCTGCATGTGACCAATTGGGTCACCAACGGCCTCGGCGAGCGCTTTCCCAAGCTGCCGGTGATCTGGATCGAGGGCGGGCTCGCCTGGGTGCCGTTCCTGATGCAGCGGCTTGACCATGAATTCATGCTGCGCTCGTCGGAATATCCGCTCTTGAAGAAGAAGCCGTCGGACTACATGCGCGACATGTATTTCGCCTCGCAGCCGATGGAGCGCGTCGACATGCTGGCGCTCGAATGCACCTTCCGGATGATCAATGCGGAGACGCAGCTCATGTACGCGTCAGATTATCCACACTGGGATTTCGATCTGCCGTCGACCATCTGGGACCTGCCGTTCCTGTCCGAGAAGGCCAAGCACAACATCCTCGGCGGCACCGCGGCGCGGCTGTTCAAGCTGCCGCCGCGCAACGACAAGCAGAAGGAAAACCTGGCCCGCTTCGGCAATCTCGTGGCGTGAGTCGTAACGCCATGCGTTGCAAGGCCGCGTTCCAAGCCGTCATTGCAGTGGCGTTGCTGCTCGTTCACATGCACGGTGCGCTCGCGCAAGATACCGTCGAGGAATTTTATCGCGGCAAGCAGATCACTCTGATCGTCGGTTACGGGCCGGGCGGGGGCTACGACATCACCGCGCGGCTCGTGGCGCGCTATCTCGGCAAGTACATCCCCGGCAATCCGACCGTGGTGGTGCAGAACATGCCGGGCGCCGGCTCGATGCGCGCCGCCAATACGCTCTACGTCAATGCGCCGAAGGACGGTACGACGATCGGCCTGATCGCGCGCGACATGCCGCTGATGGGTCTTCTCGGCAGCAATCCGAACGTGCAGTTCGATCCGCGCAAGTTTCCCTGGCTCGGCTCGTCATCGAGCTACGCCAATGATTCCTACGTTCTGGTGGTCGGCCCGAAATCGGCGGTGAAGTCGATCGCCGACGCGCGCCGGCCGGACGCGCCGCCGCTCGTCCTCGGCGGCACCGGCGAGGGCGCGACCGACGGCGACGTGCCGAAAATCCTGCGCGACACCATCGGCATCCGCATCAAGCAGGTGCTCGGCTACACCGACACGCCCTCGATCGTGCTCGCCGTCGAGCGCGGCGAGCTTGACGGCCGCACTTTCGATTATTCCTTCGTCAAGACGGCGCGGCCGCAATGGCTCAAGCCCGACAGCGGCTACCACTTTCTGGTGCAGTTCGCCCGCGTGACGCGGCATCCGGACCTGCCCGACGTGCCGACCGCGCGCGAACTCGCGCTCGACGCATCGGCGCGCGAATTGATCGTGTTCGCCGAGACGCCGCTTCTCACCATGGCGCGGCCGTTCGCGGCCCCGCCCGGCACGCCGCCCGATCGCCTTGCGGCGCTGCGCCACGCGTTCGACGCCGCACACCACGACCCGCAATTCATCGCCGAAGGCGACAAGCTCGGCGTCGACATCAGCCCGGTGACGGCGGATGCGATGACGCAAGCGCTCGACGCCATGGCGCACGCCTCGCCGAAGGTGTTCGACTATATGAAAGAGCTTATGGCGGGCGCCGGCGGCAAGGGCGGGTGAGCGTTCGGTTGGAACTGTTGTAGGGTGGGTAAAGGCGCAAAGCGCCGTGCCCACGCCGCTTTGTCTTTGACGCGACCGCGTGGGCTTCGCTTTACTCAGCCCACCCTACGGAATCGAACCATGCTTCGCGCCCAAAGGGATTTGCGAATCTTTTCCAGTTCGGCGCCAGCACCGCCGCGGACGCCGTCCGTCGCACCGTGAACAAAGCCCCGGTTTATCGGGGCAAAAGCGCCCTTGGAAATAAAATCCTTGACGGCATGTATGACCTTCGAGTAACCGCGCCGGCCCGCTCATCGTGAGGGACGTCAACCGGTGACGCCGACTGACGGAGCGGGTGCGGTGCCTGCGGGCGGAGGTCGTCGCTCTGGTCTGCAGGCGGTCCG
>Ga0335085_10015119_pt1 | contig 11211 bp, 12 predicted proteins | sample Lox_Sample_45_FD_206712 | JGI IMG/M metagenome (GOLD analysis project Ga0335085, IMG submission 206712) | Soil microbial communities from Loxahatchee National Wildlife Refuge, Florida, United States - Lox_Sample_4.5 | ecosystem: Environmental > Terrestrial > Soil > Wetlands | place: USA... | reverse complement strand
CGGCGGCTTGGTATAGGTGATCTTGTGCAGCGAGCGCGGCTTCGAGAAGCCCTCCCAGCCGATCTGCTCGATGCCGTAATAGAATTCGTTGGTGTGGCCCTCGGGGTCGATCGGATAGAAGTGCCAGTTGGAGCCGGGCGTGTCGCGGCCGGCGCGACGGATGCGAACGTCGTGCTCGCGGCACCATTCGAGTCCCTGCACCACCTCGCGCAGCGCGCCCACCTGCCAGGTGATCTGGTTGATCGTGACCTCGGGAAAGGTCTTCGAGTCCGGCAGCATCTCCTGACGCGCGCGGCGCGGGAACCAGACGAAGGAGTGATGATCGGTGCCGTGGCGGCTGAAATAGCCGACCGTTGGCCCGACCGCCGCCTTCTGCTCGGGCGTGAGGCGGCCGCCCATGTCGAGCACGTCGGAGGTGCGGAAGCCGAGGAGCCGCTCGTAAAAGTGCCGCCCGGCTTCGGGATCCGCGATATCGACGCCGAAATGGCCGAGGCGGCGAATGCGGAACGGCCGCGGCATCTCGACGCCGCCGACGTTGAATTTCTCTCCGACCGCAGTCTGGATCGTGTCCGGCATCTTTGCGTCCTCCGCAGGAATCTGGATACGGCCATGATCCGCCATCCAGCCGGAAAAAGCAAAAGCCTGGCGCGGCAGAGGCGGGGCGCCTCAGGGCTCGATGCGCTGGTACCGGCTGCGCTCGGCGAGTGCGGCGAAGGAGAGCGTTTTGCGGCGCGATGGATCGGTCACGCAGACGAGCCGCGCGTGCAGCACGCCGTCCGTGAGGGTGAGGCAATCCTGGACGATCCATTCCAGGCCCGGTCGCCCGAACGTCCGATCCTGAACGTCCCGGAACCGCTGCCCGACAGAGATCGGCGGTAGCGATGCCATGCTCACTCGAACCCGATGATGCCGCAGCCTAAGTCCGAACTCGCCACGGTCTCAAGCGGAATCGACCGCCGTCAATCGATGATGCGCCAGCGCCCGTCGGGCTGACGGCAGGCGGTGCCGAAGGTTTCCTGCGGCTTGCCGTCGATCGTCGTCGTCGTTCGGTATTCTCTGCATTCCTGCCCTGCGGTTGGGGCAGGGGCGGGGGCGGGCGCGGGCGCGGGATAGGCGACCGGCGGCGGCGCGTAGTAGGGCGGCGGTGGCGGATAGTAGTAGTAGGGAGGCGGCGCGTAATAGTAGGGCGGCGGCGGCGCATAAAGCGGGAAGCCGAAACCGATTCCGACGCCGACCGAAGTGTGGGCGACGGCCGGGCCGGCGGCGGTCAAGGCCGCTGCAACCGCCAGGACGAGAACTCGTTTCATGTGCGCACCTCGCCTTAGAATTCGCGCCCGATGAGCCAGGAATCAAGAGAATAGACGCCGCCGCCATTGACCACGAAGAACAGCACGCCGGCGGACCAGATCATCGGGTATTCGAGCCCGAGCTTGTTCCAGAAATAGCCGTCGAAGCGCCAGTGCTCGATCATGGCGTTGATGAGGAAAACGAAGATCACCGCGGCGACCGGCCGCGTCACGAGGCCGAGCGCCAGCATCGGGCCGCCGACGAACTCGACCACCAGGATGGCATAGGCCCAGAACCAGGTCGGGCGATAGCCCGAGCGCTCAAGCCCGCCCTGCAGCGCGGCAATGCTGAGCGCGCGCGAGCCGGAATTGGGGAACATGCCGAGGGAAAAGCGCAGCGCGTGCGGGACGAGCGCAAGCCCGACGGTCACGCGAATGAGCGCCTCGGCGAGCGGCGCCGCCGCGTGGTAGAGCGATGCCAGCTGCGGCAGGAAGAGCGGAACCGATCCATCCATTGGGGGAATTTCTATTCCGACGCGCGCCGCTTGGAAAGCGTGGCGGTGCGACCATTCGGCTATCGTTAATCTTTCGCTCCTACCCTAGCGTTTCCCCATTGCTGTCGCGCGCGCCATGGCCGCCATCCTCGTCATCGACGACAATTCGCAGATGCGCCTCTTGATGCGCCGCATTCTCGCGGCCGCCGGACATAGCGTCGTCGAGGCGGTGGACGGCGATCAGGGCGTGGCGAAGTTCCGCGAGCAGCCGTTCGAGATCGTGGTCAGCGATATCCTCATGCCGAACAAGGAGGGGATCGAGACGATCAAGGAGCTGCGCGCGCTGGCGCCGACGCTCTGGATCGTCGCCTCGTCCGGTGGCGGCGCCCACGGCAACATGATGTTCCTCGATTTCGCCAAGGCGCTCGGCGCCGACGTGGCGCTGCCCAAACCGTTCCGCGCCGACGAACTCGTTGCCGCCATCGAGGCCCGCAAGCAGCATCCGAGCTTCGTGCTCCGGGAGACCTCGCCCGGAGCCGCCTCGAAGGCGTGATAACCCGGCGCCTTGTCGGCAGCGCGAGGGCAGGGGTAACATGGCGCGAGAATAAGCCATTGGTGGAGACGCCCCATGTCGGTCACGGAGCATGATTCGGTTGCGTCGCCGGCGCGACCCAAGAACAAGGAACCGGCCCTCAAGCTCAATTTCCTGTCGCACGGCACGCTCGACTCGCGCGATCTCGATTTCTCCCGCAAGTTCTACGAGGAGTTCCTCGGGCTCCAAGTGGTGCAGACGAGCAAGATCTCGCTGCTCATCCGGCTCGGCGGCGACCACGTCATCGCCGTGGTCAAGAGCAAGAAGACCGGCGAGATGAGCCTCCTCAATCACAACGGTCTCGACGTTAAGACCAAGGAAGAGGTCGACGAGGCGCATAGGGTCGTGATGGAGCAGGCCGCGACGTGGAAGCTCACCAAGATCAGCAAGCCGATCCTGCAGCACGGCACCTACAGCTTCTATTTCTGGGATGCCGACGACAATTGCTGGGAGATCCTGACCAATCCCGAAGGCGGCTACCGCTGGCTGTTCGAGATCGGCGATCAGACCGGCAAGGGGCATCACGACCGCAACTTCAAGCGCCCCGGCGTCGATTTCTGACAGCCCGCTCCGCCCGGCCGCTCCGTGCGGCCGGGCCGCGGCCCTCCGCTTCCTTCCTCCGCACGCCCGGGTAAGCGATGATCGTCGCGCTCGTCGTCGCCTGCGCGTTCTTCATGGAGACCTTCACCGGCACCGTTATCACGACGGCGCTGCCGGCGATGGCGCAGGCGTTCGGTTCAGATCCCGTGCATCTGAGCCTGGGCGTCACCGCCTATATGCTGAGCCTCGCCATCTTCATCCCGCTGAGCGGCTGGGTTGCCGATCGCTACGGTTCGCGCACGATCTTCCGTGCTGCGATCGGCGTGTTCACCCTCGCCTCGGTGTTTTGCGGCCTGAGCAACAATCTGCTCGAACTCGTCGCCGCCCGCGTGGTGCAGGGCATCGGCGGCGCGATGATGGTGCCGGTCGGGCGGCTCGTGATGCTGCGCAGCGTCGACCGCTCGGAATACGTGAAGGCGATGGCGTGGCTCGTCGTCCCGGCGTTCATCGGGCCGGTCGTGGGGCCGCCGGTGGGCGGCTTCATCACCACCTATGTCTCCTGGCGCTGGGTGTTCTACCTCAACGTGCCGATCGGCATCATCGGCATGGTGCTGGTGACGCTGCTGATCGAGAACCGGCGCGAGCCGCAGACGCCGCCGCTCGATTGGCTGGGATTCCTGCTGAGCGGGGTGTCGCTTGCCTGTGTCCTCTACAGCCTCGATCTGGCGGCGCGCGGCGGCGCGGGGGCGAGCCTCGGTTTTGCCGGACTGCTGGCGGTCGGGCTCGGGCTCGGCGTCTTCGCCGTGCTGCACGCGCGACGCCATCCCTATCCGTTGATCGATTTGTCGCTGTTCCGAATGCCGACCTTCTCTGTCGGCATTTGGGGCGGCATGTTCTTTCGGGTCAGCGCCGGCGCCATTCCATTCCTGCTCCCGGTCTTTCTGCAGGTCGGCCTCGGCATGACCGCGTTCGCGGCGGGGCTCCTGATCTTCGCCGATGCGCTGGGCAACGTCGCGATGAACGCCATCGCGCCGGCGGTGCTGCGGCGCTGGGGATTTCGCACCGTCCTCCTCTATAACGGCGTGCTGAGCGCGTTCGCCATCGGCGGCGTGGCGCTGATCGGCGCGGCGACGCCGCATTGGGTGATCTTCGCCGCCTTCCTCACCGCCGGCCTGCTGCGCTCGATGCAGTACAACGCGCTCAGCACCCTGCAGTATGCCGAGATTGGCGCCCGCGAGATGAGCGCGGCCACCAGCTTCGCGAGCATGGTGCAGCAGCTCTGCAGCGGCGGCGGGATCGCCTTGGGCGCACTCCTGATGCAGCTTGCGCTCGTCGTGCGCGGCGCCGGCGCCGACGATCTCGCCACACGCGACATTCGCGTGGCCTTCGTCGCGGCTGGCTTGTTCGCGCTGGTCTCGGTCCTGTTCTACCGGCGCCTTCTGGCCGACGCGGGCGCGGAAGTGAGCGGGCACGGCATGGTGCGCCGCGGCAAGGCGGCATCTCGGTCCGCCGACTGATCCTCCACCCCTTTGGGTTAGGTCCCGGAACACGGGAAGCGTGTTTGAGTTCCCGTATCAATGATTGTGGTCAACAGCACGTTTGAATCGGCGCCCGAACCTTGCCATCGCGCGCGCCGCCCCTTAATGTATGCCTCGGTCAATGAATGTTGGAAAAGCAATGTCCGAACTGCGTAATTCTCTGCACTTTCTCCTGAACCGAACGGCGGTGCGCTGCGCGTCGCTGTTCGAGACGCGTGAACTCGCGCGGCACAATATCTCGCTTCCGATGTATCGCGCGCTCGTCGCACTCGTCGGCAACGACGATCAACGGCTGGGCGACCTCTCCGAGCTTGCGGATATCGAAATGTCGACCCTGTCGCGGCTCATCGGCACGATGCAGTCGCGGCGGCTGGTCACGCGGCGGCGCTCCGGCAAGGATGCGCGCGCCGTCCGCATCCGCATCACCGAGCAAGGGCGCACGCTGGCCGACAAGCTGATGGCGGCGGCCGAAGACTATGAGTCCGACACGACGCGCGGAATTGCCGCACGCGATATTCAGGCGCTGAAGCGCATGCTCGAACGGATCGGCGAGTCCGTCGAGGGCTTGGCCGAAGAGGCGAGCGCCAGGGCCAAGCCGCGGCCGCAGCGGCGGGCTTCCGCCGCCTAGCCGGTCGGGCCCGGCATCTTCGGGGAGGACGCGCGCGATGATCAATCTCCAGGATATTCGCTACCTCCGCATCGGCACGCCGGACCTCGACGGCGCGATCCGCTTCGCGACCGAGATCGTCGGACTGCAGCTCGTCGCGCGCGAAGGCAAGAGCGCCTACTTCCGCAGCGACAAGGTCACCGTGCGCGGCGACACGCGCGACCACACGCTCGTTTATTTCGAGGGCGATCCGTCGGACCATACGATCGGCTTCGACCTGATCGATCCCGACGATCTCGACGCGGTCGCGACCGAGCTCGAGAAGGGCGGCCATCCGGTCCATCTCGGCACGGCCGAGGAGTGCGAGAAGCGCCGGGTGAAGGCGTTTATCGCGTCACGCGATCCGAGCGGCAACAAGATCGAGATCGTGGCGCGGCCGTTCCATACGGGCGTGCGCTATTTTGCCGCGCGCGATGCGGGGATCACCGGCTTCAGCCATATCGGGCTCTATACGCTCGATGCGCCGCGCGACGAGAAGTTCTGGACGCGGCTCTGCAACGCGCGGGTCTCCGACTGGATCGGCGATGCGGCGCTGCTGCGGATCGCCACCGCGCATCATTCGATCGCGCTGTTCCCGGGCAAGCGCGGCGGCGTGCAGCACATCAACCACCAGGTCGAAGACATCGACGATGTGATGCGCTCCTGGTACTTCCTGCAGCAGAAGGGCGTGAAGATCCTGCTCGGGCCCGGGCGGCATCCGCTGTCGACCGCCGTCATGCTCTATTTCCGCGGCCCGGACGGCGTGGTGTTCGAATACTCGGTCGGCGTCAAGCACATCATGCCCGAGGACGAGGCGACCTACCGGCCGCGGCAGTTCGCGTTCGACCAGTACGCGGTGTGCATGTGGGGCTCGGTCCCGGATGCGGAGCTGAGCGCCTTCCCGTCGTCCGACAAGCCCGCGGTGCCGCTGCGCGCGGTCATGTACTGACCGCGCTTGGCGAGCGGCCGCGCGGCTACTTTCGCCGCATCTCCGACGACGAGTTGATCACCGCGTGGATGTTGCGGGCGAAGTCGACCGCGCCTTCGGTGTGCATGCTGAAGGCGGTGCGGGCATATTCCTTGACCCCGCGGACTGCCGGCGGCGGCGCCTTCAGAATGGCGGCGACGAGCTTCTGGACCTTGTCCTCGAGCTGTGCCGCCGGCACCACGTCGCTCGCGATGCCGAAGCTCAGGGCCCGCTGCGCGTCGATCACCTCGGTCGAGTAGACGAGCTGCATGAACGCCTTGCGCGGTACGCGGTCGACGAACGAGGACATCACCATGGTCGGCAGGATGTTGTGCGCCATCTCCGGCACCTGGAACTCAGCCTTGTCGCTGGCGACGGTCATGTCGGCGACCGCGGCGACGGCGCAGCCGAAGCCCAGCGCGCGCCCCTGCACCACGGCGATCACGGGAATGGGCGAATTCCGGATCGCGCCGTAGCATTTGAAGATCACATCGAACGCGCGCTTGCGGTCCAAGGCCTCCTGCGGCGCGTTCGGCTGCTGCCCCATCATGGCGCGCCCGATGCAGAAGTCGTTTCCGGCGCCGCGCAGCAGGATCACCTGCGTGGACGGGGGTGCCTCGTCGATGAGGCGCGTCACCTCGACCGCCATCTCGTCGGTGGCGCCGTTGCCGTGCTCGGGCCGATTGAGCGTGATCTCCAGTACCGGTCCGTTCTGCTTCGAAAGAATGTCGGGCATTCTGGCCTCCTTTGCCGATGCGCTGAGCGCCGGCGTCATACCGCCTTCGCCACCGGCGCGAACGAACCGGGGCGCCGATGCCTTGCGTCACCACGATCTCGCCGCGGCCCCCTCTCCCCGCAGGGGAGAAGGGGCGCAACACGGCGGTCGTTCGCTTACGGGCTCAGGTGGTGGAGGAACTTCTCCGGCGGGCCTTCGCCCCACTGCGAGATCAGCCCTTCCTCGACCGACATCAGGTTCGAGCCGTTCTTCGCGTTGAGCCGGTCGCTGTCGGCCCAGTGCTCGTGCACGCGGCCCCACGGATCGGCCCAGTAGTCGTACACCTGACTCCCGAGCAGGTGGCGGCCGATGCCCCACATGTGCTCGTACTTCTTCGTGTTGGCGAGATATTCGTGGCCCATGAACACGTCGTCGATGTCCTGGACCTCGAACGAGAAGTGGTTGAGCCCGGTCTTCTCGTGCTTCATGCAGAAAAAGGCGTGGTGATCGACATACTCCTCGCCGTTGTCGCAGCGGTTGAACGAGCCGATGATGTTCTCCTTGCTGCCGGCATAGACGTCGTCGGAGCAAATGAGGCCCAGCGTGTCGCGGAACCACTTCACCGTGTCGATGTTGCGCGGCGTTCCCATCACGCCGTGCGCGATGCGCTTCACGCTCGACGGGCCCTTGCGGATGCGCATGAGTTCGCCGCGGCGGTTGAGCGGAATCGGACCGGAGTTGATCGCCTGCCGGTTGGCCTGGATCGGCAGCACCGACTCCATGCCGTAGACGACCTCGATCTGGTAGCCGTTCGGCTCCTTCAGGCGCACGCGCATGCCGCCGCCGGGCTCGTCCAAGTGCTCGATGCCCGAGGCGCCCGGCGCCTTCGCCAGCGTCTTGAGATCGTCCTCGTTCTTCGCGTGCCAGGCCATGCCGATGAAGCCCGGATCACCCTTCTCGGTGACGTGGATGTGATGGAAGGGGTCCGTGCCGCGCATGTAGAGCGCGTTCGGCGTGCGCCCGGCGCGCACCATGCCGAAATCGGTCAGGAACTCCTCCTGCTTGTCGAGATCGGGCGAGCGCAATCTTGCGTATGCGATGTCCCATACTTTGATGACGGCCATGGTCTCCTCTCCTCTGGCTGTCGCGCCCGGCAACCTTGCCAAGGGCGTTCAACCTTGTTCCACGCGGATCATATTAGACGGCAAGCGCCTTGCCCAGTCCACCCTTTCCAGCCTATGACCGGCCGGGCGGAACGGGAGACTGCCATGCTGGCGGAGCAGAGACGGGAACGGCTCAAGCAGGCCATGCAGGAGGCGGGCATCGCGGCGATGGTCGTCTACGGCAATGCCTGGCAGGGCGATTATCTGCGCTATGTCGCGGGCTTCGGCATCCTGGAGGGGCACGGCGTCGCGGTGATCGCCGGCGACGGCACGCCCGAGATCTTCCTCGACAGCGCGGTCGAGGCCGAACGCGCCGAGGCCGAGTGCACGGGCCTCTCCGTTCAGCTCGTGGGCGACATCGCGCGCGGCGTCGGCGCGCGGCTCGACCGGATTGCCAACCACCGTATCGCCGCGGCGCCGCGCCGCTTCCTGCCGGCGTGGCTTGCCGAGCGTGCGCGCGGCTTCGCGCTCGAAGACGGCACCGCGCTGGTCGACCGGCTCCTGATGCACAAGCTGCCGGAGGAGATCGACGCGATCCGCCGCGCGTCGACGCTCGCCGACAGCGCCTACACCGTGTTCCGCGCGGCGGCCGTGCCCGGCTGCCGCCAGTACGAGCTCTGCGGCGCGGTCGAGGCCTATCTGCGCGCGCAGGGCTGCCCCGACAATTTCATGATCGTCGGCAGCGGCGGGCGCGACGTCATGGGCATGACGCCGCCGTCCGACCGGCGCATCGCCGCGGGCGACCTCGTCACCACCGAGCTGACGCCGGCGCTCGATGGGTACTACGCGCAGATCTGCCGCACCCTCGTCGCGGGCAAGGCCAGCGACGCGCAGCGCCGGGCCTTCGGTGTCTATCTCGAGGCGCTCGAGGCGGGCATCGCGGCGGTGAAGCCCGGCGCAACCGCCGCCGACGTCGCCCGCGCGGAGAACGATGTCTTCCGCAAATACGGGCTCGGCGATTACGTCACGGACAAGTACACGCGCGTCCGCGGCCACGGGCTCGGCCTCTTCGCCGATTCGAAGCCGCACATCCTCGAGGACGTGGACACGGTGCTGGCGCCGGGCATGGCGCTCGTCGTCCACCCCAACACCTATCATCCCGAGGTCGGCTACATGGTATTGGGCGACGCAGTGGTGGTGACCGAGCGTGGCGCCGAGGTGCTGATCCGCACCCCGCGCACGCTGTTCGAGAGCTGACCCATGCGCCGCGGCCTGATCGCCTGGTCGAAGAGCGAGCTGCCGGAGGCCGCGCTCGCCGCGCGGGTCGCGCGCACGCAAGGTGCGATGGCAGCCGCCGGCTTCGACGCGCTGGCCGTCTACACCAACAACACGCGGCCGGCGGGAGCGTCGTGGCTTTCGGGCTTCGTGCCCTATTGGTCGGAGGCGATGCTGCTGCTGCCGCGGGACGGCCAGCCGCTGCTCGTGGCGGCGCTGACGAAGCGGGTCCACCCCTGGATCATGGCCACGAGTCGCCTCGCGGAGGTGGTGAGCGCGCCGCGGCTCGGTCTCGGCACCGGCAGGCTTGCCGCGACCTGGGGGGCGGGCAGGGTCGGCGTCGTCGACCGCGACGAGCTTCCGGCCGGCATCGCCGAGGACATGCAGGGCGCGGGCGCGACCCTCGCCGATGCGACGGAGCTCTTCGCGCGCCTGCGCAGCAAGGCCGATCCGACCGAGGTCGCGCTTGCGGCCCGCGCCGGGGCGATCGCGCGCGAGGCGCTGGCGCAGGCGCCGACCGACGGTGGCGCCGAAGCGGTGGTGGCCGCGGTCGAGGGCCGGGCGCGCGCGCTTGCTGCGGAGGAATGCTATGTCGCGATCGCACCCGATCTCGCGCGCGACCGCCATTTGAAGCGGCTCGACGGATCGGCGCCCGTGGGCGAAAGCTTCGCCGTGCGCGCCACGGTCGCCTACAAGGGCGCGTGGGTGCGCATGACGCGCACCGTGCAGCGCGATCCGGCGCGGGCGGCGATGACGCTCGCCGCGGCCGAGCGCCTCGCCGCCGCCGTGGCGGCGCTGCCGAGCGGCGGCGGCTTCAACGGCTGTGCATCATGGCTCGTGGAGGGCTGCCGCACGGCGCAGCCGCTGGCGCCGCTCATGGGCTCGCGGATCGCCGAGCCGCGCGCGCCCGGCAGCGAAGCGCTGGTGTCGGTACAGGCCTGCATCGAGGTCGACGGCACGCCCATCCTGCTTGGCGCGCCCGCGCTCATCGGCGGCGCCGGCGAAGCCGCCGGCTTCCTCGTGCCGCCGGTCTACGCATAAAAGCCACAGGAGACACCGATGCCCGCCTACTCCGGAAAGCGCGCCCTTCTCGATCTCCTGAAGCAGGAGGGCGTCGAGTTCATGTTCGGCAATCCCGGCACGACCGAACTGCCGCTGATGGACGCGTTCGCGGTCGAGGAGGAGCTGCGCTACGTGCTGGCGCTGCAGGAGGCGGCGGTGATGGCGATGGCCGACGGCTACGCACAGGCCTCGGGCAAGCTCGCGGTGGTGAGTCTGCACGTCACGCCCGGCCTCGGCAACGCCATGGGCATGCTCTATGACGCGCAGAAGGCGGGCTCGCCGATCCTCGTCACGGCCGGGCAGCACGACCAGGATTTCAGCGTCACCGAGCCGATCCTGTGGGCCGATCTTCCCACCATCGCGCGACCGCTCGTCAAATGGTCGAGCGAGGTGCATCGCCTCGCCGACCTGCCGCGCCTCGTGCATCGTGCGGCCAAGACAGCGCTCGCGCCGCCGACCGGGCCGGTGTTCCTGTCGCTCCCCGCCGACGTGCTGAAGGCCGAGGGCGAGATCGATCTCGGCGCGCCGACGCGCGTCGCGCCGCATCTGCGTGGCGATCCCGCGGCGCTCGCGGCGGCGGCCGATCTCTTGGCCAAGGCCGAGCGGCCGCTGATCGTCTCCGGCGACGCCGTCGCCTATGGCCGCGCGCTGCCGGAGGTGGTGGCGCTCGCGGAATTGCTGGGCGCGCCCGTTTATTCCGAGCTCATCCCGAGCACGGCGTCATTCCCGGCGACGCATCCGCTCTACCGCGGCAACATGGTGCGGGTGCAGCCGCAGGTACGCCGCATCCTCGAGCAGCACGACGTGCTGTTCTCGATCGGCGGCGACCTGTTCTCGATGTCGCTGCCGTCCGACGTCGAGACCGTGCCGCCGGGCCTCAGGATCGTGCATCTCGACATCGATCCCTGGGAGCTCGGCAAGAACTACCCGGCCGAGGTGGCGATCCTCGGCGACCCCAAGGCGACGCTGCCAGAGCTCACGGCAATGCTGAGG
>Ga0335085_10015118_pt1 | contig 11212 bp, 9 predicted proteins | sample Lox_Sample_45_FD_206712 | JGI IMG/M metagenome (GOLD analysis project Ga0335085, IMG submission 206712) | Soil microbial communities from Loxahatchee National Wildlife Refuge, Florida, United States - Lox_Sample_4.5 | ecosystem: Environmental > Terrestrial > Soil > Wetlands | place: USA: Florida... | reverse complement strand
GGCCAAGCTGATTCGTGGAGGGGAGGCTGTAGCGCCGGTGTCCCCACCGGCGTCGGCGCTGAGGACATCGCCGCTACAGAAAGCCGACGACACCCTCACGCAGCCGGGCTCCCCCATTGGCACGGCGGCTTACATGTCACCCGAACAAGCACGAGGCGAGGCCCTCGATGCGCGCACGGACATCTTCAGTTTTGGCGCGGTACTCTACGAGATGGCCACGGGACGGCAGGCTTTTCCTGGCGGGACGCCATCCGAGGTTCAGCAAGCGGTCCTGACAAAGCAGCCTGTTTCGCCGAAGAGCCTTTGCCCTAACCTGCCATCGAAGCTGGAAGAGATCATCCATAAAGCGCTGGAGAAAGACCGGGAGCGGCGTTACCAGCACACCTCTGACATGCGCGCCGAGTTGCAGCGCCTGAAGCGCGACACGGAATCGGTGCGTGTAGGGGCGAGCAGCGCTCGCCCGGCCGAACGCCGTTCGGCCCTACAAAAACGCTGGAAGGTATTTGTTCCCGTCGCCGCGGTGATCCTTGTCGCTGCGGTCATCGGGGGATTGGTGTATTTCCGCTCTCCCGAGGCGACGGCCCGCCTGACCGACAAGGACACCATTGTCCTTTCCGATTTCATTAACAAAACCGGTGACAGTGTATTTGACGACACGTTGAAGCAGGGACTCTCCGTGCAGCTTGAGCAATCACCCTTTCTCTCCCTAGTATCCGAGCAAAGGGTAAATGAGACATTGAAGCTGATGGGCCGTCCGGCCGGTGACCGGCTGACGCCGGAGGTCACACACGAGGTCTGCCAGCGCACGGGTAGCAAGGCCATGCTGAATGGCTCGATTGCAGGGCTGGGCAGCCAGTACGTGATTGGCCTGAAGGCGGTGAACTGCAACACGGGGGATGTGCTGGCGGAAGCGCAGGAACAGGCGGCGGGCAAGGAAGCGGTGCTCAAGGCTCTGGACGCCGCAGTAGTCACGTTGCGCGGCAAGCTGGGGGAGTCGCTCAGCTCGGTCGAGAAATACGCCACGCCCGTGGAGGAAGCGACCACGCCATCGCTGGAAGCGCTGAAAGCCTACAGCCTGGGAGTAAAGACCTTCTATGCGAAAGGGCACACCGCCGCTCTGCCCTTCTTCAACCGGGCGGTGGAGCTCGATCCGAATTTTGCCATGGCCTACGCCTGGATGTCGGGCGTCTGCCGGGACCTAAACGAACTGGGGCGGGCGGCGGAGTATGGGCGCAAGGCTTATGACTTGCGGGAAAAGGTCAGCGAACATGAGCGGTTCTGGATTGAGGAGATCTACTACATTAACGTGACGGGAGAACTGGAGAAGGCAGCGCAGACCGACGAGCTGTGGCAGCAGACCTATCCAAGAGACGACTTGCCTTACATTCGGCTCGGTTTTATCTCGGGCATCCTGGGAAACCTGGAAAAGTCATTGGAGGAATGGCGAGAGGCGCTGCGCGTGGACCCAGATAAGGGGCTCAACTATCTCGTCCTTAGCAGCGCCTACATAAACCTCAACCGGCTGGAGGAAGCGGAGGCGGCGTACAAGCAGGCGCAGGAACGCAAGCTGGAAAACATCTACCTGCTCCAGAACTGCTACTATTTGGCCTTTCTGAAGGGCGATGCGGCGCAGAAGGCGCAGTGCGTCTCAGCCGCCATGGGCAAGCCGGGCGCGGAAGACCTGTTGCTGGCCATGCAGGCGGACACGGAAGGCTGGTACGGCAAGCTGAGGAACGCGCACGAGCTGACCGGGAGGGCGATGGATTCAGCCCGGCGCAACGACGCCAAAGAGAGTGCGGCAGCCTATCAGGCAGCGGCCGCACTGCGCGAAGTGGAAGCGGGAAACCGAGCGCAGGCGCGTGCCGAGGCCCATGCGGCCCTGAAGCTGGCCCCCAACCGCGATGTGCGGGCGATAGCGGCGCTGGCCCTGGCGCGGGCAGGCGATACGGCAGGGGCGGAAAAGCTGGCCGCCGAACTCGACAAGACCTTCCCGCTCGACACGCTGGTCCAGAAGTATTGGCTGCCCACCATCCGGGCGGGGATCGCATTGGAAGGCAAAGACCCGAACCGGGCCATCGAACTATTGCAGGTGGCAAGCACGATCGAACTCGGCTTAATTACACCCGACCTGTCTGTATTCCTGTGCCCGGTTTATTTGCGTGGGGAAGCCTATCTCATGCTCCACGACGGCAGCCGGGCAGCAGCGGAATTTCAGAAGTTCATCGATCACCGAGGGGTGGTAATGAACTTCCCCTGGGGCGCACTGGCCCGCCTCGGACTGGCACGCGCTTATGCCCTCGAAGCCGGTGTAGGGGCGGGCCTCGTGCCCGCCCAAGGGCGCCCACAAGGGGCGCCCCTACAGTCGGACACCCTCACCAAAGCCCACGCCGCCTATCAGGATTTCCTCACAATCTGGAAAGACGCCGACCCCGACATCCCCATTCTGAAGGAAGCCAAAGCGGAATACGCAAAGCTGAAATAATCCCCGCGCTCCGACCCGCGCTTGCAGGACCTCCTGCATTTCAACAAAGTAATTTCTTGTTTTTTGGCAAATATCTTGCGCCTTATGTGGTCCGACCTTTCCTGCCCACCTAAGATAAGTCATGGTTTGAGCCTGCGCGCAACGCTTTGGAGTGCGGTGGCAGCAGCTGCCGCTTTCCGCCTCGGCTCTATACCGTAATCGTGCAAGCGCCAGAACGAGAAAAGCGGTAGCTGCTGCTACCGCAGTCCAAAGCGGGCTTCGCCCGCAGGAAGGGCGCCCCCATCGAACTTCGACCCGCCAGGTAATGTGCGACGGCGGAGGGGCGGGATGGGCCGAGGGCCTAACTCCACGCGTGACACACTTCCCCCAATCGGTATCGGCGGAGTTCCGTGAGAAGTTGAACTGATTCGCTGACTTTGAGAATCGCAAATCACAAGTTGCGAATCAACCGATGGATCGACGAGCCGATGGCCCGCTCGGGTGCCGCGCTGGACAATTTGGTGGACTCCAGTTCTAATACGCGTATGTCCAAAAAACACAAGGAAACCGTCCAAAAGCAATTCACCAAGACGGCGGAAGCTTTTTCAACGTTCGCGGTGCGCGATACGCCGGAGGTTCTGAAGGAGAAGATCGAGTTTGCCAAGCCTCAGGCCACCGACGTCGTACTCGATATCGCCTGCGGACCCGGGGCGTTTGTACTGGCACTCGCGCCGCGTGTGCACATTGCCTGGGGCACCGACCTGACGCCGGAAATGTTGCGGCGGGCCCGCGCTTATCAAGCCGAGAAGCAGATTTTGAACGCCGCCTTCGTGCGCGGCGACGCCGAGCAACTTCCCTTCCCCGCAAGCACGTTCGATCTGGTGTCGTGCCAGTGCACGTTCCACCACCTGCCCAAACCGCAACTCGCGCTGCGGGAGATGATCCGCTTGGTCAAACCCGAAGGGCGGTTGCTGATCATCGACCCGCTCGCGCCCGAGAGCGACTCGAAATACGAGATCTACAATCGCATCGAGCAACTCCGCGACCCCTCGCACACGCTTACCCTTCGCCTCACCGATTTCCTGCGTCTGTTTGACGAAGAAGGCCTGGAGATCCTGCGACAATCGCTCCGCCGGCGGCCACGGTCATTCAACAACTGGATGCTGCGCAGCGGCCATGCCCCAGGAACCAAGAAGTACCTCCAAACGCGCAAACTCCTGGAGGATTCCATGGCCGGCGACCGGGCCGGCTTCTCCGCCCAATCCCAAGGGGAGGATATTCAGATTGTGCACAACGAAGGGATGTTTCTTCTCGCGCGAAAGTTTGGAGGTGATGGGCGGAGTTAGAGAGCAGACAGTAGGGGCTCGCGATACTCCTCAGCGATCATTGCAAGGACGCAACTGAGCTCGGCGAGGGCTTCTTCGCGCGTAGGCATCAGGGCATAGCACCCTGAGATGGAGGGAATTTCAGCCACCCAGGATCCATCCTCCTGGCGGTATGAAACGGTCTTGTAATCCTCCAGCTTCATAGGCCTTTTATTGTGCCATGCGGCACCACCTACCACATGCCGTCTACTGGGGATTACAGAATATAGTGACAGCTTATTTGCGTAACGCCGCCGTCCCGGCGGCATTTCTGATGGCCGGCAGGATGCCGGCGCTACGGATCCTGTCACTATATTCTGCAATCCTCAATAATGCACCTGGAACGGCCACTCCTTCCGCACTCGCGAGCGCGCCATATACGCTGCGGTTCCCACCGCGAAGACGGCGAAGGCAAACAGCAGCGACCTCGCTGCGGCTGTCGAAAGGACATAGACCCACCCGCACACCGAGATGATTCCGGGCAGGGGGTAGAACCACATCCGAAACGGCCGAGGCATATCCGGCGAGCGGAAACGCAGCAGAAAGAACCCGATGGTTTGTGGAAGATATTGGATGAGCACGCGCGTGGCGATCAGGCTGCCGATGACTTCGTTCAAATGGCCAAGACTGAATAAGGACGCGATCAACCCGAGGGTGATCAAAGAAATGTGCGGGAAATTTCCCTTGGGGTGCAGGCGAGCGAACGCGGGAAAGAAATTGCCGTCGACGGCGGCGGCGTAAGGAATGCGCGAGTAGCCCAGAAGCAGGGAGAAGACGGAAGAGAAAGCGATCCAGAGCAGAAGCGCCGTCATAAGCTTGCCCGCCAGCGATCCGAACAAAATTTCAACATACACGGAGGCGATGTAACGGCTCTCGATGGCTTCGCGCCAGGGGATGACGCTCAAGAACGCGGCCGTCATCATGATGTATAGCACGGCGACGCAGACAATCGAGAACATGATGGCGCGGGGTATCACGCGGCCCGGGTCGCGGATTTCCTCGGCAAGGTAGCAGACGTTGTAGTAGCCAAAATAATCGTAGAGGGCGTAAAGCGTGGCGTGGCCCAGTCCCACCCAGAAAATCGTGTTGAGGTGAAATGCTCCCGGGGGAAAATCCAAAAGGCGCGCGGCGCTCAAGTGGGGAACGCCGGAGATGGCAATCCACAGGCACCCCAACAGCACACCGGTAACGAGCACCACGGAGAGATTGCCGATGGCCCCAATGCGCCGGTAGAGAAGCGCCACGAGCAGCAGAGGGAACGCCGCGGCTACCAAGCGAATTTCCCAACCCGTAAGATGCGGCGCCAGGTAGTGAAGGTAATTGGCAAAGCCGATGCTGCCACTCGCCACTGAAAGCGGGGCGGAAAAGATGATCTGCCAGACCATCAGGAAGGAAAGCCACCGGCCCATGCGGTGCGGGCCATACGCTTCTCTCAGATAGTTATAGCTGCCGCCGGCTTGGGGCAGCGCCGCGCCGAGTTCCGCCCACACCAGGCCATCGCAGAAAGCCAGCACCGCTCCCACCAGCCAGCCCAGCATCGCCTGCGGACCACCCATCGTGGCGAGAAACAGGGGAATGGTGATGTAGGGGCCAATGCCCACCATGTCGGTGATGGCTAGCGCGGTGGCCTGCACCAGGCCCAGTTCCCGCCGCAGTCCGGGCTTGTTTGCCGAGGGTTCCAATGGTCACCTGTTCGGCGGTTGGCACTCATCGGGTCGACTATGTGGCGCCGCCGTCCCGGCGGCATCTGCCGGCAGGATACGAGCGCTACAAGAAGGCCCGTTGTCCAGTTATTTCCTGGGCAATGCACTCGATGGCGCATGGCGCGAAATCTGGCGAAGCAATTCCGCTTTCACCCGCGGATGCGGGCGAGCGGGTTTGGCGGCGAGGCCCAGGAGGTACACCGTTTCCGTGGCATCGCGGACGCGCGCCAGGCAATGCGGGCAGCCACGCGCCAGGTGCTCGCGCAGATCCATGGAGCCCTGCTCCGAGACCGCGCCCAGCAGCCACAGCTCATAGAGTTCTTCTAAATGTTGGCAGCCCATGTCCCACACACAGCCCGGCGCCGATGCTTTACAAAAGTCACCGCCGCACGCAAGGAGGTTCGCACTTTACCCAGAGGTTCGCCCATCGCCGCGGCAATTTCCGATTCCCTGAGCCCACCGAAAACGGCCAATTCCAAGGCCTGCCGTTGGGGCTTCGGCAACTGATTGATCGCCTTGTGGAGAAGGGCCAACCGATCATCAATCAAGGTGATTTCCTTCGGTTGGGGCAAGCAGGCCAAGGGAACGGGACCCATCAATGGCGGCCTGGCACCATCATCAGCGCGGGATTTCACCGCTTCGGTTTTTCCGTCGGGTGATTTTGCCGCTGAGGGTACACGGGCGGTGGCCTTGGACTTTCGCCGGCCGGCGTCCGATCCTTTTGCCACGTTGGCGCTGGGGGTTTGCGGGCCGGCGTCGGATGAATTCTTGCGCAGCGCGCGAAGCCGAACGACGGCGGCCTCACGCGCAGTGACCACCAACCATGCCGCCACGCTCTTGCCTTCACGACTCAGGCTCGGGCTTTCACTCCAGAGGCGCACAAACACCTCCTGAAGCGCTTCCTCCGCGGCGTCGAGCGAGGGAAGGATGCGCGCCAGCAGCCCGTAGACACGCGGGGCGTTTCGGTCATAAAGCGCGCTCAGCGCGGTCACGTCGTGCTGCGCAACGCGCGCCAGCAATTCTTCGGCTGGCAGTAGTTCGCTCATGGAGCAATTGCCTTCCAGCGCCGCCTGCTTACCCCCAGCCTCGGGTCGCGTCCACCTTTCGTGTGGGCCATTGGTGCAAAGGGGATTCACCACAAGCCCGACGCGGGAGCCGTTCACTTCAACTCTTAATTGTATCGTATCGTGATATACCTGACCCCAAAAACAAAACGGACAAAATGTGAATCGATTCTTTGATACCTCCTATAAAGAGAATCGATTGGACAGTTTCCCGCCCAGGGATTAAATATTAACAGAGTCCCGCTGGAGCATCGGCCGCGTCGAGATGACCTTGCCCCCAGGGCTTCGCGACGCGGGCCGGTGCGGGACGGATGGTTTCCTCCTCTTCTTGCCTTCTTGCCCCTCGGTGACATAGCGCCGAGGGGCATTGTTTTTGGGCATTACCCTTACCCCCAGACTCGGGTGGAATTGCTTGTCTCCACCCACGCCGGCCAGCCATTTTAGCTTCGAATCCCCTTAGCGATCCCATCCCACCGAACGATGGCCTTCTGATAGTACGAGGCATTTGCCATGTGGCAGGCGATCGCGGTGTTATTTCCGAAGACGGTGTCCTCAACCACAGGTTTGCGGTTGCGCACAGAGTCAAAGAAGGTCCGCAGGTGTTCCCGCGTTATGTCGTACCCCTTGGGCGGACGGAAGGTAACGGTTTCGCTCCCAGTCTTCGCCAGCCGAGCATCATTCTCAGCGTGCCATTTCCTGGCGTATTCTTCCCGCAGGGCCTTGGGAAAACTGTTGTAGTACCCTCCGGGGTCGTGGTCTGTCCCGTCCTGAGTGGTATAGGTCACTTCCCCGCTGGTTATCTCCAGCAGGCCGCCGGTCCCGTAGAAGCGCGTCGAGCCCGGCGTTTCACAAGTGAGGATAAGTTTGATGATCACCGGAAACTGCCCGTAGTCATAGAGCACGTGGTGAACGTCGGGAACATCGCGACCGTCCTTGAACCGGAATATGCCGCCCGTGGACTGCGCTCGCTCGGGAGGGCGAGTAATTCCGGCCGCATAGTGGATCCCCGTCAGCAGGTGTACCATCAAGTCGCCCGCCGCCCCCGAACCGTACGCCTGCCAACAGCGCCAGCGCGCAAATCGCTCCGGGTTGAAGGGAATCTTCGGAGTGGTGCCAAGCCAGGTATCCCAATCCAGATTCTGTGGCGAAAGGTCCGGCGGAGGAGGATATTCCCACGCGCCGTCGGGGGAGTTGCGGCCTGTCACCCCTTCGACGGTATGAACATCGCCGATAGCGCCCTGGGCAAGCAGGTCCTTAGCCTTGGTGAAGATGATCGAACTGGGAAACTGGCTGCCAATCTGTACGATGCGATTGTTCTTTTGGGCGGCGGCGATCATCTCAAAGCCCTCGCTGACGCCGTGGGTCATGGGCTTCTCCGAGTAAACGTCCTTGCCGGCGTTGCAGCAGTCCACCACGATTCGTTTGTGCCAGTGGTCGGGCGTGGCGTTGATGATGCAGTCGATCTCTTTGTTGTCGAGAAGATCCTGGTACCGGCGGGTGACGGGGATCTGCTTGCCGACAATCTCCCTGGCAAGCTCATGCCGCCCGTCGTATAGGTCGCACGCCGCAACGCACTCAATGCCGGGCAGCGTAATGGCGGTGCGCAGCAGGCCATTGCCTTGCATGCCGATTCCGATGATGCCGATCCGCAGCGTGTCGCTGGGTGGCACCGCGGCGCCGGCAGCGTAGGCAGGGCCGGGATCCAGCAAGATGGTTTTAGTCGCCAGCGTGGCTCCGGCCACCGCGGCCGTTCCCCGCATGAAGTCGCGGCGCGAAAGACGATTATTACTCATAATACAGGCCTCTGGATTTGAGGATGGATAAGGCTAATCACGGGGGGTAATCCTAATCTCGACGGGGAGGAAGAGCAATTGAATTATGTGCGAAAAAACCGTGAAAAAATCGAAGCGAATTGGCGATTTGTCGTAACAAAGCCTCTGTTTTCTCCAAAAATGGTGTTGGTTTGACATATCTGATAAGCATCTGTCAACTGGCGGAGCTGGCCGCGGGCTTTGCGGCGCGCGGCCTTCCGCTCCCCCCTCTTCCATCGGCGCATTCAGTGACTTCAGAAGAACGATGAATTCCTGCATCTCTTTGGCATGGTTGCCCTTGCGGCTCTTCGCAAACTCGCCGATTTCCTCCGCAGTGGGACCTTCGCCGCGGCGCGACAGTGCTTCCGTAAGGCGCTCAAACGGTACCACCGCTTCCATGGCTTGCAATGCCTGGCGGGACGCGGTCATTTGTTGGCCCAGCGGTTTACCTTGAATGCTCTTCAGGGCCAGCCCGTCACGAATGCGCTGGGCGCGCCGCATCTGCCAAAACGTTTCGCCCATCTGCTCGACCAACTGGCTTTCCAAGCCCGGGCTGGGTTGCAAATCCTAACGTCCCGCAGTATAGCGGCCAGGCAGGAAGTAGGCTATGACTTATTGACCGTCAACATGAAGAATATCTGCATATTTGTTCGCGAATTTCCTACCGGTAGGAAGGACGTTGGGAGGGCCTTCCGCCCGCGCTCATTCTCGGGCGGTTTTAGGAAAGAGCAAAGGGCAAGAAGAGCCGTTCTTCCTAAGCCGAATTGCACGGCACTCGATAGTTGGTACGGCGCTAGTACAGCTCCGCACTCACTACGGCAACACCACCGGGGCCAAGGCCACTCGCCGTCAGCACCATGCCGTCGTTCAGCAGCGTGGACGTGTGCCAGGAGCGCGCCGTGTTTAGGCTGCCGGTGAGGGCGAAGGTCCTGGTGGCGGGATCGTACAGCTCGGCACTGGCTAACTCACCGCGGGGGCTAGAACCCCCCGCCATCAGCACCATGCCGTTGTTCAGCAGCGTCGCCGTGTGCAGGAAGCGCGCGGTGTTCAGGCTGCCGGTGGGGTGAATGTCCCGGTGGCGGGATTGTACAGCTCCGCACTGGCTAAGACAGCACTGGAGCTCGCGCCACCCGCCATCAGCACTATGCCGTTGTTCAGCAGCGTCGCCGTGTGCAGGATGCGCGCGGTGTTCAGGCTGCCGGTCAAAACAAAGCCCGCCGTCACCGTCAGCGTGGTCGAGCCGCCAATCGGGCTCATCGGCGGGCGGAGGATAATCGGGGTGCCCGGTGTTACTCCCGTCGCCAGACCTAACGGGGTCGCCGTCACCAGGGTGGCGATGATCGTCGTGCTGCCCGGCGAGACGCTGTTCACCAACCCCGCCGCATTGATCGTGGCCACGCCCGGCGCCGATGAATACCAGACGACCGAGGCCGTCAGATTCTCGGTGCTGCCACCTCTGAAATGGCCCGCGGCGGTAAATTGCTGCGTTTGTCCCAAGGCGATCGAAGGGTTCGCCGGGGTCACGGTAATGGAAACGAGTCCAGTGGCGTCGGCGGCGCCGGTCAGGGCCACCACGCTGGGGCTGCCGGAAGCGCGGTAGGGAAGGGTGAGCGTGCCCGTCCGGACTCCCACCACCGTAGGTGTAAACGTGACTCCGACGGTGCAACTACGTCCTGGGCCCACGCTGGCGCCACAGGTGTTGCGGGCCACCGCGAAATCTCCCGTGGCCACAGCCGGCGAGACGGGCAGGGAGGTATTCAGATGATTCGCCAGCGTGACCGTCTGCGCGCCGCTCGTCGTGCCCACGCTGCCGCTGGCAAAAGCCAGGCCCGCGGGGGAAACGCTGACGCGCGAGGAGCCTGTTCCCGCCAGGCTGATGGTCTGGAGGCTCGTTGTGGAAGGAGTCAGCCTGATCTGGGCAAACGCCAACGAGCCAAGGACGAGGAGAGAGAGGACAGCCCCGCCCAAGAAGCGTTTGGTTCCACACTTCGGGGGCCTCGAACTGAAACTATGGAAATAACTGGAAGGTTGAGAATAGACAGGTGCGTCCATCTTGGCAATCCCCTCGCAAGTCGATACGGGTTCGGTCGCACGTTTTGCGGATGAGTGATGCCCTTTGACATTCACGCTCCCGCACAGGAAAAAACGGCTTGAGCCCGAACAGAGGTCTTTCGAGTAACTAATTGGGGTCGCGCCCTTGTGAATGAGGCACAGGGCTTCTCGAAAAGTTATGACTCTGACTAGTGGTAATTGGGGAAGATTTGCCCTCGCGAGACTATTCTCCATTCAGCCCGTATGCTCGTCAACATCTTTTCTTTCACGCTGTCGTAAGCATGTCATCTGTCCGGTTCACTTAGCACGTGATGCGTCAGCTGGAGGCGGCGAGGAGTTGAGGCATTCTCCGCAAAACAGGGCGACTGCGTCTTGAACGCGGGCCAGACTCCCATCGGTCTTGGCATCACTAGCGAGTCGCCAAGGGTTTAGTAATTGCCGAGGCGCCCGTCACACCGTCCATTATGACGAGAAGGACCTGACCTCCGATATGCAGGCGGCATTGCTGGTTACCTGATGTCGCGGTGGAATCGCTCTTCACGGAAGGCGTAATGAGCGGCGTTTCCACCCCGCACAGGAAGGCTCTGCGTCACACCGCATGGTTTGTAGCACAACAAAATGCTGCAAGCCCAGGTACGGGGACGCCAGGGCGTGCCTGCATCTCCGGTTTCTGCATTTCTGATGAAAAGGGCTCCTCAGGCCTGAAGTGGGTACGGGTACGACCTCCAGCACCGGCCACCCGCCACCCCATCGTTAA
>Ga0335085_10015116_pt1 | contig 11213 bp, 20 predicted proteins | sample Lox_Sample_45_FD_206712 | JGI IMG/M metagenome (GOLD analysis project Ga0335085, IMG submission 206712) | Soil microbial communities from Loxahatchee National Wildlife Refuge, Florida, United States - Lox_Sample_4.5 | ecosystem: Environmental > Terrestrial > Soil > Wetlands | place: USA... | reverse complement strand
CGTACGGCTACTACACCTTCGATGAGCTGACCGGGTTCATCGCCAGCATCGGCTACCAGTGGTCAGAGGTCCGGTGGGCGTCACAGCACCACTACCTCTGCCGCCCCGAGGAGACCCCTTCTTGAGTGACCTGCTGGTCCTGCTGCCCGTCCGGCACCGCCGCGAGAACGCCATCCAGTGCGCGGACTCGTTCGCCGCGACGGCCCGCGACGCGGAAATGCTGATCATCTCCGACGCCGACGACCCCTCCTACGACGGCATCGAATGGCCGCAGGGGGTCCGGGTCCAGGTCATGGACGAGTGGATGCCGTACGTCCCGAAGATCAACAAGGTCGCGCTCGAGGTGGCGGCCGGGTACAAGGCGCTGTTCGCCATCGGGGATGACTGCGTATTCCAGACCCCCGGCTGGGACAAGATCATGATGGGCGCGCTGGAAGCGATGGGCGGGACCGGCATCCTGTACCCGGAGAACCGCCGCCGCAACGATGTCCCCGAGCAGTGGATGACCTCGACGGACATCGTGGAAGCGCTCGGCTGGTTCGCAAACCCCGTGCTCCAGCATTACTGGACCGACAACAGCTGGGCGGAGATCGGCCGCGGGGCCGGCTGCCTCAAGTTCTGCCCCGACGCCGTGATCGAGCACCGGCATTACAGCGTGCACAAGCCCACCGAGTATGACGCCGTGTACCAGCAGTGCGAGCAGTTCGGCCCACATGACGAACGCGCATTCCAGGCATGGCGGGCCAGCCAGATGCACGCCGACGTCACCACCGTGAAGAAACTCCTGGACGCCAAGGGCGCCGGGTACAAGCTGACGATGAAAAGGGACCGCGGATGACCGACCTGCTCGTGATGGTGCCCACGCGAGGGCGGAGGGCGAACTGCGAGCGGCTGCTCAAGTCATTCCGGGAGACCGCCAGCCCGGGGACCGACATCGCGTTCATCGTCGATGACGACGACGAAGCCACCTACGAAGGCGTCGAATGGGGCGATGCCCTGCATGGCGTCCTGTCGCCGCGCGGCACCCTGCGGGAAAAGCTGAACCAGACGGCTGCCGCGATGCAGGACACCTACCCGGCCCTGATGTGGACGGGCGACGATCACGTGTTCAAGACGGACGGCTGGGACCGGCTCCTGCTCGCCGCACTGGAAGACCTCGGCGGCCACGGCTGGATCTACCCCGACACGGTACGCCGCAGAGACGTCCCCGAAATCTGGCTCGCCTCATCGGGCCTGGTCAAGGCGCTCGGCTGGTTCTTCCCGCCCCACGTCAACATGTACTACGCCGACAACAGCATCGCCGAGCTCGGGAAACGTGCCGGGCTGATCCGCATCTGCCCCGAAGCCGTCATCGAGCACCTCCACTACTCCATCACCCCGGACGTGGAGCATGACGCGGTGTACCGGGAGGCCGAGGACACGTTCGGGGCATCCGACCTCCAGGCGTTCCAGCAGTGGCGGGCGCTGCAGCTGGCTAACGACGTGGCGGTGCTGCGGCGGAAGTTCTCGCCGGACGTCCGCTGGGTTTTGAGCCGGATTTCAGGTGGCGAAGGCGGCAGGGAAGCCGGGCCGGTGCCTGTATCCGCCGGCTAGCAGGCGGACGATCTGCCGGGCATCCTCGGCACGCTTCTTTTCCAGGAACGTGAAGTTCGCGCTGTCGCTGATGGTCTCCTCGCAGATGTCCAGGATGGCCAGTTCCGCCTCGCGCCGGGCGATCGTGTCCTGCGGGTCGTTCGCCTCCATCAGCCTTGTCAGCGATGAGTCGCCCATCGCCCACACGCCATCCCAGTTGTCCTGCGGGGCATCCGGGGCGATGGTCATCAGGACCCCGCTGGACAGTTCCGTCCACACGGCGGCGTTACCCAACTCGATCGCATGCTGCGCTAGGTAAAGCCGCTCCCGGATCCTTTTCCGCAGCCAGGCCACGGGCTCCTCTTCGCTGCTCATAGGCGGCCATCGTCCCACAAGGAGGACCGATGTCACTGAACATGGGCCAGTGGTCCGTCTCCGGCACGGTCCCCATCTTCACCATCCCCCCCGGCCCGGTAGCCGTCACCATGTACGTCGCCACCGGGGTCGTCTACACCGGGATGTCCACCGCGGTCTCCACGACCAACGGCATGTCGGTGCCCACGTACCCGGTCACGTTCCAGGGGTTCCCCGGATCGGCGGGACAGCAACTCTACGCCACCACCGGCAACACGACGACCACCGTGGCGATCCATTACGTCGTCTCCTCGGACAAGTGAGGTATCAGTGCCGCGCGTGCAACTTCCCCCCGGGTGCGCCGGGTTCGCGGACGGCAACTACAAGCTGATGGGCGAGCGTGGCGCGGGGTCCTTCGTCAACATCGACGACACCGACCCTGCGGGGCGGATGGCGCTGAAGAAGCTGAAGAACCAGGACTACGCCTCCGCCGGGCTGGTGGACGCCGGGCCGGAGAAGTTCTTCGTCCGCAGCGGACCCGAAGGCCGCTGGTGCCCGGCCTGCCCGAACAACACCGTCTTTCACTCGTGGACGAAGAACTGCCCGTCTTGCGGCGGGGAGACGGTCCCCGAGTCCGAGATGAACCGGGACCTGCCGGCCGGGCCTTACGTGCCCTGATCCCAGTCCTCCCACGACGAGTCTTTCCAGTCATCCCAGCCTGAGAACACCTGCCCGATCCGGTACAGGCGGTCACGTAGCTTCTTGACCTCGGCCTCGGCCTTCCCTGCACGGATGACGGCTTCCTCTAGCCTGGCGGTCAGTTCCGCGTCGGCGCGGGCCTTGCGGGCAGCCTCGACCTCCCGTATGGCCGATCCGGGCAAGCCGCATGACGGGCAGCACTTGTCCCCGTCATGCCAGTCCGGATGCAGGATGTCCCAGATCGCCGACAGGTGCGCCTTGCACGCCGGGCACGTGGCCTTATTACTCACCCGCACATCATGCCAGCACCAGAAAGGAAACCCTGTGACGCTCTATGCCCGCAGTGATGTGGCCAGCATCACTGTGCCTGTTGCTAGCGGAGGTTGCGGCCACAGCCACAGCCGACCCGTGATCAACGGCGCCCCCGCCAAGATCTTCAAGCTGGACTGCCCGGACCACTGCGAGCCTTACCTGCGCGGCGAGCGCAAGCAGAAGATCCTCCGCTACCAGATCGACAAGACCACCGGCCAGGCCGTCCGCCAGGAACGCGTCGCCGACGCCGACCCCATGTGGTCCTCCACCCCGGACACCATCCCGCTCACCCCGGACGAGGAACGCACCAACGCCGTCCGCACCGAGCGGGGCCGGATGCAGATCGAGATGCTCCAGGCCCTCGCCGCGATCCGCTCCACCGGCATCAACGTCCCCGCCGAAGCCCTGTACCTGCTCGAGCGGGAACTCCCGGCGGGCGTCCTGAACGGCACTGTCCTGTGCGCCAACGGCCACGACAACGCCGCGGGCCTGAAATTCTGCGGGGAGTGCGGCGTGTCCATGGCCGCCCGCAGCGCCATCGCACCCCCCGAGCCTGACGAGCCTGCCCCGGTGGACCTGGGGCGGCTGCACGTCCAGTCGCTCCGGAAGATGGCCCGGGACCGCGGCCTGCCGGACAGGGGCTCCAAGGACGACCTCATTGGCCGCCTCCAGGCCGCTGCGTGAAGCCGTCCGTCGGCCGCATCGTCCACTACGTCAGCTACGGCACGCCGGGCGGCGAGTACAAGAGCGAGTGCCGCGCTGCTGTCATCACCGAGGTTCCCGGGCACCTTCCTCGCTCGATGGAGCCGCTGGACGGCTGCCCGAACGGCTACGAGGGCGTCTGGGTCGTCGGCCTGTGCGCGCTCAACCCGACCGGCATGTTCTTCAACCGCAATGTCCGGCAGGATGAGGACGGCCACGAGGGCGGCTCCTGGCATTGGCCCGAGCGCGAGCCGCCGGACGGCGGGAACCTGGCGGGTCTTGACCCCGAACCACTGAACCTTTCGTCAGCGCAGATAAAGCAACTCGTCAGCGAAATCCAAGCCAAGTTGCTTCAGCAGGCGAAGCGCGGCCGGCGCACGGGTCTTGCATAGGGGTATGTGAGTCGGGCGGCCGGGCTGTGCCCGCGATGCGGCGGGCCGAAACGAGGCCGCGCCGCCCGCGCATCAGCACCCGCCGCCCAATGCGCCACCTGCGGCGACGGCGTATGCGAGAAGCACCTGCTCTGGGTTGACGGCGAACCGGTCTGCACCAAATGCGCCAAGGCCGCCGGCGTGAAGGCACCACCACGATGAGGGCGGTCAGATGCAGCCGTCCCACGCGCCGCTGAGAATGTCATCCCAGTCCCGGCCGCCCCATCGCCATACCTGCATCGGTTCGGGCCAGATGGCTGGGTCGTAGTACGTCTTGCTGGTCTTGAAGTAGGTACCGCGCTGATGCCCGATCGGAGATCGGTACATCCCCATGACCTCAGGCACGGCCCTGGACTCAAACGGCGAGTCGGCCGCATCCATCCACGCCATCCGGCAGGTAGGTATCCCGTCGGCCGCCAGGTAGCGCCGCCACCGCTCCATCTGGGTTTCTGTCACTACGTCCCTCATCACTGACTGTCCTTCTGGATCCGGTCGATGGTGGTACGCCCCAGTCCCGTGGACTGGTGGATCTCCTCCTTGGAGATGCCCGCCGCGAGGGCCTTCCTTACTAGCGGGTCACGGCGGTCCTCAAGGTTGTGCCGGTGCTTGCCCCAGAGCCGCAGGGCGGCGCGCAGGGCGTCGCGTTCGGTGATCGTGTCCATGCACTAGACGATACACCATGCGATGCGCCGTGCGCTATACTTGAGGCATGGAGAAATCCTGCTCTTACTGCGGCAAGCCCGTAGGTCCTCACGGTGCCAAGGGATACTGTCCGACGTGCTACATGCGCTACCGCCGGAACGGCGTTCCCGACAAGCGAGCGCCAAAGACTTGCTCCTACTGCGGCGAGCCTGTCGGACGTAAAGGTGCCAAGGGTTACTGCGGCAAGCACTACGCCCGCTTCGCGAGGCATGGCGATCCGTCGATCTCGCTGATTGACCGGGAGAATGCCGGCGCCCCGTGCACTGAATGCGGAGAGCCGGCCGTAGCCCGCGGCCTCTGTTCCAAGTGCTGGCAGCGCTGGAACAAGCACGGCGATCCGAGCATCGTCCTGCCGGGCGGTCGTGAGGGCAGTCGGAAGTACACCCTGAATCACGCCTACTTCGAGGACATCACCACCCCGGAACAGGCGTACTGGCTGGGATTCCTCACGGCTGACGGCGGGGTCATCAAGAACGCCAAGACCTACGCTCTACGGCTGGAACTGGCTGAGGTCGACGCCGAGCAGGTCCAGATGTTCGCTGACGCGATGGGCTCAAACAAGCCGCTCTGGAACAGGCGCGGATGCGTCGGCGTCTCGCTTGATTCCTGGCGGCTGGTCGAGTCGCTCGGGTACCTCGGCATCGGCCCGCGCAAGAGCGCGACGGTCGAGCCATGGAACGGCCCCGAGCACCTGATGCCGCACTACTGGCGGGGGCTATTCGACGGCGACGGTTGCATCTGCCGGTCCTGCGGTCGCTGGCAGATGAGCATCGTCGGCAGCGAAGCCTGTGTTCACGAGTTCGCGACATGGGCGCGAGGCATCACCGGCTCGCGCGCCAAGGCGATCCGCATCAAGCATGCTGCGGCCTGCTGGCAGTGGGTTCTCGGGAGTTCGCGGATGGCAGTCCCGCTTGCCCGGGAGCTTTACGCGAACGCGCCTGTCGCACTGAAACGCAAGCAACTACTGGCCGGGGAGATCCTCGGCGGATAGAGATGGGGGGTGAGGCCCTCCCCATGTCGACGCCGTTGCCCCTCGGTCTAGCCCCGTACATCAGTCCGACCACGCTTATTACGGCGCCGACATTAGCGGAGGGCCTCGAAAGTAAACCGGAATTGACTGGGGCACCATTCCGCCAGGCGATGACGTCACCCCCGCCGAAAATATGGCCGAACTGTGGAATATGACGGCCAGGGCTACGTCGCGCTGTGATTCGTACACGAACCAGATCCTCCGCGCCACGGTAGACACCGAGCTGCTGCGCGGCCCCGACTACCGGATGACCGTAGGCCCTGCTTCGGGCGGCTCGTATCCGACGCCGTACTGGGGGAACTCCAGGGCGACGAACGCGCGGCTGATCCTGTCCCGCTGGCCCGTCCTGTCGGTGACCGGGGTGCAGGCATGCCCGAACAACCTGTGGCCGAGAACCTGGACCAGCGTCCCGGCGGGTTACTTCGAGCCCGAAGTACCAGCCATTTCCGTCTACAACAGTGTCGCGCCGGCCGGGTCCGCTGACGGCGGCCAGGCGATCATCGTCGGCGGCGGGTACATCAACTGGTGCTACGGGCGTAACGGCTGGGCCGTCCAGGTCACCTACATCAACGGCTGGCCGCACTGCTCCCTCACCTCCGCCGTCGCCGCCGGGGTCACATCCCTGCCGGTGAACGACTGCACCGGGTGGGCGATCGAGAACTACTACGACACCTACACCGGGGCAACAGGCAGGATCGAGGACTCCGGGCAGCAAGAAGCGATCCACGTCACCGCATCCTCGGTGACCGCGGGGCCGGGGAACCTCACCCTGTCTGCGGCGACGGTCTACCCGCACCAGGCCGGGACGCTCGTCACCACGATGCCGGCGTCCGTCCAGCAGGCGTGCATCTACTTCTGCACCGCCGAGGCCCTCACCCGGGGTGCGACCTCTACGACGATCCACGCCGTAGGAGGTGCCGCGCAGTCCAGCGACGGAGGAGCGAAAGCCCTCATCGAAGAGGGCGAGCTGCTGATCCACGCGTACCGCCGGACCATTTAGGCGGGGACCGTGATCCTCGCCACGACGGGGATCACCTCCAGCAGCGCCACCTGCCGCCTGCCCTTGCGGAGCAGCAGGTAACGCCCGGAGATCATCGGCCGCGCCCGGAACTCCCCGTCATCCGCGCAGCGGGTGCCCTGCACGTACGCGCCGCCCTGCGCGGCCAGCCTGCGCGCCTCCCCCAGGGAGCCGCACAGCCCGGACAGCCGGAACGCCTCAGCCAGCGACGGCGGCCCGTCGAACGGGTGCAGGCGTTCCTCCGCGTAGCGGGGGTCCCGGCCGGAGAACAGCAGGTCCGCGATCTCGGTCTCGTCGGTGATCACCTGGATGAGGAGGCTGGCCATGAACGACAACGGTAGGGCGCAGGATCCGGTGCAGTGCGCCCGCCCCGGCTGCACCCGCACGTTCACCCCGAAGAAAGGCGGACGGTACTGCTCGACCAGGTGCCGCCGGACCATGCAGCGGTACAAGCTCGTACTCCAGGGAGGGAACCGCTGATGGCCAGCAGGAGGACCGCGCACTGCGCCCGCCGCCGCGGCGCCCACCACGCCCGCCGCCGCGAAGGCATCATGCGGCAGGAAGGCGGGTCCAAGTCCGAGGGGCCGGACGACTCCCCGAAGGCAGCGAAAGCACAGCAGGCCCAGAAGGCACGGCGGGGCTAGCTCTCACTCAGCCGCCGGACAGCCTCCATCACGGCTTCCTCCAGCACCTGCCCGTCCTCGGGCCGCACGTCGCCTTCCCATGACGGGTCGTACCAGCGGAACTCAGTCCAGTCCATCTCGGGCCCGTAGCAGCAGCGGTAGACCCTGCACTCGCGCGGCAGATGGTAGTCACCCCGGCAGGTGCAGCGCGTGCACCCTTCGAGTTTCCGGTTCTCGCCGAGCTTCTTGGCCTTGGCGAGGAACAGCTTCTCCGGCAGTTCCGTCTCAAGGACTTCCTCCAGCGTCGCCTGCACGTCGCGGCGGTTACGCCAGCAGCCGGCCCGCGGTCTCGGCGGGGTCACTGCGACGGCAGCCATGAACACGTCATCGGGAATGTCCGCGCACTTCACAGAACCAAGGTAGCGGCAGGAGGCGATTCCCCTGCCTTTGGTGGTTGTCCAGCAATTTCTCCTCTCGTTGCTGCAGGATCTCGAGCTTCCGTACAACGTCCCGGCGGCCAAGGCGTACATCACCCCGCCCGACCCGAGGGTGCAGGCGAAGGTCCCGGCGATCTACATATGGCCCTCCGATGGCACGGAGAACCGCTCGTCCGAGCTCGGCGGCACGATCCCCCGCAACACCGGCCCGAACACGCCGTCCGGCACCAAGGGCCTCCTGCACCAGTTCGACGTGTACGTCACCTGGTTCAGCAGCAACTCCGGCCGGCAGCAGGACCCCGTGTTCCCCGCCATCGTGGACACGGTGATGCTCGCCCTGCGGTACTCGCAGCCGAACCCGTACGAGGCCACCGACCCGGCAACCAACCTGACGTCCACGATCTACAACGTCGGGGAGACGATGCGATATCGTACTGGAGTGGAAGCAACGAGTGACGAGCGTTGGTTGAGATACGACGCTCTCGTGCAAGTGAGTTGCTGGGAGATCATCCGCGCTTAGCCTGCTTGCGCTCCTCGTAAGCCTTCGTTTGCGCCCGCATGCAGGGCCGACAGCCGCGCCGCCCGTGTCGGTTAAAGGTTCGGCCGTGCCCCCGGAGTGTTTGCACCACTCGCGGGGGTCTTTTCGTACAGCTATTCTAGCAGGTCACATCGGTAAATGCGGCCTGACAGCTAGCGCGGGTCTTCACCCTGGATGACGCCGAGCAGGCCCGTGAAGTTCGCCGGCCCTTCGCCGACGATTGCCTTGAACGCCTCGGTCTCACGTCGCCGGAACTCATCCCATAGCGAGACGTTGGCGGCCATTTCTAGCGGCTCGAATGTCGTGATGTCCGCCCGCTGGCCATCCCTGCACTCGGCGAAGCCGTCCTTCAGTCCGGGGACCACCGCCAGCCGGTGACCATCCGGCAGGTCGGCCAGGTTCACATCGCACGACGGGCAGACGATGCCAGCCGCCCGGATCTCCGCGCGGGCCGCTTCCGCGTCAGCGCGCAGCGCATCCCCGATCGGGTCGTCACTCGCCGCTTCCCCGCGCCATCCCGGCCCGATCAGTTCCGGTGCCTCAGCGCGAGCACGGGCCATGATGTGCTCGTAGCAGTCATCGCAGACCACCCCGGCCTCAGCAGGGTCGCTGACGTCGATACCCGGGAAGTTCTCCTGCGCCTCGGCAGCGGCTTCCTCGTCGCTCCAGCCGCTCTCGAATGTCTCGCCGCAACTGGCGCAGGTGTACGTCCCGCTCACCAGCAGTACTCCTCACCAGGCGGTGTCGGCACTTCCCCGACAGCCTTCTTGATGGACCGCAAGTGCTCACGCAGCAGCGCCGCCTCAGCCTCAGCCTTCCCGGCGCGCACCAGGGCAGCCTCCAGCTTCGCGGTCACCTCCGCGTCGGCCCTGGCCTTCCTCGCCGCCTCGACCTCGCGGATGACATTCCCGGGCAGGCCGCAGGACGGGCAGGCCGCACGCACCCCTTCCATCGCGTCGTAGACCCCGGACAGCCACGCCTTGCAGGCCGGACACTCAGCCTTGTTGCTCATGGCTGTTCATTCTCCACCACCAGGAGGCGTGTGCGCGCTGCCTACACCGGCCATGAACCCCTGATGTTCCCCGACTACACGGACCTGGAAACCGGGCAGACCCTCCGCGCCGAACCAGGCGGGGTGTACGACGTCGCCCCCGCGTCCGGGCGGGACGTGCCTGAGGTCCCCGTGCCGTGGTTCGTCCCGGTCGTGGTCTCTTCCGAGCCCATCCGCGGCAGCATGACGGACCTGTTCCGCAAGACCCTTGAGCCCGAGCCCGAGCCCGAGCCCGAGTCGATCCCCGAGGGCTAGCACGCCCCCGCTTCACCAGTATCCGGCAGTACCAGCACATCCGCCCCAAGGGCGGAGAGAGGCGGCGTGTGTCCCTAGGTGGCCAAAACGTCTATCCCAACGTTCTCAGGTGGCTCGGGGTCGTCCGGGAACTGAACGTGGGAACGCCCCTCGTCCCCGTGGTCACGCATCCGGCAGAGCAGAACCAGTATGACCCAGAAGACATGCCTCGCTTTCTCGACGATAAGGCAATTCGGGGCAGTATGACCGATTTGTTCTACAAAACGCTTGGTGTCGAGCAGGCGCAGTTCTCCTTCGGCGGCCCGAACTTCCTGGATTCGCACGGGTATTTCTTTGACAACGTGTTCGGGGACCTGTCCACGGTCGGTTCCGGGCTCGCGAACCCCGCCACAGTCAGCGGCGGCATCCCCGTCGGCACCACCCTCTGCACTCTCTCCGCCGCACCGCCCGCCCAGTACACCGCCGGCGCGACCATCCAGATCGGCGCGGGTGCCACCGCCGAGGTCGTCGTCATCGGCTCCACGGCCGGATCGAATGTCGTCAACTTCGCCAGCAGCAGCGGCGGTGCCGGCTACCCGGTGCGGTTCACGCACGCCACCGGGACTACCGTGCAGACCTGCGGAACCCCCTACACTCACAAATTCAGCGCACTCAATTCGCCGCTGGGCTACGGCGGGGCGTACGGCGCGCAGCCGCCGACGCATACGCTCACGGACGTCACGAACCTGGTTAACACGTTCACCAGCGGCACTTACGGCACCGTTCCCACCTCGACGTACGGCGCCCGCCAGTACCCGTCTGCCGTGGTCAAGAGCCTGGACTTCTCAGGGAACGCCGAGCAGCTCCTGGGCATCAAGATGACCGGAGACTCGTGGCTGTCTGTCATCGCGGGCACGGCGGTCACCAACGTGACCACGAACTCCCGGCCGATCCCGAACTGGAACTCCACTGTCGTCGTCGCGGGCAACACCCTGTCCAGCAGCGGGACTTACGCGGGGGCGGGCTCGTTCTCCCTGATGCCGAAGCGGGGCACGCAGGTGTACTGGATCGTCTCGGGGACGCAGACGCCGTACATCATCGCCCGGGGGCCGTTGACCTGTGACGGGTCCTTGAACTTCGATCCGACGAACAGTGAGATGCCGCTTGACTTGATGCTGCTGAACAGTCAGGCGCCGCTTTCCATCACCACGACGAATACCGGGATCGCTAACTCCGGGACGCCGTTTTCGCTCACGTTCACGTCGACCCAGTGCGCCTTCACCAAGGCCAAGCCGACGAACAACGGCCAACTGATCGGCTTCAACGTCTCATGGGAATCCGTTGCCAACAGCACGGACACTGGCGGCAGCGGCGGCCTCGGACCATGCACCCTCCAGCTCATCAACAACACGGCCGTGTACTGAGAGCGACTATCTGATCGCTCTCAGTACAGCACGCGCGGTCAGAACAGTGATGCCTCGGCCAGCGCGGGCCTCTTGCGCACTCGCAG
>Ga0335085_10015115_pt1 | contig 11213 bp, 7 predicted proteins | sample Lox_Sample_45_FD_206712 | JGI IMG/M metagenome (GOLD analysis project Ga0335085, IMG submission 206712) | Soil microbial communities from Loxahatchee National Wildlife Refuge, Florida, United States - Lox_Sample_4.5 | ecosystem: Environmental > Terrestrial > Soil > Wetlands | place: USA: Florida... | reverse complement strand
GCCAGCCGCAGGGGAAGCCCGCCCGGCGCAGCGCCGTGACCAGCATGCCGGTGGTGGTGGTCTTGCCGTGCGCGCCGACGACGGCGACGAGTTTCCGATCGCGGAGGATCTCGGCCAGCATCTCGCCGCGGCGCACGAGCGGGAGACCGCGCGCGACGGCGCCCACCCGCGCCGGGTGATCGGCGTGAATGGCCGAGGAATGCACGACGAGCCGGCTCTCCGCCGGGATGCCACCCGCGCCCGTGATGGTCACGCCCGCCGCCGTCAGCCACGCCCGCACCGCCGGGGCGAGCGCATCATCCTCCCCGCTCACGGCAAACCCCGTTCCGCGCAGGTAGAGGGCGAGCGGCGCCATGCCGGTGCCGCCGACGCCGACGAGATGCACGGCGCGCGCATCCAAGCCGAAGGGTCGTGGCAGCGGCGGAGGGCTCATGCAGCCTGATTCCGCGGCTCCGCCCGCGACGGTGACGACGAACCGCCTGCCGGCCGGGCGGGACCGGGCGCGGCCAGGTCCTCCAGATCGTCGAGGATGAGATCCAGCAGGTTGGCGCGATCCATCCGCTGCAGGTTCGCGCGGAATTTGCGAAGCAGCCAGTCGTTGAAGATGACGTCGCGCACCTCGCGATCGAGGTCGGCGAGGTACTGCTGGTCGATGACGAGTCCGCCGCCCTGTTGTTCGAAGAAGCGCGCATTGGCCCACTGGTGATTGCTGGCGGCGCGCGGAAACGGCACCAGAATGGCGGGGGTGGCGCAGCGGATGAGTTCGGCGATCGTGCCCGCGCCGGCGCGGGACACGACCAGGTCGGCCGCAGACAGCAGCGTGGCCACGTCGTCACAAAAGGGCAGAAAGACGGCCTTCACCGCGCCGCCCGAACCCGTGGCCAGCGTGCGCACCTCGTCCCCGCCCTTGCCGAGGCCGGTGACGCAGCACACCTGGATGCCCTCGTGCGCCAGCCGCTCGAGGCGGTCGCGCACCCAGCGGTTGAGGGTGGAGGCGCCCTGGCTGCCGCCAAAAATGACCAGGAGTTTGTGCGAGGGATCGAACCCGAGCCGGCCTTGCGCGGCTTCGCGTGGCAGGCGCACGATCTCCTGGCGCACCGGCAGGCCGGCATGCCGCACCGCCGACCGGCGCACGCCGGCCATGGACACGCCCGGCGGAAGGTAGAGGCGCCGGGCGAGGCCCCCGAGAATCCGGATGGCGCGGCCGGGCACGCGGTTCGCCTCGTGCAATGCGACCGGCCGGCGGAACAGCGCCGCCACGACGATGATGCCCGAGGTGGTGAAGCCGCCAAATCCGACGATCACATCGGGCCGCCACGCGTGGATGATGCGGGCGCTGAAGAGAAACGCCGCCGCAAACTGCCCAACGAAGCGGAGGAAACCGAGCGGGTGCAGCGTGAACGGCGCGCCGGGGATGCGGGCGCAGCGCAACTGCGGGTATTTCTCGAGGAGGCGCGCGTCGACCTTCTTGTGGCTGATGAGCAGCGTGGCCTCGTGGCCGCGGGCCGCGAGCCCCTGGGCCAGCGCGATGCCGGGCGAGAGGTGCCCGCCGGTGCCGCCGCACGCAATCAAGAAGCGACTCATGGGGGATCCTCCCGGCGCGGGCGCCGCCCGCCCGTCACGCCATGACCTCCTTGAGACTGCGCTCGCGGCGCATGAAGGCCGGCCGGGTCCAGGCGCGCTGCGTGTTGAGAAAGATCCCGACCAGGATACCCATGAGCAGGAGATTCGAGCCGCCGGCGCTGATGAACGGCAGCGACATGCCCTTGGTCGGCAGGCAGCCCGTGACGACCCCCAGGTTGATGAGCGCCTGCAGGCTGATGAGCAGCAGGCTGCCGGCGACCAGCAGGAACTGGAACAGGTTGGGCGCCCGGCGCAGGTGGAGGAGCCCGGCGGTGAAAATGACCGCAAACAGCACCACGACACCCAGGGTGAACACCAGCCCGAGTTCCTCGCCGATCACCGCAAAAGGAAAGTCCGTGTGCACCTCGGGCAGGAAGCTGTTCTGCTGGCGGCCCTGGCCCAGGCCCACGCCGTTCACGCCTCCGGCGGCAAAGGCCAGGATCGCCTGCCAGAGCTGATAGGTGCCGTTGCTGCGGTTGCCCTCCACATCGAGAAACGCCGTGAAGCGGGCCAGGCGGTTGGGGTTGTGCAGGACCGCGAGGGTGAGCACGCCGCCCGCGAGCAGAAAAGCGGAGAGCAGGTAGCGCAGGCGGGTCCCGGCGAGGAAGAGGAGCCCGACGCCGATGGCGAACACAAGGGCGGCCGTGCCGAAATCCGGCTCCAGCAGGATCAGCCCCGCGAACAGGCTGATCCACGCGAGGGGCGCCAGAAACCCGCGGACGAACTCATGGACGCGCGTCTGGCTGAGGGCCAGATAATGCGCCAGCGCAAAGACCATCGCCAGCTTGGCGAACTCCGAAACCTGCAGACTCGCCGGCCCGAACCCGAGCCAGCGCCGGCTGCCCTTCACCTCGGTGCCGATGCCGGGGAGGAGCACGAGCACCAGCGCCACCAGGCACACCGCCGCGAACACCCACACGTGGCGCCGCGCATCCTCGAGGTCCAGGCGGCTCACCAGCAGGCAGGTCCCCGCGGCGAGCACGAACCAGATGAGCTGCTTGGTCAGATAGAAGTAGGGGTCGCTCTTGAGCGACACCGTCGCGCTGAACAGGACAGTCAGGCCGAGCATGGACAGCCCGAGCACGCAGACGAGAATGACGGTCGCGGGATTCAGCGCCGCGACCCAGCGCGGTTTCTCAGCGGGTACAGAGGGCATCTCGGAAGATGAATCGGTTCAATACGGGCACCCCGCGTGGCGCCGGGGGCCCGCTCCCCCTCCGCCAAGCCGGCGAAGGAGCAGCCCGCTGCGCACGCTCAGATGCGGTCGAAAGGAAAACCTTACGGGGACTTCTGCGCGCCGCTGTCGTCAACCTTGATGACCGGCACGTTGTTTTGCGGCTTGAGACCCGAATCGAGGTCCTGATCCGCCGGCGGCGTCGGCGCTGTGGCGGGCTCCGGCGCCGGCGTGGCCGGCGGCGGGTTGGCCGCCGGCGGTGTCGCCGAGGGCGGGGTTCCCGGAGCCGTCGCCGGGGCCGTGGCTCCGCCGGGCACGGCGGTGAAGCCGGGGATGACGAGCTCCTGGCCCGGGCGGATCTTCTTCGGATCGGCGATGTTGTTCGCCACCGCCAGGTCGGAGAGCTTCACCTGATACTTCCGGGCGATCTGGCCCAGCGTCTCGCCGGGTTTCACGACGTGGACGACGGAACCGTCCGCCTTCTTGACGGGTGCCGCCGCGGCCATCGCCGCCGGAGCGGCCATCGCCTCAGCGGCGCCGCCTCCCGCGGGCACCTTGAGCATCTGCCCGACAAACACGTAGTCGCTCCGGAGATTGTTGATCCGCTTCAACTCGGCCGACGTCGAACCCACATGCCGGGCGATGCCGGCGAGCGTGTCGCCGGCCTTGACCGTGTAGGTGGCGCCGGCGGCGGAGCCGGCCGGGCCGACGCTGGCGGGCGCCTTGCCCGGGATGAGGAGCTTCTGGCCAATGCTCAGCCGCGAACTGCCCGTCAGCTTGTTGGCCCGCTCGAGTTCGGCGACGGTCGTGCCGTGTTTCTTGGCGATCTTGGTGAGGTTGTCGCCGGACACCACCGTGTAGGTGGTGGCGGGGGTGACATCGGTCGGCGGGGCGTTTTCGAGCGCCGCGGCGGCGGGGGTGCCGGGGCGGGTCGGGCTGTAACGTACGGGGGCCGGCGCGGGGGCGGGAATATTGAGCGAAACGGACGGCGCGGGTTCGGCGGAAGCCGTCGCCGGGTTCAAGGCCGGCTGCGCGTCGGTCGGGGCGCCCGCCGCCGGCGTCGTGTCGGTGGCTGCCGGCGCGGAGCCCTGGCTGGTGGAGCGGCAGCCGGGGTTCACGAACATGAGGAAGAAGGCGACGACGTGGACGGCCACGACGATGCCAAGGATCTTGAGAATATTCATGGGCAGTGGCGGTGGGCTGGATTATGGGTCGATGAGTGGAGGAAAGGCTACTGAAAAGTGGATGTTGTTCCCAAGTTATTCACCAGCTTCTCGAACTGTTCGCCGCGGTCGGCGTAGCTGCGGAACATGTCGAAACTGGCGAACGCCGGGCTGAGCACGATGTGGTCCCCGGGCCCGGCGGCGGCATAGGCGCCGCGCACCGCCTCCTCGAGCGAACCGCACACCGTGTGGGGAACCCCGTGGGCGGCGCACCCGGCGGCGAGGATCGCCCGGGTTTCGCCGATCAGCCACGCATGGCGGATCCTCGGGGCGACGCGGTGGACGAAGGCGTCGAGATCCCCGCCCTTGGAGCGGCCGCCGGCAATGAGGTGCACGGGCCCCGCGAACGCGGCCAGCGCGGCCTCGACGGCGTGAAAGTTCGTCGCCTTCGAGTCATTCCAGAACGAAATGCCATGGAGCTCGCCGATCCGGGTGAGCCGGTGCTGGCCCAGCCGGAAGCTGCGCGCCGCGGCGTAGAGCCCGGCCTCCGGCCGGCCCTCGTGCTGCCACCACGCCTGCGCCAGGAGGAAATTCTCGCGCTGCGGATAGCGGGCGAACACCGTGCCGGCCAGCTGCGGGTCCGGCGGGGCGCCTTCGCTGGGCACGCCGGCGGCGGCCGGCAGCAGCCGGTTGAACTGGCGCGCGTAGCGCTGCACACTGCTGCCGGCGAAGACGGCGCCCGCGGATGTCCGGGCGACCAGGTTCCACTTCGCCGCGAAATAGGCCTCGAGGCCGGGATGCCGCTCGAGGTGATCCTCGGCGAAATTCGTCCACAGCGTCGCGCCGGCGCGGAAATGCTGCAGGGTCTCGGCCTGGAAGGAGCTCACTTCGCAGACGGCGATGGCATCGGCGTCCGGCTCGCGCTTGAAGGCGACCAGGCGGCTCAAGGGAAAGCCGATGTTGCCGACCGCGTAGGCATCCTCGCCCGCGTTGATGAGCGCGTGGGCGAGAAATTCCGCCAGCGTGGTCTTGCCATTCGTGCCGGTGATGGCGATGACACGGCCCCGCCAGAAGAGCGCGGCGAAGTCGAGCTCGCCGAGGCAAGTGGCGCCGGCGGCGCGCGCGGTGCGCAGCCACGCGTGCTCGGGCGGGAATCCGGGGCTGAAAACCACGAGACCATGCGCGGCGGCCGCGACGGTAGTGAAACCGCCCGCCGCCCCCACGCCGGGTTTCTCGTCAAAAACCTCGCTGCGCACGCCGAGGGCCCCCAGCAGGCTGCGGACGGCCCGGCCGCTGACGCCGCCGCCGAAGATGGCGACCGGGCGTTGCAGCAGCGGCACGAGAAAATCGGGCGGAGTCACGGGCAGGCGGCCGTCACCATACGCGGAATCCGCCGCGGTGCGACGCGATTCGGCGGGGGCGGCGGCGGTGGCGGCAAGAACGGACATGGCGACGGTCAGCGGAGTTTGAGGGTGCCCAGGCCGGCGAGGGCGCACATCAGCGAGAGGATCCAGAAGCGCATGACGACCTTGGTCTCGGGCCAGCCGCGTTTCTGAAAATGGTGGTGGATGGGCGCCATGAGGAAGAAGCGCCGGCCCTCGCCCGACTGGCGCCGGGTGACCTTGAAGACGCCGACCTGGATGATGACGGACACGGCCTCCCAGACGAACACGCCGCCGACAATGACCAGCGTGAACGGCTGCTGCACCATGAAGGCCAGCACGCCGATGAGCCCGCCGATCGCCAGCGAGCCGGTGTCGCCCATGAACACCTCGGCCGGATACGAATTGTACCAGAGGAAGGCCATGCCCGCGCCCACCAGGGCGCCGCAGATGACGGTCAGCTCGTTCGTGCCCGGGACGTAGCTGATGAGCAGATAATGGGAGGTATCCACCCTTCCCGCCACGTACGCCATGATGCCATAGACCAGTGCCACGGTGATGGTGCATCCGATTGCCAGTCCATCGAGGCCATCGGTGAGGTTGATGGCGTTGCTGAAGCCCACCACCCAGAGGAAGATCAGCGCGAAGAGCGCGGCCACGCCGAACGTCCCGGCGAACAGCAGCACCGGCTCTTTGTAAAAGGGCACCCACAACTCGCGGATCTTGGAGGCGCTGGTCGGGTGCCAGAGGAGCGCGGCGAGCGCGAGGACGGTGATCAGCGTCTGCCAGAGGATCTTTTCCCCGGAGGAGATGCCGTCGCGGTTCTTGCGCACGACCTTCAGATAGTCGTCGCGCAGCCCCACGCCGGCGAGCCCCGCGAAGACAAACATGCTCACGGCCACCCAGATGTTCGGCTGGGCCCACAGGAAGGTGCTGAGAAAAACCGCGAAGAAGATCAGCAGTCCGCCCATGGTCGGCGTGTTCTTCTTGTCGAAACGCTGCGCGAGATCGCCGGTCCGATCGTCGTCGTAGTGCTGGCCGAACTTGAGGACGCGCAGCTGAGCGATGAGCCAGGGGCCGATGAGAAAGCCGATCGCCGCCGCCGTGCCCGCCGCCATCAGCGTGCGAAAGGTAACGGCCCGCAGCAGACGCAGCGGGCCGAAGAGATCTTCGAACTGCGAGAGGTAGCTCAGCATGCGAGGGCCTCCCGCCGCGCCGCCGGCAGCAGCGCCCTTTCCAGCTGGTGCCGCCGGCTGCCCTTCATGAACACGGCGCCCCGGAAGCCGGCGAGAAACGCCGCGACCGGGGCCAGCTCCGCGACGATCTCGATCTGAGCGGGGTCGTTGCCGTTCTCGAGCAGGCCCTCGCGCAGCGCCTCCGCCTGGTCCCCGATGACGAAGAGGCGGTCGCCCGGCCGCAGATGCATGGTCCGGCCGAGGCGGCGGTGGTACTCCGCGGCCTGCGGGCCCAGCTCTTCCATGCAGCCGAGGACGTAGGTCCGGGGCTCGCCGGCGGCCGCGAGCGAGGCGAAATTCTCGAGGGCGTCCGCCATCGAGGCGGGGTTGGCGTTGTAGCAATCGAGGTACAGCAGCCGGCCGGCCTCGCGGCGGAGTTCGCCCCGCCATTTGGCGGGTTGCCAGGCCGCCAAGCGTTGCTGGATGACCGCGGGCGTCAGGCCCAGCCAGAGCGCGGCGCAGATGGCGAGCACGGCGTTCTGCGCCATGCCGGCGGAGACGCGGCTCATCGTGAAATGGAGCGGCGGCGGCGGCCCGTAGGCGATGGCCAGCGCCGTCACGTCACCCCGCTGGGTGATCGCGAAGAAGACCTTGTCCTTGGGCGGCTCGGCCGGCCGCACCACCTCGGCCGCCTCGATGGTCAGCGTGCGCACGCTGAGGTCGCGAAAGGCGTCGAACTGCAGGCAGGGCCGCGGAAAGACCGCGATGCCGGCGGGCCGCACCGCCGCGGGCAGCGCGGCCTTCTCGCGCGCAACCGCCTCGAGATCGCCCAGCCCCTGCAGATGCGCCGGGGCGATCAGCGTGATGATGGCAAGATCGGGCTCGATCATGCCGGCCAGCGGCCGCATCTCCCCGGGACCGCTCACCCCGGCTTCGATCACCGCGAACTGATGGCGGGCGGGATCCAGCCGCGTGAGCGTGAGCGGCACGCCGATGTGGTTGTTCAACGTGCCCTCGGTGGCGAGTACGGTGGACTCGGCGCCCGGCGCGTCCGCGTCAGCCGGCGCGCCGCCCAGCAGCAGCGCCAGCAGGTTCTTCGTCGAGGTCTTGCCGACGCTGCCGGTGATGCCGATGACCGGCCCGCGAAACAGCCGCCGGTGTTCCCGCGCGATGAGCTGAAAGGCGCCCAGCGGGTCGGCCACCACCAGCTGGGGCAGCGCCACCGCGGGATCGGAGCGGCTGACCAGGGCCCCGGCGGCACCCGCCGCCTGTGCCGCGGCGAGAAACTCGTGGCCGTCGCGCCGCTCCGTCTTCAACGCGACGAACAGCTCGCCCGGCCGCAGCGTGCGGGTGTCGTGGGTGAAACCGGTGATGGGGCTCGTCGGGACCGCGGTCCAGCGTCCGCGGGACCAGGCGGCGAGTTGGCCTGGCGAAAAGGTCGGCATGGCTAGCGTCCCGGGCCGTTCATGATTCCTTGATCTGCTTCACCCCGATCAGTTCGCGGACCACCTGGCGGTCGTCGAAGGGGATGACCCGGTCGGCGAACTCCTGGTACGACTCGTGGCCCTTGCCGGCGATGAGCAGGCAGTCGCCCGGCCGGGCGGCGTCCAGGGCGAGGCTGATCGCGTGGCGGCGGTCGTCGATGAAGGTGATCTGGTCGGGCGCGCTCACGCCCCGCTTCATGTCGGCGAAGATCTGCGCCAGCGGCTCGCTGCGCGGGTTGTCCGCGGTCGCCCAGGCGAAATCGGCCAGCTCCTGCACGGCGCGGGTCATCAGCGGGCGCTTGGTGCGGTCGCGGTTGCCGCCGCAGCCGAAGACGACGAGCAGCCGGCCGGGCGTGACGGCGCGGAGCATGCCGAGGGCGTTGTGCAGCGCGTCGTCGGTGTGCGCGTAATCCACCAGCACGTTGAAGGGCTGGCCCTCCTCGATGCGCTCCATGCGCCCGGCCACGCTTTTGAACGACGCCAGCTTGGGCAGGAGGACGGTCAGGTCGCGGCCGAGCGCGTGGCACGTCGCCAGCGCGGCCAGGAGATTGCTGACGTTGTAGCGGCCGATGAGTGGGGACTCCACCGCGGCGGACCCGCCGGGCCAGACCAGCCGGAAGGCGCTGCGCTTGAACTCCAGGCTGACCGCCTCGGCGCGCACGGTGGCGGACGGATGCTCGCCAAACGTCACCAGCTTCATGCCCGGCGCGATCCGCCCCGCCAGCTTGCGGCCGTAGGGATCGTCGAGATTGACGACCGCCACGCGGGGCTGCGGGCCGGTGCCGCCGGCAAACAGGCGCGACTTCACCTCGAAATAGGCGTCGAGCGATTTGTGATAATCGAGGTGGTCCCGCGTCAGGTTGGTGAACACCACCGCGCCAAAGTGGAGGCCGAGGACGCGCTTCTGGTCGATGCCGTGCGAGCTGACCTCCATGATGGCCTGGCGGCAGCCGGCGTCGCGCATCTGCGCGAGCATCCCGAAGATGTCGAGCGACTCCGGCGTCGTCTTGTAGGACGGCACCGTGCGCGCCCCGAGATCGTAGCTGACGGTGCCGAGGAGGCCGACGCGCCGCTCGCCGTTGAGCAGGTGCTTGATGAGATGGGTCACGGTGGTCTTGCCGTTGGTCCCCGTGACCCCGACGACCTCGAGCTCGCGGTCGGGAAACCGGTAGTAGTGCTGCGCCACTCGGGCGAGCGCCGCGCGCGCGTCGGGCACCTGGATGAGCGTGACCCGGCCGTGCGGCAGGGTGACGGGCTTCTGCGTCACGATGGCGACGGCCCCCCGCGTGATGGCCTCGTCGATGAAGGCCGCGCCGTCGGTGCGCAGGCCGGGCAGCGCGAAGAACAGGTTGCCCGGCACCACGCGGCGGCTGTCCATCGTGAGGCCCGAGATCGGCCGGTCGAGCTCGCCCTTGACCGCGAGGACGGTGTCGGGGGGGAAATAATCCTGGAGTTTCGGTGCCATTTTGAAGATACGGTGCCGCAGCGGCCGGCCGCCGCGGGTCAATCCCTGCGGCGCGGGGCGGAAGGCGTGGATGAGGGCATGGTTCTGTGTGAGGTAGGCGATCACCAGCGGCCTCCTTGCCCCGGCGAGGCCGGCGTCTGCAGGGCGAATTGGTTGCGGAAGGGCTCGGTGACGGGCTTGATGTCGAGGTACTGGATGAGCTGCATCGCGATGTTGCGAAACGCCGGCGCCGCCACGGCCTTTCCGTAGGCGACCCTGCCGTCCGGCATCTGGGCGTCATCGACGATCACCGAGACCACCACCCGCGGCCGCGTGGCCGGGAAGAAGCCGACAAACGAGGCGACGTGGTGGGTCGTCGAATACTTCCCGTCGATCACCTTCTGGCTGGTGCCGGTTTTGCCGGCCACTTCGAAGTGCGGAATGGCAGCCTCGGGCGCGGTGCCGTCGGGCGCGGTGACCCCCAGGAGCAGGCGCGCCATCGTCGCGGCCGTGCGCTCGCTGATGACCCGCCGGCGCGGCCGGTCGCCCAGCCCGAAGACCAGGTCATCGTTCTCGTCGCGCACCTGGCGGAAAAGCTGCGGACGCTGGAGCACGCCGCCGTTGGCGATGGTCGCCATGGCGTAATGGATCTGGATCGGCGTGGCCGCGATGGCCTGCCCCATGGGCATGCGCGTGATGGTCAGACCATCCCAATCCCGGGGTGCGGCGAGCAATCCGTCGACCTCGCCACCGAACGGAAACCCGGCTTTCTGGCCGAAGCCGAACGCGCGGGTGTAGTCATAGAACCGCTGATCGCCCAGCAGCATGGCCAGCTGAGCGGCGCCGCGGTTGCTGGAGTGGCCGATGATCCCGGCGACGGTCAGCTCTTGGAAGGGGTGATCCTCCCGCGGCAGATGCAAGTGGCGGCCGTGGTAGTCGATCTCGGTCAGGCCGCAGTCGAAGGCGCTGTTGGGCGTGACGAGCCCTTCGTTGAGGGCGCCGCTGGCGGCGACGATCTTGAAGGTTGAGCCCGGCTCGAAGACGTCGGTGATGGCGTAATTGCGCAGGGTATCGAGCGGCGCCCGGCCGAACTCATTCAGGTTGAAGGTCGGGTAGTTGGCGAGGCCGAGAATGAAGCCGGTGCGCGCGTCGCTCACGATCACGGTGGCCTTCTGCGGGGCGTACTCCCCCGCCAGGCGTTGCAGCTCCGCCTCGATGATGTGCTGCACAAAGGTGTCGATCGACAGCATCACGTCATAGCCGTCCACCGGCGGCACCTCCCGCGTGCGGAACTGGGCGAGCTCCTGCCGGCGGCCGTCGCGTTCCGACTCGCGCCAGCCATCCTGCCCGCGCAGGAAGAAATCCATGTAGTGCTCGACCCCCGCCGCGGGCACATTCTCCTTGTTGACGTAGCCGATGAGGTGGGCGGCCAGCGTATTGTGGGGATAGAAGCGGCGGTAGATGCGGTTGCCGTACACGCCGCGGATCTTCAGGGCGCTCACCTGGTTGTACACGGCCTCGTCGATGCCCTCGGCCAGCTTGACCCATTGCACCGGACGCGCTTCCCGCTCCGCCTCCTTGGGGGCTTCCGGCGGGCGGCGCGCCGCCGCGGCGCGAAGGTCGGCCACGCTGAGGTGCAGCAACCGCGCGAGGTCCGGCCAGCGCGCCTCGTCCTCGCGGCGGAGCATGTGCGGGTCGAGGCCGACGTCGATGAGCGTGCGGCTCGTGGCCAGAATCTCGCCGCGCGCGTCGCGGATGTTGCCCCGGC
>Ga0335085_10015113_pt1 | contig 11216 bp, 11 predicted proteins | sample Lox_Sample_45_FD_206712 | JGI IMG/M metagenome (GOLD analysis project Ga0335085, IMG submission 206712) | Soil microbial communities from Loxahatchee National Wildlife Refuge, Florida, United States - Lox_Sample_4.5 | ecosystem: Environmental > Terrestrial > Soil > Wetlands | place: USA... | reverse complement strand
AGCGCGCGCGCCGCCGCGGCGAAGCCGCCCCGGCGCACCACGTGAGCGTAGAGAATCAGATCGGAAACATTATCCAGCCCGAGATCGCCGGCCGCCCCCGCGTCACGGCGGCCCCCGGCAATATCGGCCAGGATCATGCTCCAAGCATAAGGCCGAACCCGCTGGACAGACAGTCCGGAAGCGCCCGCACCGATGGCGGGTGTGGGGCGTCGCGTATGGCCCCGTCGCACCGGATCATCAGCCGGCGCGACAGGGCGAGGCTTCAGGCTGCGACCGCGATTTGCTCCATCGCGTCCTGGATCGCCTTCTCCCGGTTCTCCGGGCTGATCGCGACGCCTTCGGCGCGGATGTAGGTCACGTCGGTGATGCCGCAGAAGCCGAAGACCGCGCTCAGGTATTTTTCCTGATGGTCGATGACGGCCAGCGGCGTGCCGTCCCCGTAGAAACCGCCACGCGAAGAGGCGACGATGATCTTCTTGCCGCCTAGCAGACCCTGCGGCCCTTCGGCGGTGTAGCGGAACGCCTTGCCCGGCACCGCCAGGCGATCAATCCAGGCCTTAAGCTGGCTGGAAATGGTGAAATTGTACATCGGCGCGCCAATCACGACGATGTCGGCGGTGAGGAACTCCTCCAGCACCTTGTTGCCGAGAGCGAGATCGACGGCGATCTCGTCAGAGGGGTTTGCCGTCGCCCCGGTCAGCGCCGCCATGTAGGCGCCGGAGAGATGCGGCACCGGCTGGGCCGCGAGGTCGCGATAAGTTACCTCGATCCCCGGATGACGAGCGTGCTGATGCGTGACGAGCGCGGCCGACAATTCCCGGCTGATGGAGGCTTCGCCCAGGATGCTGGAATCGACGTGCAGCAAGTGCATGGCATGGGTCCCCATGAGAGCGCGGCCCGGCGTGGCGCCGCTGACCAGCCGGCATAAACCTCATCACCCCGCGATAGGGAGCCTCACCAGCGGAACGCAGCGTTCCATGGATGTGACCGCCTGAAAGCGTCCCTGACGCGGCCTCCCGGTGTGACGCTGGATTTGCTGGCCGGACTGTCCGGCGCTCCTGTCACCGGCCGGGCGTAAACTACTGCTACAACTAAGACGCCGATAATCCCTCGCGGAAAGAGCGCAGCAATAGCAGCGGCGGAGGGCAAAATGTCGGAGGACTTACGGACGGCGGATTTGGTGCGGCTCATGGGATGGCCCTGGTGGCTCTCCCTCGTCACCCTGGTCACGGCCAGCACCGCGGCATTGCTGTCCGGGCAGACCAGCCCGATCACGTTGGCGGTCCTGGGGGCAATGCCGGGGACACTGCCCCGCCTAGCCTTCTGGACCGCCCTTCTTTGCGCCGGCATCTCCGCCATCCTCGCGCTGCTGGCGGGCCCGCGCGCGCTCGGCCGGCTCCTGGCCAGGACCACCCCGGCGGAGCCGGTTTCCGCCGACGCGGCGGAGTTCCTCGCCGCCCTGCGGCAAATGCTCCATGAGGAACGCGGACAGTTGCGCGAGGCGGCGACGGCGATCCGCGGCGCCGCCTCCGTTGGTGTGCAGCTCGCCACCGTGGCGCAGGACGCGGAGCAGCGGCTGCGCTCGGTGGTGGAGCAATGTCAGGCGGCGGCACCGCAGGCAGCCGCCGCGCCCGACAGCATGACCAGCGCCGCGGAAGGGCAGCACCTGCTGACGACGCTGCGACAGACGATCTCCGAGATCGATTCCGGCCTTGGTGCGGTGACGAGCCGGCTTTCCTCGGTCAGCCAGACCCTGGAGCAAACTGTCCAGCCCCTGCCCGCCCCCCAATCGGTGGAAGACGGCACGGCACGTCTGGAGGAAGGGTGGATGCGTCTCGAGAACCTGCTCGCGGGCTCCACCGAGGATATGGCCAGCCGGTTGCGTGAAGCCCTGGGGGGCGTCGCGGAACAGACCGGACGGACGGAAGCGGTGCTCACCGCCGCCGAGATGGCGCTCGCCCAGATCCCGGGCACGCTGGAGCGGCTGCAGATCACCGGCCGGGCCCTGATCCAGAGCGCTGGCGCCGTCGAGGCTCCGGCCCTGCAGCTCGCAGCCCTCGCCGAACGCTGCGAGGCGGCGCTGTGCGGCGATCCGCAGACCAAAGGCGGCATCCCGCGTCTGGAGGAAGCGGTGCGGCACCTGGAACGGCTGCGGGTGACCGGCGCTCGCCAGGCCGTGGAGGGCGAAGCCTCCCTGGAAGCCGATTCCGGGCCTCTGGCGGAGATCGGCGACCTCCTCGCCGGAACCCTGGCGACACTGCGCGATCAGACAGGCGCCCTGACCTCTGCCGCCGAGGCGCTGTCGCATCTGCCCATGGCAGCGGAGCATCCGAAGGTGCGGGTGGAACTCTCAGAGCTACACACCACGGTGCAGGCACTGGCCGACCGCCTCGACCGTGTAGAGCGCACGCCGGAACGGCTGACGACGCAAATCACCGCGGCGCTGGAGCGCCTCGCCCGGCCATCCTTCGTCACGCCGGCGCCACACGAATCCCCTGCCCCCTGACGGTGCCCATCGCCGCTCTCGTCCGGCTGGCCGGCTTCGCCAATATCGGCCAGCCGACCGATGAAAAAGGTGCGCTTCCCGGCCGCACCGATGATCTTGGTACGACAAACCGATGAATCCGGTACGCAACACCCGAGTCGGACCGATGATGATGGTACGGCCACCGGCCCAAAACCGATGATTCAGGTACTAAACCTAAAGCTTTTTTCCGAATCTCTTCCTAAGGCTCCGAAGCAGATCGTTATCTGAAAATCGGGCGAGTGACGTACCCGAATCATCGTTCATCTTTCGCTTTCCAACCTAAGAAACCGTATTATTGTGAAAGCTCTTCGCTCACTCCAAGGCTTGTGCTAGCAGCAGCCGAACACGGCATTTCCGTGCGCGCTACGGAGGAAACGGGTTTGGAGCGTCGGCAACCCCTGGGCCAACAGATCCACGCCATGCTGATCAACGGGGATCAGCAGGCGGCGGCCAACATGGCGCGGGAAGCCGGTCAGCCTGACCTGTTCGAGCGGATCAACGCGGTCATCAGCGAAACGCCGGTACCGAGCTTTCTGCATTCGGCCCTCTGCGCCATGTCGCTGCCGGTTCGCCGTCCCATGGATGATCAGGCCCCGATCATCCGTCAGGATGGGCAATACACGCTGGTCATCACCCCGAAACCCGTTGTGGAGCGGGTGGGCGGCAAGCAGCGCCTCACCATCCTCGGCGTTCCCTATGGGTCCCTGCCCCGGCTGGTGCTGATCCACATCATGACCGAGGCGGTCCGCGCCAAATCCCGCCATGTGGTGCTCGGCAATTCCTTCACCGACTGGATGCGGCGCATGGGGTTCCGCACCATCAGCTACGGGCCGCGCGGCTCCGCCACGCTCATCCGCCAGCAATTGGACCGGCTCCTGGCCTGCGAGTGGATGATCCGCTGGGACAGCGACGCCACCCAGGGCGAGAAAGAATTCGGCATCAAGGAAATCAAGCTCACCAACGAGTATATCGGCGTGGACCGCCGCAACGGCTCGTTCGTGCGCGAGATCTTTCTCACGGAAGGCTTCTACGACCATTTGCGCCGTCACGCGGTGCCGCTGAACGAGCACGCCATCCTTCAGCTTCGCGATTCGGCGACGGCGCTCGATCTCTACACATGGCTCGCCTACCGCCTTCCCCGAATCAACCCGAAGCGTCCTGCGACCCTGAGCTGGCAGCAGCTCGCCATCCATTTCGGCAATGATGGCGCCAATCTGCGCAAGTTCCGCCAGACAGTGCGGGACGCCTGGGAGCGGCAGGTTTCCGGCGTCTACCCGGAAGCACGGGCGGAGTTCGATACCGGGCTGATCCGGCTGCATGCCTCGCCGGCGCCGCTGCAGCGTCGGCTGGTGCCGGGCGCGCATCTGACCGTGGTGACGACCGATGATAAAGGTGCGCCTCCTGCCCCGGGCAGCACCGATGTTCCGGCCCAGTTCATGGCCGCCATCGCCGCCAATCTCGGCCCGGTAGAGGCGCGTGCCTGGTTCAGCGACGCCCGGCTCGAATACGCCGAGGGCGCCTGGCGCCTCGTGACCCCAACCCAGTTCAAGGCCACCTGGATACGGGGCAAGCTGACACAGGCGCTGGAGCGGGCCGCGACCGCTTCCGGGCTGACGGAGGTACCGGACATCGTCGTGAGCAAGACCTGATCCCCCGCCCTGTTCGCTTCGGAGATGCCGCCATGGATCACTCCGCCTCGATCGAGACCATCGCCGGGCTGTACGATCGCTCCCTTGACGTGCTCGCCTCCTTGCGGGCGCGTGGAATGGCCGAGGGGCGGAGCGAGCGCCTGGCGCCCCGGTTCTCGATCACCCGGACAGCGGAGCTGGTCGGACGCACCGGCGCCGCGATCCGTGAGGCCGAGAAGGACGGGCGACTGCCGCAGGTGGAGCGCACGGCCTCGGGCCGCCGGGTCGGCTATACGCTGGCGGAGATCAACCAGATGCGTGCCGTGTTCGGCACCCGGCCCTGGCGCGCGCCGGAGGATCCGGTCACCGTCATCGCTGTGCAGAACTTCAAGGGCGGCGTCGGGAAATCCACCATCTCCACCCATCTGGCGCAGTATCTGGCGATCAAGGGCTACCGGGTCTGCCTGATCGACTGCGACAGCCAGGGCTCCACCACCACGATGTTCGGCTATGTGCCCGATCTCGATATCGCCGAGGAGGACACGCTCTATCCGTTCATACGCAATACCGAGATGACGAGCCTCGCCTACGCGGTGCGGGAGACGCACTGGGACGGGCTCTATCTCGTGCCCGCCAACCTGAAGCTCTATTCGGCCGAGTATGAGCTGGCGGCGCGGATCGCCCGCGCGGAGAAGGTACTGCTCAACCGGCTGGTCGAGGGCATCGCCTCGATCGCCGACCATTTCGACGTGGTCATCATGGACCCGCCGCCGGCGCTCGGCACGATCTCGCTCTCGGTGATGCGCGCGGCCAATGCGCTTCTGGTGCCGATCCCGCCGACCGTGGTCGATTTCACCTCGACCACCTCGTTCCTGGCCATGCTGTACGAAACCATGGGCGCGCTGGAGGAGCGGGGCCTGCCGATCAATCTACGCTGGATGCGGCTCGTGGCGACGCGGGCGGACGAGCAGAAATCCATGCAGCGGGAGTTGCTCGGGCTGATGCGCAGTCTGTTCGGCGAGACGCTGCTGCGCACCGTGTTGAAGGATAGCGCCGAGATCGACAACGCTTCTGCCCGGCTGATGACGGTGTACGAGCTTGAGCAGCCGGTCACCTCGCGGGAAACCTATCAGCGCTGCATGACCTATCTGAACGCGATGAATGCCGAGGTGGAGACGCAAATCCGGCTGACCTGGCCGAGCCATGCGGAACGGCTGCGCGCCGAGGGCGTCCTATGAGGATAGGCCGGTTGCACATGTGCAACTCGGCAACAAGAAACTGAAATACAAGGGAAAATGCCATGGCCAGGGGCAATAAGGGGTTCGCGGATCTGGTGACGGGAGCGGGAGCCGCCGAACGACCCGCCACCCGCCTGCCGCCGCGCACCGGCATCCTCGCCGCGCGCGACAATCGGCTGGCCGAACTCGCCATCGGCAACGTGGTGACCCGGCTGCACGAATTCGTCGATCCCGCGTTCTGCCGGATCTGGAAAGGGCATAACCGGGACTATGCCGCCCTGAATGCCGAGAACTGTGCCGATCTGATCGAGAGCTTCCGGGCCCAGGGACGCCAGGAAGTGCCGGCGATCGTGCGGCGCGTTTCGGGCGATCCGAAATACCGCTTCGAGGTCATCTGTGGCGCGCGGCGACACTGGACCGTGTCCTGGCTGCGGGCGAACAACTACTCCGAGTTCAAATTTCTGATCGAGCCGCGCGAATTGACCGACGAGGAGGCGTTCCGGCTCGCCGATCTCGAGAACCGGCATCGGCGCGACCTCTCGGATTACGAGCGGGCAATGGATTACGCCCGCGCCTTGATCCGCTACTACGACGGTAGCCAGCAACGCATGCTGGAGCGTCTGGAGGTCAGCAAGAGCTGGCTCAGCCGCTATCTGGAACTGGCGAAGCTGCCGGCCGAGGTGGTCGCCGCGTTCGGCTCGCCGCATGGGATCGGCATCCGGCACGCCGCCGTCCTCGCGCCGCTGCTGCGCGTGCCGGTGAAGCGGCAGCGCATCCTGGACGCGGCCGAGGCGCTCGCGCATGAGCAGCAGGCGAGGGCGGGCGAGGGCGTGGCCTTCGAGACGCCGGCCACGGTGCTGCGCCGGCTGACGCAGGCGGCCGAGGCGGCGGCGGCGCGAAGCACGCGCACGCGCGAGATCACGATCCGCGATGATGCCGGTGTGATCCTCGCACGGGGGCAGCGGGCGAAGGGCGGGCCGCTCGCCATCACCATCCCGACTCCGGGTGCGCGCGATCGCGCCGCGCTCCTGGCCGCGGTTGCGGAGATCCTGGACCAGATCACCGGCAAGACCGAGCGATGAGAGGGCGAGGGCGGCCGATGAAAAAGGTACGCCCTCCTGCGACGCGGGGCTGAAGCCCTCTACCGGCGACTGATGAAGGGATCGGAGGAGAAGGCGGCTGATGCAACCGGATGAAGCTGAGCGCCGGCCGGTGCCGTTGCTGGTCGTGATCAAAACCGCCGCGGATGCGTCCTTCGCCCAATGGCGGGAGGCGCTTACCGTCGCCGGCGCCGCTTCGGGGCTGCCGCCGCTCGATATCCGGGAGTGGGATTCGCTCTGGGCCGATCCGGCCGGGCTACCACCCGAGGTGCCCTATGCCGTGGTCTGGGCGCCGCAGCCGGGGCGCCTCGCGCGCCTGCCCGGACTGCGTGGCGTGCTCAGCCTGTTCGTGGGCATCGACCACATCCTTACCGATCCCGGATTGCCGACAGGCGTGCCGGTGGTGCGCATGGGTGGCGCGGATGCGGCGCAGCGCATGGGGGAATATGTCTGCCTCGCGGCGCTCGCCCTGCTGCGCGACCTGCCGCGCATGATCGCGCAGCAGGCGGCGCGGCACTGGGAGGAGTTCAGCACCCGGACCGCGCCGGAGACGCGGATCGGCATGCTCGGCCTCGGCCAGCTCGGTGCGCGCGCCACCGAGATGTTGCGCGGCCTTGGCTTCGACACGGCCGGTTGGTCCACGACCCGCAAGCATATCGCGGGCGTGCGGAACTATGCCGGGCCGGAGGAGCTCGACGCGCTGCTCGCCCGCAGCGACATCCTGATCTCCCTGCTGCCGGATACGCCGGCGACGCGCGGGCTGATCTCCGCCCGCACACTCGCCCTGCTGCCGCGGGGGGCCGGCTTCGTCAATGCCGGGCGTGGCTCGTTGGTGGTGATGCCGGACCTGCTCGCCGCTCTCGAGTCCGGTCAGCTCGGCGGCGCGGTGCTGGATGTGTTCCCGGCCGAGCCGCTGGCGGCCACGGATCCGGCCTGGTCGCACCCGCGCCTTTTGGTGACGCCGCATATCGCTTCGACCCCGTCGCTTGCTGCCCAGGCAGCACATGTCGCCGCCGCCATCGCGACACTGGAACGTGGGGAGATGCCGGCGCAACGCTACGATCCGGCGCGCGGCTACTGATACAGGCGGCCGGGGGAGCGCGAGGAGAAGCAAGGCGAGGGGCTTTGCCCCTCGACCCCATCAAAGGCTAAGCAATTTGTTTTTCAGGCGACGCGCTGTCGCGCGATCGGAGTTATGTCGCTCCCGGCGCTGGCATCCTGGGGCCGGTCAGGTGATGCGCTGGCCGGTGGCGTCCACGACGACTTCGCCATCCTCCTTGGTGAAGGCGCCGCGCTGCGGTTGCGGCAGGATGTCGAGCACGGTCTCGGACGGGCGGCAGAGCCGCACCCCGAGCGGCGTCACCACCAGCGGGCGGTTGATCAGGATGGGATGCGCCAGCATGGCGTCCAGGATCTGCTCGTCGCTGAGGGCGGGATCATCAAGCCCCAGTTCAGCATAGGGCGTGCCCTTTTCGCGCAGCAGGCCGCGCGGTGTCAGGCCGGCTCGCTGGATGAGCTGGACGAGCAGCGCGCGGCTGGGCGGTGTCTTCAGATACTCGATGACGTGCGGCTCGATGCCGGCATTGCGGATCATCGCCAGCGCGTTGCGCGACGTGCCGCAGGCGGGGTTGTGGTAGATGATGACATCCATCAGGGCCGTCTCCGTTCCGCCGCCGGGCGCCTGTGCGGCGTGGTTCGCTTAGCGCCATGGCCGCGGCCCGGCAATTCCCTCGCGGCGAAGCGCGTGGAGTGGGCTCAACGGTCTGCGATCGAATGAACGCATCGCGCGTCGGCCGGGCTGACACCTCGAGGGGTGTCCGGTAAATAAATATATGTTTCGATATAGAAATATACAAAACAAGACACAATAATCTGTCCATGGCTAATGCACATCCATGGATGTCATAAATAATAATGCATTCCGGAATGACGTGAGTCTTTTCCGTTTCAAGAATTTTGTTCTGATGATTGTTATTTCATATTGTCATACTCTCGCCATAAAGCGATGAATTGTGGCGACACCATCTCATTGTTCAGGACATGTCCATGCAGAGACGGCGGAATCGTCTTGGAGCAGCCTGCGCCTTTCTTTGTGCGGTTCTGGCGTCGCTCATGCCCGTTGCGACCGTGCCGGCGGCCCAGGCACGCGGGCTCTGCCCCGGGTCTGGTGGCCCCGGCCCGGGGGCGGGTGGTTTCCGGTATGGCGGCTTCCGTCCAGGGTTCCAGGAAGGAGGAGCACCCGGGCGCGGATTCGGCTGGGAACGAGGCTCCGGTTGGGAACGGTCCGGCCGCATGGGGTGGGGGCCGGGATATGCGCGTGGGTGGGGCCCAGGATATGCGCGCGGCTGGGGGCCGCCGCCCCGAATGTCCGGCTATGGCTGGCACGGCGGCCCGCGCTGGGCGCGCGGCTATGATCCTGGTTTCCGCCCCGGTTGGGGGACGCGCGGATGGCGAGGCCCAGGCATGGCCGGCCTGACTGTGGCGGCCATCGGCGGCGGCATCGCCGCCGATTACTTCTGGCGGTCGGACACGTGGTGGCGCCACGACTGGGGCTGGGATGCCGGCTGGATGTGGGAAGGCGGCTACGTCGCCGGTGGCCCGGCCGCGTTGTTCGCGATGCCGCCGGTTGTCTTCGCCCCGCCACCGCTGTTCGTCGCGCCGCCGCCGATCGTGCTCGGTGTTCCTTTCGTGGCGCCGCCCGTCGTGACCGCGCCACCACCTGTCGCGGCAACGGTCGCGCCGCCTCTGGTGGTTGCGCCAGCGCCCGCCGTCGCGGCGGTCGTGCCGGCTCCCGTCATCGCGCACGTGCCGGCTCCCGTCGTTGCACAGGTACCGCCACCCGCTCCCACTCCGGAGGCGGTGCTCTGCGCCGCGTTGCCGCCGCCGATTGTCGTGCTGCCGCCGGCTCCTGTTGTCGTGCAGGCCGCGCCACCGCCGGTCATATTCGCGCCGGCGACCGGCGTGCTCGCCATCGCGCCGCCGCTGCTGGCTTTCACCGCCGTGCGTGTGCGGGAGTTCGCATGGTCGCCATACGGCCTGTTCTGGACCCATGGCTGGACGCGTCCATGGTTTCCGACCATGGCGGTTGCGCATCGCTGGGCAGGGTATGGTTGGGCCGGCTACGGCTGGGGTGGCCCGGCTTGGGGCCGGCCGGGGTGGGACCGGCGCGGCTGGGGTTCGGAGGGATGGGAACGTGAACGGGCCTGGGGCTCCGGGGAATGGGAGCGTCGTCGAGGCTGGGACGGCGCGGGATGGGAGCACGAACGGCGCTGGGGCGGTCCTGGCTATGGTGAATTCCGGGCGGCCTATCCGGAGCGTGAGGGATGGCATGAGCATGGAGAGGGCGGCTTCCCCGGCGAGGGCAGGCACGGCGGCTGGGGCGACCATCCTGGCTTCGGACATCGCTGAGCAGACGTAGATCGTGGAGAATTCGATGAGACAGACTCTTGCTATCGTCGCCGTTCTGGCGGGACTCGCCTCGGTTCCGGCGCCAGTGATGGCGGCGAACGCATCAACCGGGCAGCAATCGGCGGAGCAGCGCATCCAGTCATTGCAGCTGGGCTTGCAGATCACGCCGGCACAGATGCCGCAATGGAACGCCTTCACGCAGGCGATGCGCGACAACGCGACGGCGACCGACGCGCTGTTCCGCGATCGGGCCGAGAAGGCAAAGACGATGAATGCGTCAGAGAACATGAAATCCTACGCGGCCATCGCGCGGGCCTACGCCGATAACACGCAGAAGCTGTCGGACGCGTTCGATGCGCTCTACACCGTGCTGTCGGATACGCAGAAACAGACGGCGGATGCGATGTTCCGGCAACAAGCGACGCAGCAAGGCAAGCAGAAGTAAGCAGGCAGGAACGAGCGCGAAACGGTGGCGCCGGCTGTGGCCGCGCCGCCTGTTCGCTGGTTTCTCTCGCGGCCAGTTCTTGGTTTGAGGCGTCACCGGTCTGGCCGTCTTGCCGTGGATGAAAGTCCCGGGGCTCCGCCCCCAACCCCGCCGGGGGCCGCGCCGTCCCCCGGACCCCGGCGCCTCAGTTTTCGGGGTGGCGCAGGTGCCAGAGCCGCTCATGCGCGGCGACAAGGCTTTCCATGTTGCGCCGGCGATTGCCGTCGCCGGGGAGGGGGCGGCGCATCGTCATCATTTCCAGGACGCGCAAAAGATGCTCGGCGACATCCAGGTCATCGGCGTCGCAGGCCTGATGAAACGCGACCAGAACCTTGTCGGATAAGCGACGCGTATGCCGCATCCCAATCATCGGGCTAATTGCGCGCGCCGGTTCATGGTTTGTTGCTAAAAAATATTTGTCCGATATTGCGTTCATGTCGCCGTCCGTTCTCGTTTAAGAGATTTAAGCTGCCTCGTTAGGGCGGGCGGCCAAATCTTCACCTGGCCCGGTACCACGAGCGCTTGGGGCGGATGGAAAATTCGGCCAGGCGGGGATCGCGCATCCACATGACCGGAAGGGGGGACCTGGGCGTGGGTCAGTGCGTGACCGCGCCGATGACGGCGCCGCCCGCGGCACCGACCAGGCCGCCGGTCAGCAGGCTGCCACCGGTCACGGCGGCGATGCCAAGCCCCGCCGCGGCGCCAATCGCTCCGCCGCTCAGCGCCCGTTGCTGGGTGTGCGTGAGATGTGAGCAGCCGGCCATGGCCAGCGTGCCCACCCCCAGAACGAGCACACGGCAGATGGTCATTCCTTGTCTTCTCCGGTTGCGG
>Ga0335085_10015112_pt1 | contig 11217 bp, 10 predicted proteins | sample Lox_Sample_45_FD_206712 | JGI IMG/M metagenome (GOLD analysis project Ga0335085, IMG submission 206712) | Soil microbial communities from Loxahatchee National Wildlife Refuge, Florida, United States - Lox_Sample_4.5 | ecosystem: Environmental > Terrestrial > Soil > Wetlands | place: USA... | reverse complement strand
GGTGAGCAGCCCCCAGGGGCGCCGCACGACCGCACGGCCGAGGCGGTGGAAGAATCCGTTCATGGGGTCGCGGCCCGCGCCGGGCGCGCGGCTACGCAGCATGCCATCCGGTGCAAGTGACACGGCTCCTTGGGGCTTCCCGCGGCGCGGAAAGTGCGCACAGCGTATTGGATTTTGATGGGCTGGCAAGGAGCCGGGTAAAATGGTTACAACGTCACGTTGCCTGCCATCTCCCCCATGCCCGAACTGCCTCCGGTCTCTGCCGCCCCGGCCGCCGCGCTCCCCTGGGACGCGCGCCTGGCGCGCGTTCTGGTGCGGCCACTGAAGGACGGCCCGGTCACCCCGAACCACCTCACCTCGGTCAGGCTGGCGTTCGGCATCGCCTGCGCCGGCGCGTTCATGCGCGGCAGCTACGCGTGGATGAACCTGGGCGCGTTGCTGCTGGTGATCTCCAACTTCCTCGACCACACCGACGGCGAGCTGGCACGCATGAGCGGCAAGAGCAGCCGCCTCGGTCACTGGTACGACCTCGCCAGCGACGCGCTGGTCACGGTGCTGCTGTTCGCGGGCCTCGGTGCGGGCGTTGCCACCCGGACCGCAAGCGTCCTCGGGCAGCCGCCGTTGCTGCTCGGCGTGCTGGCCGGCCTCGCCGTGGCCGTCATCTTCTATCTGCGCATGCGCATCGAGAAGGTGGGCGGCAAGAGCGCGAGCCAGCAGTCGAGCCTCGGGGGCTTCGAGACCGAGGACGTGCTCTACCTGATGCCCGTGGTCACCCTGTGCGGCGCGGTGACGCCGTTCCTGGCGGCGGCCGCGATCGGTGCGCCGCTGTTCGTGCTGTGGGTGCTGTTCGACTACCGCCGCGTGATGCGCGCGTCGCGCCGATGAGCGAGCTGCTCGAGGCGCGGCTGCGGCAGCTCGACCTGCCCGCGCTGCAGCGGCGCTTTCGCGAGCAGGGCTCCTTCCTGTTCCTGCCGGAGTTCCTGCCGGCACAGCTCACCGCATCCCTGGTCGGGGCGGTGGACGCGGTCAACCCGGCGATCAACCGCAACTACCTTCCCGGCCACAAGCAGGGCGGCAGCGTCAGCCGGCATGCCATCGACGGGCTGGCGCCCGAGGTGGCGGCGCTGTACCGCGCGCCGGCGCTGATCGCGTGGCTCGGCGCACTGGCCGGTGACCGGCTGGAGGTCTCGCCCGCGGATGACCCGCACGCCTACGCGCTCTACTTCTACACCGAGCCCGGCGACCATATCGGCTGGCACTACGACACCTCCTACTACGCCGGCAAGCGCTACACCGTGCTGCTCGGGGTGATCGATCAGTCCTCCTGCCGCCTCGACTACGAACTGCACACGCGCACCCGGGAGCGGGCCCCGGAAGCCGGCTCGGTGCAGATCCCACCCGGCGGCCTGGTGTTCTTCGACGGCGACGCCCTGCGCCACCGCATCTCCCCGCTGGCCGCCGGCGAGCGGCGCGTGTCGCTGACCTTCGAGTACCTCACCGATGCGCGCATGAGCCCGTGGTGGCGCTTCATCTCCAACATGAAGGACTCGTTCGCCTACTTCGGCTTCCGCCAGGTGTTCGGCGGGCGGGGCCCGCGCCGCGGAACGACCTGAGCATGTCGCGCGCCGCGCCGTGGCTGCTGGCCGCCGGGGCCCTGCTGTTCGTGCTCGTGCTGGCCTCGCACGACCTGCACGCCATTCTCGCCACGCTGGCGCTCGCCGGCTGGGGCCTCCTGGGGGTGACCGCCTTTCACCTGGTGCCGCTGGCGCTGGATGCTGCCGCGATCCGCGTGGTCGAGGCGCAGGCGCGCCGCGGCGCGCTGCTGGATGCCGTGCGCGTGCGCTGGATCGGGGAGTCGGCCAACAGCCTGATGCCGGCCGGGCAGATCGGCGGCCCGCTGCTGATGATGCGACAGCTGATCCAGCGCGGGACCGCGCCCACGGATGCGGTGTCCGCTATTACCGTGAGCACCACCATGCAGAGCTTCGCCCAGGTCGTGTTTGCGCTCATGGGCATGGGTGTCATGGCGACGCGGCTGGCAACCGGGGCCACGGAGGCCTCCTGGACCGCGGTGCTCATTGCCTGCGCCTGCCTGGTGCTGCCGCTGGTGGCGTTCTACCTGCTGCAGCGGCGGGGCCTGTTCGCACGCGTCATGCGGCTCGGCCAGCGCTTCGCCGGCGCGCGCGACTGGTCCCACCTGGTCAAGCACGCCCAGGACATTGACGCTGCCCTCGAGGCCGCCTACCGCCGCCCCGGACCCCTGTGGCAGTGCTTCGCGCTGAACCTCGCCGGCTGGATTGCGGGTACGGTCGAGACCTGGCTGATCCTGCACCTGCTCGGCTCCTCGGTGTCCTGGAGCGCGGCGCTGATGCTGGAGAGCCTCGGACAGGCGATCCGCGGCGCCGCCTTCGCGATTCCCGGCGCGCTCGGTGTCCAGGAGGGCGGCTACCTGCTGCTGGGGCCGCTCGCCGGCGTGCGCCCGGACGTGGCCCTGGCGCTGTCCCTCGGCAAGCGGGCCCGCGAGCTGCTCCTGGGAATCCCGGGGCTCGCCTACCTGTACCTCGCCGAGCGCGCCCACCGGCGCCGCGTAGCGGCGGCTCCGCTGGGCGGCTGAGGCCGCCGCAACGCTGCAGTTTGGCTCGCCCCTGCGAGAGACGCGGGCGACCGCACAATTTTGTACTATGCGCAACCTCCTACTTACCCCGGGATCGGCAAATTGCGCGCCATCATCCTCGCCGCGGGCCGCGGCCTTCGCCTCAAGCAGGCCGCCGACATGGAGCTGCCCAAGTGCCTGCTCGCCTTCGGCGGCCGCACGTTGCTCGAGCGGCACCTGCAGCTGCTCGGCCGTGCCGGCGTGAGCGAGGTGGTGCTGGCGCTCGGCTTCCTGCACCAGACGGTCGAGGCTCAGCTGGCCGGCATGCATGCGCCGCTGCGTCCAAGCATCGTGCTCAACTCCCGCTACGAGCTGGGAAGCGTGCTCACGCTGCACACCGCCGCCGGGGCGCTGAGCCGCGGCGGCGATGTGCTGGTGATGGACGCGGACGTGCTCTACCACGAGCGCATCATGGCGGCGCTGGTCGCCGGCACGCGACCGGCGAACCGCATCCTCATCGACCGTGACTTCGAGCCGGGGCCCGAGCCGGTCAAGGTCTGCGTCCGCAACGGCGTGCCGGTGGAGCTGCGCAAGCAGGTGGCGCCGGACCTCAGCTACGACACCATCGGCGAGTCGATCGGCTTCTTCCGCTTCAGCGAGCGCGGGGCGCGGCGCCTGGCGGCGATCGTTGCCGACTACGTCGAGAGCGGCCGCGCCAACATGCCGCACGAGGAGGCGGTGCGCGACCTGCTGCTCGAGTCCGGCCCCGAGTTCGAGGTGGCCGACGTTACCGGCGCGCCGTGGATCGAGATCGACTTCCCGGTCGACGTCGAGCGCGCGGCGCGCGAGATCCTGCCGCACATCTGAAGCCACCGACTGCGCGGAGTTCCCATGAGCGATGCCAGTGACGCGGCCCCTGCGCACGACCCCGACCCGGTACTGCCGGGCAGCGCGCTGACCCGCAGCGCCCGGCTGCGCGCGATGCTCAACAGCGCGCCGCTGGAGTTCCTGATGGAGGCCCACAACGGTCTCTCGGCGCGCATCGTGCGCGAGGCCGGCTTCCGCGGGATCTGGGCCTCGGGCCTGGCCATCTCGGCCCAGTTCGGCGTGCGCGACAACAACGAGGCGAGCTGGACCCAGATCGTCGACATGCTGGAGTTCATGGTCGATGCCAGCGACCTGCCGATCCTGCTCGACGGCGACACCGGCTACGGCAACTTCAACAACCTGCGCCGCCTGGTGCGTAAGCTCGAGCAGCGCGGCGTCGCCGGGGTGTGCATCGAGGACAAGCAGTTCCCCAAGACCAACAGCTTCCTGAACGGCGAGCGCCAGCCGCTGGCCGACATCGACGAGTTCGCCGGCAAGATCGCCGCCGGCAAGGACACGCAGCGCGACCCGAACTTCTGCATCGTGGCGCGCGTGGAGGCCCTGATCGCGGGCTGGGGCATGGAGGAGGCGCTGCGCCGGGCCGAGGCCTACCGGCGCGCCGGCGCGGATGCGATCCTGATCCACAGCAAGCTGGCGCGCGCGGACGAGATCGTGACCTTCGCGCGCGAGTGGGCCGGGCGCGCGCCGCTGGTCATCGTGCCGACGCGCTACTACAGCACGCCGACCCAGGTGTTCCGCGATGCCGGCGTGAGCGTGGTGATCTGGGCCAACCACATGGTGCGCGCGGCGATCTGCGCCATGCAGACACTGGCGCGCGAAGTGCACGCCAGCCAGACCCTGGTGAACGTCGAGGACCGCATTGCCCCGGTGGGGGAGATCTTCCGGCTGCAGGACGCCGCTGAGTACACGGCCGCCGAGGAGCTATACCTGTCTGCCGCCAGCACTGCGCGCAGCGCAGTGGTGCTCGCCGCCGGCCGCGGCACCGGGCTCGAGCCCCTGACCGAGGTGCGGCCGAAGATCATGCTGCCGATCGCGGGGCGGCCGTTGCTGCGCTGGCTGCTCGATGCGTTCAAGAAGGAGGGCATCAACGAGGTGACGGTGGTAGGCGGCTACCGTGCCGAGGCCATCGATCCGGCCGGCGTCAGGCTGCTCCTCAACGAGCGGCATGCCCAGACCGGCGAGCTGGTGAGCCTGGCGTGTGCGCTGCCCGGGCTGCGCACCGACACCCTGGTGTGCTACGGCGACCTCCTGTTCCGCAGCTACGTGCTGCGCGACCTGCTCGAGACCGAGGCCGACTTCGCGGTCGTGGTCGACTCCTCGCCTCCGGGCCTCCACAACCGGACCGTGCGCGACTTTGCGGTGTGCTCGCACGCCGACGAGCGCGAGCTGTTCGGGCGGCCGGCGCTGCTGCAACACGTCGGGCCCGAGGCCGACGGCGGACATGGCCGCTGGATCGGCATGCTGTACGTGCGCCGCACGGGGCTCGAGCGCCTGAAGGCGGCGCTGGCAGGCCTGCGCCTGCGCGCGGACTTCGAGCAGCTCGACATGCCGGCGCTGCTCAATGCGCTGGTCGGCGATGGCGCACAGGTCGAGGTGCGGTACGTCCATGGCCACTGGCGCGGCGTCAACGACCTCGAGGAGTTCCGGCACGCCGGCGACTTTGCGCACGGGCAGTCCACGGCTGATGACGTCCCGCGCCCGGATGCCGGGCGCGGCGATGATTGAAGCCCAGCAGTTCGTGGAGGCCGCGCGCGCGCACGGCTTCACCTGGTACGCGGGGGTGCCGTGTTCGTACCTCACCCCGTTCATCAACTACGTGCTGCAGGACGGCGCGCTGCGCTACCTGTCCATGGCCAACGAGGGCGATGCGGTGGCGGCGATGGCGGGCGTGGCCCTCGGTGCCCCGGCGCGCGGCGCTCGCGCGGTGGCCATGATGCAGAACTCCGGGCTCGGCAACGCCGTCAGCCCGCTGACCTCGCTCACCTGGACGTTCCGGCTGCCGCAGCTGCTGATCGTCACCTGGCGCGGACAGCCCGGTACCCGCGACGAGCCGCAGCACGCACTCATGGGTCCGATCACGCCTGCGCTGCTGGAACAGATGCAGATCCCCTGGGAGCTGTTCCCGGCATCACCGGAGGCGGTCGTGCCGGCACTCGAGCGTGCCGTGGCCCACATGGACGGGAGCGGGCGCCCGTACGCGCTGGTCATGCCCAAGGGGGTAGTGGCCCCGTTCGCGCTGCGCGAGGCCGCGGTCGCGCCCGAGGACCGCCCGCCGCAACATCGCGCTGCGGCCCGGGAGGACACCGGCAGGGTGCGGCCCTCGCGTGGCGAGGCGCTGCGGGCGCTGCTGGCGCACACCGACCGGCCCGACACCGTGGTGCTGGCCTCGACCGGGTTCTGCGGACGCGAGCTCTACGCGCTCGATGACCGCGCCAACCACTTCTACATGGTCGGCTCCATGGGCTGCCTCAGCAGCCTCGCGCTCGGGCTCGCGCTCAGCCGTCCCGACCTGCGCGTGCTCGCCATCGACGGCGATGGCGCGGCGCTCATGCGCATGGGGGCGCTGGCGAGCGTCGGTGCCTACGCACCGGCGAACCTGTGGCACCTGCTGCTGGACAATGCCGTACACGACTCGACCGGCGGCCAGGCGACGGTGTCGCCTGCGATCTCGTTTCCGGCGGTCGCCGCGGCCTGTAGTTACGCCAGCGCTGCGCAGCTGAGCGATGCGGCGCAGCTCGGTCCCTGGCTGCAGGGCGACGGGCGTCCGGGGCCGCATTTTGCAGCCCTGCGGACCCGCACCGGCACGCCCCCAGACCTGCCGCGCCCACGGGTGACTCCCGTGGAGGTTCGGGAGCGCCTGCAGCGGCACCTGGCAGGATGCGCGCGCGGCGCGAGCGCATGAGCGCCGCCGCGCGCGCGATACTCCTGGCGGCGGCGCTGCTTATGGGCGCAGTCCTGGACGTGCGCGAGGCGCACGCGCAGCTGACGCCGGCGGATGCGCCGCCGGTGCAGCCGTTCCCGGTGCCGCCCCCGGTGCCCCCGCCACCCCCGACGCCACCCCCCACCGGGCTCGCGCGCTGGCTCAATCCCTCGACCGCGCCGTTCATCCCGGTCCCCGAGATCGGCACCGATCCCAACGGCGGCACGACACTTGGCTTGTTGCCGATATGGCTGCGAACCGACGACCAGCACGAGATCGACCGCATCCTTGCGCCGGACATCCTGCACAACACCTACTTCGGCTACGGCATGCATGCCCGCATCTATGCCTACCCATCCGATGACGAGCAGTGGTCGGCGGTCGCGGGCATCAAGGAGCGCGTGGAGCGCGAGCTGGACCTGGAGTTCCAGCGCGGGCGCGCGCGGCGCGATCGCTGGTCGTTCGTCGCGAGCCTGATCTCCGACCGCGACGGCACGCCGCGCTACTTCGGCCTCGGCAACCACACCCAGGAATCTGACGAGACCAACTACACCGCGCAGCAGCAACAGTTGCGGCTGCGGGCTGGCTACAACCTGTCGCGCATCTGGCAGGTCGCCTACACGCTGCGGGCGCGCTGGGTCGACGTGCTGCCCGGGACGCTGCCGGACATCCCCTCGATCGATCAGCGCTTCGGGCCGCAGATCCTCGGCACCGGCAGGGAATTCCTGCACCGCATCTCGCTGATCTACGACACTCGCGATGACCTGACGATCCCGCGCCACGGCATGCAGTGGGTGGCTTACACCGGGGTCGCCTTCAACACGCCGGTGAACGAGGGGCTCTACAAGGACGCGGGCATCGACGGCCGCGCCTTCTGGCCGGTGTTTCACGACACGGTGCTCGCCGCCCACGTCGCCCTGCGCTACATGCTGACCGACCACAACGCGCCGTTCTGGGCGCTGAGCACCCTGGGCGGTGACCGCAGCGACATCGGCGGCGAGCAGCCGCTGCGCGGTTTCGGCGCCGGCCGCTACACCGACCGCGACGCCTACTCGACCACCGTGGAGCTGCGGCGCCGGGTGTTTTCCTTCGACGCCGTTTCGACGCACGTCGACATCGAGATCAGCCCGTTCGTCGATGCCGGGCGCGTGTTTGCCGATTCCGGCACCTTCCCGCTCTCGCACATCCACACGGTTGGCGGTGTGGGCTTCCGCGGCATCGCGCGGCCCTTCGTGGTCGGCTACGTCGACGTCGGGTACGGCAGCGAGGGGACCGCCGTGTTCACCGGGATCAACTATCCGTTCTAAGGAGGGTGGGGATGGCGCGAGTTCTCATGGCTACCCTGCTGGTGCTGACCCTCAGCGCCTGCGGCGCTCGCGCGCCGGCCGCGGGACGGGATGCGATCGAGCAGGTCAGCGCCGCCTGGAAGGCGGCCTTCAATGCGGGCGATGCCGCGGCCGTCACGGCGCTCTACGGCGTGGACGCGGTGCTGGCCGCGCCCGGCGTGCCACCGGTGCGGGGCCGCGCGGCCATCGGGGACTATTTCGCGCGCACGCTGCCCGGCTTTGCCACGGCGGGCGTCACGGTGACGGACGAGCCGCTGGGCGAGAGTGCCACCTCCGGTAACCTCGGGTTCCAGTGGAAGCGCTATGCCATCGTCGATCGCTCGGGCGCGGTCGTCGACCGCGGCAAGCTGCTCACGCTGTTCCGGCGTACCGAAGGCCAGTGGCAGATCATCGGCGACACCTGGAATTCGGACCTGCCCGCGAACCCGCGCTCTCCGTGAAGCGGGGCGGCCGCTCTCAGGTGACCGGGATGTCGACGCCGGCAAACGGGCGCGCCAGCTCCATGTGCTCGCTGACCTGGGGCATCGGGTACTTAAGTCCGCTCGCGCAGTTGAACAGCACCACCGAGTCGTGAGGCGCGATGCGCCCGGTGCGCGCCGCCTCGAGGTAGGCCGCGTACGTTGCCGCGCCCTCGGGGCACAGCAGTACGCCGTCGCGCTGGCCCACGTGGGTGCGCGCGGCTTCGATGTCCGGATCGCTCACCGCCATCGCGAAGCCGCCGCTCTCGCGCAGGGCGCGCAGGATGAGGAAGTCCCCGAGCGCGGCCGGCACCCGGATCCCTGAGGCGCAGGTGTGGGCGTTCTCCCAGGGCGTCGCGCTCGTGGCTCCCTGCTCGAACGCGCGCACGATGGGGGCGCAGCCGGTGGCCTGCACCGCGACCAAGCGCGGGAGCGGTCCGGAGATCCAGCCGAGTTCGCGCAGCTCCGCCCAGGCCTTCCACATGCCGATCAGCCCGGTGCCGCCGCCGGTGGGGTAGAACACGACGTCGGGCAGCCGCCAGTCGCTCTGAACCGCGAGTTCCAGTCCCATCGTCTTCTTGCCCTCGATCCGGTACGGCTCCTTGAGCGTCGAGACGTCGAACCAGCCGTAGGGCGCCTTGCCGGCCTCGACGAGCTTAGCGCAGTCATTGATCAGGCCATTTACCCGCCAGACGCGCGCGCCCTGCAGCGCGCACTCGCTCAGATTCACCTCCGGCGTATCGTCCGGGCAGAAGCAGAAGGCTTCCATGCCGGCTGCGGCCGCGTACGCCGCCATGGCGGCGCCGGCGTTGCCGTTGGTGGGGATCGCCACGCGGCGCACCCCGAAGACGCTCGCCATGGAGATGGCCAGACACAGCCCGCGCGCCTTGAACGAGCCGGTCGGGAGCCGACCCTCGTCCTTGACCACCGGGGCACGGAAGCCGGCCGGGCGCGAGCTGCGCATGAGCGGCAACAGCGGGGTCTCGACCTCCCCCAGGCTCACGACGTGCCCCGCGTCCGGGACCGGGAGCAGCTCGCGCCAGCGCCACAGGCCGGGAGGCCGGGCGCTGATGGCATCGCGCGGCACGTCGCGCACGAGGGCCTCGAGATCGTAGCGTGCGAGCAGCGGCTTCCTGGCCGCCGAGAGTCCCTGCAGCGTGCCGATGTCGTAGCGCGCGCCCGTGGCGCTGCATTCCAGGTGGGTGGCGTAGGTGTAGCGCAAGTGATGTCCCGAACGGCTCCGCGTGGCGTGTGGCTGCGGGCGCGGCCTGCTGTGGTAAAAGTTCCCGATGATCCGCCGATCGCCCTCCAACGGGCAGCCGCAACTCGTGCGCGTGATCGGGCGCTGGAGCATGGTAGCACTGGCGCTCAACAGCATTTTGGGCAGCGGCATCTTCGGTCTGCCCTCGATACTGGCGGCGCTGCTGGGCGCCTGGAGTCCGCTCGCGGTGCTGCTTGGCGGCGCCGCGACGGCGGCAATCGTGGCCTGCTATGCCGAGGTTGCCTCGCAGTTCAGCGCCTCGGGCGGCACCTATCTCTACATTCGCACCGCGTTCGGTCGTCTCGCGGGCCTCGAGACCGCCTGGCTCATGCTGCTCGGCCGGCTGACGGCCTGCGCCGGCGCGCTCAACCTCCTGGTCGCCTATCTGGCGGAGTTCTGGCCGCGCGCAGAGGCACCCGTGCCGCGCTTCTGGATCATTACGCTGCTCCTGGCGACGCTCACTTTCGTGAACGTTCGGGGCGTGGGCGGTGCCGCGCGCCTCGGCAACGCCACCGCTGTCGCCAAGCTCGCCGCGTTGTTGCTGGTCATCGCGGTCGGCGGCTTGTACCTCGCGCACCACGGAGCGCCGCCAGCGGCGCGACCGCCGGCCGGGGTCGGGCGCTGGGCCGACGCGCTGCTGCTGCTGCTCTTCGCCTACGGCGGTTACGAGGTCGCTCTCAACCCAATGGGCGAGGCGCGCGACCCGCGACACGACGCGCCGTTCGCGCTGCTGACGGCACTCCTGGTCGTGACCGTCCTCTATTGCGCGCTCCAGGTCGTGGTTGTCGCAGTGCTGCCCGACGCGGCGGCCAGCACCAGGCCGCTGGCCGAAGTGGCGCGCATCGCGACGGGCGCTGCCGGGGCCGGGGTGATCGCGGCCGGCGCGCTGGTGTCGGTATACGGGTACCTGAGCGCCAATCTGCTGGCCGTGCCTCGCATGACGTTCGCGCTCGCCGAGGCACGTGACTTCCCTCGCCTGTTCGCGCGCGTCCATCCGCGCTGGCACACCCCGTACGCCTCGATAGTCATGTTCGCAGTTGTGCTATGGGCCTGCGCGCTGCTGGGGAGCTTTACCTGGAACATCACGCTGTCGGCAGTTGCAAGGCTGCTTTACTACGCGGCCCTGTGCGCGGCGGTGCCGGTGCTGCGCCGGCGTGCGCGTCGCCCCGCCGGCTTCCGCGTGCGCGGGGGCCTTGCGCTCCCGATAATCGGGATCGCAGTGTGTGTTGCGCTCGGCACGCGCGTGGACTTCAGCAAGTCGCTGGTGCTCCTGGCGACGATCGGGCTGGCGCTGGGCAACTGGATGGCCGTGCGCGTACCGGGGCTGAATTCCGGGCCGTAGATGGGTGATCCGGCAGCGCCCCCTTGTGCCTTGCTGACCGGGCTGCACCGCGCTGACGGGGCGTACGGCGAACCCGCGCACGGAACTGAAGCGGTGCAGTGTTGCTGCCGCGGAGGCACGAGAGCAACAGACGGTCCAAGTCCGCCACTTGAGCGGGCATGCAAGGGGAGACCAATGAACCGCGTACTCGTTCTGCTCGGAATTGTGTGTCTTCCAGTGCTGGCGGCGGGAAGCGAAGACCGCGGCAGTCCCGCTGACATCCTGGCGGTCCGCAACATCGAGGTCACGTTCCACACCGCGGGCAGCGTGCTGCCGACCAAGGATCTCGAGTTGATGATGAGCCTGTTTGCCGACGACGCGATCCTCACCGACACCGCGCACGACAACAAGGTGTACAAGGGCAGGGCGC
>Ga0335085_10015111_pt1 | contig 11217 bp, 8 predicted proteins | sample Lox_Sample_45_FD_206712 | JGI IMG/M metagenome (GOLD analysis project Ga0335085, IMG submission 206712) | Soil microbial communities from Loxahatchee National Wildlife Refuge, Florida, United States - Lox_Sample_4.5 | ecosystem: Environmental > Terrestrial > Soil > Wetlands | place: USA: Florida... | reverse complement strand
GTCCGACTCGTCGTGAGCTTACCGAACCCCTACTGGCACCCCTCGCAGTCCCGGAAGGACATGGGCCGGCGAGGGGTCAGTGAGGCATCACTGGTCGGCTCGGAGGGCATGACGAGGGTCGCCCGGTCTCTTCGCTCCGAAATGCTCGCGGTTTCTCGACACAGGCGGGCCAATGATCGCTGGGCGGGAGCGATCATTCGTGTGCGCGCTCGTGGGACGAGGCGTGTGTGAGGTAGTCGATCATGCGGCTTGCCAACGAGACGACGAAGCCGGTGTCGAGGAGCTCGGGCTGAGTGACCGCCTCGAGGTCTTCTCGTAGCGTTTGTGCAATCTCGGGGGCAGTGCGATCGGCGAGGGTCACGGCGCGTCTGTGTACCTCGCGCACGGCCTCCGGATCGGCGCTCCAGACGAGCTCGAAACGGCGATCGCTGTCGGGCTCGGGCGCCTCGCCGGGCAGCTCGCGGCCGACGAGGGCGACGGCCGACGTCTGTCCGAGCCACGCGATTGCCCACTCCCGTTCGAGTGGATCCCCGATCGCGACGGGAACCTCGGCCGGCGCGTCGGGTGGGATGCGCGCAGCCGCGAAGTCGGCGAACACGAGAGCGCGCTGCGCGCCGGCGGCCAGGTCCCGCCAGCGCGAGCGAGCGGGCGTGTAGTGCCTGCGCTCCTGAAACGCACCGACCAGGAGCCCGCGCTCAGCCCACAGGGAGCATTCGTCCTCCGCCGCATGGCTGAGAGCGACCAGCGTGCGTTTCGGGAGGATCCGAGCCTCGCTCCGGTGCGGGCCCCACCGGAGCGCGCCATACAGAGAGCCGTCGGGAACTCTTGCGTTGATGCCGACGGTGGCGAGACGGGCACCCTCTGCTGCCGAGAGACCGGCTGTGAGATGTGCCTGCATGCGCCGGATGCGCGCCTCGTCCTCGGCGGAGTAGAGGCGGAAGCCTCCTGGCGTCCGGACCGGCTGCAACAAGCCATACCGTCGCTCCCACGCACGTAGGAGCTCCGGTTTGACCCCCGTACGTCGGCTCAGCTCGCCGATACGTAGCGAGTGGCTTAGCTCAGGGGCGGCCAAGGCTCGATCAAGACGGGTCAGGGCGCTCCGCCCGTGAAGGGCGACGTGCTCACTGGCACGCCTCGCAGTCCTCCCCGCGCACGGCCGCCTCGATCGAGCACGCCGCCGCATCCACCGCCGGTGCGGGCAACTGGACTGCGGCCGTCGCCTGGACGGTCGCTTTCTCAATCGTCGAGGCGCCGAGCGTGCGCAGGTAGTAGGTGGTCTTCAGGCCGGTGTGCCAGGCGTGCCGGTACATGTGGCTGAGCACCTTGAGGTCGGGCTCGATCAGGAACAGGTTGAGCGACTGCGACTGGTCGATCCACTTCTGGCGGCGCGCGCCGGCGTCGATGATCGCGTTGGCCGGGATCTGGAAGGCGGTGCGGTAGCGCGCCTTCAGCTCGGCCGGGACGTCGAGCTCCTCGAGGTCGCCGTCGAAGTACTTCAACTGGTCGGCGAGCTCGTGATTCCAGAGGCCGGCGGCTTTCAGGTCGCGGACGAGGAACGGATTGAGAACGACGAACTCGCCGGACAGATTCGACTTCACGAACAGGTTCTTGTACAGCGGCTCGATGCAGGGCGAGGTGCCCATGATGTTCGAGATCGTCGCCGTCGGCGCGATCGCGAGCACGTTCGAGTTGCGCATCCCCTGCGCCGCGATCTTGTCGCGCAACGGCTGCCAGTCGAGCTTGCCGCCACGCTCGACCTCGACGGGCACACCGCGCTCTTGTTCGAGCAGGTCGACCGTGTCGGGCGGCAGCAATCCGCGGTTCCACTTCGAGCCCGCATAGGACGCATACGTCCCGCGCTCGGCGGCGAGATCGCTCGAGGCCTCGTAAGCGTAGAAGGCGATTGCCTCCATCAGTTCGTCGCCGAACGCGATCGCCTCCGAGCTGTCGAAGGCGAGGCCCTTGGCGTAGAGGGCGTACTGGAGCCCCATCACACCAAGCCCGACCGGCCGGTGGCGCATGTTCGCGGTCCGCGCGGGCTCGGTCGGGTAGAAGTTGACGTCGATCACGTTGTCGAGCGCCCGGACGGCGACGCGTACCGTCTCGCGCAGCTTTGCGTGGTCGATCGCGCCGTCGGCAGTGAGGTGGTTGTCGAGGACGATCGAGCCCAGGTTGCAGACCGCGGTCTCCTCGGCGCTCGTGTTGAGGGTGATCTCGGTGCAGAGATTCGAGGAGTGAACGACACCGGCGTGGTCCTGCGGGCTCCTGACGTTGCAGGGGTCCTTGAACGTGATCCACGGGTGCCCGGTCTCGAACAGCATCCGCAGCATCAGCTTCCACAGCTCGAGCGCTTCGATCTTCTCGCTGTGGATCTCGCCCCGCTCGGCCGCCTGCTCATAGGCGAGGTAGCGTTCCTCGAATGCGGCGCCGAAGGTCTCGTGCAGGTCGGGCACCTCGGAGCTGCGGAAGAGCGTCCACTGCTCGCGCGCCTCGACGCGTTTCATGAACAGGTCGGGGATCCAGCAGGCCGTGTTCATGTCGTGCGTGCGGCGGCGCTCGTCGCCGGTGTTGCGCTTCAGCTCGAGGAAGTCGCGGATGTCGTTGTGCCACACCTCGAGGTAGGCGCACCCGGCGCCGGCGCGCTTGCCGCCCTGGTTGACGGCGACCAGTTGGTCGTTGTGCAGCTTCAGGAACGGGATCACCCCCTGGCTCTCGCCGTTGGTGCCCTCGATGTGCGAGCCGGTGCCCCGCACCGCCGTCCACGAGCCTCCAAGTCCGCCGGCCCACTTCGAGCACATCGCGTTCTCGGCGATGCCCCGGTTCATGATCGACTCGAGCGAATCGTCGACGACGTACAGGTAACAGCTCGAAAGCTGCGAGTGCGGTGTGCCGGCGTTGAACAGCGTCGGCGTCGCCGAGCAGAAGCGCCGCTCCGAGTACATGCGGTACAGCTCGAGCGCGCGCTCCTCGCGATCCGTCTGCTCGGCGAGCGAGACGCCCATCGCGACCCGCAGCCAGAACAGCTGCGGCGCCTCGAGCCTGCGTGGCTCGGTTCCGGTCTTGTCGACGAGCAGGTAGCGGTCGTACAGGGTCTGCAGGCCGAGGTAGTCGAAGGCGAGATCGGCTGACGGGTCGAGCGCCGCCGCGAGCCGGTCGAGGTCGTAGCCGAGCAACGCCGGGTCAACGCGTCCCACCTCGACGCCGCGCTCGAGCGCCGGCCGCAACTCCTTGCGGTGCGCCTCCTCGAGCCCGGCGACGCCGTCGCGGAGCACGTCCCAGTCGAGGGTCTCCTCGTAGACGAAGGTGAGCAGGATCCGGCCGGCGAGGAACGAGAACTCGGAGTCGCGTTCCGTCAGCGACTTCGCGTTCAGCACCGTCAACCGCTGCAGCTCTGGCCCGGTGAGGCCGTCGTCGACCGAGCGTCGCAGTTCGGCCACCAGCTCGTCCTCTGTGAGCGGCAGGTCGAGCCCGGTCATTGCGAAACGGATGCGCGCCCGCAGCTCCTCATGTGGTCCGGCGATGGGCGGCGGCTCGATCTTCCCTTCGGCGCGGAGCATCGTCCGCTCGGCGCGGTAGAGGATGTAGCGCTCGGCGACGCGCATCTGGCCGCACAGCACGAGCTCCTCCTGGACGATGTCCTGCACGGTCTCGATCGGCACCGGGTCGAGGCCGAGCGAGCGCGCGCGCAGACTGACGCGCTCGGCGATCCGCATAGCCGGCTCCGGATCCAGCGAGAGTGAGAGGAATGCCTTGCGTACCGCGACCTCGATCTTGCGCGTGTTCCAGGCGACGACGTGACCCGAGCGGCGCTGAAGCTTCGGCTCGTCGGCGGCGGCAGGCGCCTCCGCGACGGTGTGCGAGCGGCGCATCACCAGCGCCTTCGCGACGTCGAGCGCGCCCTGCTCGATCAACGCCGCCTCGACGAGGACAGACAAGTCTGGTGTCGTCATCTGCGGCTGCTCGCCCAGCAGGCGCAGCCGCGCGGCAAGCGCGAGCGCGGTGTCGCGCACGAACGCCTCCGCGGGCTCGGCGTCGAGCTCTTCTCCGCGGGCAGCGGCGACGGTGCCGAGCGCCTGGGCGATCCAGACACATGCCTGGCGCAGGTCGTAGGGCTGGTCGAGTCCGGCGAGCACGTCATCGATCGCCAGCTCGGGCAGCTCGTCGGGCGGAAGCAGCGAGGCCCGCTTGACCTCGAGGTCTTCGAGGATCTCGTCGAAGTCGATCATCATCGTCGCTCAGTCCTTTCTCTACAGCTCGTCGTCCGACACGAGGGCAAGGGCGGAGGCCTTCTGGTACTCGGTCACGCGGCCCTCGAAGAAGTTCTGTTCCTTGCGGATGTCCATCAGCTCCGCGAGCCACGGCAGCGGGTTGTCGATCCCGCCGACCAGCGGCTCAAGGCCGACGCCCTCGAGGCGGCGGTCGGCGATGTAGTCGATGTAGCGCTCGAACTCGCCCGCGGACAGGCCGACCGCGCTCACCGGCAGGCAGTCGCGAATGAACCGCTTCTCCAGCTCGACCGCCTCCGCCATCAGCGAGCGCAGCTCCTCACGGAACGCCGTTGTCCAGATCTCGGGGTTCTCGGTGGCGAGCTCGAGCAGCAGCCGGCGGAACAGCTCGATGTGGTTCGACTCGTCCCGCAGCGTGTACCGGAACATCGTCCCGACCCCCGGCAGCTTCCCCTGCCGGTACAGCGACAGGATCATCCCGAACAGACCGTAGAACTGCGTCCCCTCCATGCACTGCCCGAAGACGAAGATGTTGCGGGCGAGCAGCTGCTTGTCGGCGACGTCGTCCATGTCGAGATCGCGGCGCAACGCGTGCGAGGCGCGCGTGACGAACTCGTTCTTCGCCACGATCGTCGGCACGTCATCGAACATCGCCTCGCACTCGTGCGGATCGATCCCGAGCGACGAGATCATGTACAGCAGCGAGTCGGCGTGAATGTTCTCCTCGTGCGCGTGGCGGCCGAGCACCAGCTTCAGCTCCGAAGCGGTTATTTGCTCGCGGACGACGTGGAGGATGTTGTCCCCGACGATCCCCTCAGCCGCCGAGAAGTAGCCGACGCCCATCCGCACGATCCACCGGTCGACCTCCGACAGCGCCGCGTCGTTCCGCCATTGCTGCACGTCGCGCTGCATCGGCACGTCCTCCGGCTCCCAGTGGTTCGCCTTCATCGTCCGGTACAGCTCGTACGCCCACACATACCGGAGCGGCAGCAGGTTGAACGTCATCGTCTCCCGACCGCCCACGACCCGCTTCGCCGCGAGCGCCTCCTCCGCCTTCGCCTTATCGAGGACGAACGTCCGTGACCCGATTGTGTAGCTCTCCTGCACCGCTGCTGCTCCTTTTCTTCGACGGGAGAGAAGTCGACCGTCGACCGCAACGCGGCACAGGCGGCTCGCCCTTCTCTCGAGGACGGATCCGACGACGCAGACGGCAGGCGACCGGACTCATCCCCCGCCAGGCGGGGGCATCACCGTTGCGGGACAGCGCCGGAATCACACCGGACTTCGCTGACGGCCACGACACCCCGCTATCACGAGGCTCGCGAACCCTACGACGACGACCGGACAGCACCGGCGATACCCGAGGCAAGCGGAATCGCCGGCAACCCGGGATCCGGCACAGCGTCCGGATGGAACAGGTGCGCGAGCTGCACCACCCCGTCGGCAAGCCGCGGCCCCGGCCGCGAGTAGTAACCATCACCGTCCACTGCGACCGCCGATACCGGCCAGTCGATCTCAGACGCACGAGCCGCAGCGTCGTCGGCGCCGAATCCACAGGGGCCGACCACGACCAACTCCGGCTGCAGCGCAAACACCGTCTCCCAGGTGGTCGCGAACGACGGCTCCCCACTCCGGCCCAGAACATCGGCACCGCCGGCCAGGTCGATCATCTCCGGCAGCCAATGCCCCGCACAGAACGGCGGCTGCAACCACTCGGCGAAGAACACCCGCCGACGAGGCAGCCCGCGCACCGCCGCAGCTACCTCCTCGGCCGTGGTCCGCATTCGATCGGCGATCTCCTCCCCACGCTCGGCCGCACCGAGGCGCGCTCCGAGCAGCCGCACCGAATCGGCGACCTCGCCGAACGTCCGCGGATCGAGCGAGATCACCTGCGCCCCAACAGGGCACGCCGACGCCAGCTCCCGACTCGAGACCGCGCACACCGCACACAAGTCCTGGGTCACGATCACATCAGGGGCGAGCTCAGCGACCAGCTCGGCATCGACCGCATACAGCGACCGCCCCTCGCGCAGCGCCGCCCGCACAGCCTCGTCGATCTCGAGGCTCGACAACTCCGTCGGAGCGATCCGCGCCGCCGTCACCACCGGCAAGCCGACAACCTCGGCCGGCCAGCGGCACTCCTCCGATACTCCCACCAGCCCGTCGAGCAAGCCCAGCTCGGCGATGATCTCGGTCGCGCTCGGAAGAAAGGAACAGATCCGCATCGCCCCGACGATACCCCCGAGCCTCTGCCGCTCATGCGCGTTTGTGCGGCAGGTTCGCGGCCGTCGCGGCCAGATCTACCTGCTCTGCCGCAACGACGCCATCCCGGCCAAGTATCCGCGCCAGCCGGTCGCCGCCTGCCCCGGCTACCGGCACAATGCCGCATCGCCCGGAACCCCGCCACTGGCCTCCGAGCCGCCGCCGTAGTCGTGTGTGCGTTCAGCCTGATGGCCGGCAGCGCATCCGGCAGCCGCGCGACCACCTTCGTTCCGTACGCCAGCGGGTTCTCATCGCCGGTCTACGTCACCTCCGCTCCCGGCGATCCGAGCACGTTGTACGTGGTCGAGCAGGCCGGCACGATCGAGATCGTCGAGAACGGTCAAATCGTCGGGACATTCCTCGACATCCGCTCGCTCGTGAAGAGCGGCGGCGAGCTCGGCCTTCTCTCGATGGCCTTCAGCCCCGGCTACGCGAGCAACCATCTCTTCTACGTCTCCTACGACGACCTGAACGGCAACTCGCGCATCGTGCGGTACCGCGCCGCGAACGGCGTCGGCGTCCGCACGAGCGCGAAGGTCCTGCTCACCGTCCACCAGCCCTACTCCAACCACAAGGGCGGTCAGCTGCAGTTCGACAAGCGCGGCTACCTCTATGTCGGGTTCGGCGACGGCGGTTCCGAGAACGATCCGAACCAGACCTCGCAGAACCCCGGCCTGCGGCTCGGCAAGCTCCTTCGCTCGACGACGACGACCCCTAACGGCAGCTGGAAGATGGTCGCGCTCGGGCTCCGCAACCCCTGGCGGTTCTCCTTCGACGCCGACGACAACCTCTGGATCGGCGACGTCGGCCAGGACCACTGGGAAGAGGTCGACTTCCGCCCCGCCGCGAAACTCGACCAGCTCGCGAACTACGGCTGGAGCCGCTACGAAGGCAACGTCGTCTTCGAAGCGAGCCACCACTACACCAATGTCGGCCAGAAGGTTTTCCCGGTGCTCGTCTACCCGCACACCCAGGGCCGCTGCTCCATCACAGGCGGTTACGTGATCGCCGGCTTCTACTACTACGGCGACTACTGCAGCGGCGGCATCTGGCGCTTCCACGCCGGTGCCGACGGTCGGGCCGGCAACCCCCGACACGTCGGGCAGGTTCCATCGCTCTCCTCCTTCGGCATCGACGGTGCCGGACACCTCTACGCCCTCTCGCTCAGCGGCCGCCTCTACCGGCTCGCTTCGTAGCACTCCGGTCGCCCCGAACGACTGGTCTCAAAGAGCGACTTTCGAACTCAGGACATTCGCTCCAAGCTTCCCGGTATGCGCCGGCGACACCTGCTGGTTCTCATAGGCGTCGTCGCGCTCGCCGGCGTCGGGCTCGTACTGTGGTCGCAGCTCAGATCCACGCCGCCTTCCGCGCCTGCCGGCTACGGGGCGGTCGACCACGTCGCCGACGGCGACACGATCGTGCTCCGCGGCGGCACAACCGTGCGCCTCGTCCAGATCGACACGCCCGAGGTCTACTTCCACCCCGAGTGCTACGGGGAACAAGCGAGCGCCGAGACCAAGACCCTGCTCCACCGCGGAACGCTCGTCCGACTCGTCCCCGACTCCGCCACTTCCTCGACCGACGTCTACGGTCGACTGCTCCGCTACGTGATCCGGAGCGACGGACTGAACATCAACCTCAAGCTCGTGACCGACGGTGCGGCCGCGCCATATTTCTTCGACGGCGCCCGCGGGCGCTACGCAAACGTGATCATGCACGCTGCAAGAAAGGCACGCGCCGCCCGCCGCGGCCTCTGGGGTGCCTGCCCCGGAACGCTTGTCGATCCGAACGTTGGCGTCGCCACCGGCCCACCGCGGTGAGCCGCGACGCCGGGTCGCACCAGAATCGCACCGGCATGCAAAACGCCACGAAACGCGGCCATCACCGACAGGTTCAGCCCCGATCCGCCACTTTGGCGCCCTATGAGCAGAACAGTTGCCGGTAGCTTGCTCAGGCCTTGGCGCACGAGTGCACCGCCGAGGCGCCCAACGTTCCAGATCGAGAGCTTTCGCGACAAGTTTCCCATCGGCTGCGTCCGCCCGGAGCGGAGCTCGCCCCGCAAACCATCGCGGGCAGCGGCGGCCACGCTTGGGAGGCGGGACTTGACGGGCCGGTCGGCGAAAGCGGCCGATGTGCAGGAGATTCGGCGCGAACCTGTTCGTCGACACGAGTGAGAGTCGCCCCCGGGCCGTACGGAGGTCGCACACCCCGAGAGGGTCGACCTGGGCAGACAGCGGGATCTGTCGCGCCGAAGGGCGATCGTCCGCGGCTGCCATCGCTCGCGTACTCTCACGCGGAGCCGCGCCGGTCAGGAGCTTGCATGCCGCTGTCTGTGAGTGTCGACAACTTCGTCCGGGCCGAGAGCGACCGGATGTTCGCGTCGTTCGTGCACGACGCGGGCGGCGTCAACCAGTCCCTACACCATCGGGCGCCGACGTCGGTCGAGCATCAGCCGGTGATCCGCATGAATCGCGAGTTGTAGCGTCACCGGATGAGTTCCGCAGCGGGTCGCACCAAGGTCGCACGACATGCAATCGCGGCTACTCGCGACACCTGCGAACCCGCACGAGTACGCGCAAACGATCATGGGGCGGCCCCCTCCTCACATTCATGGTGACCCGACCCGGGCCCGACGTCGCGGAGTGCACATTGCGCGTCCGGACGGGCGGCTAGTGTCCTGAGTCGGTAGTTCGTCGGGATCGGGCAGGGACCCGCTGCTGGAGGTCGAAGACGTCGTCCTCATCGACGACGATTGGAGGCTGTTATGGCGCAGCGGGCCGAGGTCGTGTTGGAAGACGCGGAGCGGGAGGTGCTGGAGCGGTGGGCTCGGCGTCGGAAGAGCTCGCAGGCGCTGGCTCTTCGCTCCCGGATCGTGCTGGCCGCTTCGGAGGGCCGTTCGAGCGTCGAGATCGCTGCGCGGCTTGGCTGTAGCGCCGACACGGTCGGGAAATGGCGCGGCCGCTTTGCGCGGCAGGGCCTCGATGGGTTGCACGACGAGCCGCGGCCGGGCAAGCCTCGTTCGATCAGCGACGAGGACGTCGAGTGGGTGATGGTGAAGACGCTCGAGGAGCCGCGGGCTGCGACGCATTGGTCGACGCGCTCGATGGCGGCCGCGACGGGGATGAGCCAGAGCGCGGTCAGCCGGATCTGGCGCGCGTTCGGGTTGAAGCGGCACCAGAACGAGTCGTTCGAGCTGTCGCCCGATCCGCAGTTCATCGACAAGGTCCGTGACATCGTCGGGCTCTACCTCAATCCGCCCGAGGCGGCGGTCGTGCTGTGCGTCGATGAGAAGTCGCAGATCCACGCCCTCGATCGTTCGGCGCCGGTACTGCCGCTGATGCCTGGGGTGCCAGAGCGGCGCAGCCACGACTACATCCGGCACGGCACAACCAACCTCTACGCCGCCTTGGACGTCGCCTCCGGCCAGGTGATCAGCGAGATGACGCCGCGGCACCGCGCCGAGGAGTTCCGGCGCTTCCTCAACCAGATCGACGCTGCGATCCCCGAGGGCCTCGACGTGCACGTCGTGCTCGACAACTCCTCGACTCACAAGACGCCGGCGATCCAGCGCTGGCTCCTGCGCCACCCCCGTTTCACGTTCCATTTCACCCCGACCTACAGCTCCTGGCTCAACCTCGTCGAGCGCTGGTTCGCGGAGCTGACGACGAAATGGATCACGCGCGGCAGCCACCGCTCCGTCCGCGACCTCACCGCCTCGATCCGCACCTGGATCACAAACTGGAACGACGACCCCCGCCCATACGTCTGGCACAAAAGCGCCGACCAGATCCTCGACAGCATCGCCGCCTACTGCCAGCGGATTAACGACTCAGGACACTAGGTGGAACCCGATGTTGCTGAGCCGCCGTTACAGACACAGAGCGGATGCGGCGTGATCTTGCCCCGCACCCTCGCGGCGACTTCGCGAGACACCACTTTGGGGACAGGTCTTGGGGACATGTGGCGGGCTCCCCAAGGCAACTCAGGGACACTCAACGACTAGGCCGTGAGGGATCGCCAGACCCCATAAACAATCGAAACCAGGCGGGAAGCGTGCTGGGTTAGACCCGCCGCCGAAGACTTCAACCTCCATGGTAAGGAGGGGGTCGACGGTTCGAGTCCGTCAGAGGGCTTCGCGGAAGTGCCTGCAAATCGGGCGCTTTAGCTTGTCCAGTTCGTAAACGCCTGTCACGCGCGGGCACTTGCGGGCATTACCTGTTGTACCCGCGTGTTCGAGCGGCGCCGCCGATCTTGGCTTCGTTGAGCGGTTCTGGCCTCATCTGAGGGAAGGGGTCATGCGACGGTTAGGCGGCTACGTGTGCGGCCTGTGCGGTTGTCGCTGCGCCAGTAGCGGCGCGCCCAGAGGGCGACGTATACGAGGGTGACGAGGACGGGTACTTCGATCAGGGGGCCGACGACGCCGGCGAGCGCTTCGCCGGAGGTTGCGCCGAAGACACCGACCGCGACGGCGATCGCTAGTTCGAAATCATTGGAAGCGACGGTGAAGCCCATGCTTGCGGTCTGGGCGTACGGCAGGCGGATCAGTTTTCCGATGGTGAAGCCGGCGGTCCACATGATCAGGAAGTAGGAGAGCAGCGGGAGCGCGATCCGGGCGACGTCGGCGGGCTCGGCGGTGATCTTGTGGCCCTGGATCGCGAACAGGACGACGATCGTGAACAGGAGGCCGTAGAGGGTGATCGGGCTCACCTTGGGGAGGAAGCGGGTGTCG
>Ga0335085_10015110_pt1 | contig 11217 bp, 10 predicted proteins | sample Lox_Sample_45_FD_206712 | JGI IMG/M metagenome (GOLD analysis project Ga0335085, IMG submission 206712) | Soil microbial communities from Loxahatchee National Wildlife Refuge, Florida, United States - Lox_Sample_4.5 | ecosystem: Environmental > Terrestrial > Soil > Wetlands | place: USA... | reverse complement strand
GCATGCGGATCTTCCGTGAGGAGATCTTCGGCCCGGTCGTGTGCGTGACCCCGTTCGGCACCGAGGAGGAAGCCGTCACGCTGGCCAACGACACCGACTACGGGCTGGCCGCCTACATCTGGACGTCGGACCTGCGCCGCGCCCACCGCCTCGCCGCCCGGGTCGATGCTGGCATGACCTGGCTGAACTCGCATAATGTGCGGGATCTGCGGACCCCGTTCGGCGGGGTCAAGGCGAGCGGCCTGGGCCGCGAGGGCGGGCCGCACAGCCTGGATTTCTACACCGAGTCGCGCATCGTGCACGTCGCCCTGGGCGATACGCACGTGCCCCGTTTCGGACTGGACGGAGCCTGATCATGGATGCCGACGTCCCACCCGGGCCAGGCCCGGCCCGGCCCGGCCCCGTGCCGCCGGACATCGTCCGGGCGGCTTACGCCGAGCTGATCGTCACCGACCTGGAGCGGTCCCGCTGGTTCTGGGCCGAACTGCTCGGCTTCGTGATCACCGAGGCCGCGCCCGGCGTGCTGTACCTGCGCGGGTACGACGAGCTGACCCACCATAACCTGATCCTGCGGGAGGGCCCGGCGCCGGCGGCCGGGCGGCTGGCGTTCCGCGTCCGCTCCCCCGCCGACCTGGCCCGCGCGCGCGAGTTCTACGCCGGCCTGGGCTGCCCGGTGGCCCGGGTGCCAGCCGGCGCCACGGCCGGCATCGGCGACGCGGTCCGGGCCACCGACCCGCTCGGCTTCACCGTTGAGTTCTTCCATTACGCCGAGCACGCGGCCCGGCTGCAGCAGCGCTACGACCTGCGGCGCGGCGCCGAGGTAGCCCGGATGGACCACTTCAACATCGTGGTGCCGGACGTGCGGCAGGCCTATGACCACTACTCTTCGCTCGGCTTCGGCCTGTCCGAGACCATCGAGGACGGCCAGACGCTGTATGCGGCCTGGATGTACCGCAAGCAGACGGTGCACGACATCGCGTTCACCGGCGGCGCCGGGCCGCGGCTGCACCATCTCGGCTTCTTCGCGCACGAGTCGCACCAGGTGCTGCGGATTTGCGACATCCTCGGCTCGCTGCACGAGGAGGGCCATATCGAGCGGGGGCCCGGGCGGCACGGGGTGTCGAACGCGTTCTACGTCTACCTGCGCGATCCCGACGGGCACCGGGTGGAGATCTACACCAGTGACTACTTCACCGGCGACCCGGATCACCCGGTGCTGCGCTGGGACGTGCGCGATCCCCGGCGCCGGGACTTCTGGGGCAACGCCGTGATCCCATCCTGGTACACCGAGGCGACCACGGTGCTCGGCCTGGACGGCAGCCCGGTGCCGGTCACCGAGGAGCAGCAGGTGGCCGAGGTCACTGTGGGCGCCGACGGGTTCACCGCGCCGGGCCGGCCCGGAAGCTGAGCAAGCGGGCTCTGAGCTAGCAGGAGGAGAACGGCGTGACGGCGGGAGACGCGACGGTGCCGGGGGCCACCTCCGGGCCGACCTTCGCCAGCATCAACCCGGCCACCGGGGCAACGGTTGGCCAGGCCCCGGACTGCTCGGCGGCGGACATGACCGCGGCGGTGGACTCGGCCGCGGCCGCCCTCCCAGGCTGGCGGCGCACCCCCGCGGCCGCCCGCGGCCGGATCATCCGCCGGGCCGGGGAGCTCGTGCTGGAGCGGGCCGCCGGTCTGGCCGCGCTGATCACCGCAGAGCAGGGAAAACCGCTGGGCGAGGCACGGTTCGAGGTGATGCTGGCGGCCGAGGCGATGTTCTGGTTCGCCGAGGAAGGACGCCGCGCCTACGGCCAGACGATCCCGGACCCGATGCCGGGCCGCCGCCTGCTGACGATCAAGCAACCGGTGGGTGTGGTGGCCGCGATCACCCCCTGGAACATCCCGCTGCTGGCCCTGCCGCGTAAGGCGGCCGCCGCGGCGGCGGCCGGGTGCACAGTCGTGCTCAAGCCGGCCGAGCAGACCCCGCTGGTGGCCCTGGCCTTCGCCGGCCTGCTGGCCGAGGCGGGCCTGCCGCCCGGCGTGGTCAGCGTGGTGACCACGGCCGACCCGGCCGCCGTCGCGGAGGTCCTGCTGGCGGACGCCCGGGTCCGCAAGCTCTCCTTCACCGGCTCCACCGAGGTGGGGCAGCGGCTGTTCGCCGGGTGCGCGGGCACGGTCAAGAACCTGACTCTGGAACTGGGCGGGAACGCCCCGGCTATCATCTTCGCCGACGCCGATCCGGAGCTGGCCGTCGCCGAGCTGGTCGCGCTCAAGACCCAGATGGCCGGCCAGAACTGCCTGGCCCCGAACCGCATCTACGTGCAGCGCGAGGCACTGGAGCGAGTGACGGAGACGCTGACCCGGCGGCTCGCGTCGGTCCGGGTGGGCGACGGCGCCGAGCCGGGCGTCACGATGGGCCCGCTGATCGACCGGCAGGGCCTGGACAAGGTGGAACGGCACATCGCCGACGCCGTCAGGGCCGGCGCGCGGGTCCTCACCGGCGGCGCACGGCTGGACAGCCGGCCCAGCGGGTACTTCTTCCCGCCCACGGTGCTGGCCGGGGTGCCGGATAACGCCATCGCCCTGGCCGAGGAGACGTTCGGCCCGGTCTACCCGCTGCTCCCCTTCGGCACCGAGACCGAGGCCATCGCCCGGGCCAATGACGTTACCCAGGGCCTCGCCGCCTACCTGTTCACCGGGGATCTGAGCCGGGCCGTCCGGGTCAGTGAGGCCTTGGAATATGGCATGGTGGCGGTGAACTCAGGCAAGATCGCCAGCACCGAGGCGCCGTTCGGCGGGGTGAAGGCCAGCGGGCTGGGCCGGGAGAGCGGCCATGAGGGCATCGAGGCCTACCTGGAGACGAAGACCATCGCGCTCGGCATCGGGGAAGCCGGGGACGGACCCTGAGTGGCCGGCGGCGCGGCCGTGGGCCAGCCCGGAAGCGGAGCCAACTGCGACTTACCCGCCAGTGGCTTCCGCCGCCTCAGGTGACACCCGGATTTCCCGGGCGGCCTCGATCAGCGCGTCCCTGTGCTCGATGATGCGGCCGGCCCGGCCAACCGGGATCAGGATGGTCAGCGCCGCGATCACGGTCCCGTCGGCCCCGGACACCGGGGCGGCGATGGCGTGCACACCCAGTTGCAGTTCATCGCGGGACGTCTCATACCCGGTCCGGCGGATCCGCGCGAGGTCGGCGGCCAGGCTCGCGACCTGCTCCGGGCGGGCCAAGCGGGCCAGCAGGCGCTCCCGGGCCCGCGGCGGCTGATGGGCGAGCAGCACCCGGCCGCTGGCCCCCGCTAGCAGCGGATGACGGGCGATCAGGTTCTGCTCCACCCGGACCACGTGCTGGCGGGCAATGACCTGATCCAGGATCACCGCCTGGTCACCATCGACCACCTGGAGCACCACCGTCTCACCGACCTCGGCACACAGCTGGCGCATCACCGGCCGGGCGGCGTCGCGCAGGGCCGGTTCCACCCGGGATACCAGGTGTGCGACCGCCGGCCCGAGCACGTAGCGCTCGCCCGCACGCCGGACGAAACCACGCTGGTGCAGGGTGGCCAGCAGCCGGTACGCGATGGTCCGGTTCATGGACAACCGCCGGCACAACTCCCCCGCGGTAACCGGCTGGTACTCAGACACCGCGGTGAGCAGGGCCAGCGCCTGATCAGCCGTCTTTGACGTCTCGGGCATGAGTTCTCATTCGGCGGGCAGCGGTACCGCGTACATCTTCATGGCCAGGGCGACCGCAGTGAAGTAACCGGCCAGCGCGAGGGCTTCCGCCACCCCGCCGTGCCCAAGCATGGCCACAGCGGCGTCGAATATGCCATCCGGCGGCGTGCTATCGCTCCCCAGCGCGGCCATCATGTCGGCGACGGCCCGCTGGCGCGGGTCCGCGGGCTCGGCGGCATGCCCGGCGGCGATCGCCGCTACCACGCTGGCATCGAGCCCGGCATCATCCGCCTCCCGGGCGTGCACGGCGAGCACGTAGTCCCCGCCCCACCGCCGTGCCGCGGACAGGATCACGATCTCCGCTTCCGGTTTGGTCAGGCTGGTCAGCCCGGCCAGATACTGGCCCAGTGGGTGCAGCCGGCGAGCCAGCGCGGGGCTGGCCACCCAGACCCGGTAGGGCGTGGGGATCCGGCCGCGCCCGGCGGCCACCTGCTGGATCACCGCGCGGCGCTCGTCGTCCAGGTGTGCCTCGTCGACCGGTGGCAACCGGCCGGGGGCCGGTGTGCGCGGCCCGGTCACGAAGTGCCCGGGCCGGTGCGGATCACTTCCGCCAGGGCGGCCTGGCCGATCTCGGTATCCAGCACACCCGAACCTCCGGCGATACCAAGCCCGCCCACCGTCTGCCCGGCCACCACGATGTTCTGCCCGCCTTCGATCGGGTGCATGTTCGGCATGCCGAGCACCCAGGTGTTCCCGGCCAGGAGCCGCTCTTTCCACTCCTTCGTCGGCCGGGTGAAGATGGCGGCGGTCCGCGCCTTGGCCAGGCACATGTCGATCGCGGCGGGTTCAGCGGCGTCCTGCCGGGCGAACGAGATCAGCCGGCCGGCCTCGTCGCACACGCCGATCACCAGATGGTTCAGGCCCCGCTGCTCGGCCTGCGCGAGGCCAGCGGCCACCAGGCGCTGCGCGATGGCCAGCGTCAGCACATGGCGGGTGGGCAATTCATCTTCGAGCACAGTGGCCTCCTGACCCATCCTGTCCGTCATGCGGTGCTCGCCCGCTCAGCCGCAGCCGGCCAGAGCCGGGCCGCGTTCCCGCCGAGGAATGCCTCGCGGTCGGCGTCGGGAAGATAGGCGACGGCTTCGGACATGACGGCCAGCCGGTCCTGGTAGCCGCCGAACCTAGCCGGATGCGCCGGATAGTTGGAGCCGAACATCAGCCGCTCGATGCCGAAGTGAGCGATCAGATGACCGAACAGGGCACGCGGCGGGATGCCCGCCTCCCGCGCCGCAAAGCTGTTGTTAGGCGCGAGCTTGAGATGCACGTTGCGGAAGCGGGCCAGCGCCACCACCGGCTCCAACTGCGGGAACGGCGGCTGGTCCACCTCGATCCCCCACATGTGCTCGAAGCACACCGTGACCTCAGGGAAACGCTCCACGACGGCCGGCATGTCGGGAACGTGCTGAATCTCCGCGGCGACGGTGACCGGAATGCCGAGTTCGCCGGCCCGCTGCCACACCGGGAATGTCCGGGGATCGTGCAGCACTCCTTCTGGGAATCCCTTCGGCATCAGGCGCACTCCCCGCACGCCGTGCTCCCGGACCAGGCGGGTCAGGATCTCCGGGGCGTCCCCGGCGGTCTGGTCGATGACGCAGACGACCTGGAACCGGCCGGGATGTGCGGCCGCGCAATCGATCGCGTAGCTGTTGTCAAAGCCGTAGGTGAAATAGCTCTGCACCAGCATCGCCCGGCCGACACCGGCCGCATCCATGTCCGCGAGGAGCCCGGTGCCGGTGACTTCCGGCCAGGCTGGCGGGTCGTCCCGGGCCGGGTATTGATCCCGGTCGGCCGTCACGACATGGACGTGGGTATCGACGATCATGTGCTGCTCCCCTGCTCCCTGCTCCGGCTGGGCGTGCGGCGGGCCAGCTCCCCGGCACCGGACAGCCCAACGCCGCGACAGCAGACAATGCACGACTATCGGGTCTGTTAAGATCCGATAGTCGAACTTAGCGAGGGCGCAAAGACGGGGTCAAGGTCCAGCGGGAGGTGCCTGTCCAGGGCCAGGGCCGTGTCGCAGCCCGTGCCGACGGGCTAACCTCGGCGCTTCTGCATGCCCGCGGAGAAGATGATCGTGACCGAAGAGACCTCAGCACATCCGGCTGTGTCAGCCGAGGACTCAAGCCCGCTGGCGCGATTTGACACCGGCATCGCCCACTCGGCCCGGGTGTATGACTACTGGCTGGGCGGCAAGGACAACTTCGAAGCCGACCGGATCGCCGCCCGGCAGGTGATCGAGGCGCAGCCGGGCATCCTGTTCGGCGTCCGCGCCAACCGCGCGTTCCTGGCCCGCACAGTCCGTTACCTGGCCGTCGAGTGCGGGATCCGGCAGTTCCTCGACATCGGGACCGGCATCCCGACCCAGAGCAACACTCACGAGGTGGCCCAGTTCTTCGCCGGGGAGTCCCGGGTCGTCTATGTCGACAACGACCCCATCGTGCTCACCCACGCCCGCGCGCTGCTGGCCAGCGGCCCGCACGGCGCCACCGCCTACGTGGACGCCGACCTGCGCGACCCCGGCGCGATCCTGGCCCATGCCGCCCGCACCCTGGACTTCGAACAGCCCGTGGCGATCATGCTGCTGCTGATCCTGCACCTGATCCCCGACGAAGCCGGCCCGTACGAGATCGTGGCCCGGCTGATCGATGCCGTGCCGCCCGGAAGCCACCTGGTCATCTCCCACCCGGCCAGCGACATCCAGGCCAGTGCATCCGCCGAGGCCGCCCGCCGCTACAACCAGTTCGTCAGCACTCCGCAGACCCGGCGCAGCCACGCCGAGGTCACCCGGTTTTTCGCCGGGCTCGACATCGCCGAGCCCGGGATCGTCCAACTGCACCAGTGGCGCCCGGACCCCGACACCGTAGCCCCACCGGACGCGATATCCAGCCACGGCGGCGTCGGCCGCAAACCCGGTTCGCCGGGGCGCGCTAGCGGAGCAGGGCGAGGTTGACGGCCTCCCCCATCACGCGGTACCCGGCGTCGTCCGGGTGCAGATGGTCGCCAGAATCGTAGGCGGGCAGCAGGCAGTGCGGGTCAGCCGGATCGCGGACGGCCTTGTCGAAATCGATGACACCGTCGAAGGCATGGCTGTGCCGGATCCAGGCGTTGACCGCCAGTCGCTCCTGCTCGGTGGCCGCCGTGTAGTAACTGGAACCCTGGATCGGGGTCAGCGTGCCGGCCAGGATCCGCAGGCCACGGGCGTGCGCCCGGGCGATGATCTGCTGATAGCCCACGATGATCTGCTGCGCCGTAACGGTGGTGTTCGGCGCCGTGCACCCGGCGTCCGGCTGGGTCGGGAAGCCGATGTCATTGATGCCCTCCAGCATGATGACGGTCCGTGCGCCCGCTTGCTCCAGCACGTCCACCGCCAGCCGGGACAGGGCGCTGGCGCCGAAGCAGGACGAGCCGCCGAGCACCCGGTTGCCGCTGATTCCCTCGTTGAGCACGCCCATCGGCCGGGCGGACTGCTCCAGTCGCGCGGCCAGCACGTCGGGCCAGCGGTCATTGGCGCCGACCGTGGACTGGTAGCCATCCGTGATGGAGTCGCCCAGAACGACCACCGCGCCGACCGCGGCGGGCTGCGGACGGACATCCACGCCGGACAGGTAGAACCAGGAGTACGCCTGCCCGCTGAATGACTGGCCGCCCGTCTCCGCCGCGTGATTACCGGGTGCCGAGACATAGTTGACCTGGTTGGCCAGGTCGTGGTTCGTGGTCGGGCCGGTCACCCCCGGCAGGTAGATGCTGACCGCCAGGTTTTCCAGGGGCCGGACCGGCAGTCGCAGCGCGTCACTGGCCACGCTCCCGCCGGCTGGTATGGTCACCTGCCGGCGGCCATGGAAGGTGGCCAGGGCCGCCGGCCCGGCGAGCGCCGCGCCGCTGCCCTCAGCCGCGACCGTCACCTCGCCGACCTGCAGCGGGTGCTGGCTGAACGCGTCGCTCAGGTGCAACCGGAGCGCGGAGCCACCAATGCTGACGTGAACAATCTCCCGGATCGTCTGGTCGCTGAATCCGGTTACCGTCGGGTCGCCGGAACCGGTCAGCCCGGCGGGCCGGGCCTGCTGCGGGCTGGCCGCCCAGGTGCCGGTCCAGCCGGCGCCGCCCGCGTCCGGGTGAGCCGCCTGACGCAGGCCGGCCGCGTGACTGCGGGCAGCAACCGCGCTGGCCGGGGCGGCCGCCCCGGCCAGCAGGGCCACCATGGCCAGGCCGGCCAGCATGGTCCGGTGTGCCGCAGGCGGACTGCTGAACATACGTGTCATGTCTCCTCTAGGCGCAGACACGGCCATGGGCTGCGATCCCGGACCGGGACCCGGCAGACCGGGTCCGGTGGCGAGCCCGGTCCGGAACGGCATGGTGAAAGGCACCCGCTTTGGCGAAGGAAGTATCAGATAGCCGGCACGCTGACCCAGAATCTCGTGTCATTGCTCAGGTTGGATGAGCTGGAGTTGAGCTGTGACGCGATCCACTCGACCGCTACCTGATATTCCGTGATGACCGATTGGTTCGGGTTGCTCAACCCGCTCTGACCGTCGCGCTGGCCGGCGAACCAGAGGGTCAGCCCATAGTGGCTTTGGCCCTGGTTGATGCAGGACACGTCCTCACTAAGATTGCTGTTGAGGACAGCGCCGTTGTTGTATTGGCTGGTGGTCTGGCCCGAGAAGTAGCTGCACGAGGTGCGCAGCATGTACCAATTCTGCTTGAAGATCCCGAAATTGGCCGAGTCCCCGGTCTTGCCGTCACCGTAAGCGTAACTGGACGCCTGCATGGTGTCGGTTTCCAGCATGGCGACGGCCAGGTCGAGTACGCTGGCGCCGGCGTTCAGCACCTGCTGCTTGCGCGAGCCGAGCCCGCTGATCGTATAAGATCCGCAGCTCATCGTCGTTCCGTTCGCCGTGGGGCAGGTGAGGGCGGCGGCCGGTTCGGCGGCAGTCACGGCCAGGGCACCGGTCACCGCCACCAGGCTTGACAACGCCGTCACGGCGGATGCGGCTAACGCCACGATGCGTTTCATGTGCACCTCCATGCGCATGACGAAAGAACCGAATTGCGGGGACTCCTCAACAGGCTTCCTTTCCAGCACTGTTGACGCTAACTCCTCCCGGCATACTGACACCACGACCAGGACTATTGGTCATCCGGTATGCGGATCACCATTTTATTGAAGACGGCCCCAGGACATCACTTAACCGGTTCAGTGTCAAGCGTTACCGATTGGTAGTTTACGCCTCCCCTTCTCCATCGGCTTTGGTCGTCATGGCCGCTGGCAGCCAGGCCTTGGATAAGGAGCTGACCTGGCTTGACTGACACCGGCCGACGGCGATCCTGGGCCGTGGCCGGCCCCGGGCAAGCCGGCTGGCGAGAGCGAAGCCCCTGCTGCTGGCGCTGTCCTGACCGGTCTCCGGTGGGTCAGGAACAGGCGGCGCCGTTGACGGTGAAGCTGGCCGGCGCGGCGTCGCTGCTGGTCCAGGTGCCCTGCACGCCGAATGAGGTACTCCCGCCAGCCGGGACGGTTGCGTTGTAGACGGCATTGGTGGCGGTCACGCTGGCGCCCGATTGGCTGAGGGTGCCCGTATTCCAGGAACTCGTGATCTTCTGGTCGCCGGGGTAGCTGAAGCCGACGTTCCAGCCCGTCCAGGCGGCGGTGCCGGTGTTGGTCAGCGTGACATCCGCGACGAACCCGCCGGGCCACTGGCTCTGCGTGGCGTAGCTGACGTGGCAGCTAGCGGTGCTTGTGGCGGTGGGTGAGGGGCTCGGGCTGGGTGAGGGACTGGGGCTGCTGCTGGCCGGCTGGAGGGTGATCATGGCAGCCGAGTACGGCGCGATCGTCTGGGCGGTGGCGGTGCCGGCGCTGCTGGCCGTGATCTCGCTGCCGGGCGGGGCGAGCGTGGACACCGATGGCGCGGCTGCGCCGGGAGTGAACCCGGCGTAGCTGAGACCGACCGTGTAGCTGTTGCTGGGGTCGTCGTTGACCAGCAGCACCCGAAGAGAGCCGTCGGCCGCCTTGACCGCATAGGCCTGCAGCAGCGGCTGGCTTGAGCTGGCCGGGACCAGGGTGTCCCCCGGCTGGATGAACTGGCCGAGCAGCTTGAGGCCGTAGTAGGCAGGGAACGGCGTGTCGGCAGGCGGCTCGCAGACCTGCGCGCCGCCGATCGTGCCACAGGTGGCGTCGGAGAGCACGCCGTAGTCGCCGTAGTTCGCCGTGCCATACAGCGAGGATTCGTTGTCGCCGGTGGTGACCATGTTGTTGTGGATTTGCCACCAATCCACGCTGGTCACTCCACTGGACAGCCAGCCCAGATAGTCCTGGTCGAGGTAGAGGGCGTTGACGATGCTCAGTGTCTGCTTACCGGGATTGGATGACACCGAATTGGTTTCGGTGATCATAATCGGGATGCTGGCATTCCCGGCATACTGGGCAAATTCTGACCGCAGGGTGGACACCATGCTGGGGATCTGCGCGGTGTCGGCCAGCAGTCCAGCATCGGTAGGTCCGGGCGGGGTGACGCTGCTCGGGTTCTGCGGGTACCAGTGCACATCGGCGAAGTCGATGGAGCCGCCGAGAGCGGACAGTACCGTCTGGTTCCAGCTCTGCGGGCTGCCCGCCGAGGTCACGCCATCCGGCCAGCTCCCCGGGGCGGTGAGCACCACACCGATCTTGATGGTTGGATCCACCGCTTTCATCGCGGTGATGTAGGCCTTGACGTTCTGGGCGTAGACGGCTGGCCCGCAGTTGGCTGGGTTGCTTCCGCTCGCGCAGTGCTGGTCAGGCTCCCAACTGGCGCCGTACGTGCCGTTCCCGTAGACCTCGTTCCCGATCTCCCAGTATTTGATGTTGTCATTGTGCGTGATGTTCGCGTACCGAACCCAGTCCGCGGCGATCTGCGCACCAGTTTCCGGCGGGTTCTGGGCCGCCCCGACCGTGTCACCGGTCCCGTAATTGACGGTGATCATGCCTTGCGCACCGGTCTGGGACAGTAGGGTCGCGAACTGATCAAAGTTGGTCGCCTCGGTCGCGCCGGTGAGCACATCAGTGTTGGTCTTCCAGTTGTACTCATCCGACTCGGTGCCGCCGGGGAAGCGGATCAGCTTGACACCGGCCGCGCTCAGCAGGCCCGGCACAGCGGCATCGGTCAGGTTCCCGTCATAAACGGAACCGTTGATGCCGATAGCGCTGGCCGGCACGGTGGCGAGCTGGCTGGCCGCGTTCACACTCACCGTGGCCGAGAGGGACGCCGCCGGGGCCTGCGCCGCCGCCGGGACCACGGCCCCCCAGGCCACGGGCCCGCCGGCCAGCGTCAGGACCGGGACTATGAGCGCAACAAGCCACCAGCAACGTTGGCAGCGTGACCTAGCCTGACGTGACATAGAACTCCTCCTGCACACTGCAGCAATCCGCGTCACGGCGACCCGGGGCGTGGCCGCGCACGGCCGCCAACGACCCAACGTTCGGCGCGGATCTCACCGGCCGTCAAGGCACCAGGGGCGGCGCCCCAGTCGTCCGAG
>Ga0335085_10015109_pt1 | contig 11218 bp, 8 predicted proteins | sample Lox_Sample_45_FD_206712 | JGI IMG/M metagenome (GOLD analysis project Ga0335085, IMG submission 206712) | Soil microbial communities from Loxahatchee National Wildlife Refuge, Florida, United States - Lox_Sample_4.5 | ecosystem: Environmental > Terrestrial > Soil > Wetlands | place: USA: Florida... | reverse complement strand
TGTCGATGAACAAACTATCTATAAGCGGGAGCGGCAGACTGGCCTGAAGATCCCTTCGTACGTCCTCTCAAAACTCACCGTGTTGGCGTTTGTGGCTTTTGTGCAGTGTTTCTCGGTTGTGTTCATCTGTTTGCTCGTGAATCACGCTCTTTATCTGACTCTGCCCGAAGCCGGCGCGGCCATATTGATCATGTTCCTGGTGGCGGTGAACGGATCGCTGATTGGTTTGCTGATTTCCGCCATGGTTTCAACGCCGGAGAAAGCCCTGACGATTTTCCCTTTGATTCTTATTCCGGAGCTTCTGCTCTGCGGGCTCTTTCTGCCGGTTCGCCCCATTCAAACGATTATTCCTATCACGGTCGAGCAGCTCCTCGCGGGGAAGATGTATGCACAGCCGGCGGCGGAGGGCAAAGTAAGGCGCCTGGCTCAGAATTTGGCCGAAGAAGACGCCGCCAAAGCCAAGGCCGAAGGCGGACGGTTTGGACACCTGGTAGTCGGCGCCACGGAGCCTACTCCGCAAACCATGAAGTATTTCCACAAGTATACTCCCGCCCCCGTCGATGGCATGGGCACACCCATCCGGTGGTTTTCAACCCTGGCTATTTCGCGCTGGGGATTGGAGGCGCTATCGGACCTCTGCGTGCACGGCGCGCACTCCACGCAGGACTACGCCTACAAAATCCTCAATACGATCACGATTTCTCTCCATCCGGACGATGCAGGAAAGTTGGAAGAGGGGCTGGAGCAGCCGTCCGACGAGTCCATCGCCAGGAAGGGTGCGCCCCCGGTGTTCCCCCTGCAGTCGGTTTTCTGGAAAGACAAAGGGCCGTACCTGGGCATCATGACGGGGTACGCCCTACTTATGGTAGTGCTCATTTTAGTCGTGATGAAACGCAAGGATGTGAAATAGAAAGGCGAGTCCGGAGCCGGGAGTCCGGAGTCGAAACCACTAACACGAATCAGGCACTTCGGACTCCGGACTCCGGACTCCGGACAGCTTTCAAGGAGTCGATATGGACAACGGCCTTTCTACGGTGCGTAACCTGCTTTATCTCGTTCTGGGGATGACTCTGTTGTCGGTCTTGGCGAATCTCTATGTGGGATCGGAACTTGCTCGAAATAGTGATGAGCTGGATGGCCTGCGCCAGGTTCTTGCGAAACAAACCATGGGCACGGCCCTTGAGCAGTCACAACAATTACAGCAAAAGATGGAGCAGCTCAATCGGGATGCGGCGGGGATCGATGCGAAGCTACAAAAGGCCCAGGACGATTTTGTGGCGAGAATGAACGTGGAACTACCCCGCATCATGGACAACTACATTAAGACGCGGGCGCCCATGATTGAAAGGCAAGCCCTCCAGCAAGTTCCGCACTAGGAAGCAGGTAGACTGCTTCGGCTAAGGATGCGGAGGGTTGACATTCAGCAGTAGCCCCGGGGTGCCGCTTCCTGCCTCGACTTGGGGCCTCACCCCATTCCATTTTTCAATCGCTTGTTGTTGGACGCGTAGTTTCTGCCATTCGATCAATACCGGAGAAATTGATCCCGCCAACAATTGATTCGCCTTGGCTTCCCCTTCGGCAAGGGCAACCTTGGCTTTGGCTTCGCCCTCGGCTACTGCCACTGCTTTCTTGGCCTCGGCCTCAGCTTGCATGATTTCATTCTGCTTCTGCAGGGCAATTTGCTGAGCCTGCACCTTGGCGTTAATCGACCCAATAACCGCCTCTGGAGGCCGCGGAGCTCCAATCAAACCGAATTGCTCGATCACCACACCGATAGGATCCACTTGGGTCTGGAGCTTTTGGCGCACTTCCGCGAGGAACGGCCCGTTGTCTCCCATAATCTGCTCGATACTGTACTTTCCCGCCGTCTCATTGAACATATCGCGCGCCACGTTCCGCAGGTACCCATGCGTAAACTTTTCCAAGTCGTCGCTCCGGAATTTAACATAGAAAGCTGGAACCTTTTCGCTGCGTAGGGTGTAGCTCAGCGAAATGTCTGCGGAGATCAGCATCGAGTCCTTGTTGGTAAAGGTAATCTCCTCGTTGACCGGATGCCCTTCGTTGGGGTCGCGAGTCCACTTGGCTGTTTGGACGAACGTCGGATATTCAAATACCGACTCGGTCATGCGGTTGTAAAAGACCCATCCCGTGGTGGCGGGGTAAGCGTCCACTCCCCTGCTGGTTCCGGCCATGCTTACCTTAATGCCCACGTAGCCAGGTCCGACTCTCGTACATCCGAAAAACATCATTATCAACAACAAGAGGCCGGCAAATGCCAACAGTGGTAATATCCTTTTCATGAACTCAACTCCTTTGATGAGGGCGTTGGATCGGGGCTCCCCTTCATACTCCGAATCTCTCGGCGGAACTGTGTGACGCATGATCTTAAGACCTCCCAGTACAGAAACAGCAGCAACATCGAGCCGCCCAGACCAGCGGCAAAGTCCATGTCGCTCGGCTTAGAGGCAAGATGAAGCAGCCAGCTTAGACCCAGACTCAATACCAGGGTTGCCAGAAGGGCAAGGGATACGTATGCAAGTTTCTTCACGGGGTCCCTCCACGATTGAAAGGGGTGTGATCTTAACGGTGAGGCTTGTTGCGGTCATGAAGATTGCCGTGCCTGCGCGGACTGCCTCGATGCGGGTAGTTAGGAGTTTTCCGGATCCTCACGCGCGCCCGACGGTTTTTCGCTACACAAGTAAGAAGCGCACCGATATGGATGTCTCCCCATCAAATACCGCTTACCCGAGGTTCTTCAGATCTACGCGGAAGAGTTGCTCTCCCATAAAGAACTCATCGCCGTCGGAGAGGTCGAAGTCCGCGCGCACCCGGCGATAGACGCCGTTTCGGCTGCGCAGGTCCTGCAAGAGGAAGCGCCCCGGCTGGGCGACGATGCGGGCGTGCGATCCGGACATGTAAGGATCATCCTTGAAAACCAAATCGCCCGTGGTGCGGCCCAGGGTGATTTCCGGTTTATCCAGTCTGAACTCCGCCACCACCTCGCCATTCAATTTGATGTGCTCAAGCTTGGCTGTGAGCGGTCCCTTTTGCAGCCGGGGAACGCCCCAAACCACTGTACCCTCAGTAAGGTCCCGATGGGCGGATTCATCAAGGCTCTGGGTAACGAAGCGAAAGAGTTCGCGCCCCAGCAGGAAGACGTCTCCCGGGGTCAGCTCTGTATCGCCCCTCTGGCGGATAAAGGACCCATTTTGGCTGTTGAGGTCCTTCAGCACCAATTTGCCATTGCGCAGCGCAACGGAAGCGTGGCGGGGAGAAAGCAACATATCTTGGGGGTAGCTGAGATCACAATTCTCCCTCCCAATGATGGTCTCCCTAGTGACGGCCACTGTCCTTCCAAAAGTTCCATCGGGTTTTTTCTCAGAAATCTTGGCGTCAAGCCCGGGAGCCGCGCGGAGACCCTGGAAAACTACCGTACCGCCCATCGCTGTATCTGGAAGACTCATCGCTGCCGGCCCGGGCGGCTTGATGGCCTGCGGCGCGGAAGGAGGAGGCATCGGGCGTGGCGGCGAAGGTGCTGCGGGCCGGATAGCGGGTGGTTGAGATTGCACCACTGTGCGAGGCGGAGCGGGGGGAGGCACGATTGGCCGCGGTGAGGGTGGCGGCACAGGCCGGGCCGCGGGTGGAGAAGGTAGCGGCATCGGTCGCGGCGGTGTGGATGGAGGGACGGCAGGCCTTGCTGGTGCTGGGGGTTGATGAGCGGGCGCCTGGGGCGTCGCCATTGGAGATGGACCTGCTGGGAGAGGCGTGCCACAATATCCGCAGAACTTACTTCCTTGCGGGAAGGATTTGTGGCATTTGGGGCACAACACTTGCGGCACGGCTGGCGGTGCCTGACTGCGCAGACTGGGTGTGGCCGGCATGGGAGGGGCCGGGGGCGCCCCCGGCAATTGGGGGGCTCCGCATCGCGCGCAGGTTGCCGCGCTCGCCGGGTTCATGCCTCCACATGATGCACAGCGCGTGTATCGTACTGTTCCCTGTTCATTTGCGTCAGCGGTCATATTCTCTGCTCATCTCGATGTTCATCGGCTCGCTTCGCCGGCGGCATTAATCCAGATGGGGTTAGTATAGCAGCGAAATTCCTCATTGGCGCTGTTTCGTGTGCTCGCCACGAGCCGAACATAAACCCAAGCATGCGACCCCTCCTTCAGAACGGGATGGAGGTCGAAGGGAACCAAGCCGTCGCTGGCGAGAGCTTTCGTCGGCGGAATAGTAATATCCACAGGCGGTAACTCCCCCGTACCTGTCCCCACGATCAGTTTAATGGACTGAAAAGGGCCAAACTCTTCGCCGCTCGCCCAGCGGAGTTGTAAAGCGGGAAGATCCTTCAAGGCACACAAGATTTGCTGGCCGATCCCGATATCCTCAGGATCATCGAGCGAACCATTCGAGTTGCGGTCAAACCCTGCGACCAGAATTGGGCCATTGCTTAGGACCGAACGGCCATCGCGCAGACCCCGCAAGACGTTTTCACCACGCGGGCCCATGCCGGAGGGGGCGTAAACCACTGTGGAAATCCTTCCGAGCGCGTTGTCCTCAGCATAGCCATTTAGCCCACGTGAAGGCTTGCCTAGGAAGTCCACTACGTCCATGGTTGCCTCGTAGTTCAGGTCGCCGTGTGCATCGGACCCGGCCGCGAGAAAGGTTTTAAACAGCGGGGCGTCGGTCGAATTTTTACCTTCCCCAATCCCCGCCTGAAGCAGAGGTTGCCACCCTTCCTTGATGCCGTGTTCCAGGCGCACATACTGATCGATACTAGGGTCGTGTTGAAAGCAGGCGCCGGCATCGTCGTGCGGGCGAATACAAAAAGGGTCGCGCATGTCGTCAGCGCTTGCCATGGTGGCCCGGTTCCAAGGTTCCAAGCCCGCTAGGCCCGCCTGCAGCCGTTTTCCGTCCGGCGCCAGGAAGTCCGCTGCCAGATCCCATCTTCCCCCGCGCATGACCGGACTGATGGGGTCAAACGGATGGGCAGCATAAGCAAACCCACCCGCCGAGGCGATGCGTGCTAGGGCGTCCTTCAGGGGCATGGCGGCATAGGACACGGAACCGTCACCGGTCACAATGACGGGGATGTCTGCGGCGTTGGGGTCGGGGAACCCTTTGTCGGGGTCATCGGGCGATGGCGCGGCGATCAGATGCACGGTGGTCAACATCACATCCTTTCCGGAAGCGACGGTAACTTCTTCACCGCGGATGAACATCAACCGCCCATCGCGGAATTTCTTGATGTCTTCCAATTCCGCTTTATAGGTATCAGGAGAAAGATCGGTGGAGTGATCGGTTAAGAGCAACCAATCCAATCCAGCCTGAATGGCTGCTTGCTTCGTGACGTCGAGGGGGTATCCGCGTTCTGCAGGGTTATCCGTATAGCCGCTGTGGTAATGCGGGTCGCCGCGGTACCAGTTGGGAATCTGCGGTAGCGGAGCGGCATTAAGCTTCACTCGAAGGTAAAAATCCTGGTCTGGCCAATCCACGGCATGGATGGAGACCCATAAGTCAATCGAGGCAAACGGCCCGCCCAGGTAATGCTCGGCTAGAAAAGCCTGAATCACCTCGCGCGGGACCTCAATATTTTTCCTGTACCGGTCTGGGATTTCCAAAGGCTGCTTGTCTGCGCGGGGATCAAACGAAAACTCTTTGCTTGAGCCTAACAGCAAGGGCTCCTTGGTAAACTGTCGCTGAGTGCCCGTGGGCTTCACGAAAATCTCGACGCCCTGAAATTTCAACGGGGTACGCTTAACATAATTGGCGATGCCCGATCCGGTGGTGTGGGCCTCCTGCTCCACACCGTTGATAATCTCCACAAAAATAGGCAGATAAATATCACTGGGATTGCGCAGAGAGCGCGGGGCGTCAGCGCGAAAGAACACTCCCGCCTTGGAGAATCTTGCTTTCAATTGGTCGACCAGGCCCTCCTGGGGTCGGGAAAAAGCCGGCGGGGCTGCGCCAATACAAGTTGCCGCTATCGCTACGCCAAGAAGAACAGAACATCGCCAAAGGATTGGTCTCATGGAATTAGTTTTCGCGCAACCTGTATGGGGATGCACTGGTTTGCCGAGGCTGCCAGTGCGGTTACCTTGCCGTCCGCATCGAGCAAGGGTGCGCCGGATTCCCCCGGGTCTACCTTGTGGTCCATCGTTGCGGAATCTCCCCGCAAGGTGACTGAAACGCTCAGAAGGCGTGGCGAGATTTGAGCTTGGCTCAGTCCGAACGGGTAACTACACAGAACCCGCTTGGACGTGGCGGGGCCGACCGCGGTGTCAAGTATGGCTAAGGGCTGAAACGCCGTGCCCACGACCTGCAACAGTGCAAGGTCTGATGCGCCTTCGGAGTGAAGGTGGAGTGTCGCTTTCTCTCCTGAGTCTGGATCCTGGTAATCCTGGGGGGCCAGTTCATCGGGTGGGACCTGGAGAATCTTTAGGGATTGTTTTTCCGTACTCAGGGCCGACTGATAATTGGGCTGGCCATCGGCCCCCATCACTTGCGCCCCCGCCGGCCAAGCATAGGTCTTCACACTCTCTTGATTGACCTCAAGATGACGCTGTTCAATGAGAAAGTCTACCTGCGGGTCGAACTTCCATGGTGCAATCACACGGGCAGTGGTTAGCAATTTTCCATCTGAGCTTATCAGGAAGCCTGTGCCCGACTGCGAAAACTGCTCAGACGCTTTGGACTTTGGGTCGCGCACGCTGTATTCCGTGTAAATCAGAAATAGCGCAGACTTTACCTTACCCCCCAAATTCTGATCCATGTTGAGCTTTGCCAGATGCTCTTTGGCCATATTGATGGCTGCCGCGGAGGAAGGGTTGGTGAGCGTGTCCAGGATCGTGTCGGCCGTTACACGCAGAAGTGGATTGCCTTGGAATAAATCAAGCGGGACTTGATCGTTCAGGTTTACAGGAATGACCAATTGCTTGGCGCGCAATGCGACTTTCTCCAGGGAGTTCAGCTTGACTTCGATGAAGGTCTGGCCCGTGACTTGAATTGTGTCTTTGTCCACCAAATCGCGGACCGGCCTCATGGAATCGAGGTCGGAGAAAATGATGGAGCATTTGAGGGGCGCAGGGAGATCCACCGTTTCCTTATTGGAAAGCTTGAATTCCTGGTCAAAGGTCTCAAGGTGGACCGGAATGCCATTGACCTTTACGTCCTGAAAATAGATATGCTCAATGGTAGCGGCCCGATCCACCGGCCGGATGCTCAGGGAAAGACCCAGTAGTAATCGGTCAAAGTTAATGTCTTGAAACGTGAGGCTTTTGAAGACAGCCGGATTCGGTGCCGGCTGGCCTCCCTTGGTCGGAAGCTGATAAATCTTGGCTCCGCGAATGGCATCCGGCATCTGCCCAGCAGGTGCCGCTTGCCGGGCAAAAGCGAGCATGGAAAGCGGGCCCGGCATCAAGATGATTAGTAGATAATGCCCAATCCGCGAAAGATGGGATGGTAGCGTAAACATTCTCGATGGACTCCGGGATCAATCCGCACTGGAGCAGCTTACCGAGGCCGCGGAATTCCTTACTCAGGTGACGGAATCCTGCCAGGAAATCTCATGGAGTTCTACGGGCATTTCCTTGCCTTTGACCCGAATGGGCTCCAGCCGCCTTGCCGGGATCTTGCCGTTTAGTTGCATGTAGGTGGATTCGGAAACCAGAATCTGTCCCGGCGCAGCGTTTGAACACAGCCGAGACGCTAGGTTTACGGCGTCGCCGATGACGGTGTAATCCATGCGCTTGGTGGAACCAATATTCCCGGCCGTCACCGGACCGGTATTTACCCCCACACCCATGCGCAGAGGTTGTTGGCCGCGGCTTTCCCAATCGCGATTGAGAGCGGCAAGGGATCGTTGCATTTCGATGGCGGTCTTGGCGGCGCGCAGAGCGTCATCAGGCTTGGGAATGGGAGCTCCATAAAGCGCCATAATTCCATCACCCAGGTATTTGTCGAGCGTCCCTCCGCTGTCGAAGATTACATCCGTCATTTCCGTAAAGTATTCGTTCAGCAATTCCACCACCGCATGGGGTTCCATATGCTCGGACATGCGAGTGAACCCTCGAATATCGGAAAACAGGATCGTGACGGTCTGGTTCTCTCCCCCCAGGTGAATTTCATCGGGATTGGCGAGGATCTTCTCGGCAATGGTGGGGCTGAGGTAGCGCTCGAAAGCCCGTCGTTCTACAAGGCGGCGGGCCAGTTCCTCGTGGGAGTGCGCGTTGTCAAAGCTGATGGCGGCCTCGGCGGCAATCACCGAGAATATGCCCAGCTCTTCGTGCGAAAAGGCGTAGGGCTTGCTCAGGCAGTCCACGTAAAAAATCCCAAAAACCCGGTCCTTATAAATGAGCGGTGCGCACATGGCGGAGCGGATGCCGGAAATCCGCAGGCTCTGGCTGGTGGAAAAACGTTCGTCCGTACCCACGTCATAAATTAGCAGCGGCACGCGGTCATTCATCAGTTTTTCAGTCACGGTGCTGGAGAGCGCCACGCCACGCCCATCGGCTTTGCGGGCTTCGTCCTTGTAGAGAAGGACGGCGGGCTTAAACCCCTTTTTGTCGTCGCGCAGCATGACGAAGCCGCGCTCGACATTGTCCATCTGAAACACCAATTCCATGACCCGGTGCATGATTTCGTCCGGCATCAGAACGGAAGAGAGCGTCTTACCCACCGACAAGAGCAATTTCAGGAGGTTGTTTTCCTTTTCCAGTGCTTTCACTCGCTCCTGAATTGGCACCGGCGCGAGGGGCGCGGTGGGTGGGGTCAGACGCAGGGCCGTGCCGAGATTATCAGGTCCCATCAGTCCGTCAACATCGGTCACCGTCCCGCTGCCAGCCTCGATATGCAAGTCGCCGGCGCGCGTCTTCTCGAACTTTAACTCGTACATGCCGATGGCGACCCGGTCCTGGTCTTTCAATTGGTGCTCTTGAATCTGCACATTGTTGACAAAGGTGCCATTCATGCTTCCCAAGTCGTTCAGCAGCGTAATGTCGCCGGGAAGAACGGTGATTCGCACATGGTGGCGGGACACACTGGGATGGCGCAGCACCAGGTCATTTGTATCCGCCCGTCCCACGCTAAGAGTGGGACTGGATATTTCAAAGATCTGGGTCCGCGCTGAGGGGTCGGTGATGACAAATCGAGCCATGGAGAGAGTCTAGTTTACTCCACACGCACTACATCGGAAAATTCCGGCTTTACTCCGGAATTCATGGTGACGATCCGGGCGCGCGCATTTCCTGCATCGACCACTTGCGTAACCTCGATAACACCCACTCGGGTGTTGGTATCGGTTGCCTTGTAAACGGCCAATCGGGCGCCTTGCTGGAGGCCTTGTGCGGAGCCCATATCAATCATCACATTGGTCCCGTCCACAGACGTGACATAGCCTTGGGTCGGCGCTCGAGAGGGAGCAGCCGGGCGCGGGGCAACTGCAACCTCCGGAGAGGTGCCGGGCGCCGCCACTGCGGGCTGCCCGGTCAGCTTGCTCACGGCGCTTTCTGTCTGGGCGCGCAAATCCGCGATGGCCGTTTTCAACTTCGAAAAGTTTTCCTCATTGCCAATTCGCAGCGATGAGATCATCTCATCCAGATCCTGGAGTTGGCGTTGCTGGCGAATGATCACGGCTTGGAGTTGAGCTTGATTCTGTTTGATTTCCGCCAATTGGGTGTTCAAGGCTGCTACCTGATTGCCCATGGCTTGCATCTGATCGAGCACGGCCTTGAACTGGTCGTCGAGGTACTTCTGTTCATCCTCTTTGAACTTCGGCCATGCGGAGGGCGTCAAACAGAGCAGCAAAAGGATGGCGAGAACTATCCGGCGCGTCATGTTCAGACCTCCGCAGCGCTTCCGGCTGCTCCCCTGGGGGCAGCTCCACTAATTGCTGTTGAGAGTGATATTGATCTCTCGAGTCTCATTTTCTGAGACCGTAACCTGCTGTTGAACCGGCCGGTACCCTGAGAGCGACACGACCAGCATGTGCGACCCAACCGACAATCGGAAAGACGTTGGCGTCTGCCCTCCGACCTGCGCGCCGTCAGCCTGCACGGTAGCGCCAGGCGGGATCGTCCGCACCAGGGCAATCCCCGTTTTTGCATTGGCGCTGAAGGTAAGCGTCTTGGTAATGATGTCACCGCTTTTCAGCGTGACGGTATTTTCGAAGGGCGCGGAGCCCGGGGACTTCACCGTATAGGAGTGAGTCCCTGGCGTGAGGGTGGCGTGGACAGGGCTCGGCCCATAAGACTTGCCGTCAATGAGGATTTCCGCACCCGGTGGGTTTGTGTTCATATCAAGTTCGGCCCGCGGGGACGAGAGGTTGCCCATCACGCTGGTGGTTTGTCCCGCGGCAACGGTCACGCTCTGGTGGAAATCCTCGTAACCGTCCATGGACACAACAATATTGTGCGCACCGGCGGGAAGATCAGGAATGGTATGCGGGGTCAACCAAGTGGGGTCAGATTGCCCATCAACGGAAATCTTTGCGCCGCTGACGTTCGCATTCACCATCAGTTGACCGGCCTTCGACGCCGCGGTGTGTCCCCCTGCGTGAGGTTCGGGTTTGGTCGTAACCTCCGGCTTTACCGGAACTTCCTCGGGCTTGGGAGTTACCGACTCATTGGCTTTGGGGAGCTCCGGCGTGGTCTGCACAGTTGTACCCGTCTGTACCGCCGGAGGCTGCGCAACCGGCACAGGGCTTGTTACTGCCACATTGGATGACCCGCCGACAGGCCTAGGCGGCTTGATCACCACAAAATACGCAACCGCGCCCATGATGGCCACTAAGAGCAGCGCGCCCAGAACATAGGCAATCTGGGGAATCGATTGCTGCCGCTGCGGGGTGGGCGGCATCATCTGGATACTGATCGGGCTCGCAATCGGGGCCTCGTCGACAGAGGGCGGAGCGCTTTGCGGCATCTGGGTCCGGAAGGGGAGCGTCTGGGCCGGAACCGGCGGTTCTGGAGCCGCCATTGGCACGGGCGCGGCTTTCAGAATTACCGTGCTTTGGGCAATGACCCCGCCACCCAAGTTCCGGTAGTTCCTTAAATCCTCCGCCAATTCGCGGCAAGTCTGGTAGCGCTCTTCCACATTTTTCGCGAGTGCCTTGGAGATGACATAGCTCAAACCCGCTGGAATCGAAGCGTCAAGTTCGCGCGGCGGAATGGGATTCTCATTGATGATTTTATAAATCACCGTCGTGATGTTCTGGCCCCCGAAG
>Ga0335085_10015108_pt1 | contig 11218 bp, 13 predicted proteins | sample Lox_Sample_45_FD_206712 | JGI IMG/M metagenome (GOLD analysis project Ga0335085, IMG submission 206712) | Soil microbial communities from Loxahatchee National Wildlife Refuge, Florida, United States - Lox_Sample_4.5 | ecosystem: Environmental > Terrestrial > Soil > Wetlands | place: USA... | reverse complement strand
CGGCGGCGGGCTTCATCCGAGAGATCCTAATCGATCGGTATTCGATGCGGGAACTCGTGGTCGGGCACGATCACGGGCTCGGCCGCGGGAGGGAGGCCGACGCTGAAGGGCTCCGAGCGATGGGCGCAGATCTGGGGTTTCCCGTCGAGGTTGTTGCGCCCGCGGTCGATGGGTCGGGAAGGCCTATTTCCTCACGGGCGATTCGCCGGGCGGTCGCGGACGGCGAGCTTGCCATCGCCGCGAATGGACTTGGGCGCCCCTATGCGTTTCGCGGACTGGTAGTTCCGGGCAGCCGACGCGGACGAGAACTCGGATTTCCAACGGTCAATCTGTCACTGGCCAGTCCGCTCAAGTTGCTTCCACCCGAAGGCGTCTACGCGGTGCGTGTCTGCGCGTCCCGGGGCGAGTTTGGCGGCATGCTCAATCTCGGAGGTCGACCAACCTTTGACGAGTCCGCCCTCTCTCCGGAAGTACACGTGTTCGGCGCCAGCGGTGAATGGTATGGCGAGTCGGTGCGTGTCGAGTTCATTTCGCGTCTGCGCGACACCGTGCGATTCCAGAGCGTTGCCGATCTCACGGCGCAGCTGGCTCGCGATGCGGACGCGGCGCGGGCGGCTTTGGCGTTCTGAGCGGGCGGCCATTCCGGGTCCGCACCGCGAGTCTATCGGACCGCGATGTCGTGCGTTGACGCAACCTTAAGTCGGGGCTAGCCTTATAGGCTACGCTTGCTAGAGCGGTTTCACACCCTTCGATCGCCGCATGACCAATCTGAGGTATCGTTTGTTGTTGATCGTCGCGATGTGTCTCGTGTCGATCTATTTTCTCGTTCCGCGAACGGTCAAGATTCCCACGCGCGGCAAGGATGGGGTGTTGCGGACCGATACCGTGCGCCGCATTCCGTTGCGGAAGGGTCTGGATTTGCAGGGAGGGATGTATCTCGAGTTGGCGCCGGATCTTTCAAAACAGACGCTGACTCCCGATAAGATGACGGACGCCGTCAAGCGAGCGGTTGAAACGGTTCGCAATCGCGTGGACGCGATGGGTGTGTCAGAGACGTCGGTCCAGACTGCCGGTGCAACCAGCGACAAGATCGTCGTGCAGATTCCGGGAATTCAGGATCCCGCCCGCGCGGCAAAGCTGGTTGAAGAGCAAGCCTTCTTGCAATTTCTGATCGTGGACAAGGCACAAGCGCTCGAGCGATCCTTGAGTCGTCTGGACGACGCTGTGAAACAAGCCGGAGCGGTGGTGGCCGCGGCACCGACGACCGAGACCCCGGCGGCGCAGACGACCGGGCTCGAGAACTTGCTGCGACAGCAGGATACGGGCAAGAAGGCGGACACGGGGAAAGGCGGCAAGGGCGGGAGCAAGGCGGCGGGCGGGAGGAAGGACTCGCTGGCGAAAGCCAAGGATTCCGCGGCGGCCGATACCACCAAACCAACGAACGGCGCCTTTTCGAGCCTCATCAATCAGGGAAGCATGCCTGGCGAGTATTTCGTCGCGAACGACAAGGGCCCGCTGCTGTTGCATTATCTCGACCTGGCGCAGGTGAAGGCCGCTTTTCCGCCCGGCAAGGCGATGTATCCGGGGCGAGACACCATCCAGCGCGGCGGGATCTGGTATCGCCCGTTCTATGTCGTCGACGCCAATCCGATCCTCACGGGCGCAGCGCTCACGGACGCAAAGCCGAATACGAACCCGACCAAGGGAACGGTCGTGGAATTCACGTTGAGCAACGCGGATGGACGACGATTCCGTGTTCAGACGGGGAAGCACGTTGGGGACTATATGGCGATCGTGCTGGACGGTCTCGTGATTGGCCAGCCGCCGGTGATTCAGGAGGCGATCGGCACCAGCGGCGAAATCACCCTGGGCGGCCGCGACATTTCCGTGGCGCAGGATCTGGCGCTGGTGCTGCGCGCAGGCGCGCTGCCGGTCCCGCTTCGCATCGTCAACGAGCGGACCATCGGCCCGAGCCTGGGGCAGGATTCGATCGACAAGGGCGTGCGTGCCGGGATCCTCGCACTGGGCTTGGTCGTCGTGATCATGATTGGGTACTATCGGTTTTCCGGCATGCTGGCCGTCGGCGGTCTCGCGTTGTATGTGCTCTTCACCGCCGCGACGCTGGCCGGCTTCGACGCCGTCCTCACGCTTCCCGGGCTGGCGGGGTTCGTGTTGTCGATCGGGATCGCCGTCGATGCCAACGTGCTCATCTTTGAACGCATTCGGGAGGAAATGGACCGCGGCAAGACGCCCCGCACGTCGATCGATGAAGGCTTCACGCACGCGATGCCGGCCATCATCGACTCGAACGTCTCGACCATCCTCACCGCGGCCGTGCTGTATCAGTACGGAACCGGCCCCGTACGCGGGTTTGCGGTCACCCTCATCGCGGGGATCGTCGCGTCCCTCGTGACGTCGATTTTCGTCGTCCGCACCTTCTATCTGCTGTGGTTGAACCGCACGCGCGGCGCCCAGACGTTGAGCATCTAATACCCTCATGCTTCGGATTCTTCACGGCACCCGATACGACTTCATCAAGTACTGGAGGCACGCGGCCGTGACGACGATTGCGTTCATCGTCGTCGGCCTGTCGGTGCTCGTGGTGAAACATCCCCGGTTCAGCATCGAGTTTACCGGCGGCACAACCATCCAGATCCAGTTCGACAAGGCGCCGGATGTCGCGGCGGTCCGGAGCGCGGCGGCGGACGCCGGCTATCCGGAGGCAGTGGTGACGCGGTTCGGTTCGCCGCTGGACTACACGATCAGCGCGCAACCGCACAGCTCGGCGAACGGGCCGTCCCGGATCGACAGCACGCGCGTGCAGATCGAAGCGATGCTGCACCGGCGGTTCGGGGACACGACGCACGTGCGCGTGCTCGATTCGCAGTTCGTCGGATCGACCGTCGGGGATGAGTTGGCGAGCAACGCCATCAAAGCAATTCTCATCTCGTTCATCGTCACGCTGATCTACCTGTGGATCCGGTTCGAGTGGCGATTCGGCTTGGCCGCAACATGCGCGACCATGCACGATATCCTGACGACCCTGGCGTTCATTTCGATTATGCGGCTCGAGGTGTCGCTCACGGTCGTGGCGGCGATCCTCACGGTGATCGGCTATTCCCTCAACGACACGATCATCATCTTCGATCGCGTGCGGGAAAACCTCAAGAAGCAACGGAAGGAGTCCCTCCGGGATGTGTTGAACCGGTCGATCAACGAGACGTTGCCACGGTCGATCCTCACGCATGCCACCGCGTTTGCCGCGACGCTGGCCTTGCTCATTTTTGCCGGGGCGATCATTCGTCCCTTCGCTTGGGTGATGGCGTTCGGCATCTTCACCGGAACGTTCAGCTCCGTCTATGTGGCCGGCGCCATTCTCCTCTGGATCGAAGCGAAATGGCCCCGACAGCTGAGTACCGACAGACGGCCTGCGTCGCGCCAGGGCGCGGCCGGAAAGTCGTCGGCGCCCCGCGTGCGCGAAGCAGGAGATTGAGTCAAGGGCCGTCATGCAAGGGGCGATCGTCCCGCGCGACGGTTGGCCGGACGCGGGGTCAAGCCATGAAATGGCGCCGTTTATCGATAGCCATGCTCACCTCGCCGATTCGGCCTTCGACGCCGACCGCGACGCGGTTCTCGCGCGGGCGCGGATCGCCGGCGCGCGCGCCGTGGTGTGCATCGGAGAGTCGCTCGATGCGGCGGAGCGCGCGCGCCACATCGCGGACGCGTACCCGGGATTCGTCTACTTCACGGCCGGCGTACATCCCCACGAGGCAGGTCCCTTCGATCCGATCGCCGACGCGGAGCGGATCACCGCGTGTGCGGCGTGCGGGGCGGTCGCGATAGGGGAGTGCGGACTGGACTACCACTATGATCACGCGCCGCGGCTGATGCAGCGGCGCGCCTTCGCCGCCCAGCTGACGCTGGCTCGCGATTTGAATCGTCCTGTGGTCGTGCATACCCGGGACGCCGAGGATGATACGCGCGCGATGATGGCGGAAGCCGCGGCCGCCGGCGTGCGGGGCGTCCTGCACTGCTTTACCGGATCGACCGCGCTGGCAGAAGCCGGGCTTGCCGCGGGATGGTACCTCTCATTCAGCGGCATCATCACATTCAAGAACTGGGGGAACGACCCGCTGCTGCGTATGATCCCGGACGAGCGCGTACTCGTCGAATCGGATGCTCCGTATCTTGCCCCCGTGCCGCACCGAGCGCGTCGAAACGAGCCCGCCTTCGTCGCATCGACGTTGGAGCGGCTCGCGGTGGTTCGCGGCGTTGACGCGCATCGACTGGGCGAGCAAACCAGCGAGAATGCGCGCAAGCTCTTTGGGCTCGACTTGAGTTAGCGGGTGCCGCCCGAGGTCGTCGGAGCCATTTCGGGCCCGCGGCCTTTCATCAGGGCCGTCCTTGCGGGTATCATCCTCTCCCGCGCTCGACCGCCCAGTCTCTCTACCGATCCCGGTCTATGAAACCCGTCCACACGTCCAAGGCCCCTGCAGCGATTGGTCCGTACTCCCAAGCGATATTGGCGAATGGCTTCTTGTTTGCCGCGGGCCAGATTGCTCTGGACCCCGCCTCGGGGCAGATCGTCGCCGGCGGCGTAAGGGAGCAGACGGAGCGGGTGTTCGAGAATCTCGGCGCGGTGTTGGCCGAAGGCGGAGCCTCGTGGGCCGACGTCGTGAAAACGACGGTCTTCCTGCAGGACATGAAGGACTTCCCCGCCGTAAACGAGGTGTACACCCGGTTGATCGGTGATGCCCGACCCGCCCGATCCACAGTCCAAGCCGCGGGGCTTCCCCGAGGAGTACTCGTGGAAATCGATGCCATCGCGGCGGTACCCGGGTCGACGAACCCTCGGTAGCGCCGCTTGTCGCGCCCGGGTGCGTGAATCCGATGAAGCTGACCGCATATGCACGATGCGCGGGGTGCGCGGCCAAGCTCGGGCCGCGCGACCTCGCTCGCGCTCTCCACGAACTTCCGGTTCGCGCGGACCCGCGACTCCTCGTTGGGCGGGAGACCTTTGACGACGCGGCCGTTTACCAGCTATCCGACGATCTCGCGTTGGTTCAAACGGTGGACTTTTTCGCGCCGATCGTCGACGACCCCTACCTGTTCGGTCAGGTGGCGGCGGCCAATGCGCTGTCCGACGTTTACGCAATGGGCGGCCAACCACTGACGGCGCTCAATATCGTCGGCTTTCCGGCCGGCTCCCTCGACCTGACCGTACTGACCGAAATCCTCCGGGGGGGGCAGGATAAGGTGCATGAGGCGGGCGCTCTCGTTGTCGGGGGGCATACCGTCATCGATGAGGAAGTGAAATTCGGGCTGGCCGTAACGGGTCGCGTTCATCCGTCGCGCATTCTGAGCAACGGTTCTGCCCGGTGTAACGATCGCCTCGTGTTGACCAAGCCCCTCGGGACGGGAATCCTCGCGACGGCGTTAAAACGCGACGAGCTTGGGTCGAGTGCGGCGGAGGGCCTGTACCAGTCGATGGGTGCGCTGAATGGTGAGGCGTCGCGCGCGGCCATCGACCTCGGTGCGCAGTGCGCGACCGACGTCACCGGCTTCGGACTGCTTGGGCACGCGCATCACGTCGCGGTCGCGAGCGAGGTGACGATTCGCATCGAACGAGGACGGGTCCCCCTGCTGACCGGGGTGCGCGAGGCCTATGATCGAGGGGTTCGGACGGGCGGAGGCGAACGAAACGCGGTCCACCTGGACGGTCGGGTTGATTGGGGTGCTGCCGACGATTTTGAACGCGCCTTGCTGTTGGATCCGCAAACGTCGGGCGGCCTCCTGGTTGCCTTGTCGCGCGATAAAGTCGGCGAATATTGCCGTCGCGTGCCATCAGCCGTGGAGATCGGCGAAGTGATTCCGGCCGGGCCCTATCCGCTGGTGCTCGCGTGACGTCGGGGCTTTTCCGGTCGGGCGCGAGAACGGCGTTCGGAGCACACTGATGCGCCTTGGGAGTGGATGCGGCCTGGTGGCCGTCTCGGTCTTCAAAACCGCATGCGACCCGACATCGTCGGGTTGGGTGGGTTCGATTCCCATCCACTTCCGCCGCGCATCGTCGAACGCGCGGCGCTCCGGCCGATGGCGACAGTTCGTTGGCGCGGCCCTCATTGTTGGGCTTTTCTGCACCGCGGCGAGTCCGGGGCTTGCCCAGAGCCGCGACACCAGCGCTGCCGCCCGAAGCCTGGACAGCGCAACCGCCGCCCGCCGGCGGGACTCGGTTGGCCTGGCCAAGGGATCCAGCCCGGTAAAGCCCGCCAGAGATTCGCTTATCCCGCCGGTGAGTCCGGGCCACGCATTCTTCAAATCGGCTCTGCTTCCCGGGTGGGGGCAGAGCGAACTCGGCAGCCATCGTGCCGCGGCAGCGATGCTGATCGTCGAAGCGGTTTCGATTGGAATGATTCGCGAGTCGGGCGCGGACGATCGGGAGGCGCGACGCACGGAGAACGATACGATCATTGATTCGTACGTGGGATCGGACGGCACGGCGCTGGCCACGCCCCTGTCCCACGCCGGAGAATTCGGAACGCCCGAAGTCCGAGCGCGTCGAAGTCACGTCGAGGACTGGGCGGCACTCTTGGTGGCCAACCATCTTTTTGCGGGTGCCGACGCCTTCGTCGAGTCCAGCTTGTGGGACGTCAAAGCCCGGCTGACTCTGCGGACCGCCGTGGTCGGGCGTGGCGCGGTCCTCGTCGCCTCGTTTCACTGGTGACGACTGACGATCGACCGATCGGGATCTTCGACTCGGGAGTCGGAGGGTTGACGGTCGCGCAAGAAGTGATTCGTCAATTGCCGGATGAGCACATCATCTACTTCGGTGATACGGCGCGCGTTCCCTACGGCCCCAAGAGCCCGGAGACTGTGCGACGGTACAGCCGCGAGATCTCGGCGTTTCTCGTCGGCGAGGGGGTCAAGTGCATCGTCGTCGCGTGCAACACGGCGACCGCGCACGCGCTCGACGCGCTCCGCGAGGCGTTCGCGATCCCGATCATCGGTGTCGTCGACCCGGGCGCGCGAGCCGGGGTTGCGGCGACCTCGTCGGGCCGAGTGGGCGTCATCGGAACCGTCGGAACCATCACCTCGGGAGCCTATGAGCGGGCCATTGTCGCCATCGATCCCACGGTGTCGCTCACGACGCAGGCGTGCCCGTTGTTCGTGCCGCTGGTCGAGGAAGACTGGGTAGCCCATGCCGCGGCGCGTCTCGTCGCCGAGGAGTACCTTGCGCCGTTTGGGCCGGCAGCGATCGACACGTTGGTCCTTGGCTGCACACATTATCCGTTGCTCAAGCCTCTGCTTGCCGACATTCTCGGCCCAGCTGTCCGCCTCATCGATAGCGCCGCGGAGACCGCCGCCGAGATGGCCCGCGTGCTGCGGACGCGTGGCATGCTACACGAGGCGACGCCGGCGGGCGGCCCACCGATGCATCGATTCGTCGCGTCGGATGATCCCCGCCAGGTGCTACGCCTGGGAACCCGGTTCCTGGGTCAGGCGATCGATCGCGTCGAGGTCCGGACCCTCGGATGACCCGAGCCAATGGCGCAGCACGACACGCCCTCCCGTGACTCGTAGAAACGTGGGAGCGTCGAGCCACGAGCCCGCGTTCCCGTAGACCCCGCGCGCGGAGAGTCGCTCGAGCGCGGGGACGTGCGAGTGTCCGAGGAGGAGCAGTTCCAGCGTTGGATCCGCCGCCAGCTGGCCGGCCGCAATCGCGCGGAGCCCGCGCCCGCCGTCTCGCGGAACGTAGGTCCGACTCGTCGTCGAACTGGCTGACGCCAACCGGATGGCGAGGTCGGGGTGGACCCAGCGAAACGCGCGGACCGCGACCGGGTTGCGCAAGACAAGTCGGCGCAGCGCTCGATAGCCGCGGTCCTCCGTCCGGCGCAGTCCGTCGCCGTGCTCGATCCGCGTCGCCCAGCCCGCGAGGGGCCCAGTCCATGGGCCGAAGCGAAAATCGACGCCGATGTCATCTCGAAGCACGTCGCCTCCCCAGCAATCGTGGTTTCCGGCGATCATCAGGACCGGCACACCGGCGTCGGCAAGATCCGCGAGCGCCGCAAGAACCCGCACGCTGGAACGGGGGACGACCGAGCGCCACTCGAACCAAAACTCGAACAGGTCGCCGTTGATGACGACCGAGCCGGCATGTGTTCGCAGATAGCGCAGATACGCCAACAGGTTTGCCTCGACCTCGCGGGGCGCGAAGCCGAGGTGCGAATCACCGAAGACGTAGCACGGTTCGGGAAGGGCGGCGGGGCCGGATGGCACGGGCACAGTCTACTTGCCTGGGGTCGGCTTGACAAACACCTCCAGGCGGGCGGAGCATCGGGGTTCCTCGACGCTGTATAATGCGCTCGTGCCATCCGCGACGCCTCGGCCCACACTTGCCCCGCCTCACGACATCGAATTCCGCGTGCGGTATGCGGAAACCGACCAGATGGGCGTGGTCTACCATACCAACTATCTCATTTGGTGCGAGGTTGGGAGAACGGACTTCATCCGAGCGCAGGGAATGAGCTATGCCGAGATCGAGCGTCACGGGGTGAGTCTCGCGGTTTCCGAACTCTCGGCCCGGTTCCACGCGCCCGCGCGATACGATGAACTGATTCGCGTGCGCACGTCGTTGGCGGACGTCCAGTCGCGCGCAATCACGTTCGACTATCTGGTGCAACACGCGGAATCCGGGGATCGGCTGGTGACGGCGAGGACCATGCTCGTCTCCATGGATCGGAATGGGCGTCCGGTGAGCCTGCCGCCGGCAATCCGCCAGCTTTTTTTCGCGAGGCTCTGACCCATGGGAGTCGTGGCCTGGCGGGTGACGTCTCGCCCGTGCCGACGAATTCTCTGTTTCCTCCTCGCGATCGGGTGGAGCGCGCTCGGGTGCGCCGGACGCCTTGCCCCACTCGTGGGTGTGGCAACGTCAAAGAGCCTGCCCGCGGCAGTCCTGGCCCCCGGATATCGGCAAGTGGTGTTCACGTGGACCTTGATCGACCCGAACTTTGGAACCACGCGCGGCGACGGAGCGGCGCAAATCGCGCCCCCCGATAGCGCGCGGCTGGATTTTTTTCTCGCGGGGGGATTTGTCGCGGGAGCGGCGATATTGATAGACGACTCGCTCCGGCTGCCGGGAAGCGACCTGATCCGACACCTGATACCGCCCGCGGCGATGCTGTGGGCGGGGTTTGGGCGCCGGGTGATTCCACCGGCGGCCGATACGGTGATTCGCGTGGACGGGGATACGCTGTGGGCGGACTTTGGACGGCCCGTCGCATGGCGAGTGGCGTTTTGCGGCGACACGCTCGTGCGTCTGCTGCACGCGGCGGACGGTCGGATTGTCGAAGGGGTCGAACGCCGCGGGTCGGGCGAGGTACTATACCGGAATGTCCCCGGCCACCGAACACTTACCTTACAGATCACCCGCGTTGTCGAACTCTCGGCACTCGATGCCTCGATTTGGCACTTTCCTCCGTAGCGCCGGCGCCGCCTTCCTCATCGGCGTAGCGGGGTGTGGCGTGCGGTACTCGTTGCACGGCGGTGGCTTGCCTTCGAACATTCATACGATGGCGATCTTGCCTTTCGACAATCTGACCGCGTCGCCGGACGTGCAGCAGGAGTTGTTTGACGCGCTCCACAAGGAGCTGCGGCGACGGTTGGGGGTGCGCGATGCTCCCGAGCAGAAAGCGGACGCGATCGTCCGCGGCACGATCACCGACTATCAGTCCGACATTCCGCAGGCGTACAGCGCCCAGGCCACGTCGGCCACGCGCCGACTGGAAATCACCGTCGATATCGAGATCGTCGATCAGGCCAGCGGCAAGGTCTTGTTTCAGCAAAAGGGCATGAAGACCGACGCGGACTACGCTGAGCGTGCCGAAGCCGATGGGCGCAAGAAGGCCATCAGTCAACTCGTCGACAAAGTCGTCGAGGGAGCGCAATCGCAATGGTAACGAGTCGAGCCGGAATCAACTCGCTGGGCTGCCTGATGAGCATCGCGCTGATCGCGATCCTGGTGGTCGTCGGAAAGAACGTCGGCCGTGTGTATTGGCGGTACTATCAATTCAGAGACGATGTTCGCCAAGCGGCGCAGTTTGGTGGACACTTTACAAATCAGCAGATCATGACGAGCCTGGCGGCGCAGGCGGATTCGCTCGATCTCCCCGAGGAGGCAACGAACGTGATGATTCGCCGAGACGCGCATTCCATCACGATCGAGTCGGACTATTCCGACCATCTGTCGTTGCCGCTCTTCTCCCGGGACGTGCATTTCGTGGCGCGCGCCGACGGGACCTTTTAGTGTCGTCGTCCGGCGATCCGCGGGCCAAGGTGTTGGAGCGCGGCGAGGCGCGGGCCTGGCGCGAAGCGCGAACCGGGGCGGTGGTGTTCACAAACGGCGTGTTCGACCTGCTGCATCGCGGGCATATCGACGTCCTCCTTGGCGCGCGGCGTCAGGGCGACCATCTTGTGGTCGGCATCAACAGTGACGCATCGGTTCGGCGTCTCAAGGGACCGTCGCGGCCCTTGCAGGCGGCAAGTGAGCGCAGCTACGTGATCGCGGCGCTCGCGATGGTCGACGCCGTGGTGGTGTTCGATGAGGACACGCCGCTGGAACTGATTCAGGCCTTGCGTCCGGACGTGCTCGTCAAAGGGGGCGACTATGACGTATCGACGATCGTCGGTGCGCGCGAAGTTCGAGATTGGGGGGGGCGCGTGACCGTGGTACCGCTCACCGCGGGCTATTCAACCACCTCGCTCGCCGAGCGTCTCCGTGATCGGTGAGTCGTCCGGCCTCGCCGGCACGCCCGGCGCTCGCCTCGGACGCGGGGACGAGGAGATGCGGCCGGTGAGCGTCGAGCGTTCCGTCGCCTCGTATGCCGAGGGATCCTGCCTGATTGCGTTCGGGGCGACCCGGGTCTTGTGCACCGCGTCGATCGAACAGGGCGTGCCCGGCTGGCGGCGGGGCACCGGCGAAGGGTGGATCACCGCGGAATACGCCATGCTGCCGAGGGCGACGCGGACGCGAACGGCGCGCGAACGTCCCCAGGTGGGCGGTCGGACCCACGAGATCCAGCGTCTGATCGGGCGCAGTGTGCGGGCGATGCTGGACGACTTCAGGTTCGGCGAGTACACACTGAAGGTCGACTGCGACGTCCTACAAGCGGATGGCGGCACGCGAACGGCCGCGATCACGGGGGCCAGCCTCGCGGTGGTCGAC
>Ga0335085_10015107_pt1 | contig 11218 bp, 7 predicted proteins | sample Lox_Sample_45_FD_206712 | JGI IMG/M metagenome (GOLD analysis project Ga0335085, IMG submission 206712) | Soil microbial communities from Loxahatchee National Wildlife Refuge, Florida, United States - Lox_Sample_4.5 | ecosystem: Environmental > Terrestrial > Soil > Wetlands | place: USA: Florida... | reverse complement strand
CGCCCGCATCGCCCAGCGAGTTCACCATCTTGACCTGGCCCGCCACGCCGGTACCACTCTCGCCCAGGTCTGCGCCGAACCCATACTCGCCCCGGTCACGACCTGACCAACGCAGGCCGAACTCCTCGCCAGGTGGCGACAGTCTTTCCGACAACGCTGCCCACATCGGCATGATCGCCGTGACCCATCCCCGGAGACCGCGCCCGACAACGGCCGTGAGGGAAATGGGGCGCGCGGGACTCGGGCGGGAGGCCGCACGGGGCGGGAGGCCGCACGGGGGTGGGCGGGACCGGAGGGTGGGACGGGGTCTGCCCCCGGCACCGCGGGGGTGCCGGGGGCAGGTGAAGGGCGCGAGTGGGACCTTCGGACGGGATCCTTAACGAGTCGGGACTCGGTCAGGAATCTTCGGTCCTCGCCCTGGCCCTTTCCGGTTCCAGTGCGTCGTCGCCGGGCGTGGCCGCGGGGAACGCTTCCGAGGCACGGCCCGCCGAGACGCTGATCAGGTCCTCGGACGGGTACGCCTCCTCGCCGTGCACCGCCACGTCGCCGATCTCCAGCTGGTCGTCGGGTATCCGGAGCTTCATGAACAGCCCGAGGACCCGCAGGATGACGAAGGTGACGACGGCGTCCCAGATAATGATCGTCAGGGCGGCCCCGGCCTGAATGGCCAGCTGCTTGGGGTGCCCGTAGAACATGCCCGCGCCGCTGAACGAGGCGGTCTTGCCGAGCCCGATGTACTCGATCATGTTCGGATCCGCGAGCAGCCCGACGAGCAAGCCGCCGAACAGGCCGGCGATGCCGTGCGTATAGACCACACCGAGCGCATCATCGACCTTGGTGAACGGCCACACGTACCTCGGCAGGTAAGTCCAGGCCACCCAGACGATGGCCGAGCACACCAGGCCGATCACGATGGCCCCGAGGCCGTTGACGAAACCGGCGGCGGGTGTGATGCCGACCAGGCCGCAGATCATGCCGTTGAGGCCGCCGAGGAAGGCCGGCTTCCTCTCCTTGCTCAGGAACATGTCCATGAGGATCCAGGTCATCATGGCGACAGCGGTGGCCAGGTTGGTGTTGATGACCGCGGCTGCCGCGTCAGCGCCGCGAAGTACGGGTCACCACCGTTGAAGCCGTTCCAGCCCAGCCACAGGATTCCGGCGCCGACCGCGACGAACATCAGGTTGTTCGGCACCGCGCGTTCCCGGTCACGCGCCAGGCGCGGCCCGATGACGGCGGCAGCCACGAACCCGGACGTGCCCGCTGCGAGGTGGATGACGTAACCGCCACTGAAGTCGAGGGCGCCCTTGCCGGCCCAGTAGCCGCCGCCCCAGAGCAGGAACGCGTTGACCGCGTACGCAAAGGTGATCCACAGCGGCACGAACAACAGCCAGACCTTGAAGCTGATCCGGCCGATCACGCTGCCGATGAACAGGATCGGCGTGATCGCGGCGAACACGAACTGGAAGTAGACGAGCGAGGCTTCCGGGAACCGGAACTTGGGCATCAGCCCGTCCAGCAGGGGGACATCAGCCTGGCCCTGCAGGGCGTTGTGCCCGAGGACCGTCCCCGGTATCCCGACGAACGTCTTGATCCACGGGTGACCGAAGCCCATCTTGAAGGCCCACAGCACCCACACGACGAGGACCAGGCAAAACGTGCTGAACACCATCAGCACGGTGTTCATGGCCCACTTCTTCTGTACGAGGCCACCGTAGAGGACGGCCAGCGCGGGAATGCTCATCAAGCCGACGAGCGTGGCGGCTGTCATCTGCCAGGAGTTGTCTCCGGCATTCAGCCAAGTCGGATAGGGAACCACTGCTCTGCGCCTCCAGGGGGGCTACCTTGGAAGGGCCATTCGGGTTTCCAGGGGTCTCCCCCGGGGGCCTATACGGACCCACCCCGGCCGCTCCGATGTTTTTCACGGAACGCCTCCATGTCTCCCATGATCGGGTTTCCGGCTCGTTTCCCGTTTGTTACGTGGCCGGTAACGCATCAGGCCAGCAGGGGACCGATGTTTCAAACTTGTATCGGAGCCCCGGGAGGTCTCTGCTGAATCGCCTCATACGCCCCATTCCGTGCCATGGCCGGACCGGCCCGCCGGCGTGGCGGCCGGCCACCCGGCCCGGTGACGCATCGCACGTCAAGCCCGGTAAAAGCAGGAATTTCGGCCGATAGGGGCCCGGCGGCAGCGGTACGCGCGGCCGCGGCGGGCAGTGGCGGAAACGGGACGTACCCCATGTCACTTTCCCGTAACGGTCACAGCGCTAGGCTCTGTACACAACGGGCGGACCGTCGTAGCGTTCCGGCGAGCCGGTAAGCGCTTACCGGCGAGGCGGGCCCGGCACGGGTGCCTGGTCTGCCGCACCGGACGGAGCCGGCCGCGCGGCCGGTTCACCGTCGCGGTGGGGCGTTCCTCCCGGGACCCGCCCCTGTCCGTGCGGGTGACCATCGCATGATCAGTTCGGGTTGTCGTGATCAGTTCGGGTTGTAGGGCGCGAATCGCAGGTCGGGGGCGGGACGGGCGGTCAGCGTGCGGAGCATGGTGGTTTCCCGCTGCAGCATGGTCCGTTCGGCATTCAACCGGCTCAGCGAGTCGGGCTCGGCCAGCAGCGCCTGGCGGTCCGGGAGGTCGATGATCATGGTGGCCGCGACCAGGTAGGACAACAGGACGGGCTCCTCGGGCAGGTCGGTAACGGTCACCTGGGCCAGGCCGCGGGCCCCGAGCGCCGCCAGGTAGTCGCGGAACGCGGCGGCGGCCAGGCTGGCCGCGCGGCCCGCGGCGGCGCTGTCGCCGGCGTCCTCGTCCAGGAATTCGACATCGCCCTGCAGGTAGGGGCGCGACTCGTCGACCGCCTCCAGGCGGAATCGCTGGGTGCCCACGGTGACCAGGTCGAACCGGCCGTCGTCGTGCTCCTCGGTCTCCCGCAGCGTCGCGGTGCAGCCCACCTCGTACAGGGACGAGACGCCCTCGACCCCGGTCTCGCGGCCCTTCCTGATGGCGATGACCCCGAACCGCCTCGGCTCCGGGCCGTCCAGCAGCTCGTGGATGAGCTGCCGGTACCGGTCCTCGAAGATGTGCAGCGGCAGCAGCATGCAGGGGAACAGAACGGTGCCGAGCGGGAACAACGGCAGCCTTTCGCTCATGCCGTGACCCTATGCCGGTCTCGCCGCCAGGGCCACACCCTGGCATCCGGGCAGGCCGGCCGGGGGTCCGCACGTGGCCGGACCAGGTGGGGGCCGGTAACCGGCCGGAAACATGCGGCCACGAGAATGGGACAATGCAGACACGGCGGGTCCGGATCGGGTGCACCTTCACGTACGTGGCCGAGATCGCCACGCCGGTTGTCTTCCACGTCGAGCCGCGCAGTACCCCGGACATCACGCTGGCCGGTGAGATGCTGCGGTCGCAGCCGTCGATGGCGCCGCGGGACTACACCGACCTGTACGGCAACCCGTGCATCCGGGCCATCCTCCCGCCCGGCCGGTCCCGCTTCAGCTACGGCGCCCTGGCCACCGTCCCGGACGCCACCGAGGACGCCGACGAGAACGCGCCGGAGGTCCCGCCCGACCAGCTGCCGGATGACACGCTCCTCTACACCCTGCCCAGCCGGTACTGCCTGCCGGATGTGCTCGGCGACGAGGCGTGGTCCCGGTTCGGCGGGCTGGCGCCCGGCTACCGCCGGGTCCAGGCGATCTGCGGCTACGTGAACTCCCACCTCACGTTCGCCTACGGCAGCACGACCGCGACCTCGACCGCGGCGGACGTCTTCGCCTCCGGCCGGGGGGTCTGCCGTGACTTCACCCACCTGGCGATCTCGTTCTGCCGCGCGCTGAACATCCCGGCCCGGTACGTCTTCGGGTACCTGCCGGACATGGACGTCCGGCCGGACCCGGCGCCGATGGACTTCGCGGCGTGGATGGAGGTCTGGCTGGGGCAACGCTGGTGGACCTTTGACCCGCGCAACAACCGGGGGCGCAAGGGGCGCATCGTGATCGGCCGGGGCCGCGACGCCTCCGACGTGGCCATGGCCACCACCTTCGGCGGCCCTCTGCTGGAGGAAATGCTGGTCGTAGCCGAGGAGGCCCCCGGCTGAGGGTGGTGCCCCGGCGGCATTTGTGTGCAGTTCCGCGGCTCGCACAGCAGAAACCGCACACGGAACGGGTCAGGGATTACGGAACCCGTCAGGGGTTACGGAACCGGCCAGGGGCTACGGAACCGGCCAGGGGCTACGGAACGGGCGGCCGATGGCTCGGCGGGATTGACCCCGCGGCCATCCGCTACGTGCAGGAAGGCGACGCCCGGGGCAAGGTCGCCGTCAGCATCTGACACCGGCTCTGCCGGTGGGCAGTAGCGTTCAGGGGATCGAAAGGACGTGCCTGACCGAGGCAGCCCCTGATTACTGCGGATCGTTTCGGGCGGACACGCCATGCGCCAGCCGCCCGCAGCGACGCGAGGAGAACGCAATGCCCCAAACGCAGCCCGGCCCGGCGAGCGCCGCGGGCCTCGACCGCGATCCGGGCGGCTCGTCCGGCGGCGTGCTGGGCAGCCGACCGCCGGTGGACCAGACCTTCCACGGCCGCGATCCCGGCACGGTGGCCGCATCCGCCATCTGCGGGACCACCCCGACCAAGTGCCAGGCCCGCACGCGGCTCTACCGGGACGGAATACTCGAGCTCGAGGGTTTCCCCGTAGCCGAGATCAGTGATCACCTGGCCGACGAGGCGGTCACGATCTGGCTCGACCTGCGGGACCCCGACCGCGAGGACCTGGCGGTGCTGAGCGAGGAGTTCGGGCTGCACCCGCTGGCGATCGAGGACGCCGAGCAAGAGCACCAGCGCCCCAAGCTCGACCGCTACCGCAGCCACCTGTTCCTGAACGCCTACGGCGCGCGGCTGGACACACACACGGGTGAACTGGCCACCAGCGAACTCGCCGCCTTCGTCACCGGGCGGGCGCTGATCACCGTCCGCAAGGATGACGGGCTGGATATCGGCGCGGTCGTGGATCGCTGGGACGCCAGCCCCGATCTGGTCAAGTTCGGCGTCGGCTACCTCCTGCACGGGCTACTGGACTACATCGTGGATGGTCACTTCGAAACGGTGCAGAGCCTGGACGACGCCGTCGAGGAGCTGGAGGACCAGCTGTTCGCCGCTACTCCGCAGGACCTCATGGTCCAGCGGCGCAGCTTCGAACTGCGCAAGAGCCTGGTGCTGCTGCGCCGGATCGTCATCCCCATGCGCGAGGTGGTGAACGCCCTCATGCGGCGCGACCTGCATGTCGTGGGCGACGATATGATGCCCTACTACCAGGACGTTTACGATCACGTGCTCCGCGCCACCGAGTGGACCGACAGCCTGCGGGATCTGGTGACGAGCATTCTGGAGACCAACCTGACCATCCAGGGCAACCGGTTGAACGTCATCACCAAGCAGGTGACCAGCTGGGCCGCGATCATCGCCGTCCCGACGTTCATCAGCGGCTTCTACGGGATGAACGTGCCCTATCCGGGTTTCAGCCACCAGGCCGGGTTCGCCGCCTCGATCGCCATCATGGTCGTCTCCGCGCTCGCCCTCTACATCATCTTCAAGCGCAAGGGGTGGCTGTAGGCCGGTGCCGCCGGGCGGGAGAAACGCCGCGCACCGTCCATGCTGGCGCCCTGCTGCCTGGGCCGTTAGCCTGTGCGGGTGAACGCCGCCAGCAAGGGGGCTGGCCCGGGGGTTTCCGGCCGACCGCGGGGTGCGGGCAGGCCCGGAGGAGATTCCCGCCGTGGGCCGGCGCTCCAGCAGCCTGAATGGCCCGACCCGGATCGGCTCGCGATGGTGACGCGCAGCCTGCAGCAGCTGCCGCCGCTCGTGTCGGCCCGGGAATGTGACCAGCTGAAGGACCGGCTGGCCGCGGTGGCCCGCGGTGAGGCCTTCCTGCTCCAGGGCGGCGACTGCGCGGAGACGTTCGCCGGCCTGACCGCCGACAGCATCCAGGGCAGGCTCAGGACGCTGCTGCAGATGTCGGTCGTGCTGACCTACGCCGCCAGCGTGCCGGTGGTGAAGGTGGGCCGGATGGCGGGCCAGTTCGCCAAGCCCCGGTCGGCGCCGACCGAGGTCAGGAACGGCGTGGAGCTTCCCGTCTACCGGGGCGACGCGGTCAACGCGATCGAGTTCACGGCCGCGGCCAGGACGCCCGACCCCGGCCGGCTGCTCGATGCCTATCACTGCGCGGCGGTCACCTTGAACCTGTGCCGGGCCTTCGCCAGCGGCGGGTACGCCGACCTGGGCCAGGTGCACGCCTGGAACCAGGACTTTGTCGCGCGCAGCCCGGCCGGGCAGCGCTACGAGCGCCTGGCCGAGGAGATCGACCGGGCCATCGCGTTCATGCACGCCTGCGGGGCCGATCCGGAACAGTTCCGCGCCGTGGAGTTCTACGCCAGCCACGAGGCCCTGCTGCTCGACTACGAGCGGGCGCTGACCAGCACCGACTCACGGAGCGGGCGTTCGTACGACCTGTCGGCTCACCTGCTGTGGATCGGTGAGCGCACCCGCGCTCTCGATGGCGCTCATATCGAGTTCGCGCGCCAGATCCGCAACCCGGTCGCCGTCAAGATCGGCCCGGCGGTCACCGCGCCGGACGTGCTCGCCCTGGTCGACGCGCTCGACCCGGACCGCGAACCTGGCCGGCTCACCCTGGTCACCCGGATGGGCGCGCGGCGGGTGCGGGACGCCCTACCGCCGCTGGTGGACAAGCTCGCGGCCAGCGGCGCCGTGGTCGCCTGGGTATGCGATCCGATGCACGGCAACACCACCGGGGCGGCGAGCGGGCACAAGACACGCCACTTCGATGACGTGCTGGACGAGGTCACGGGCTTCTTCGAGGTGCACCGCGCGCTGGGCACCCACCCCGGCGGCATTCATATCGAGTTCACCGGCGACGACGTCACCGAATGCATGGGCGGCGGGCAGCACATTGCGGAAAGCGACCTGCGCCGCCGGTACGAGACCGCCTGCGACCCCAGGCTCAACCGCAGCCAGTCTCTCGACCTGGCGTTTCTGGTCGCCGACCGGTACGGCCAGCACACCCGCACCGGGCGCCGCAGCTAGCACGAGCGGGCCGGTCCGCGGCGGCCGGGGGGATAAGGAAGGCCTGAGCGTCTGCTCAGCAGGCCTGCAGATGAGCGTCCTATGGTGAGGCGCGAACATGACGAGATCAGCGGCGCAGGAGGGGCGGGAACCGTGCCGGCGAACGAGACCATCTTGTACCGGGGCGCAGGATATGAGCTCGGGCGCGGGCCCGGCTTCTACGGAATCTGGCCGGCCGGGGCGCCGCGGCCACCGTCGATCGAGTGGTGGCCGGACACGCCCGAGGGCTGGAACGGCGCGTGGTCCCGGTTCACCGGGCTCGAGGCGCCGGGCACGATCGTCCCGGTCAGCCAGCACGGCGCGGCCCCCGGCGGCATCAGCGCCGGCGCGGCCCTCGCCGCCGGGGATGCCGCCGGGGATGCCCGCGCCGTCATCGCGGCGGCGCTGCTCGCCGTCGGTGTCGGCTGCGGGATCGCCGGGCTGTTCCCGGCCTATCTCGGCGGCGCGAGCCTGGCCGGGCAGCCGGCCCAGCTCGTGCCACATTCGATCTACCTCGCCGTCTGGAGCGTGAGCGCCCTGCTCGTCCTGCTCGGCGGCAACCGCCAGCGGGTGGGAGCGCTCCTCGGGCTGGGGACTTCCGTGGTCACCTTCGGCCTGTTCTTCGCCGACGCGGGCACGGCGATCGCCGGAGGTGCGCACATCATGGGGGCCGGTCTCGTGCTCGGGCTGGCCGGCTGGCTCGCCTGTGCCGCCGGGTCCGCGACGGCTGCGCGGTTCCGGCCGGGCGAGGCGCTGGGCCCGCTGCCCCGGCCGGCCGAGGCGCTCGGCTGGCCGCACCGGCCGGAGCGGGCCCGCGTTCTGCGGCTGGCGCTCGCCACCGCCGCGGCGCTCGGCGCGGCGGTCACGTTCGCTCCGTCGTGGGACAGCTATACCCTGCGGACCGCGGGCGGGGCGGTCCAGTCCCTGACGGCGGGTAACGCCTTCGCGAACCCGGCCCCGGTGATTGCCGGGAACGTCGCCGTCATGGTCGCGCTCGTCGTGGTGGCGGCCGCCGCCGCGTGGTGGCGGCCGGCCGGCCTGGGGACGGCGCTGCTCGCCGGCGCGATCATCCCGATGGCGGCCGAGGCGATCTCGGCACTGGTCCAGGCCGGCGAGGCCGTCGCGCCGGCCCAGTTCGGGATCTCGGCGGCGCAGGCCGCCCAGGCTGGCCTGACGATCAGCTCGGGGCTCACCCCCGTCTTCTGGGTCTACTGCGCGTTCGTCCTGGCGCTGGCCATGATCTGCGCATGGATGCGAACGCGGCCGCAGCCGGGCCCGATGCGAACGTGGCCGCAGCCGCAGCCCTCGCCGTGATTGCGTGCTGAGCAGCCGGGCCAGCTCCCCGGCGGTCAGCGAATGTCGCCCGCATCGCCGGCCGCAAGGTACTCCTGCACGAGGCGCACCGCGCTCGCGCCATCACCGACGGCCGAAGCGACCCGCTTGATCGCACGGCAGCGTGCGTCTCCGGCGGCGAAGACGCCGGGCATCGAGGTCTCCAGCGGGAGAGGTGCACGATCGAGCGGCCACGGTGGCCGATGCGCGCCGTCCCGCACGACGTCGCGCCCGGTCATGATGTAACCGCGGTCGAGTTGAATCGTCCTGGGTAGCCATCGCGTCCGCGGCTCACCGCCGATCAGCACGAAGAGCGCGGCCGCCGGGACCTGCTCGGCCCGGTTGCGCAGCCTCTGGTACACGGTGAGGGCCTCCAGGTGATCGGTTCCGTGTCCGTCCGTGACCTCGGTCTGCAGGCACACCGTGACGTTGCCGGTGGCCTCGATCTCCCGGACCAGATAGTCCGACATCGAGCGCGCCAGGCTGTCTCCCCGCACCAGGATCGTTACCTGCCGGGCATACCGCGCCAGGTGCAGCGCGGTCTGGCCGGCCGAGTTTCCCGCTCCCACCACGAAGACGTCGCGGCCTTCCATGGCCCGCATGTCGCTCCCGGCCGCACCGTAGAAAACGCCAGCGCCAACCCTGGCCTCAAGGTGCGGCACGCCGAGACGGCGCCACGCGATGCCCGGCGCGACGATGACCGCTTTCGCCGCGATCTGGTGGCCATCGGCGAGGTGCACGAGGCGTTTGCCGCCAGCGCACTCCAGTCCGGTAGTGGGCTGGGAGAACACGAGGTGCGCGCCGAACATCCAGGCCTGCTCGCACGCCCGGCGGGTGAGCTCGTGCCCGCTGATGCCGTACGCGAAGCCCGGATAGTTCCGGATCATCGGGCTGCTGCCCGCCTGGCCGCCGGAGACGGTCTCCTCCAGCACGACCGTCTGGAGGCCTTCGGAGGCGGCGTAGACGGCGGCCGTCAGGCCGGCCGGTCCCGCCCCGACGATGACGACATCGCATTCGTCGACGTCGGTGCGGGTGCTCCCGCCGATGGCCTGGACGACCTGGGCGGGCGCCGGCTCGACGATCGTGTAGCCGTCGTGGCGGATCATGACCGGCAGCCGTGCCGCGGACAGCCCCTTCCTCTCCAGCAGGTCGTGACCGTCCCCGTGGTCGGCGGGGTGGAAGCGGAACGGCACGCTGAAACGGGTGAGCAGCTCTCGCAGCTCGCTCGTGCGGCGGTCCTGGAGCCTCCCGATGACGTGGAACAGGTCGAAACCGGCTTCCTGATCCTTGGCCCATTCGGCCAGGAACTCGCTGACGACGCGGTAGAGATCCTGTTCGAGCATCCACGGCTTGGTGAGGTGATAGTCAGCCTGGCCGAGCGTCATGGCCTGAACGACCGGGCTGCGCACCGAGTAGTCGCGCTCCACCAGGAGCACCCGTTTGGCCAGCGGGTGCATCTCATGGGCCCGCGCGAGGAACCCGACGCCGGGCATCTCGCACATCTTGTGGTCGGCGATGAGCAGCGCGACGGGTTCCTTCGCGTCGGCCAGTTCACGCAGCGCCGCCAAGCCCGCGGTGGCCGATACCGCACCGATGACACGGAAATCCTGGCCGAACCGCCGGCTCAAGTCGTCCCGGAGCGCGTGCATGACCCCAGCGTCGTCATCGACCACGTACAGGACGGGCTGTGCCCTTCCGCCGCCGTCGATCCGCGCATGGACATCCAGGGCCCGAATCCGTCCGGCTAGCGGGGCCTGGGTCAGGTGCATGCACATCGCGTCCTCCTCCTTGGCGCGGCCGCCCGGTTAGCGGCTGGGCCCGCTGGCGGGCTGGATGTTCTGGTTGATGTGGAAGGTGTTGCCCGGGTCGTAGCGGTCCTTGATCCGGGCGAGCCGGTCGTAGTTGCCGCGGTAGGACGCGCGGACCCGGTCCTGGCCCTCGCCCATCAGGAAGTTGACGTAGGCCCCGCCGGCCGATGTCGGGTGCAGCGCCTCCCAGTAGTCCCGGGCCCACTGCGAGATGCGGTCGGCGTTCGCGGGATCCGGGTCGACGCCCACGATCACGCCGCACCAGCCGCCGTCCCGGTAGGCGAAGGCGGTCGCGTCGGCGGGCACCCGGCTGACGGCACCGTCGATGGGGTACATGTGCATGGTGGAGTGGCCCGTCGGAAGCTGCTCGGCGTACGTGCGGTGCACGTCGATCGCGGCGTCGGAGATCTCGTTGAAGAAATCCGCCCGCCAGTACCACTGCAGCCCGGCCGGGTAGAGGCCGTCAAAAATGCTCTGCAGCACGGTGAACGGCATCTCCTGGATGCCCACCAGCAGCGGCGAGCCATACGTCCGGACCGGGTCGAGCACCTCGTCGGCCCGGTCGTGCGATCCGGTGTAGCACCAGACGATGCCGCACACCTTCCGGCCCCACAGCTCCTCGGGGAACAGCGGAACCGGGGGGATGGTCAGCACGGCGATCCAGCCGTCCAGCTCTTCCGGCAGCGACGGCAGCAGCTCCCGGTACCAGCGCATGACCGCACCGATGTCGGCGAGGTCGTAGAACACCGGTCCGGCGATGACCATGCCGTTCTCGCCGATGTCGTGGCAGCGGAAGGTGAACGAGGTGACGACGCCGAAGTTCCCGCCGCCGCCGCGCAGCCCCCAGAACAGGTCACTGTGGGAGTTCTCGCTGGCCGTGACGAACGTGCCGTCCGCGAGCACCACGTCGGCCGCCAGCAGGTTGTCCACCGTGAGGCCAAACCGGCGGGACAGGTAGCCGATGCCGC
>Ga0335085_10015106_pt1 | contig 11218 bp, 8 predicted proteins | sample Lox_Sample_45_FD_206712 | JGI IMG/M metagenome (GOLD analysis project Ga0335085, IMG submission 206712) | Soil microbial communities from Loxahatchee National Wildlife Refuge, Florida, United States - Lox_Sample_4.5 | ecosystem: Environmental > Terrestrial > Soil > Wetlands | place: USA: Florida... | reverse complement strand
ACACGCTGCTCGTCGGTCGCGCGCATGACGACGTCGACCAGATAGATGTCGTCGCGCACCTGGGTGATCGGGCTGCCCGAGATGACCGTATTGAGCACGCCCGCGAGCGCCTGCGAACTCAAACCCAGCAGGCGCGCTTCGTTTTGGTCGATCTGAATGCGCACCTGTCGCGCCGGCTCGAACCAGTCGAAATTGACGTGTACGACCTGCGGGTTCGTTGCGACGACCTGGGCGAGTTTCAGGGCGATGTCTCGCACCTTCGGGATCTCTGGTCCGCTGATGCGATACTGCACCGGCCATCCGACCGGCGGGCCGAGCTCCAGCGTAGACACACGGCTGGTGAGACTGGGAAATTCGTTGGCCAAAATCTTCTCGAGCTTCTCCCTCAGGCGCTCGCGTGCGGGAACGTCCTTGGCGACGACGACGGCCTGGCTGAAGAAGTTGTTCGGAAGCTGGACGTTCAGCGGCAGATAGAAACGGATCGCGCCGCGTCCAACATTGGTGCTCCAACGTGCGACATCCGGGTCACCCTTGAGGACCTCGTCGAACCGGCGCGCGACGGTCTCGCTGGCAAAGATCGAAGCATTCTGCGGCAGCGTCATGTCGACCAGCAGTTCAGGCCGATCCGACGCCGGGAAGAACTGATTGGGAATAAGCCGTATCGCGAATATGGACGCTGCAAACATCGCGAGGGTTATCGCGATCGTCAGCCATTTCACCCGCAGTGCCGCGGTGAGGAACGCCCGATAGGTCCGAAATACCCAACCGGGTTCTGATGACTTCGCAGTCTTGGGAGGGGTCAGAATGGCGACCCCCAGCAGCGGGGCGAACAGAACGGCGACGAACCAGGACGCTATCAACGCGATTGTGACGACGGCAAAGAGTGTAAATGTATACTCACCCGCGCCACTGGCCGCGAAACCGACGGGGACGAAGCCTGCGATCGTCACCAGTGTCCCGGCGAGCATCGCGAAGGCATAGGTACGGAATGCGAAGGTCGCGGCCTGCACCTTGTCGTCGCCCTGCGCCAACCGGGTAAGCATGGCGTCGGTGGTCGTCATCGCATCGTCGACCATCAGAGCGAGCGCGATAATGAGCGCGCCCAGCGAGATGCGCTGCATATCGATGCTGGATATCTGCATCACGGAAAATACCACGACCAGCGTCAGGGGGATGGCAGTCGCGATCACCAGACCGGGACGGACACCGAGGCTGATGAAGCTCGCCACAAGGATGATCGCGACCGCCTGCCATAGCGAGGTCATGAACTCTGAAATGGCGTTGTCGACCGTTGCCGCCTGATCGGCAACGAGTTTGGCTTCTATGCCGACCGGCAAATTCGCGGTGGCTTCGGCAACTGCGCGCGTGATGTTCTTGCCGAGAGCCAGGATGTCGCCACCCTCGCGCATGGCAATGGCGAGACCGATGGCTGGCTGACCGTTGACTCGAAACAACGGCTGTGGAGGATCGGCAAAGCCGCGCCGGATCTGCGCGATGTCGCTCAGGCGCAGCATGCGTCCGCCGAACGAGAAGTTGAGGTTCGCTACGTCTTGCTCGGACCGGAACGCCCCCGACACACGAAGTGACAGCGTTTCGTTTCCGGTCTGGATCGTACCCGCCGGCTGTACAACGTTCTGCGCCTGCAGTGCCGAAACCAAAGCGGAACGGTCAATGCCAAGGCTGGCCAGTTCTTCTATCGAGAATTCGACGAAGATCTTTTCATCCTGGGCGCCCAGAATTTCGATCTTCGAAACGTCATGCACGTGCAGCAGCTTCGAACGGACGTCCTCTACATAGTCGCGAAGCTCTCTGTGGGTGAAGCCGTCAGCGGTGAAACCATAGATGATCCCAAACGTGTCGCCGAACTCATCATTGAAGCCCGGCCCGATGACGCCCACCGGAAGGGTGTGGCGCATGTCGCCGATGCTCTTGCGGACATGGTACCAGATGTCCGGAATTTCCCTGGCGCCCGTATTGTCCTTGAGCGTGACGAAGATCGTGGTCACGCCCGCACGCGTGAAGCTGCGCAAGAAGTCGAGTTTTGGTGTTTCCTGCAGCGTGCGTTCGAGCCGCTCGGTGACCTGTTTGAGCGTGTCGTCGACACTGGCGCCGGGCCATGCAGCCTGCACCACCATTGTCTTGATGACGAATGACGGGTCTTCGTTGCGCCCCAGCCTGACAAAGGCAAAAAGGCCGGCGAGCACTGCCACGATCATCAGGTAGACGGTCAGCGATCGGTTGTTGAGCGCCCACTCCGAGAGATTGAAGCCCATATTACGGCTCCGACCCGAGCAGGCGGACCTTCTGGCCTGGATGCAGGGCTTGCACGCCGGCGGTGACGACCACCTCTCCGACCGTAAGCCCGCCCGAGACAGTGACCCTTGCCGGGTCATAACGCAGCACATCGATATTGCGCATTGAGACAGTGCGGTTCGACGGATCGACGATCCAGACCGCCGGCTGACTATTGAATTTTGTCAATGCCGTTGCAGGGATGTCGATGATGGGAACGGAATCGACTTCCATGCGCCCTGTGACGGTTGCGCCAAGTCGCATTGCCGGGGGAGGATCATTCAGACCGACCTTGACCGCGAAAGTGCGCGTCACAGGATCAGCCTGTTGCGCAACTTCGCGCACGCGACCGGTTGCCGTTATTTTCGGGTCTTCGGTAAGCCACACGGTGATCCGGGGATCGCTTGGCGCTGTCCGGATCACTTGCGCGGGGACGTCAAATACCGCATCGCGCCCGTCGCGGCGTGCAACCCTGACAATCATCTGTCCCGCCTGCACGACCTCGCCCGCGCCAGGACCGACTGTCGTGACCACTCCGGGTGCGTCCGCTTTGAGCTCGGTAAAGCTCACCTGGTCGTATGCAGTTTTCATTTGGGCTTCCGCAGCATCGACCTGCGATTCGGCGGTTTGCAGCGCCTGTTTGGCCTGGTCGTGGTTCGCGCGCGTCGTCCAGCCTTGCTTGAGGAGCGTGTCTTGCCGTTCGAAATGATTGCGGGCTTGCGTCAATTGTCCTTCGGACGCGACGAGATTGGCCTGTGCCGCCCGCAAAGCGTTGCGCTCGTTCTGCGATTCAAGTCGCGCCACCACCTGCCCGGGCTCGATCCGATCCCCAAGCTTGCGATCGTTCTCAAGCACCCGGCCCGAGATGCGGAATGCGAGTGCGACTTCGTCCTCTGCTTCAATTCGGCCAGTCAGGGTGATCGGCACGCCAGCTTGACGCTTGTCGATCGTTACGGTCCGAACGGGACGGGCCGTCGGAGCTGCTGTTTCCTCTGCGGGCTTACACGCCGCAAGAAACGCAGGGAGTGCCAACACCATCAATGCCTTTGAAAGCACGCGATAGCTTGTCTGTCTGTGAAGAGCGCGAATGGACATTGTTGACCCCGTCGCTTGTCGTCGTGGCCTCTATTTGCCGCGACTTTACGTGATGTTGTCCGGCCCTGCAGACGTGGCGGATGCCTTAGACGAATGTCCTTTGGCAGTGGGTTGGGCCCACCGTCGCAAATACAGACGTAACCAATTCATTTTGCTCCAATATACGCTAGTTGGCGGGGCGTGCCTGCGCTATTGGACTGTGGTCCAATCGCCACATTCGGCACTCGGCGAAAAAGAAGGAATGTCAGTGCGAACCGCCGACCTTAAGTTGTGCCCGGGCGCTGTTGATTGCGTTGACCAAGTCGTTGCTATCGATTGGTTTCACAAGATAGGAATTGGCGCCCGCTGCAATGCACTTTTGGCGGACTTCCGCTTCGTTGTGCGCTGAAATGACGATTGTCGGGATGACAACGCCGATGCGGCGAAGATGAATTTGCAGGTCGAGCCCTGTGATATCGGGCATATGTTGATCCAGAATCAGACAATCGAAACTGCTGAGCCGGGAAGAGGTCACAAATTCGCGCGCCGAGCCGAACATTTCGGTCTCGAAGGAGCGAGTCGACAGCACGCGTGCCAGCGCTTTGCGCACCGACGAATCATCGTCCACGATCGCGATCAGCATGGATAGAAACTTGCGCCTTATTCAGCCAACTCGTCGAGTTGGCCTTTAGGCCAAATCCGCCGCCGGCAGCCGAGGTTGCAGGGAGACTTTTTCCGTCAGGCGCACAAGCTCCGCCACGGTGCGCACCCCCATCTTTGCCATCATACGGCTGCGGTGAACCTTGATTGTTTTTTCAACCGTTCCCAGATCCGCTGCGATTTGCTTGTTGAGGCGGCCGGCGATGACGTGTGTCAGAACTTCCCGCTCGCGCGGCGTCAGTTTTTCAAGGAGCGCGTGAATTGTCTTGCGTTCGGCATACGCGCGGCGCGTGAGCCTGTCCTGGTTGGCAGCTCGCTTCACCGCTTGCAACAAGTCGTCGCGCTTGACCGGCTTTAGAAGGAAATCTACCGCGCCCGCACGCATTGCTCTGACGCTCTTTGGAACGTTGCCGTGCGCGGTGAGAAAAATAATAGGTCGGTCGGCCGCCTGGTGCGCCAGCGTTTGCTGCAGCTCAAGTCCGTCGAGGCCGGGCATCGCCAGATCGAGCACCGCGCAGCCCGGTACTGACGGGTCATGCTCATCAAGAAATGCTTCCGACGAAGAAAAGGCCTTCGTCTTGTAACCAGCGGTTTGAAGCAGCCTGCCTAAGGCCTTCAGTACGCCCGGATCATCATCGATCAGGTAAACTGCAAAATCTGCCGTGCCCATGCTAACCGCCTTTCGCGCATCGCGCTGGCAAGCAGAACCGTGCGATCGTGCCGCCATCGGCGTTATTGCGCAGACTCAGCGAACCACCGTGCCGTTCGATGATGGTCGAGCATATCGACAGACCCAATCCTAATCCGCGTTCCTTTGTCGTGAAGAAAGCATCGAAGAGCCTGGGCTCGTCGTTGGCGTCGATGCCGGCTCCTTGATCGATGACACTGACTTCGATTTGGTCGTTAATACATTGGGACGTTAGCGTGAGTATACGACGCCGGGTATCCGTTTTCGTCATGGCCTCCAATGCATTCATTACGAGATTCAGCAGGACCTGCTGTAGCTGAACGGGATCGCCCTCGACCGCAACCACATCACCGGCGACTATCACTTTGGTTTTGACGTGCCGGCTGATCAGTTCGCTATTAAGAATGTGCAGTGTCGAATCAATAAGATTGTGGATGTTTATTGCCTCGGCTTCTACCTTTCGGTTCTTTAGCAAGGTCCGCAACCGCTGAATGATCTCTCCGGCGCGCAAGTCTTCTGCGATGATATCGTCAAGAGCCTCAGCCAGATTTTTCAAATCACGTGGCTTACCCGCAAGCATCGCTCGCGCGGCTTGAGCGTTCGCCAAAATCGCTGTCAGCGGTTGTGTAAGCTCGTGCGCCAAGCCACCCGATAAAGCGCCGACCTGGGATACCCGCATGAGATGCGCGAGTTCCTGCCGTTGCGCTTCGGCTTCGGCTTCGGCTTTCTTGCACATCGTTATGTCGGTGACAACTCCACTTGTATTCAGCACTGTGCCGCTAGCGTCGCGGTTGATCGAACGATTGGCCAGAAGCCACTTCATCTGGCCATCCGGCATGACAACTCGGAATTCCGCGGGTACTTCGGCGTCACGAATACCAACGATAGCATCGTGCACGAATGCGCGATCATCGGGATGAACGACAGAAAGAATGGCGTCGCGCGTGACCGGAGAGTCTTCTTGCAGCCCAAGCATCGAGCGGCAATGATCGGTGGCCCAACAAGAGCCGCTGCGAGAATTGTACTGCCAAAGGCCGATATCGGCTGCGGCCGCTACGAAAGCCATCCGCTCTTCGTCCTGACGTAATCGCTGGTTTGCCTGGCGTGCCTCTTCGAGAGAAGAGCCCAGCAACAATGCCGGTATGGCGAGGCATATGAGAAAAGCCTGCAGCGCGAAGACATTCGCTTCGGGCGTGCCGGTCAGAAACAGACTGGAGCCATTGAGAGATCGCCAGATCAGAACAATGCCCACAACAAGAATTGCTGCGCTTGCGCCTTTGACGCCGAAGCGCGATGCAGACCAAAGAACGAAAGGGACCGGCAAGTAAAGAAGAGCCGGCAGAAACGAATGCGTGATTTGGCCGGCTGATCGATCAAAGGCGATTGAGCACACGACGACAAGCAATGCGCCAATCACCAATGCTTCCGCTTGTCGTGCGGAATTTGCCGACCAGAACGTGTGCCGACCTTCAGTTATGAGCACAAGTGCGAGCGGGCCAAGAGTAAGGTTCCCTAACGCATTTGATGCAAACCATTGCGTCCAAAAATTCCAGAAATCGCCGGGTGCGCTGCCACCGAGAATCGGAACGAAAGCGCCTGCAAGCGCAACAACGGCGGGGCAGACGAAACCAACGATGACGATGAAATTTACCGTGTCATGAAATGTCGTAAACAATGGCCGTTCACGAAGCTGGCGTTGAACGGCAGCGGCACTGAGCGCCGCGACCGCGAAATTGGTGGCAAACGCGGCAATGAGTTGAAAGACCGGCATGCCGATTCTTGTCTCGGCAATCACATGCGCGGAGAATGCTGCAAGAATGCTGATCCAGCGCTGACCGGGACGAACGAGCAGCAATGCGGACAACAGAACGATGTTGGGAGGCCAAAATGGTGCGAAAATCTTGTCAGAAAGTGTGCCGACGAAAAAACCCAGCTCCGCGCTGATCAAGTACGCAAAGAACGTCAGCAGCGTGATTTGCAGAAAATATTGTACATCCTCAATTGAACGCGCTACCGGCAATGACCTGTCGACCCAACTCATTGACTGTGACCCCCTCCCAAATCTTTGTCGGGCTTTATGCCAAGTTCACCGAAACAAATTTTTTCCGAATATGATTGCTGTGAGTAATCTTCCCACTGCAGATTTTGAGCGATTTATCTTGCACCCTCGCGACGGCTCTCAGTGATCACAATGGCGAGAGATCGAGCGTTGCATGCGTGCGTTGCGGTCAGACCCCAGCAGCCAAGTACCACTAAAGTTGGGTATGCGCTGGGCTCGTACCCGATGAAAAATGATTTTACGTCGAACGTGCCAAAGGAGGTGACGTGCCTAAAATTTGGGTGCGCTTGTTGGCGTTTATCGTTTCCGGGCAGTTTTAAAAAAGAAAATTAGACTGAGCCGCGCTGCACCGGTACTTCGAAGACAATGTGGCAAAAAACGAATTAGCGTGACATCACGAAGACTGCGAAAGCGAATGTGGTCATCGTTGCCCGTAGGATCCGCTCGCGCAGCTCGTTGCGGAAAGTTGCATTAAAACAGAAGCTTGCATACGCGATCGAGCGAATAATCGGCAGGTCGCTGCGGCCGCATTGTCTTTATTACATTACTTCGTACTCCTGCCGTATCTGACCGGGCGCTTTGGAAGGGTGCCCTTGTTGCGCTGCGATAGATGTTCCCGGCAAAGGCGTGAAGGAGTGGCAAAAAGCCCAGCACAACGGCGCGCCAATAACGACTAGCGAATATGTACTATTTATGCTTTGGGCTATTCCCGCTACAATGCAATCAAGGGTGATAAAAAACGCCGAGCCGGCGGAAGATCGGCCGAACGGAGGACTCAGGGAGGAGTGAAAATGCGTACTACTTGCAAGACTTTAGGCTTTGCTGCTGCGTGTTTGGGTGGGGCGGTCGCGGTGTCGATGCCGGCCCAGGCATGGGAGCCGACCAAGCCCATCGAAATAATAGTCCCCGCGGGCACCGGTGGCGGCGCCGATCAGATGGCCCGCGTCATGCAGGGCATCATCACCAAACACAACCTGTCCAAGCAATCGGTTGTCGTCATCAACCAGTCAGGTGGTGCGGGCGGCGAAGGGTTCCTGGCGGCGAAAAACGCCAAAGGTGATCCCCACAAGTTAATCATCACACTGTCAAACCTGTTCACGACCCCGCTTGCCACTGGCATTCCCTTCAACTGGAAGGATCTCACGCCCGTGGCGATGATGGCGCTCGACGAATTTATCCTCTGGGTCAACGCCGATACGCCATACAAGACCGCGAAGGATTACATCAACGCCATCAAGGCCGCGCCGGATAACCAGTTCAAGATGGGCGGCACCGGCTCCAAGCAGGAAGACCAGATCATCACCGTCGCGCTTGAAAAGGCGACGGGCAAGAAGATGACCTACATTCCCTACAAAGGCGGTGGCGCGGTAGCGGTGCAGTTGGTTGGCGGTCACGTCGATTCGACGGTCAACAATCCGATCGAGGCGGTGGCGCACTGGCGTGCCGGCAAGTTGCGGCCACTCTGCGTCTTCGACAGCAAGAAACTTGATTATCACGAGAAGATCACCAACGACATGTCGTGGAACGACATCCCGACCTGCAAGTCGCAGGGTCTCGACGTCGAGTATCTGATGCTGCGCGGCTACTTCATGCCGCCGGGCGTCAGTAAGGACGAGGTTGCCTACTATGTCGATCTGTTCAATAAAGTGCGTGAGACGCCCGAGTGGAAAAAGTTGATGAGCGACGGCGCCTTCAATACAACCTTCATGACCGGCGACGAGTACGCCAAGTGGGTGGCTAGTGCGGAGAAGTTGCACGAAGGCCTGATGAAAGACGCCGGCTTCCTCGCCAAGACCAACTGATTCTGCGGTACTTCAACCGCAGATACGCGAGACCACAATGAACCAAACAGCCAAAGAAACCGGTGGGACGGGTCCGTCCCACCGGAGTGTCGAAGTCGGGGTGGCCGCGTTCATGGCGCTCCTTGCGCTGGTCGGAATCTACGGAAGCATCAAAGTCGGAATTGGCTGGGGCGACGAAGGACCACGCGCCGGCTTCTTTCCGTTCTATGTCTGCCTCGTCGTTCTGATCTCTTGTGCCATCAACCTGATTTCAGTTCTGAACACTCCCGACAAAGGACGGCTATTCGCGGAATGGGGGCAAATTCGCCAGGTCCTGTCAGTTCTGGTGCCGACAATCGTCTATGTGGGTCTAATTCCCTATCTCGGCATCTATGTCTCGTCAGCCTTGCTGATCGCGTTCTTCATGCGGCAGTTCGGCCAGTACGGTTGGGTGCTAACTGCGGCGGTTGCAGTTGCCGTGCCGATTTTGACGTTCCTGATGTTCGAGACATGGTTTCTTGTGCCGCTGCCTAAAGGACCGGTCGAGAACATGCTGGGGTTCTAGAAGACCGAAGCTGCGTCGTCCGGAATGGTGACTTCGGGGGCAACACAAAGAATCTAGAGACGGAATGTATGGAAGATATCGGCAATCTTTTTCACGGCTTTGCGGTTGTCGTGCAGCCGTTCAATCTGGTGCTGATGTTCGTTGGCATCGTGCTCGGCGTCATTGTCGGCGTGCTGCCGGGCCTCGGCGGTGCTAATGGTGTGGCAATCCTGCTGCCGCTGACGTTCTCGATGTCGCCGACGTCGGCGATCATCATGTTGTCCTGCATTTATTGGGGCGCGCTGTTCGGCGGCGCCATCACCTCTATCTTGTTCAATATACCGGGCGAACCATGGTCGGTGGCGACCACGTTCGACGGTTATCCTATGGCGCAAAATGGACGCGCTGGCGAAGCGCTTACTGCCGCATTCACCTCGTCGTTTGTCGGTGCGCTGTTCGCAGTGATTATTATCACCTTGGTCGCTCCGCTGGTTGCGAGCTTTGCGTTGCGTTTTGGTCCGCCTGAAATTTTTGCGGTGTATTTCCTGGCCTTCTGCAGCTTTGTGGGTTTGAGCAAGGAACCGCCGTTCAAGACCGTCGCATCGATGATGTTGGGGTTCGCGCTTGGCGCCGTCGGTCTCGATCAGATGACCGGCCAGCTGCGGCTCACTTTTGGCGTCGAGCAGATGCTCAACGGCTTCGACTTCCTGATCGCGGTGATCGGCCTGTTTGGCATCGGCGAAATTCTGCTCACGATGGAAGAGGGCTTGAGTTTCCGCGGCAAGCCCGCGGCCCTGAACATGAAAGTGGTGCTGCAAACCTGGGCGAAGTTGCCTCGTTATTGGCTGCTTTACCTGCGCTCTTGCCTGATCGGTTGCTGGATGGGCATCAGTCCCGCGGGCGCTACTCCGGCTTCATTCATGAGCTATGGCATTGCCAAACGTATTTCGAAAAATGGTCACCTGTTCGGCACCGGCCAGATCGAAGGCGTGGTTGCGCCCGAAACCGCCGCGCACGCGGCCGGTACCTCGGCGCTGCTGCCGATGATCGCACTGGGCGTTCCTGGTTCGCCCACAGCGGCAGTGTTGCTCGGCGGCCTGTTGATCTGGGGATTGCAGCCGGGCCCGCTGCTGTTCGTCGAACAGAAGGACTTCGTGTGGGGCCTGATCGCCAGCATGTACATGGGCAATATCGTCGGCCTCCTGGTCGTGCTGACCTGCGTTCCGCTGTTCGCATCAATTCTGCGAATTCCGTTCAGCGTGATCGCGCCAGTGATCATGGTGTTCTGCGCGATCGGTGCCTATACCGTGCACAACAACACCTTCGACGTCGTCATGATGGTGGTGTTCGGCGTCGCCGGCTACTTCATGAAGAAGTGCAACTATCCGATGGCCCCGATGGTGCTGGCGATCGTGCTGGGCGACAAAGCGGAAGAGGCCTTCCGTCAGTCGCTTCTCGCCTCGCAGGGCAGCCTCCGCGTGTTCTTCTCGACCGGCCTGGTGAGTACGATCATGACGCTGGGGCTGATTGCGCTGTTCTGGCCACTAATTCAGGCAGGCTGGACGCGCTTGCGCTCCGGCAAGCTCCGGCCGGCGGAATGAAATCCGTTCGGCCCCTAAACTCGTAATCCCTGTCGCATCCGCCTCTAAGGCTGTGAAACCAAGGCGGTTGCCGCATGTCGGTGCGTCTGGCATATTGTATACCAGTCATGAGTATCCGAGACCGTAACCCTCGTCGCGTCAGTTTGCCGGACCGCGGAGCCGCCGCGCGGGCTCCGCTTGCGCCTGCGCTCCAGCCAATCGATGTCACGCCGAGCTTCAAACACAAAGCCTACACGGCGTTGAAAAACGCGATTGTGGCGATGGACATCTACCGCAACCGGGACGACATCCGGCTGGACGAAAGGAAACTCGCTCAGGACTTCGGCATCAGCCGCACGCCCGTGCGGGAGGCGATGGCGCAACTCGAGAGCGAGGGCTTTGTGCGCTCGGTGCCCCGCCGCGGCATCTACGTTGTGCGTAAAACCAAACGCGAGGTGATCGAGATGATCACCGCCTGGGCAGCGCTGGAGAGCATGGCAGCCCGGCTGATAACCCAGACCGCGACGGACGAGGAAATTG
>Ga0335085_10015105_pt1 | contig 11219 bp, 11 predicted proteins | sample Lox_Sample_45_FD_206712 | JGI IMG/M metagenome (GOLD analysis project Ga0335085, IMG submission 206712) | Soil microbial communities from Loxahatchee National Wildlife Refuge, Florida, United States - Lox_Sample_4.5 | ecosystem: Environmental > Terrestrial > Soil > Wetlands | place: USA... | reverse complement strand
AAATCTCCGAGCCCGACGAAGGTCACACTACGGCAAGACACCCACCCAGACCCTGATTTTTACTACCAACAGCAATTTGCAATCTATCACGACCGCTATTTAATTTGGGACAGGGAGACCTGGAAAATGGTCCTCACCACATGCGACGTCTATCGTATCGAAGTCGACGGGAAATGTGCAGGAGATGTCATATTGGAAGACGGGAGAAAGGGCAAAAAGTATGTTGTTGATTTTAGTATCTTGCCGGGTTACCAGGGGAAAGGAATCGGGAGGTTGGCCTTTGAACAAATCAAAACGATGGCTGAGAGACTGACGGCGGTCACGCGGAAAGAAACCATTCCTTTTTTCCTGAGGTCCGGGTTTGTCTTAAAGAAGACGTTAAGGAACTATTATGATCCCGGGGTAGACGGATTTTACATTATCTTCGAAAGAAAACCCGGGAAATAGAGTAAACGCGCTGCTCAAAGGGCGTGGGGACCGGAGAAGATGTTAACGTTGAGGAAGAAAATTGTCGAAGCCTTAGAGGTGGAATCTCTTGGTGCGCTAGAGATCTCGAAATTGTTTGGGATTAAAGAAAGAGAAGTCCCTGACCATCTTCAGCATATCGCCAGATCCATCCGTCCTAAAAAGCTTACTGCGGAACCGGCGACGTGTAGGCAATGTGGGTTTTTATTCAAGAAGCGAACTCGACTGACCACTCCCGGACGGTGTCCTGTCTACAAAAGTGAATCTATTTCTCCACCTCGGTTCAAGATCCATCCTTCCGAAAAAGAGAGAAGATAGGAAAGAAGCGCTCGGATCCGTCAAATCTTCAGTGTAATAGGATTCTGATCAGCGTCATGATCATCGACCCGAAGAATCTGATCAGTGGATCCAAAATCCCAAGATAAAGGAAGCCAATGATGATAAAGAACCCGTAAGGTTCCAGGCGGAACAAGAAGTCCGGAGTTCTTTTCCACAAGATTCCGATCAATATCTTCGAGCCGTCGAGGGGGGGAATGGGAATCAGGTTAAGCGCAGCCAGCGTGATATTGATGTAGGCTACAGACGGACACACTTCATAGACGAGAACGGAGGTCATCGATGAGGGGGACGTTGAGGACAGTCGGACAAATAACAGAGCGACGAAGGCGAAAACGATATTCGCGAGAATCCCGGCCGAAGAAACGAAGATGAGTCCCTTCCGCTTGTCCGAGAGGTTATTGAAATCGACTGGAACCGGTTTCGCCCATCCGAACCCCGCGAGAAAGAGCATGAGTGTTCCGATCGGGTCGAGGTGCTTAAGCGGATTAAGGCTCAGGCGGCCAGCCCACTTGGCCGTCGCGTCACCCATTCTGTAAGCCACCCAGCCGTGCGCCACCTCGTGGATGATGACGGAAAAAAGAAGAGGAATGACAGCCAGAGCAAAAGCCAACGGATCTCTCGTCAGAAGCTTTAGAAGTCCCATTTATATCACTCCGTCATTTAACATGGCATTTCCCGGTCTCTCTAGCACCTTGTTTCCTCCTCTTCGGGGCGTGGGGACAAATACGTTTCTTGGAATCCCGATCTTCATCATACAATATCCGAGGGCACAAATAAAGACGATGAAGGCTGCCGGAGGGTTTCAGCTCTGGGCGAAATATTTGCATTTAAATTCCTTTCTCAGGGTTATATAATAACTCATTAGAGAAGGTTGGCGGTCAGCCGATTCAAAAGGAGTGGGATGTTCATGGAGATTCGTAAAGTGGCCTGTGTCGGAGCAGGCCTTATCGGGCAGGATTGGGCGACCCTGTTCTCCTCAAAAGGGTTGGAGGTCGCACTTCAAGATGTTTCTGAAGCCGTCCTGGAGAAATCGATGAGCGGTATAAGGTCAAATCTCCAATTTCTGGAAGCAGCAAGCCTTCTGGAACCGGGAGAAGCGGAAACCTCCCTGAGGAGGATAGAGGTGACTCCCTCTCTTGACCGAGCCGTTAGTCATGCGGATTATGTGCAAGAATCCGTCTCGGATGATTACGATGTTAAGAAAAAAGTCTATAAGGAAATGGATGCAAGGGCTCCCGGTCATACCCTATTGGCCAGTAGTTCTTCGGGATTATTGATGACAGAAATTCAGAAGGCGACGACGAGACCTCGGCGATGTGTGTTAGTCCACCCTGTTCTTCCTCTTTATCTGATCCCTCTTGTTGAGATCGCCGGGGGCGAACAAACGTCTCCCGAAACATTGATCGCTGCCCACGATTTCATGAAAAGCCTGGGGAAAGTCCCCGTTTTACTCAAACGGGAAGTCTCGGGCTACATTGTGAACAGGTTGCAGGCAGCGTTACTGCGTGAAGCCGTTGATCTTGTAGATAAGGATGTCGCGAGTGCCGAAGATGTGGATAAAGCCTTTTGCATGGGGATCGGTCTCCGCGACCCGATCATCGGTCCCTTCTTACGAATCCATTTGGCCGGAGGGGGCGTTGAACGATTCATCGAGAATTTTTCTCAATCCTACCGTCATCGGTGGGAGACGATGGAGACCTGGACGTCTCTCCCGCCTTCGGCAGCCGAGAAAGTTATCAGCGGCGTTAAAGAAATGGAAGTCGTTCGTAAAAAAACATTGAGAGAGATTAAGAGTTGGAGGGACGAAATGCTGGTCAAGCTGCTGAAGTTAATCCGTGAAGGCGAAGAGGATCGGACAAATTGAGCAAAGCGTAGAGTATCCTCACGAAAGGAGGGAATGGATGATGGAACGTTATATAACCCCAATGATGACATTATTTGTTTTAGCCGTCCCGGTCTTCACTCATGCAGTTACTTGGGAGATGGACCCTGCTCATTCAAGTTTCCAGTTTAAGGTTCGACACATGACCGTCTCGAGTGTCAAGGGGGATTTCAGCAAGTTCCGGGGAGTCGTCATAATCGACGACAAAGATATCACACAAATGAAGGTCGAGATGGCCATCGAGGCGGCTTCTGTTAACACAGGTCATCCCCAGCGGGATGACCACCTCAGAGGCCAGGACTTTTTTGACGTCATTAAATATCCGGCCATTACCTTTGTTTCCAGCAAGGTGACCAAAGCCGACGGGGACAAGTTAAGAGTGACGGGGGACCTGACCATCCATGGCGTGACTCGAGAAATAACGGTGGACATGGAAGGACCAGCCGCCGAGGTAAAGGATCCAGGGGGCAATTTTAGGCGGGGCGCGACAGCCACCGCGAAAATTGACCGCAGAGATTTTGGCCTAGCCTGGAACAAGGTGTTAGACAGCGGAGGACTGGTCGTTGGCGATGAGGTAAACATTTATGTGGAAGTTGAACTGATCAGGAAGTGATAAGAACAGAAGTATTCGGACAGTTCTTGTAAAGCTTTTAAAGGAGAGTTCCATGAATGAGCCTCTGATTCTGGAAATCTTTTCCGACTATGTTTGACCCTGGTGTTACTTCAGCACCGTGCGTGTTGATCAACTGAAGAAGAGCTACGACATCCATGTTCGCTGGGTCGCTTTTCCTCTTCATCCCGAGACCCCTGGCGAGGGAATCACTCTAGAAGAACTTTTCGCTGGAAAACGCATCGATATCAAAAAAGCCGCGGTCCGGCTGAAGCAGGTGGCGGACGAGTTGGGCTTGCCCCTGAGTGAGCGGAAAAGGACTTACAACAGCCGCCTGGCTCAAGAATTGGGAAAATGGGCAGAATCGGAGGGAAGGGGGGATGCCTTTCATGAAGCGGTATTCCGAGCTTACTTTGTCGATGGGAAAAACATTGGCAGGGCGGAACAACTCGTGACTCTTGCGAAATCAGTTGGTCTTCCCGGGAATGACGCAAGGTCGATCCTTGAATTGAGAACCTTTAAGAAAACTGTGGATTCCGACTGGGCGCGGTCTCATGCGCTGGGAATTACAGGAGTTCCGACTTTTGTGGTCAATAACCAAGCCACCGTGGGATTTCAATCCTGTGACGAGCTTGAGCGATTCCTAAAAAGCTGTGGCGTCAAGAGCCGTAATCCATAAGTTTACTGGAACGGCGACCTGTAGTGGAAGGAGAGTGAATGAAGCGAAGTTGAGAAATCATATTTAATCACCCCTTTGAACCTTTTTCATGCCCTTTAGAATTTTTATCTGACGCTGTATTTGGACTCGTACCCAAGAGTTGGTAGCCTAGATTTCCCACGCACCTGAATCTGGTGGCAATTGTTTTTCCCAATCCCGCTGATGCTTGGCCCGGATTCGCCATTTTTTTTCAGTTGAACAAAATGGATTTTTATTCTAATATCTATCCCATATGGGGAGCCTTGGGGAAAAGATCTTAGTTGTTGATGACAACCAAGAATTCATTGATTTCCTTAGACGATTTTTGGAGAGCAAGGGGTTCCGGGTCTCGATTGCCTTGAACGGTAAGATGGCGATTGAAAAGACATTGTCGGATATTCCCGAACTGGTTCTTCTCGATCTGAAATTGCCGGATATGCCCGGAGAAGAGGTATTAAAAAGCATTAAGGAAATTGACAAAGATATGGCCATTGTCGTTATCACTGGCTTTGGGGGAGAACAGGTGGCCGTCGATATGATGAGGAAAGGGGCGACTGATTTCCTCTCAAAGCCCATCGATCACCAAGTTCTTCTGTCGTCCATAAAAAATGCCTTGGAAATTCGTAGTTCCCAAATTGAAGACGGACGGTTTGACCGGTATCCCTCTCTCGAGAAATTCTTCCCGTTTCTAGCACACGAAATCCGGAACCCACTCCATGCAATCTCAGGAGCGCTTGCCATCATTCAAAGGCGGTCCGATCTGAAGGATGAGCTTCTCAGCCAATCTGTCAAAATCATTAGTGAAGAGGTGAATCATCTCAATGAGTTTGTTCAGGAGTGCCTGAATTTTGTACGGCCTCCGAATATGATCCGTATTTCAGAAGTGGAGATTAATGAGGTGATTTCTGTTGTGATGAATATCATCTCCCATATGTTCGAGTCGGAATCGAGGAAAATAAGGATCATTACAGATACGAATCCTAATCTTCCAAAGATTTATGTGAATTATGAGGAAATCAAGCAGGCCTTTTTGAATATTGTAAAAAATGCTTTTGAGGCTATGCCCGAGGGAGGACAATTTACCATAAAAACTCGCCACAAATCGGAATCACCCAAATGGTTAGAAGTTACTTTTATCGACAATGGGATAGGCATTAAAAAGGAACACCTGAGCAAACTTTCTAACCCATTTTTTACGACCAAACTCAGGGGAACTGGATTGGGCTTGGCCATCTGCCATAGAATTATCAATGAACGACATGGTGGTAAGATTTATATAGAGAGCGAAGAAAATAAGGGAACGACGATTAAAGTGGAATTGCCCATTGGCCGTCCATTAGTAGGGGAAAATTGAGGAGCGGAGGAATGGCATCCAATCCATCTATTCTCGTGGTCGATGATGAACCCAATTCCCTTTTCGGAATTTGTCAGGTTCTAACGGATGAAGGATTCCAAACCATTTCAGCCAGAACGGGGAGGGAAGCGTTAGAAAAACTGAAGACCGATTCAGTCAACCTGATCATCACCGATGAGAAAATGCCTGATCTGAGTGGAACGGAACTCCTTTTAGAAGTCAAAAAAACCCATCCAACGATTCCGGTGATTCTGATCTCGGCTTATGGCTCCGTCTTGATGGCAGTCGAAGCCCTCAAGAAGGGTGCGTTCTATTTCTTCGAAAAACCTATCTTCGACAAGCTGGAAAGGTTTTTCATCATCATCCGGCAGGCCCTCAAAACGCAAGAAATGGAAAAAGAGATCGATTCACTTCGAAGGGAGGTCACCGAAAAATATTCTTTTCCGAATATCATAGGCCATCATCCCGGAATGCGGGAGATCTTTGAGATTATTAGCAGAGTGGCGGAAACGGATGCAACCGTTCTGATTCAGGGGGAGAGCGGGACGGGAAAAGATCTCATCGCCAAGACCATCCACTACAATAGTCTGAGAAAGGAAAAACCTTTAGTGACGGTCAATTGCGGAGCGTTGACGGAAAGTCTTCTCACGAGTGAACTTTTTGGCCATCGGAAGGGAGCCTTTACGGGTGCGGTCAAAGATACCATAGGTCGTTTCCAGGCTGCGGACGGGGGGACCTTGGTATTGGATGAAATTGGCGAGATAGCGATTAATCTCCAAAAAACGCTTTTGCGGGTGATCGAGGAGAAAGAGTTCGAAAGGGTCGGGGACAGTCATTCGACGAGCGTGGATGTTCGAATCATCTCTACCACCAATCGGAATCTTCAGGAAGAGGTGTCGAAAGGGAGTTTCAGAGAGGACCTTTTTTATAGGTTGAACATTGTTCCTATTACGATTCCCCCTCTGAGAGAGCGGCCTTCAGATATTCCTCTGTTGGCCGACTATTTTCTCAAAAAATTCCAGAAGGGGAAAGCATCCATTCGAATCGAACCCGAAGTGATGGAACAGCTGAAGACTTTTTCCTGGTCCGGAAACGTTAGAGAGTTAGCGAACATTATTCAGCAGATGATGGTGTTTTGCAGAAGAAATACCATCAGTATCGATGATCTTCCCCCTCATCTTTTTCTGAAGGAGGGGTTGGAACAAAGGAAAAGCAGGGGAAAGATCCAATTGGTGAGAATGGTTTCTGAACTTGAAAGAAAGTGGATCGTGACCAAACTGAAGGAATGCGATTGGAACCAAGAGAAGACGGCAAGACTGTTGGGAATCACTCGAAAAATGCTTACGAATCGAATCAACAAATATAATATCAAACCACAAAAGAGTAGGTGGCCTAATATAAAAACGTTGCAATAAATTTACTGCAAGAACAACCATGAACTCAAATTGGATTCTCCTCCTCGACCCATTTAAGAACCTCCTGAATGCCTATCGCATGATTTTGGAAGAAGAAGAATACCTTGTTGAAACTGCACTCAACTTGGAGGAAGCATATCAGCTTCTTGGAAAAAGACAATATTCGTTAATTATTACAGAATATTGTCCTCCCTTTGAGGCGACCGATGAAATGATTCAATGGGTGAAAAAGAGTGCCCCCGAAACCTATATTATCATCGTGACCAACGCATCGATTAGCGAAAAGATATACGATAATCTCTTTAAAATCGGGGTTGATGATTTTATTCCAAAACCCTATTCTCCGGAGAGGATTCTCGTCCATGTAAAAAAAGGTCTGAAGCAAAGGGATTTTATCCTTAGACTCCAGAAGCTGGAAGAGTTTAACCTTCTTGAGCCATTTGCTCGGGAGATTCGCGAAGTCGTATTCAACGCGGCTTTTTTCAAAAGATGTCTCCGTCAGGAATTCAAAAGGGCGAAGCGCCATCACCATCCATTTTCTCTCCTATTGATGCAAGTCCCGGGCGAGGAGAAAACAGGAGATCCCTCCGAAAGGTTTTATATGGACCTTGCAAGAATTGTAAGAAAACATACGAGAGAAGAAGATATGGTCGGTAAGAACAATGGTGAAATCGGCATCCTTCTCCCCGAGACGGACGAGACAGGATCAAAAGCCTTAGTCGAAAGACTTTTGAACATAATCCATGCGGACTCCCAATTCAAATCTGACGGAGGCCTAAAATCTTATGTCGAGGCGCTGTCTTTCCAATCCTTTACATTCCCGAGTCAGTTTTCCATTCCAGAATCTTTGAGGGCGGTCCTGAAGGATATAGACGAAGAAACCTTACCTCATTAGCCTTTTCCTAATGCACCTCTTTTTAGCACAACGATAAAACTGCTCGAAATTGTTCAATAAATCTAATCATCCTGAACCTTTTGGCTCAGCAATTGTGCCAAAGGGTCATTTCGGCATGGAAGGTTGATTCTGCACAGAATCCTCTCAAAAAAAAAGCTTTTAAATTCAATATGTTAGAATCAAGAAAAGACAGCCTTCAATTGGTACGTAAATTGCTCTATAAACATTTTGCAAAACAGGAGTCCAAGAAAGAGTAATATCCTTGATGAAAAGTTTGGTATGCGCCATTTGTTTCTTAGAGTTTCTTAAATAATTGTGGCTATGTCTAAAGAAACGATTCTTATCCTAGACAAGGATTTTCATACCCAATGGACGCTAAGAACGCTATTGGAAAGCGAGAGATATATTGTTCTCGCTGTAGATACCATTGAAAGGGCATTAACAAATTTTCAGGAGTTTGAGGTCTCAGGTCTGATTACTGAAGACCGAATCGATCATACCAACGTCCCTGAAATCATTCGGGAATTGAAAAAGGACTTTCCGGAACTCTATGTGATGATGCTTACGGCTGAAAATTTGGAGGAAAAAGAATATAAGAAAATTATGAATGCGGGCATCGATGATTTGTTTCTCAAACCCATATCAACCGAAAAAATTCTCATCCATCTCAAAAAAGGGTTAAAGCACCGTAAAGTTCTTCTTCAAAAGAAACGCTTAGAACAGAGACTGAGTGAAATGAGGTCAAATAGAAGCGTTCAAGAGGTCGCTTTGAGCAGAGAGAGTCTGTTGCAGAAGAAATCATTTACCGTGAGATAGAAAATAAACTAGAGGGGATAAAAAAATGGAAGCGAATACTTTGCCCAAAAGGTCTGGAATATCCACTAACGTTCTCTATCCGGTCGACAGTAAAACCAAGATTTTCACTCTTTTTCGGAAGATTCAGGGGGCCATGCATAATGTTCCTAATTTTGGAGACACTTGCAAAGCTATTTTGGATGCCGTGATGGAAGAAATGGATGGCGAAAACTGTTCTTTGATGTTGAAAGATCCGAATTCCGGCGACTTAACGATCTGCGCGGCCCGCGGAAAGAATGAAGAAAAAAGTGTTTTCTACCTAGATCGGTCAGGGAATGGAAGAAGATTCAAATCAGGAGAAGGGATTGCAGGCTGGGTTTTGAAGGAAGGGCAAGCGGTAATGTTGAATGATGTCGTCCGGGAACCTCGTTTCGTGAATGTGGCCGGAATAGAGAATGATGACATTAATAACAACGGAAACAATAAGGTTAATTCTTTAATCTGCTTTCCCATACGAGAGAAAGAACAGGTCGTCGGGGTCTTCAACCTCAGTCATTCTAAGAAGGGCGCCTTCAACGAAGGGGATAAATTAGCGTTAGCCTATATCTCCAACCAGGTTGGGGCAGCTCTGACTTCTGCCCGCTTCTTTTTGGAAATCAATGAAGTAAACCGGCTGACGAAGGATTCCAGAGAGGTCTTTTCTAAAGAGAAAGTTGTCCCCATGTTTCCCTCTTCCTTTTCTACCTTTGTCGAGGTGGGTGAAGTTACTCGAGAGGAAGGTATTTTCATTTACACTAGCGACAAGATGCAGCGAATCAAAGAGATCATTGACCAGATCGCCAATACAGACGTCACGGTGCTGATTCAAGGAGAAAGCGGGGTGGGGAAGGAAGTGGTGGCCCGTTCCATTCACCTCAATTCCTTTCGTAAAGAGAGGCCGTTTGTCAAGGTCAACTGTGCAGCCCTCCCGCAAGAGCTTCTGGAGAGTGAGCTCTTCGGTTATGAAAAAGGTGCATTTACGGGAGCCTACCGTCAAAAACAAGGGAGGTTTGAACTGGCCAATGGGGGGACGATTTTCTTAGACGAGATTTCCGAGATGAGCCTCTCCCTGCAAGGAAAACTTCTCCAAGTCCTTCAGGATAGAGAGTTTTCAAGGTTGGGGGGGAAGAAGGACATTCGAGTGGACGTGCGAGTATTAGTTGCGACTAATAAGAATATAGAAGAGGGCATCAAGAATGGTCAATTCAGAGAAGATCTTTACTATCGACTGAATGTGGTTAATATCACGATCCCTCCGTTGAGGGAAAGGAGAGAGGAGATTCCGATCTTTGTTGAGTACTTTTTGGACAAATTCGGAAAAAAATATGGGAGAAAGGCATCTCCTTTGTCCGATAAGACGACGAAGGCTTTATCGGAGCATCACTGGGTCGGAAATGTACGGGAGCTGGAAAATGTCGTCCAAAGGCTTGTTGTGTTGGGTAACGAGGAAACGATCACTGAAGAATTGACTCCTGCGACCAAGGAAGAACCTCTCCCTGAAAAAAAGAAGAAAGTCGCTCCTGTGAAAAAGATCTGGCCTTCTCTGAAGGAAGTTCATCAAGAAGCCATCAGAAAAGCTGAGTCTGAGATGATCCTGGAAGCATTAGAGATGACAAATTGGAATCGGAAGAAGGCGGCCAATAAGCTAAATATTAGTTATAAGGCTCTTCTCTATAAGATTAAAGAAACGAGCCTTGATAAGCGATTTAATTCTTAACGATCGGAAATACACTCATCTTTACCGCCCTTTACGTGGGGAATAAACGATCGACAGACGAGAGCGGATCATCCTTGAATATGAACGATTATTTTTTTGCTGGAATGAATTTTAGAAAAGGGAATCAATTTTCCACATCCTTGAGAAAAGGGTTCATCGGGAAAATGATTTTCCACTTTTTCCATATTTTTTTCCATATTTTTCCATATCTTTTGAGAGAGGAGAAGAGCATTTGCCATCTGGGACACGAGAAATCTTTTTGTTTTCAGGGGATTAGTCGATAAGCAGGAAATAATCTCTCCTTGGCATATAGATTGCTCTTTTTTGATATTTATGAAGGATATTTTCCAAATCTTTTTCGCTCATAATTCTAGGATGAACAAAATCAAGGCGACCCTTGATAAGGTGGCCAAAACCGATATCACGGTGTTAATTAAGGGCGAGAGCGGAACGGGGAAGGAGCTGCTGGCTCAGGCGATTCATCTCAATTCTCATCGGAAAGATAAGCCTTTTATTAAAGTGAATTGTGCGACGATTCCAAAGGGGCTTCTGGAAAGTGAACTCTTCGGGTTTGAAAAGGGGGCTTTCACGGGAGCCCATCTCGAAAAGCCAGGAAAATTTGAATTGGCCAACGACGGGACGATCTTGCTGAACGATATCGGGGAAATAGACATTTCCATCCAGGCAAAACTTTTGCAAGTCCTCCAAGATGGTATGTTTTCTCGATTAGGAGGGAATGGCGATGTCGCGGTGAATACCCGTGTGATAGCCACAACCAGAGATCATTTGGAAGAAACTGTGATGGAAGGGCGGTTCCGTGAAGACCTATTTTTCAGGGTCAACGTGATTAACATTACGGTTCCGCCTTTACGAGATCGGAGAGAGCAAATCCTCCCCCTTTCGGAGTATTATTTGAACTTTTACAAGAGGAAATACGGGAGAGAAATACCGCCCTTCTCGCCAATCATGATCGATGCTTTCAAAGAATATGTGTGGCCTGGAAACATCCGT
>Ga0335085_10015104_pt1 | contig 11219 bp, 6 predicted proteins | sample Lox_Sample_45_FD_206712 | JGI IMG/M metagenome (GOLD analysis project Ga0335085, IMG submission 206712) | Soil microbial communities from Loxahatchee National Wildlife Refuge, Florida, United States - Lox_Sample_4.5 | ecosystem: Environmental > Terrestrial > Soil > Wetlands | place: USA: Florida... | reverse complement strand
CGGGATCTGTCGTAAGATAGCAGCGAGAATGAAGCCGTTCGAACCTCATCGGTTCCTGCGCAACCGGCACGCGCAGACGTTGGCCTCGGCCTTTTTGCCGCGCCAGTTTCCGCGCTTGCCGCAAAGCACTGCTCGCGAATTTGAAACCGAGCCCGGCACACGCATTCGCGGCGAATGCCACTGGCAGGCGATCCCGCGAGAGCGGCCCACGCTTGTCCTCGTGCACGGCCTTGAGGGCTCGAGCGAGTCGGGATACATGCGCGGGCTCGCCGAACGCGCCTTCGCGGCCGGATGGAACGCCGTACGCCTAAATCAGCGGAACTGCGGTGGGACGGAATCTCTCACGCCCACGCTATACAACTCCGGTCTTTCGGGAGACTATCGCGCGGTCCTCGCCGAACTCATCGAAAAAGATTCGCTTCCTAGAATTTTCTTTGCCGGGTACTCGATGGGCGGAAATCTAGTGTTGAAGATGGCGGGCGAGCTCGCGGGCGCCGCGCCCAGCCAGTTGCGCGGCGTGGCGGCTGTGTGCCCGTGCATCGATCTTGCGGTATGCGCTCAGGCCGTTGGACTGCCGGAGAATTTCCTCTACCAGAAACATTTTGTGCGCAACCTGAAGCGCCGGATGAGGCGCAAGGCGAAGCTGTTCCCGGGAACATTTGATCTCGCTCCACTGGCTCGCGTCCGGACGCTGCGCGAATTTGATGACGTCATGACAGCGCCCTACTGCGGATTTACCGGTGCTTCCGACTACTACGCGCGGTCGAGCGCCCTGCGGGTTCTGCAGGACATCCAAGTCCCTACGCTGATCGTGACCGCGCAGGATGATCCCTTCGTGCCATTCCATAGCTTCTCCGATCCGGCTCTCGCGGGCAATCGGCATATTTCGGTGATCGCGCCGAAATACGGAGGCCATTGCGCCTTCATTTCCCAGGAGCGGGGAGAGGCGCGTTACTGGGCAGAAGCGCGCCTCATGGAATATTTCACTGCAACGGCAAAGTATTAGCCAAAGATTGAATATATTTAACTTGACATATTCCTCCAGCATAGAATAACTATTCGGTTACAGATTATGGCGTTTTCAAAGTACCGGACGCGCTGAATTTGCTGCGAGCCTTTTGAGAGTGAGTCAACGCTGGTCGGAAGGAAAACCGTGCCCGAATGCTTTGCGGAGGATGCTGATGATGCTTCGGAAATCCCTCTCTCTGCTGGCCTTGGCCATGACGTTTCTGACCTATGCGCCTCGGAGCGCCGCCGCCGACTGGGACCCCGTCACGGACGCCGAAAAAAGTATGAAATCGAACCCGCTCGATCCCGGGGCGGGCGCGGTCGTCCTATTCAAACGCGGGGAAGTAGACGTTCTTGAAAAAACAAGCCTCTTTTGGACCACCCGGATCGTAACCTACGTCAGGATCAAGGTGTTCAACGACGCCGGGCGCGAAGCGGCCAATGTTTCGGAGGAGTCCCCGAAATTTGTGCGGTTATCCAGGGTTGAGGGGCGCACGATTTTGCCTTCGGGCGAAACGATCCCACTCGATTCCTCTAAAGTATTCCGAGGGAAGTCCTACGAGGAAGGGAAGCATTTCGCACAGATCCGGACCAGTTTCACACTTCCGTCCGTCGAGCCCGGATCGATTGTTGAGTATCAAATCGAAGAAAACGAGGACTGGTTCTTCCCTCCTCCATGGATTTTTGATACGCGCGGGATTGGAACTCTGCAATCCACTTTGAAGGTGATCATTGCGCCGCGGCTCGCCATGTCGCAGTTCCAGCTCGATACTACGGTGAATAAGATTGCGGTTGCGCGAAAACAGACCGTTCAGGGGACGCAACTCGACTTCTCGGTCAATAATTTGCATCCCATCGAGCGGGAAGCATTTTCTCTGCCCTTTCGCGACCTCGCCACCATGATTGTGTTTTCTCCCCGTGAGATGGCGTTCGGCGGCGACGCTTACCCGGTCATCACGAAATGGGATGACGTGGCGACTGTGTTGACGAAGGAGGAGAACAACACCGAAAAGAACGCCAAAGAAGCCAAAAGCAAGGCCAAAGAAGTGGCCGAAAAACTGCCGGATCCGCGAAAGAAAGCCGAAGCGATCTATGAATACATTCAGCAGAACATCGCATCGAGCGACTTGCGGGGCGTCCACCTATATCGGACTGCCGATGACGTTCTTAACTCCAAACGCGCCGACCCGGACGAGATCAACGCACTTTTTATCGTCATGTTGAAGGAGGTAAAGATCGACGCGGATATGGTTCTACTGGCGACGCGAAACTGGCAAACGCTGATCCGCAGTTTTCCCAACTACAGCCAGTTTTCCACCATCGTCGCACGCGTCAATTTCAAAGACGGCGCCGTCTTCGCCGACCCTTCCGATCCGGCCGCGCCGTTCGGCGATTTGCCCTGGTTTGACCGGGACGTAACGGGCCTGGCCGTTAAGGGAAGCAAAATACAGGAAGCGCCAATCCCGCCTGGGACGATGGACGACAATGTGTCCACAGTGAAAATCGCGATGCAGGTCGCCAAAGACTGGACGACGGAAGGCGATGAGGAAATCGAGATGAAAGGCGCTGAAGCTATCGATTTTCGCGGGGACTTGATGGGTGAAGCTCCACAGAAATTGGAGGAGGACTTGAACGATTTCTTCGCCTTCGGCCATTCGGATGCAACGGTCACCCAAGTCACCCATCCCGAATTTCGAGATTCCTCCCAGCCCTTTATTTTGAAAGCGCACGTGAAGGAAAAGCTGACCAACGAGGCCGGGCCGGGCGAACTATTGCTCAATCCATGGCTCGATGACCAGTACGAACGGCCGCTGTTCAAAACCAATGTGCGTCACTCGACGGTGCGATTCAACAATCCTGAAAGGCGGATCAGCACGAGCACCTGGCAGGTCGCGCCCGAAATCAAAGTGGAGCAACTGCCCAAGGATGTGAAAATCGACGGCGACATCGGCGGGTTTTCTCATTCCTGCACGCAAAACGGAGCGACTGTGACCTGCACGCGGACGTACTATTTGAAAAAGACGATGTTGCAAACGACCGGCGAGTATCTGAATGCCAAGAAATTATTCGATGAAATCGCGAAGCAGGACCAGGAAGTCATCCTTCTTCGCGCGCAGTAAATTCGCGGCCTGCGCTTCTTTGCTTTTGGGCGCAATGCTATTTTTGTGGCCACCGGAGCGGTCGATCAGCCGAGCCGACTCCGTCCCCGATTGGCTTTCCGCGGCGTCCCGCGTGGACCTCGGCCATTTGGGCGACGGCAGCGCGGCGGTCGTCGTCGGGGACTGGACCGATTTCAACGTCGACGCCACGGGCAAGTTTGTTCAAACAGAGCGCACCGCGCTGCGCGTACTGAACCGGCTTGCCGCGGAGCGCTACCTTCAGGCAGTCGGATTTGAAAACAACGATACAAAAGTCACCTCCATTCAAACATGGGCCATCTCTTCCTCGGGACATGTCACGCAATCCGCAAAAAAAGACGTGATTAGCGAAGCCGGATTCGCGGGCTTTGAGTTGTATTCGGATGAGCGCGTCAAAAAGATCGTAATTCCGGGGACGGAGGACGGCGCGCTGGTTGGTTATCAGACCGTGATCGAGGGACGCATCCCGATCAGCGGCGAGAAGTTCCGGATGGAGGACCGCATTCCCGTTCGAGTTAGTGAAGTGCATGTTTCCGTGCCGTCTGGGTCGCTCCGCTGGTTTGTGAATCATCCGGACCGGGTGGAAGTCGCCAGCAAATCCCCGAACGATGCCACGTTCCGGGCAGAAAATCGTCCCGCCATTCCGGAAGAGGAAGATGCGCCGCCCATGTCCACCGTTGCCGCCGAAGTCGTCGTCAATTACGATCCGAAGGGGCCGGCAGCGCTTCAATCGTGGGAAGAAGCCGGACGCTCGTATCATGTCTTGTTTGACAACGGCGAAAAGGCGGAGACGGAAATCGGTTCGCAGGTGGATACGCTGTCCGGCGCCAAGTCCGACGTCTTGGCCAAGATCGAGGCTCTCTACACATACGTCTCGCGCCAGATTCGTTACGTGGCGATCGAAATTGGAATCGGCGGCTATCAACCACACCAGGCCCTCGACGTATATAGAAACAAGTATGGAGACTGCAAGGATAAGGCGAACCTCCTGATTTCCATGCTGAATCATATCGGGTTGCGCGCGTACCCTGCTTTGGTCGGAACCCGCGGAGACGTGGAAGCCGACCCCCTGGTTCCCACGCTGGCGACCTTTGATCATATGATCGTGGCCTTACCGGTCTCGGCAGGTTTGCGTCCTGAAATCGAAACGTTTCCTGCTTATGACGAAAAGGCGCAGATCCTTTGGATTGATCCCACCTCGGAAGCCGATCCTCTCGGCGAGCTTCCCGAGATGGATCAGGGCGTCTTCGCGCTGATTGCGTATCCCGACCGCGGCGACTTACGGAGAATTCCGGAAGCGCCTGCCGACCGAAATGGAGTACAGTACAGCGCCCATGTACGTCTTCAGCCGGACGGCTCCGGAACGGCGGACGTCGAAGTGAAATATCTGGGAGCTGTCAATGCAAGGCGCCACTATTTCTACCGCGATCGTTCGAATACCGAGATCCTCAAAGCCTTCGAAAGCAGAGTCACGAACTACGTGAACAACGCGACGTTTCAACGCGCGTCTATCTCTGGCATCGAGGATAGTCGCGAGCAGGTCCAGGAAAAATTTTCATTCCGGGGGGATTTCTCCTCCGCTTCCACGGGTGATAGTTGGTTCTTCCAGCCGCTCTTTCTCTCGGGAATCGCCATTCCGGAATATGGTCCCCGGCCGCGCAAACTGCCGTTGGAGCCTGGGACGCCGAGACAAATTCGTGGGGAATACCGTCTGGATCTGCCGCTAGGCATGCGGGTCGAGCGCCTTCCGGACAAGACGTCGATCCGATCGGAGTTTGGGAGCTTGGATGTCACGTATTTGCTGGATGGAAACACGCTCGTCGTGACGCAGGTCATTTCTTTCACGCAGAGCCACATTTCGCCGGAACAGTATCCCGGCTTCCGGGACTTCCTGAATTCTTATGTGCGTGCAGGAAGGCAGCGGCTGCGAGTTTTGAAACCAGCTTCGTAAGACCGGATAAGATGGCGACGCATCCGTGGGAATTAGGGTTTTTGGGGCGCCAGCACGGATCCACTTTCCATCGGGTTGGACAATACTGCCCGAATCAGCTTCTCCACCTGGTTCCAGACTTTGGGATCGCTCTCGATCTGCGTGTGTGCTTTCATGAAGATTCGGGCGTACCACGGATAGCCGGTGCCGTTGTAAGGAACGCCCGAATAGTAGAAGCGGAAATTACCTTGGATTTGGGTGTGAGCCGGGTCGGCGGCGCGAATTTCAGATTCTCCCTGAAGAAGTCCATCCTCTTGAAAGAAATTTGCCGCCTGCGCGACATTCGACGGGATGATTTGATCGTCCTGCCCAATTTTTGAGATGCTGTCCACCTGTACGACGAGCAGGACCGGAATGCCGTCTCTTTGAAGGCGGCGCGCCAACGTCACGCTTTCGGAAGCGCCCCAGCTGTGGCCGTACAAAATGATGCGGGCGCTCCGTCTTTCCGCGGAGGACAAAACTCCGTCATGGTCTGCGTCCAGCAGTTCCAGAATTCTCCGATATACTTTCTTTCCCCTGTGATTGCTATATGTTTCCACAACCACGCCCGCGGAATACTCCTTGCGGAGACGTTCGGCCAACTGAACCTCGCTATGATTGGGGTCGTCGTGCCGAATGAATCCGCCGACGAATCCTAAGACGATGGTGGGCGGCTCGGAGGCGGTTTCCGCGCGCGGGCCGGAAAATGCGGCTTTTGCCTCGCCGCTTCCAAAAATCAGAATCGCAATCAGGCACAACAAGAACAGGCGAATCACAGTCGGCCGCATGCTGATTATCCGGTGTTCTGGGGACGCCTTCATTATCGCGCATCGCGGCGACCGTGTCGACTGGAAACATCCCGAATCTCGCCGCCGGGACTCGCGCAGCGCCCTGTGGATGCCGCCGGCGTCGCGGCCAATTTTTGTGTGGACAGAAGCGGGATGCCAATATAAAAGTGTGGCAGCAACCCTACAAACCGGATGCGGGCCGGGAAAACACCCGGTTGCCGTCTTTTATGCGGAGGCTGACATGAAACTCGCGATTCGAGCAGGCATTTTGTTGGGCGCTTTAGGGATCGCTGCGGCTGTTTGGCAAGGCGCCACTTCGGCGCAGGCGCAACAAAAAGGCGGCGAGGATGAAACCGGTCCCTATGAAGTGGTGGAGGGCTGGCCCAAATCGCTTGGCCATCCTGGATGGACGTGGGGATCTCAGGGCGGAGTTTTCGCGGAGAACCCGAATCGGATTATTCTCCTTCAGCGAGGTGAGTTGCCCGTGCCCGAAAAGGCTCCTGAGGGATACACGGGAGGATACGGGGCATTCGGCATTCCCGCGACACAGGGCAAACCCAGGCTCGAAAACTGCATTTTGGTTGTTGATGCGGACGGGACGCTGCTTGAGGACTGGACGCAGTGGGACCATTTGTTCGCAGGCGGGCGCGGACCGCACAAGGTCCGGATCAGCCCTTATGATCCGGAAAAACACGTTTGGATCGTCGATGATGAAGTGGATCAAGTCTTCGAATTGACGCACGACGGAAAGCAATTGGTGATGACTCTTGGCGAGCACGGAGTTCGCGGCGCAGACGACAAACATTTCGCGCGTCCCACCGACATCGGATGGCTTCCCGACGGCACGTTTTTTGTCACGGACGGCTATGTAAATACGCGTGTCGTGAAATTCGACAAAGACGGCAAGTATCTAATGGCCTGGGGAACCAAAGGAAACGGGCCCGGCCAATTCAACCTGCCCCATTCCATTGCCATCGACGCAAAACGCCGGATCTACATTGCGGACCGCGCCAACAGCCGTATTCAGATTTTCGACGAGAATGGCAAGTACCTGGACGAGTGGGATAACATTCGCCAGCCTTATGACATCATGATGGCGGCCGACCAGCACCTTTGGGTTGCCGATGGCGTCTCGAACAAATTCTTGAAATATGATTTGAACGGGAAATTGTTGTATTCGTGGGGCACCTACGGGTCATTTCCGGGCGCGTTCTGGGGAGTCCACGAGTTTTCGGTTGATACGGCGGGAAATGTCTATGCAGCCGAAACATTTGGCGGAAGAACGCAAAAGTTCCGCCCCAAGAAGGGAGCCGATCCGGCAACTTTGATCGGCCAGCCGGGCAAAGTTCCTGCATCCTAGATTGATTTAGATTTTGTCTCGATTGCGTGAACAGCCGGGGATTTGTCTTGCGCCCTGAGCGGGCTAAGAGTTCCGCGCACGCGACGAGCCTTGGCTGCAATGAGCCCGATCATGTGAATCTTGTAATCTTCCATGACCGTCTCGAACCATTCCTCACTGATTCGGTAGCGAAGGACCGAGGAAAGCAAACCTGAGTAGCTTCGCTGAGGCTCGCCTGCCGCTTTGTAGATCACTTCCGCAAGGCTGATCGTCAACATGTCACTTGGGCCAACCATCTGGTGAATTTTCAGAATTTCATGGCAGGACGCCTCGCCCACCTGCTCGTCCGCGTCGAGATCGGCAAGGAAAATCTCAATCTCCTCCATCCATATAAACGCTTTGGATTTGTTGGAAAGAAGGAGAGCGAGGGACGCCATCCCATCGAGCGTAGTGAACCCGATACTTGGCCGGAAGCCGTCCCGGATGTCGGATGCCGCCCGGCCACTCCTTCTGCGCCGAATCTGCAGCAACCAGTAAGCCAACCCGGCTGCGACGACGAGTACAATCATGGTGCGCAGAATGGTGAGCAGATCCAAAATTTCTCCTTCCGTCCTGCCTCGCGTGGCTTCTGCGGGAACTGCTCGTCCCGAACTTCTTCTCGTGTAGCTGGCCGAGTATTCCATGCCGACGGCTGTCAAGCGGCGTTGGGAAACAGAAGAGTCCTGTTCGCAATCAGACCGCATTCACAAATTTACATTTCCATAAACTGTATAACCGATTCCCTAACTTCTTGTAAATACAGGCTAATACCAATACGTTCAGACAGCTAGACTTACGCTTCTCTATGGTTACACGAACTGAATTCTCACCAGCCAATTATAGGCTAACTCTTGCAATATCAATCACATATAGTTCCGGCAGGCACGGTCATTCGTGGAAAGGCAAAATACGTTCGCCCCGTTTATGCCTTCTTTATGAAATGTAAGGTATTCGTTTATGCCGCAACCTTACTGGATTACTCGGATCCATTTGGTTCGCGTTTTTTGGAACGGGAACGCGCGGAGACGGCCCGCGCGTTCCTCCCGTATTGACAAAGGAGAAAGCGCCCGCGACGCTCATGGCGCCGCGGGGGTTCCCAGCCTAACCAGACATGTCGCCTAACACTCTTTCCCAGCCGTCCAGCTCAGCGCAGAAGCCTGGCCTTCCCAGAGTCCTGATTGCTACGACGGCGATGCTCGCCTTCGTTTCGTTTTGGCGCGCGGCCGCGATTGTCCTCAATGATATGGGTTCTTCGGCTTTTTATGCGGGGGCTATCGCGGAGCATTTCATCGGAAAAACCGGCCCATGGTTCATCTTAGCCATCATGTGCCTGGCTTACGCAGTGCGTTCTCTCTACATCGAAAGTTGCAGCATGTTCGTGCGCGGAGGAGTCTATCGCGTCGTCAAGGAGGCGATGGGCAGCACGCTCGCGAAAATTTCCGTCTCCGCCCTGATGTTCGATTACATCCTGACCGGCCCCATCAGCGGCGTCTCCGCGGGGTTGTATCTGGTCGGCCTGCTCAATGAACTCTTGCGTTATGCGCATCTCTCTTTGATTTTGCCCGTGAACCTGACCGCCGCGGTGTTTGCGGCGCTCGTCACGATTTATTTCTGGTGGGAAAACATCAAGGGCATTCCCGAATCAAGCGAGAAAGCGCTGCGCATCATGTACGTCACCACCGTCATGGTCGTGATCATGCTTGCTTGGTGTGGATACACGATCTATGCCAAGGGAGCTCACCTTCCGCCGATTCCTCGTCCCTCCAACCTTGTTTACTCCGACGATGCGCTCGGGTGGCTGCGCCATACCAGCCTCCCCTATACGGTGGGCCTGATCGGCATTTTGATTGGTTTGGGGCATTCGGTTCTCGCCATGAGTGGCGAAGAGACAATGGCGCAGGTCTACCGCGAAGTCGAGCATCCAAAACTGAAAAATCTCGAAAAGGCTGGCTTTGTCATTTTTGTGTACAGCCTGATATTCACGGCGGGTGTCGCGTTTTTCGCCGTCATGATCATTCCGGATTCCGTACGACAGAATTTCTTCGACAACCCGATCGGCGGCTTGGCGATGTATCTGGTGGGCCCTTTGTCGCTGCGGCTGGCGTTTCGCGCCTTCGTCGTGGTCGTGGGAACCCTGATGCTGGCCGGAGCAGTCAACACGGCCATTGTCGGCTCGAATGGCGTGATGAACCGGGTGTCGGAGGATGGAATTCTTCCCGACTGGTTTCGGCGTCCGCATCCCCGGTTCGGGACGTCCTATCGGATTCTGAATCTGGTCGTCGGACTTCAGCTCCTGACGATTTTTCTGAGCAGAGGAAACATCTTCGTTCTTGGTGAGGCCTACGCGTTTGGTGTGATGTGGAGCTTCGCGATGAAGGGCCTCGCAGTCCTGGTGTTGCGGTACAAGCAGCCCGGCAAACGCGAATTCCGGGTTCCCTTCAACTTGAAGCTTGACGGTGTGGAAATTCCACTTGGCCTTGGGTTCATTACCTTGACCCTCTTCGCGCTCTGCTTGATTAATTTATTCACCAAGCAGGTCGCGACTCTTTCCGGAGTGGCCTTCACGCTCGTCTTTTTCGGCGTATTCACTCTTTCCGAGCACATCACGAAGAAACATGGCGCCGCCCACGCGGAACTAGACCTGTTCAACGTCGAGCCTGGGGAAGAACTGTCGCCCGCGGGGCTCGGTGTCCGCCCTGGCAACATCCTGGTCATGGTCCGCAACTACAACACACTCGACAACCTCTCCGCCGTTCTCAACCGCGTCGATACGCGTAAGCAGGACGTCGTCGTCATTCACTTGCGTCTCGTTGGACGCGCCAGTTCGGGCGAGCACGAACTCTCTGCAAAAGAGCTTTTCAGCGTCAATGAGCAAAGGTTGTTTACTCACGCTCTCGCGCTGGCGGAGAAGAGAGGAAAATCCATCCACTTGGCCGTCGCGCCCGCCACGCAGAAATGGGACGGGATTCTGCGGGCTGCGCAAAGCCTGCAATCCTCAACGATTGCCTTGGGCGGGTCGTCCTGGAGGCCGGTGGCGGATGAGGCGCGCATCGCGGGCTTGGCGTGGGAAGCCTTGCCGGAGCCGAAACCCCAGTTAACTCTTGAAGTCCACATCCCCGGCGGGCAGGAGCATATCTTCTATCTGGGGCCGCATGCGCCGCGGCTGACGTCGAAGGAAATTGATTTGCTGCATGGCATTTGGCTCGAACTCAGCAACGAGGTCGCGCCCGAAGAGCTCCATCATCATGACGTCGTGCACATCGCGCTCGAAGAGCTGGGCAGGAATATCCACGACGGCCGGCGGCAACAGATTATAGGTGCACTCCGGCAGCATCTTGCGGACATTCGACTGCGCCGCGCCTCCGATCACTAAGGCGTGAAGCACGCCATTCCGTTTAATTCTTGGAAGGGAGATTCTGCTTCAGCCAGTATCCTAAGGTGTCCTCCGGCTTTCCCGCCGTCCCGTTCGAGGTTACGTCCAGGTTGCCCTGCCAGCGAATAATTTTCCATACGCCCCCGCGCTTCTCAAACCATCCTTCGTACACAATCGGCGTGAGCAGGCTTGCTTGGTTCGTTTGCTTGTTCGCTTCGGCCATCAGAGCCTCGGCGACGATGCGGATGCGAGTGGGGTCCTGATATAGGAAATACGTGCTGGTCATCATGTGGCGCCGCTGCAAGCCTTTGGCTTTGAATCTGTCGAAGAGTTTTATGTGGGCAGGACGAAGTTTAGCGATGGGAACCTGTTGGACTCCGTAACCAGGCTCTCTCACCAGGAATTTGGCGTCGGGCCAGTAGAGATCAAAATACGCGTCATAATGATATTCGTCCACACTGAACGTATAGGCGGCCATGATGTTTTCCACCGCTAGGCGGTCCGCAACGTTAAATTCAGCTTGCCCTGCGGGCTGGGACGGTTTCTCCAACACGTCTGCGACCGG
>Ga0335085_10015103_pt1 | contig 11219 bp, 10 predicted proteins | sample Lox_Sample_45_FD_206712 | JGI IMG/M metagenome (GOLD analysis project Ga0335085, IMG submission 206712) | Soil microbial communities from Loxahatchee National Wildlife Refuge, Florida, United States - Lox_Sample_4.5 | ecosystem: Environmental > Terrestrial > Soil > Wetlands | place: USA... | reverse complement strand
TTGTCCACCGACCCGGTCACAAAATTATCAATGCCAATGACTTTATGCCCCCGCGAGAGAAGCAAATCAGTGAGATGCGAGCCAAGGAAGCCGGCAGCGCCGGTAACGACGGAGGTCGGTTGTTTCTGTTTCATCATGCGAAAATCGTTGAACGGCGCAAATGGTTAAACCACTGCCAGCCGTTTGCAATCTTTTACGAAAGTGGGGTGGCGACGGCGTCTCTGCCACCCGACACAAGCATAAGGCGAAACCCTAATCCCCCATTGGTCAATTGCAGCCCGCAGAATTTCTCTTAAACTGGAGCCGGCAAGTAAGGTACAAAACTTTCCTTGCTTTGTAATTGTCTCATCGCGGGTTGAAGTTAATCTAAAGCAGTTTTCAACTTATGAAAAAACTAGGCGTTGGTTGCGGAATTCTCGTCGCGCTCGGCGTCATCGCGTTGATCATCATCGCGATTGCTGCCGGAAGTTACAATCGCTTGGTGAGCCTGTCGCAAAACGTGGACAGCAAATGGGCCCAGGTGGAAAACGATTACGAGCGCCGGGCCGATCTCGTCCCCAACCTCGTCTCCACGGTTTCCGGCGCCGCGAATTTTGAAAAATCCACCCTCACCGAAATCACCGAGGCCCGCGCGTCCGTCGGCCAGGTCAAAGTGAACCCGAACTCAGCCCCGAGCGATCCCACCCAACTCGCAAAATATGATCAGGCCCAAAGCCAGCTTTCCTCCGCCTTGTCACGCCTGCTCGTCGTCGTCGAGCGCTACCCCGACTTGAAAGCGAACGCCAACTTCCGCGACCTTCAGGCGCAACTGGAAGGCACGGAAAATCGCATCGCCGTTGCCCGCCGGGATTTCAACGAAGCCGCGCAGGCCTACAATACGGCCATCAAATCATTCCCCGCCATGCTCTACGCGAACATGTTTGGCTTTGTTCCAAAACCCTATTTCACCGCCACCGCCGGCGCGGAAACTCCGCCAAAAGTCCAATTTGATTTCAACGGCGCTCCGGTGAATTCGAACAAGTGAAGCATCTCTGTGCGACATTCATTTTCGCGGTCGCTTGCCTGGGCGCCTTTGCCGCCGAAGTCATCCCACCCGCGCCGACACAGTATTTCAACGACTACGCGCATGTCGTATCGCCGGACGTGGCGTCACAGTTGAATCAAAAGCTCGAGCAGTTCGAACGCGACACCTCCGACCAGATTGTCGTCGCCGTCTTTCCCAAGATGCAATCGGACTCCTCGATAGAGGATTACGCAGTCCGCGTATTCCGAGCATGGAAAGTCGGGCAAAAAGACAAAAACAATGGAGCCGTGCTCTTTGTATTTGTTCAAGACCACAAGATGTTTTTGCAAACGGGCTACGGTCTGGAGGGAGCGCTGCCGGACATCACCTGCAAACGCATCATCGACGATGAAATTGCTCCCCGCTTTAAAGCCGGCGATTTCAATGGCGGCCTGACGGCCGGAGTCCAGGCGATCATGGCCGCGGTGAAAGGCGAATATCAGGGCAACGGAACGACCGTTGCAGAATCCCGCGGAACGGGCTCGACCCCGATCAACCCCGCTCTGATATTCATAGCCATCATCGGATTTTTTATTCTGCTGAGCGTCATCAGATCCCGCCGCCGCGGCGGATGGTTTTATACCGGCGGTGGCTGGTATGGCGGCGGATGGGGCGGAGGCGGAGGCGGAGGCTGGGGTGGTGGAGGTTTTTCGGGCGGTGGCGGTGGCGGATTCTCCGGAGGCGGGGGCAGCTCCGGAGGCGGAGGCGCCGGAGGAAGCTGGTGATTATGAAAGCGCGAGATTTCCTCAATCAACTTCACCACGAAAAAATCGTTTCGGCAATTCGCGAAGCCGAACACAAAACCTCCGGCGAAATCCGCGTCTTCATCAGCCGCAAACCGGTGGGTGACCCGGTGGCCGCCGCCCAGGGCGCGTTCGCGGAACTGGGCATGGATAAAACGCGCGAACACAATGGCGTTTTGATCTTCGTCGCGCCGCGCGTCTCCAAATTCGCCGTCATCGGCGATAGCGCCGTGCACGCAAAATGCGGCGATGCCTTCTGGATCGAAATGAGGGACTCAATGGGCGAACACTTCCGAAAATCCGATTTCACGCAGGGAATAATCCTCGGCGTAAAGAAAGCCGGAGATTTATTGGCGCAACATTTTCCGCGTCGTCCGGACGACCGGAACGAACTGCCCGACGACGTGGCGCACGACTAGAACCAGCCGGCTATTTCGCGCCCACCCCGGCCAGCACCGCCGGCACCGTCTGGAATAAAATCTTCACATCCAGCCAGAGCGACCAGTTGTCGATGTATTCGAGGTCCAGCCGCACCCAGTCCTTGAAATCCACCACGTTATTGCGCCCGCTGATTTGCCAGAGGCACGTCAAACCGGGCTTCACGCTCAACCGGCGCCGATGGGAAAAATCATCGAAACGCTTGACCTCATCCACCGGCAGCGGACGCGGCCCAACCAGGCTCATTTCGCCACGCAACACATTGAAGAACTGCGGAAATTCATCAATGCTGTAACGGCGCAAAATTTTTCCAATCGGCGTCACGCGCGGATCGTTGGTCACCTTGAAGACCGGCCCGCGCATTTCGTTCCGGGACGCCAGCTCCTGTTTGCGCTCCTCGGCATCCACGCTCATCGTGCGGAATTTATAGATCGTGAACGGCCGTCCGTTCAGCCCGGAACGTTGCTGGCGGAAAAGCACCGGCCCTTTCGAAGTCGCCTTGATCAACACAGCGATGAGCAGGTACATCCACGAAAGCAGCACCAGCACCAGCGCCGAAACGGCAATATCCAGCGGGCGCTTCAATGTGCTCTGCCAGCCCGTCTCCGGCGTCGTCCGGAACACCATCACCGGCTGCCCGTAAAAATCATCAAACGAAGTGCGGGAAATCTGCGTCTTGAAAAAGTCCGCCAGCAGCCACGCCTCCACGCCTTCCAACTCGCACGCGCGGACGGCCTGCTCCACCTGTTCAAAATAGGTATGCTTGGCGCTCAATATCACGCCGTTGACGGAACGCTCGTGCAGCAGTTGAACCAGTTGATCGATGGTCGTTTCGCTCAGGCTCAACTCGGCAATGATTTCAATATTCTCTTCAGGGCGCTCCTTAATCTCCTGCCGCATGCGGCGCGTTTCATCGCCGGTGCCCACGAGCACAAAGTGCCGCTTGGCGTTCGCCTGTTTCATGTTGCGCCGGAAAATGGCGTTCATCACCTCCTCGCGAGTCACGATCATGCAGAAGCTGATGACTCCAAACCAAAGCGGAATCCAGCGCGCAACCGTGAACACCAGCATTTTGCTGAAATACAATGCCACGATCAGTCCCAGCGCCACCATTAAACACCCCTTTGCGAGCTGCAGGTATTTCACCCGGCGCGAGGAAAGCATGGGCCGCGAGTAAAAACCCCGCGCTTCCAGAACCAGCGGTGAGAAAATCATCAACACCGGGAAAAGCCACGCCAGCTTTTCCACCGGGACGGGATTGTTCGACAACGGATGAAGGCCGAAATGATAAATCACGCGCACGTCGGCGCGCAGCCGGTAAGCCAGCCAAAAACTCAACGCAAAAAGACATGCGTCCATCAACTGGTAAACCTGCGTTTTTATCTGGCGATCTCTGCGGAGCATATGCGTCAGTGCCTGCCAACTCTCGGCTATTAACAAATCACGTTACCAAATGCAATCTTCAGTGGTTTGCAGTCTATTCACATCACCGTTGCGCAGCTACGGTCGTAGTGGACGGCCCGTGGGTCAGTTGAAACTGCGGAACGGAAGCGGCAATCATTCGCTTGATTTCCGCGTACGCAGCGTCTTCCTGTCCAGGGTCGCAAATCGTATAAAATCTCACGTAAGCCCAGCGTTGCAGCACGCCGGTCATCACCAGTTGTTTGGCCATGGACCACATCCGCCCAAAACCCGAACGGTCATTGCTCAATGCTCCATCCGCCACATACCAGTAAACGTACACACACTTCTTTGTGATCTCCTTTCCGCCCACGGAGACATTGTCTGTCCCCAGGATTTTAATGACCGGCAAATCGTAAGGTTGCGGCTGCTCGATGCGAACCGTATCCGTCGTCATCTGGTCAATGTGCATTCCCGCCCCTTGCAGGCAGTATTCCGCCTTGTGAATGCTCGTCCGATCCGTGCCCATCAGCACCACGCCGGAACAAAACGGGATGATTCCCGGCTTGTAATAAATCCGATCAGCCATGCTCGTGTCTTTGGGCAGCATCGCCAAAGTATTCGTGTCCGGCGCCTGGTTCGTGGAGGCAAAATCCAGAACATGTTCCGGCAAATACACCTGCCACCGCTCACTTCCCGGAATCGGACTGGCCTTCACCCCCGGCGCGCCCAGCTTCTGCGGCACCGCGCCCAGCAACAACGCCGTCCCGCCAATCAACGCCAGCGCAATGGCCGAAAGAATGATTTTCTGGCGCTTCATGCCGGCGCCTCCGTCGCTGGTTCCGTCGGCCGATCCTTCTTTTCCAGCAAATCTCCCAGCCAAAACAAAACCACCACCGCCGGCACATACGGCAGCAAGCTCGTGATCATATTGTCATGAAAAGACATTCCGGCATCCTTGCCCCAGAAATTCGAGATCAGGATCACCATCAGTAACCGCAGCACGTTCCCCGCAACCGCTAGAGGCACCGCCAGCAACACCAGCAACAGGCGCTTCCACGCCGCCTTGAAAACCGTGAAACCGAAAACAATCGCCAGCATCACCGTCACAATCAGACTGCGAATACCCCCGCACGCCGCCGCCACTTCGTATTGAAAACGCCCCTTCGCATCGATTAACTCCGTTCCCTGCCGGATCACGCCAATATGAAACAAGTGCGCAATCCCCTCCACGACCGTGGCCACGATGTGCCGCAACGGCACCGTGATAAACTCCGACAACGTCCCAAACGGCACGCAAAAAATGAAAAGAAAAAAAGGAAAGAAGCTCGCCCGCAAAAATTTCGGCCCCCACGCCAGGCCCATCAACCCGTAAATCCCGGTGAACAGCGCCACAATCGAAATACGCGGCTGCTGCACCCGGTAACCCACAATCTGAAAGAGTGCGCCCAATCCCAATAGCAACAGCCCCGGCCACCATGTCCGCATCGGTTGCCGCAACAATTCCTTTCGCTTCCACCAGAACAATCCTATCACCAGCAACGGCGCAATCAGCATCTGGTTGTCATCCGTCTCCGTCTCGCCGAACTTGGCGCCGCCAATCAAATAAATCCACTTTAACAGCGACGGCGTATCCAGGTAGCCAAAGGTCGAGTTTCCCAAAAACTGAAAAAGCGCCAGCCACGCCGCCAAAAGCAGGAAGAAAAAGCCCTTGTTGGGCAGGCGGCCCCACCCGTCCACCAGGTCGGTTTGAAACTCGTCCAGGATTCCTATGGTTGACTGATTATTATCCACACGCGCGAATGTGCAGGTTCTTAGATACAAAATCGCTCCAAACTGCTCAATCAAAAATAACGTGCTGCCGGCATCCTGCCGGCAGAAACTGGGACCGCCAGCCAGCCCGTCTTCCCTTGGGCGAAGCCGGTCGTTCCCCACCCGGGCGAATAGGCTTGTCACGAATGCGCAGGAAATTGCATTCTTTGACCCGCAATGTTCGTGCTCAGAACGATTCCAACCCGGCACCGACGATTTTCAGGGAAACACGCATGAAGGCTTTAGTCACAGGCATTTGCGGGTTTGTCGGCAACCATATCGCCTTTGAATTGCAGCGCCAGATTCAAGGCATCGAAGTTATCGGCCTCGACAACCTCAGCCGGCCCGGCAGCGAGCAAAATCGTTCCCAACTCAAGAAACACGGCATTCGCTTCCTCCACGCGGACGTCCGTAATCCCAGCGATCTCGAAAACCTCCCCCCCTGCGATTGGGTCATCGAAGCCGCCGCCAACCCCAGCGTCCTGGCCGGCGTCTCCAACTCCGCCAGTAGCCGCCAACTGATGGAGCACAACCTCATCGGCACCCTCAACACCCTCGAATACTGCAAACGGCATCGCGCCGGCATGATCCTCTTGAGCACCAGCCGCGTCTATTCGCTCGCCGCCCTTTCCGCCCTGCCGATGGATACCCGTGATAATGCCTTCACGCCCGACCTCTCCAAAATACGCGAATCCGGTCTCACGAAGGCCGGCGTCGCCGAAAACTTTTCCACCCGGGCACCCGTCTCCCTCTACGGCAGCGCCAAACTCGCCTCGGAAATTCTCTCCCTCGAATACGGCGAGGCCTTTGGTTTTCCAGTCTTCGTGAATCGCTGCGGCGTGCTGGCCGGCCCCGGCCAATTCGGCAAAGCCGATCAGGGCATTTTCAGTTATTGGCTCCATTCGTGGAAAGCGAAGCTCCCGCTCAAATACATCGGTTTCGGCGGCCACGGCCACCAGGTCCGCGATTGCCTCCACCCGCGCGATTTGGCCGTCCTCCTCGCCATGCAGATGCGCACCCCAAAAAAATCCGGCGCCATTCTCAACGTCAGCGGCGGCCTCAGCAGCAGCATGTCACTCGCGAACCTCTCGCGCTGGTGCGAAAAACGCTTCGGCCCGCACGCGGTTTCCTCCGACCCCGCCGTTCGCAAATACGACGTTCCCTGGCTCATTCTGGATTCCACGCGCGCGCAAACCGAATGGAATTGGCGGCCCAAAATGTCGCTGGAAAACATTCTCCAGGAAATCGCCGAACACGCCGAGAAAAACCCACACTGGCTGGACTTGTCAAGCGACGCATGAAAGATTCGCCTCCGCCTTCGGCGCCCAAATTAAATCTGCTTTCCGTCGTCATCCCGGCGCGCAACGAGGAAGGCTGCATCTGTTCCACCGTCGAACATCTCCATCTCGAACTCAGATTGCACAACGTCCCACACGAAATCATCGTCGTCGACGACGGCAGCACGGACCACACCTGGGAACTGCTGAGTGACCTCGCCAAAAGACTCCCGGAACTCTCGCCCCTGAAAAACGACGGCCTCCACGGTTTCGGCCGCGCCATCATCTTCGGCCTCGACCACATGAAAGGCGACGCCGTCGTCATCATGATGGCCGATGAATCCGACGACTGCCGCGATGTCGTGCGTTACTGGAGCGACTTGAACCAGGGTTGGGACTGCGTCTTCGGAAGCCGTTTCATCAAAGGCGGCGGCGTGATCGACTACCCAAAAATCAAATTGTTCATCAATCGGATGGCCAATTTTTTCCTGAAAATGGTCTTTCGCATCAAATTGAACGACACCACCAATGCCTTCAAAGCCTACCGCAGGGAAGTTATTGATGGCTGCCGCCCGCTCATCTCGCCGCACTTCAATTTGACCGTCGAAATTCCCCTCAAAGCCATCGTGCGCGGATTCACCTGGAAAGTCGTGCCCATCACCTGGCGCAACCGCCGCACCGGCGAAGCCAAACTCAAAATCCGCGAGATGGGCAGCCGTTATCTCTTCATCTGCCTCTACGTGTGGCTGGAAAAATATTTCAGCCGCGGCGATTACCACCGGAAAAACAAATGAGCGGCGCCGACCAACAGGAACTGTCCCGCATTTACGCCAATCGCTTCGGCGAAACGAGCGCCTATCGCGGTCGCGTCTGGAAAATCCTCGTCCCGCGATTCTTCCAGCAATTCGTGCCCGGGTCCGCCACCGTCCTCGACCTCGGCTGCGGCTACGGGGAATTCATCAACAACGTCCAGGCCACACGCAAACTGGCCATGGACCTCAACCCCGACGCCAAAAGCCATCTCAATCCCGACATCACGTTTTTGCAACAGGATTGCTCCAGCGCCTGGCAAGTCGGCGGCAACGAACTCGACCTCGTCTTCACCAGCAATTTTTTCGAGCACCTGCCCGACAAACCCACTCTTGGAAGAACTTTGGAACAGGCTTTCCGTTGCCTCAAACCCGGCGGACGCATCATCGCCATGGGCCCGAACTACAAATTCGTCGAAGGCCGCTACTGGGACTTCTGGGACCATCACCTGCCGCTCACCGAAACCTCCCTCGCCGAAGGCCTCACCACCCGCGGCTTCGAAATCGAACACTGCCACGGCAAATTCCTCCCCTACACCATCGTCGGCGGCCCCGAGTATCCGTTGTGGATCCTCGAGGTGTATTTGAAATTCAAATTGCTGTGGCAAATCGGCGGCAAACAATTCCTCGTCATCGCCCGCAAGCCAAAATGAGCATGCCAACCTCCGCACAAAGCAAAGAAACTTCGCTTTTGTCCCTCAAACCTCTCGCCGCCGCTCTGTTCGGATTAATCGTGGCATTTCACTTGGGATGCGCGCTAAAGGGAAAATCCTTTCAACGGGCAAGCCATCTGGGAACGGCACTCGAATACGCGCATGGCTCGATCAATTTATTCCGACCCATCATCGTTGGCTTCAACGCCACCGGCACGCCTACCGCGCTGGAATTTCCGGTGTGGCAGGCCGCGGCAGCCCTCGTTTTCAAGGCCGCTCATTCCGCCTGGTACGGCTGGGCCAACTTGACCTCCCTGCTCTTCTTTGCAACCGCCCTTTGGCCGTTCCTTCAACTCGCCCGCCAGTACGTCGGCCAACGCGCCGCCTGGTGGAGCCTGATTTTTTTCCTGGCGGAACCGCTCATTATCATCAATGCGGGTGAAGCCGCCACCGATGGTTTTTCCCTCGTCGTAATAATTTGGTTTCTCTTTTTCGCGGACAAAATGATTCGTTCCCAGAGCGCTGTCTGGTGGGTACCCACGGCAGTTTTCGGCGCATTAAGCGCTGTTTCCAAGCTGCCGTTCTTCATGGCGGCAGGCCTTTGCAGCATTTGCCTTCTATTCATCAACGGCGTCCGCACCTGGCGCCCCTGGGTTCTCCTCGCGGCTGCCGGGGCTTTTGCCTCGGCCATTTTCGCCCTCTGGACACACCATACAACCGCTCTCGCCGCCCAGGCCGAATATCCCTTCGAAGAGCTAAGGCTCGCTTACAACCCTTTCATGCGTTGGTGGTATTTTGGGGATTTGCACTTTCGCCTCTCGCCGGGGCCGTGGATAAAAGGCGGCTGGCGATTTCTCCACGGCACCCTGGGATCCATGCCGTTGGCGATCTTGATGATTGCCTCCCTGCTTCGCAAAGGAAACCTCTTTCCCAAAGCCTGGCTGCTGGCAACGTTTTTGACCACGCTCGTGTTCACCCACCTCGTTCTCGAACATTGGCACTACTACTTGATGTGCTGCCCCGCAGTGGCGCTTTTGTGCGGCGCAACCCTGGCCCGATGGGAACCATTTTTCTCACAGGAATTCTCCTGGCCTCGGCTCATACCCGCGCTGGCAGCTCTTGTTCTGATCTTTTCGGCAATCGAAGGAATCATCTCCATGAAAATCGCGATCGATTTGGATTCTTACACGGCCGACGTCAGCAAAGTCATTCACGACCACACTCAACCGACCGACAAACTGGTAATTTACGACTCCGGATTTCATCCCTGGGGCGGCGAGACATTGTTCCGCTCCGAACGAAACGGCCTTTCCGTCGCTTATTTTAAAACCGATCCCACCGACCCCAATACCAAAGGATTGTGCGACCTTCTAAATGACGAAAAAGACCTGCAGCGCCTCAAATCTCTAGGCTACAACAAGCTGGTCCTCATCAGTGAATCACCGGTTCAATTTGCCGCTCAGGCAATAAACCCCGGAAGCAAGCGGATACGATCTTATTATCCTAAATCAATCTCTCCTGCAGTTGACAACTGGCCCGTGGCTTACCAAACCGAGGACATCATCATTAAAGACATTCCTTGAACCTACAGATGCGTCCCGCCTCCACATTCACGCGCTCTCACAAATCATTTCTCGGCGGCATCGCGCTCCTCACATTCATTGCGCTGGCCTTGCGCCTGTTCCGCCTCAGTAACCAATCCTTCTGGATCGATGAAGTCGATTCCATCACGGCCGCGCAAGGACCCCTGAAAGGCATCTACGAACGCAGCGTGCTCGCCGCCAATTCGCTGCCGCCTTATTTTTTCCTGCTCCGGCCGTTCGTCGGCGATTCCACAACCGACCTCGAAGTCCGCGCCCGCCTGCTTTCCGTTATTGCCGGCGCTCTTTCCGTCCCGGTCTTCATCGGCGTCGTCTATTTCTGGCGACGCCAGCGCCAAACCGCCCTCCTCGCGGGCGCTTTGCTCGCCATCAATCCCCTCCACCTCTGGTACTCGCAGGAAACGCGCGGCTACGCACTCATGCTCCTCTTCGGCCTGCTCACGCTGCTTTGCTTCGATCTCGCCCGACAGAAAAACCGTCCCGCCTGGTGGGTCCTCTACATTCTCTCGGCGCTCATGGCAATGGCTGTTCACAAAACCGGTTTAATCTTTCCCGCCATTTGCGGTCTTTGGCATCTCTGGGATCTTTCGCGAAATCGCAAGCGCCTCACCCCTTTGCTCGCTCACGCGCCCATTGCCCTCGCCGCTCTCGTCGTGCTCCTCCTCAAATCATATCCGCCTGGCGAAGGTTACACCCGCAGCGCCACCGGCCTCGAAATCGGTTACACGTTTCTCACGTTTATTGGCGGCTACTCCTTTGGTCCCTCCACAACCGACATTCAATCCTTCGGACCGCTCGCCGCCATCTCCAAACACGCGCTCCAAACCGCTCTCCTGCTCCTCGTGCTCGCCGGTTTCGCACTTACTTTTGCCTCCCGCTTTCGACGCCTGCTTTCCAGCCGCGAATTTCAACTCCTTTTCCTCGGCCTCATCGTCGTAAGCCTTTACGCGCTCATCTCCGGCTTTCCCTACAACGTCCGCTACGTCCTCCCCGCGCTCTTTGGATTTCTTGCGCTCGCCGCAGTCATGGCAACCGATGCGGAAAAATCCGCCATCGCAAAAATTTCCCTCACCGGCCTGCTGCTTATCAGCCTGTGCGCGGACGGACAATGGTTTTACAGCTGGCAATATCGCAAAGGCGATTCCCGCGCCGTCGCACAATGGCTCGTCAAAAACAAATCCCGGGTCCATTCCTGGACCGCGCTTCCCCAATATTCGAACGTGCCCATCCAATGGTATTTGAAATCAAACCCGGATGTTCTCGCCCGCGAAATGCCTCCTACCGGCGACCGCTCGACAACTTTTCCACCCACGCCCGACGTTCTGATTATCAGTCGGCGTCACCACTTGGCCCAACCGGACCAGGTCATTGCCTCCTATCAATCCATCACCGGCAGCAAAGAAACCATCCTCACCTTCGCCG
>Ga0335085_10015102_pt1 | contig 11219 bp, 7 predicted proteins | sample Lox_Sample_45_FD_206712 | JGI IMG/M metagenome (GOLD analysis project Ga0335085, IMG submission 206712) | Soil microbial communities from Loxahatchee National Wildlife Refuge, Florida, United States - Lox_Sample_4.5 | ecosystem: Environmental > Terrestrial > Soil > Wetlands | place: USA: Florida... | reverse complement strand
GTTCGTCAGGTTTCCCGCCTGCAGGTCCTGCCCTAGCTGACTGAATTCCTGCCCGATATTCTGAATCGTGTTTTGCTGCGTATTCTGCGTCTGCGTTTTCTCTGCTTGCACAAGCTCCCAAACACTGCTTCCTGATATTCCTGAAACTGACATCTGAGCCTCCATCTAAAATGAACCCTGAACAGAATGATCTCTATCTGTTTATCGGCACCCGGCAGTGTTGCCTTTAGCCGGAAATCCACATAGAAGAGGCACTTCTACAACCAGAGCCCTCCAAACCGTAACGTAGAGAATAAAAGCGGGTTAACGTTTCGACTGGCTCAAGCGCGCAATGCTCAATCTGTGTCAACCCGGCAGGGATGTTCGGAAACGCGGCAACTGTTTTCGCCATTTTTCCAGCAAGAACGGTGGTATTCGCGTCCACGCGCAAGGGCGGTCGAGCGGGGGGGCGCGTTTGGCTCAATCGGCTGTATAATTTGGAGGGAACGGGAGTTCCCCCCTCGACATGTCGCACTTTCTTGGCTATTTGAGCCTGGCGCTCTATGCCGCGAGCTTTGCCTGCTACGCGCGCATCCTTTATGTGCCCAACACTTGGGTTGGCCGCGCGGCATCGCTACTGCTGGCGGGCGGGCTGTTCCTGCAATACTACGATCTGCTGGAGCGCTCGCGCCTGATGCACACGGTCCCCTACGACGACCTCTACGGCTCCATGTCGCTTTTCGCCTGGCTTTTCGGGATCACCTATCTGGTTCTTGAAATTTTTCACCGGCAAAGAACGGTTGGCGCGCTGGTGACCTTGCTGATGTTCGCCTGGGTGGGATTGCTTGGAGCTTTCGCCCCGACTCAACCTCCAAGCTCCGCTCCGGCCCGTGGCGCTCTTTTCGCCCTGCACGTCACGCTGAACACCTGGAGCTACGCGGCCTTCGCGCTATCGTTCGCGCTGAGCCTGGTCTATTTGATACAGCACGCGTTGCTGCGCTCCCGGCGCCTGAGCACAGCGTTCTGGCGATTTCCGGCCCTGGAAGTGCTCGACCGCATGGCGCGCAGCAGCGTCTATCTTGGACTGGGGCTGATCGCGATCGGCGTGCCCATGGGACTGATCTGGGCACATCGGCTGAGCGGCACGTATCCGCTGGGTGACCCGAAGGTGCTGGTCACGGCGGTGATACTTGTGGTGTACGTAGCCTATTTGTGGCTTTCGCGCAGCGCCCAATGGCGCGGATCGCGCGCCGCTCTGCTCTGCGCCATGAATTTCGCATTGGTCCTGTTCAGCTACACCATCGTCAACTTCTATCTCACGCGCTTTCATCGGTATTTCTGACGTGATGAGCACAACCGTTTCCAATCCAAGACGTAACGTAGCCGGGCGCATTCAGGTAGCCCTGATCGGGTGCAACCACCGCACCGCCTCGGTGGAACTGCGCGAGCGTGTTTCGTTCACCCAACAGCAGGCGCTCGACGCCGCCGATGAGCTGCGCAAACAGGGCATTTTGGAAGAAGCGGTGGTGCTCTCGACCTGCAATCGCAGCGAGCTTTACGGCGTTCCGGGCGAAGGCGGTGTGGCGCTCACCGAAGCGATGGAGGAATTTTTCACATCGTTTCACGGGCTCAATCGCGCCGATTTGGACGGCAAATTTTATCGCTGGACCGGCCGCGACGCGGTGCTGCACCTCTATCGCGTGGCCGCGGGCATCGATTCGATGATGCTGGGCGAAGCGGAAATTCTGGGCCAGCTTCGCACTGCTTATAACTTGGCGCTCGAACATGGAGCCACCGGCCCGGTGCTGAACCGCGTTTTTCAGGGCGCGCTCGAAGTGGGAAAGCGCGTGCGGGCCGAAACGGAAGTGGGCGCGCGACCGATGTCTGTCGCGTTGGCTGGCGTGAAACTGGCCGAGCGCGTCTTCGGCAACCTCAAAGGCCACGTGGCGCTGATTATCGGCGCGGGCGCTGTTGCCGAGCAAGTGGTGGAACAACTGCGCAGCCGCGGCATCGGGAAGCTGGAAGTCGTAAACCGCTCGTTCGATCGCGCCGCCGACCTGGCCGCACGTTTCAACGGGAACGCGGTGCCCTGGGACGGGCTCGAAAAAGTGCTGAGCGAGCCGGATATTCTCATCACCTCCACCGGCGGAACGGGTCCCATCCTCACCCGCAAGATGCTCGAGCGCGCCATCGAGAAGAGGAACGGCCGCCCGGTATTTGTGATCGATCTTGGCGTTCCGCGCAACGTGGAATCGTCGGCGTCGGGGCTCTACAATCTGTACCTCTACAACATCGACGACCTTGGCGAAGTGGTCGAGCAGAACAAAAAAGCTCGCGAAGCGGAAATACCGCGCGTGGAAACGCTGATCGCCGAGCACGTGGGCAAATTCGAAACGTGGCGCGCTACGCTGGAGGCGGGCTCTATTTTCGACGATCTTCGCGCGAGCTTCCACGAACAGCGCAAGAAGCACATCAAGGAAACACTGAAGCAAATGCCCGAAGTTTCGTCCGATGAGCGCGCGCGCATTGCCCGTATCACCGAGGATCTTATCGAGCGCATTTTGAACGAGCCCGGCGAACGCCTGCGCACCGGGCGCGGCATGCGCGGCCGGCTCGCGGCCGTGGAAGCTCTCCGCCATATTTTCGGGCTGGACGAGAGTAAGTTGGACGGGGGCAAGCTGTGAAACCTCTGCGCATCGGCACGCGTGGCAGCGCGCTCGCTCTGTGGCAAGCCAATCACATCAAGGACCGGCTGGCGGAACTTCACCGCGTCGACGCGGAACTGGTGCGTATTCGCACCACCGGCGACCATTTTCAGACCGCCTCGGTGGCCCAAATAGGCGCCGAGCTCGGCGGCAAGGGAGTCTTCATCAAGGAACTCGAGGACGCGCTGCTGGCCGGGCGGATCGATCTCGCGGTCCACAGCATGAAGGATGTTCCCACCGAAACTCCGCGTGGGCTGACTTTCCCGGCAATCACGCGGCGCGAGGATCCGCGCGACTGCCTGATTTCGCGCGACAACCGCAACCTTGCCGAGTTGCCACATGGCGCGCGCATCGGCACCAGCAGCCTGCGGCGGCAGGCGCAGCTCAAGCACCATCGCCCGGACTTGCAGGTGCTCGACCTACGCGGGAATGTGGACACGCGCATGCGCAAAGTGGCGGAAGGCGAGTACGACGCCATCGTGCTGGCGCTGGCGGGCGTCACGCGCCTCGGCGCACGCGACCGCGTCACGGAAATTCTGCCGGTGGAACTAATGCTTCCTGCCGTAGGACAAGGCGCTCTGGGAATCGAAACGCGCTCCGATGATCGCGCTACATCGAAAATTGTCGCATCTCTCAACGACGCGGAAACGCGACCTTGTGTCGAAGCCGAGCGCGCGCTGTTGCGCGAGCTCGAGGGCGGGTGCCAGGTGCCGCTCGGCGCCTGGGCACGGCTCGAAAACGATGAGCTCTTCATCGAGGCTTGCCTGCTTTCGCCGGACGGCCAGGATTTTTTGCGCGATTCGCAGCGAGGCCAACCCGGCGACGCTGGGCGCATCGGCCAGCAGCTCGGACGGGCCTTGAAAGAAGCGGGCGCGGAAAAGATTCTGCGCCTCGCGGGCCGCTAGTGACGCAGAACGCCAACAAGCCGCTCGCTGGTAAGCGCGTGGTCGTGACTCGAGCTGTTGAACAATCTGCTGCTTTGGTTGCTGCGCTGGAGCGGCTGGGCGCGGAAGTTCTGCTCATGCCCACCGTTGAATTTGCGCCGCCACAGAATTCTTCTGAACTTGACGCGGCGATGGCACACTTTTCGAACTTCGACTGGATTTTATTCACCAGCCAGAATGCGGTACGATTCTTCGCGAAGCGCCTGGCAGAGCATTCATCGACTCAGGGACGGTTCGAACAGTCCATGGAGCCGCGGGCCGCAGGGCTGCGGACCGCAGCGGTCGGTCCAGGCACAGCCGAAGCGGCCAACAAGGAAGGCTTTCGCGTGGATTACGTGGCGAAAAATCACACCGGCGAATCGCTAGCCCGAGAACTCGCTGCGGAACTTCGCAGCAAGCGCGTACTGCTACCGCGCAGCGACCGCGCAGACGATCGCCTGCCTTCCGCGCTGCGGGCAGCGGGCGCGGAGGTAACCGAAGTGGCTGCCTATCGCACCATCGCACCGAAGGCGCTTGATCCGCATACGCTGCGGCGCGTGCGTAATGCTGAGGTAGATGCCATCCTGTTCGCCAGCCCGTCCGCACTTCACAATTTGCAAAGTTGGATTCCCGCCACCGAGTTGGCGGCCATTTCACAGCGAGTGCAATTCGCCGCGATTGGGCCGACGACCGCGCGCGCTTTGCGCGAAGCGCAGGTGCAAGTTGAAATCGATGCTATTGCGAGCTATTATCAGGCGCGGGCGCAGGGACAACCCTCTGTAGCGAGGCGCGCATGAGTTTCCCGGCACATCGTCCGCGGCGACTGCGGCGCACCGAAGCGATGCGCAGTTTGGTGCGCGAAACGCAGCTCAGCGCGAGCGGGCTGGTGCTTCCTATGTTCGCGTGCCCGGGCAACAAAGTGCGCGTGGAAGTCAGCTCCATGCCCGGCGTGTACCAGCAGTCGCCCGACCAGATCGTGGAAGAGTGCCACGAAGCTGCCGATCTCGGCGTGCCCGGCGTGATTCTTTTCGGCCTTGCCGAAAATAAGGATGCCACTGGCTCTGAAGCGGCCGCCGCGAACGGCGCGGTGCAGCGCGCCATCGAGATGATCCGCAAGGCCAATCTGAATCTCATCGTGATGACCGACGTTTGCCTGTGCGAATACACGAGCCACGGGCACTGCGGGGTGATCGAAGGCGACAGCGTGCTCAACGATCCCACGCTGAATCTGCTGGCTGAAGCCGCGCTTTCGCACGCACGCGCCGGAGCCGATGTAGTGGCGCCCTCGGACATGATGGATGGGCGCGTCGCGGCCATTCGCCGCAAACTCGACGAAAACAATTTTCAGGACGTGGCCATCTTCGCCTACGCCGCGAAATACTGCTCCGCGTTTTACGGACCCTTTCGCGAAGCGGCGCAATCCGCGCCACAATCGGGCGACCGCCGCAGCTACCAGATGGATCCGGCCAACGCGCGCGAGGCGCTGATGGAAGTGGCCACCGATATCGAAGAAGGCGCGGACATGATCATGGTCAAGCCCGCGCTCGCCTATCTCGACATCATTCACCGCGTGCGCGAGCGTTTCGACGTGCCGGTCGGCGCGTACAACGTGAGCGCCGAGTACGCCATGGTGAAAGCGGCGGCGCGCAACGGCTGGATTGACGAGAAGCGCATCGTGCTTGAAATCACCACTGCCATTCAACGCGCCGGAGCTTCGATAATCCTTACGTACTACGCAAAAGACCTTTGCCGCTGGCTGAATCACTGCTAGCGCGCGCAAGAACGGGCCAACTCCACCATGTCGAGCGGAACTTCCCAGACGTCTAAATCACGCGCGAGCGAGCTTTTCGACCGAGCGAAAAATATTCTAGTGGGCGGCGTCAACAGCCCGGTGCGCGCGTTTCGCGCCGTGGGCGGCACGCCGCTGGTGATCGATCGCGCGGAAGGCTCGCGTCTGTGGGACGTCGACGGGCGGGAGTACATCGACTACGTCTGCTCCTGGGGCGCGCTGATTCTTGGGCATTCGCATCCCGACGTGGTGGCTGCGATCGTTGAGCAGGCGCGACGTGGCACCAGCTATGGCATGACTTCCCCGCTCGAAATCGAGCTTGGCGAACTCATCGCTCGCGCCGTTCCTGGGATCGAGCGCATTCGCTTCGTCAGCTCCGGCACTGAAGCCACTATGTCCGCCATTCGCGTCGCGCGCGGCTTCGCCAAGCGCGATTTAATTTTAAAATTCGAAGGCGGCTACCACGGCCATGCCGATAGCTTTCTGGTCGAAGCCGGTTCCGGCCTCGCCACACTCGGCATTTCAGCGAGCCCTGGCGTTCCGGCCGCGCTCGCCAAACTCACTTTGAACGCACCTTACAACGATCTCGCCGCGGTTGAGAAAATCTTCCAGCAGCACGCCGGAAAAATCGCCGCGATCATCGTCGAGCCGGTGGCCGCGAACATGGGCGTCGTGCCGCCTCAGCCCGGCTTTCTCAAAGGTCTGCGCGATATCACGCAGCGCAACGGTTCGCTGCTCATCTTCGATGAGGTCATCACCGGATTCCGCATCGCCTATGGCGGCGCGCAGAATGCCTTCGGCATTCGTCCGGATTTATCTGTTTTTGGAAAAATTATCGGCGGCGGCCTGCCAGTCGCTGCCTACGGCGGACGCCGCGACATCATGGATCTGATCGCGCCACTCGGCCCCGTCTATCAGGCCGGTACTCTTTCCGGCAATCCGCTGGCCATGCGCGCCGGTCTCGCCACTCTTCCAAAACTGCAAGCCGCCGGATTTTACGACTCGATCGACAAAAAAGCACAGCGCCTTGCCGAAGGTTTGCGCGCCGCGCTGAAAGAAACTGACATTCCCGGCGAAGTTTCCGTCGCTGGTTCCCTGCTCACTTTATTCTTCACGAGCGAGCATGTCCGCGATTACGGCGTGGCGAAAAAATCCAACACGAAGCGCTTCGCCGCGTTCTTCAACGCCATGCTCGAGCGCGGCATTTTCATCGCGCCATCGCAGTTCGAAGCGCTCTTCGTCTCCGCAGCTCACATCGACTCCGACATCGACCGCACCATCGCCGCCGCCCGCGAAAGTTTGCAAGCCATTCGGGACTAGCTTTCGCTTTAAACCGAAGAGAGATCCCTCGTCGCGAAGGAACCCGCTTCGCTCACTCGGGATGACACCAGGATTGGAGGTGCTGCTGTCGGGGCGATGCGCGGCAGTGAGTAGGGAAAGGAACGACTCTGACGTGAGATGCGCTGAAAGTGGCTACTCGTGGGAAACGTCGACAACCACTTCGGCGCCGCGGCCCGCACCGATTGTCTTGGCTGCATTGCCGCGATTCACGGAAATCTCCAGATAACCGCTGGAGCCGATCAGCGCCACCGGCTCGCCCGCAACCCCTTCCGCGAATGTCTGCACCATTTTGGTGATCTTGGCCTGCCCCACGGTGATGCTCAGATTTCCATTCGCGGTGAGCAGCTCGGGCACATTCTCAGGGGTGATGTTCGTGATCAGGTTGCCGAAATGATCGGCGCGCAGCACCACGCCCTTGGCGCTTGCTCCTTCCACTTTCACTTTCGGCATGGTGAACCGCACGAAATCGGTGATGGGCTCGCCGAAGCTGGATGTTTGCCATGATTTGGTGAGCCACGCCGCCACCGGAGCGAAAATGTCGCGGCCGTGAAACGTCTTGCTCAAGGGCTGTCGAAAGTAATGCTCGGAGATCAAATTCCACACGTGCAACGATTCGGATTGATCGTAGACGCTCGAGAGCACACCGTTATCCGGCGCTATGAAGTAATGCTGGTCGGCGGCAACCAGTATCGGCCGCCGCTCGGTGCCTACGCCCGGATCGACCACAACCACGTGCACCGTTTTCGGAGGAAAATATCTGTAGGCGTTGCCGATGGCCAGCGCACCGTCCAGAATGTCGTGCGCCAGCACTTCGTGCGTGATGTCGAGGACGTTGGCTTCCGGGTTGATGCTAAGAATCACACCCTTCATCACCGCGACGAACACGTCGGAGGTGCCGTAGTCGGTTGTCAGCGTAATCAGGGGGCGCGCCAAAACTCTCTCCGTGAGTACCCGGGCAGGCTGGTTTCGCTTCGCGCCCGGATATCACGAAGCTAACGGAACCAGCCAGTGAGTGTCAAGGCAACGGGAGCAGGTGTTCGATAGAGAGTTACCCCAGGCAAATTATTGAGAAAGGATGCTTTAGCGAAAGGGGGCTCGAGCCGCCCCCTCCCATTCGCGTGCCTGCCGCCTGGGTTGCTAGAAGATGAACTTCAGTCCGAGCTGGATGGCGCGATTGCCTCCGGAGCCGAGAATCGGATTGACCGCTGCGACGTCGGGAGTCTGGCAGGCGCAACCGAACTGGGTGGTTACCGAAGGGTCGGAGAACAATCCCTGGCCCAGCGGAAGAGTCGGGTTCATGAAGTTCGGGTGGTTGAGCACGTTGAAAAATTCCGCGCGGAACTGCGTCGAAAGGCGCTCCGTAAACTTCCAGCTTTTGACCACGGAGAAATCCATGTTCCGGAAGCCCAAATCGCGGAAGGAATTGCGCCCCATCGTGCCGAACGTGCCGAGCGCCGGCGGCACCATCACCGAGTTCCCTTGCGCGTAGCAGCCGAAGCTCGTTAGAGCTTGACTTCCCGTCGCGCCCCCCGGCCCATTTGGAACTTTGGCCGCTGCCGCCGTGCAAGCATTCCAGAAAGCAGTGGATTGCGCGGACGACAACTTCACTGGTGCGCTTAATAGGGGCGAGTTTTGCGTACAGCCGCCTGCTCCTGGTCCCGTGCAGAAGGGAATGGAGATGGCCTTGTCCGCTTGGAAATCGCCCGGATTGCCGAGGAAATCCCAACGGTCCTGTAATTCGGTCGACCCGCTGACGTTGTTTCCGATATCGACAGCGTCCCACGGCTGGCTGCCCTGCACCGTAACGATCGAATTGATCTGCCATCCTTCGAGCAGTTGTGCCGGAGACTTCCTTCCCGGAATATCGTAGGTAACGGAGAGCGTGAAGCGGTGGCGGATATCGAAATCGCTCGCCGCATATTGTCCGTCGGGATTCAAGCTGTTCTGCGGAACCACCGTGCCAAAGTCGTGAGTTGAGTCGTCGAGCGCGTGAGCATACGTGTAACCAGCCACAATGGAGAGGTTATGGAAATTTCTGGTGGTCAGTGTCGTTTGAAGGCCGTTGTAGTTCGAACGGTCGAGGTTGGTAAGGAAGTTGATGTACTGCAGATAAGGGTATTGGGCAGCGTATGGCCGGACGGTCGTAGCTAAATTCGGTTGATTGAGGTCGACGATCCCGGCCAGCCGGTCGCCGTGGTCTCCCACATACGCCACCTCCAGCGAAACGGCGCTTGAGAAGGCGTGTTGCACCGAGAGGGCCCAGGTGGCCACGTACGGCGCCGTAAAGTTGCGGTCCATGGCCATGATGCTGCAGGGGCCTGCGGCAGTGCAGCTCTGCACACCGGCAGCGGCGGGCAGAACCGGACCTGCCAGGGTCCAGTTGAGCTGCGATGGTTTCAGGGTAAACGTGGCAGTGGCGATCTTTCCACCGAACGTCTGCGGGCACGTTCCACCTGCCGGAACGGCTGTAGTGCACGCTCCCGTCGGTATTACGGTAATGCCTTTTGTATTGGCGTTGCCCGGCCCTGCGTTGATGTAGGCGTTCATGGGCAGCAGAGAGTAGGACAACCCGCCCCCCGCACGGATGATCGTCGTGCCCTTTCCGGTGACATCCCACGCCGCGCCTACACGAGGACCAAAGTCCTTGCGATCGGGATTATAGACAGAGCTGATCTGGTTGCCGACCTGCTCCATGCCCACGGAAGGTTCCCAATTGCCAAGCAGGTTATCTTCTTCCGTTGGCGGTGCGTCATATTCCCACCGGAGGCCTAAATTCAGCGTGAGCCGGGGGGTGATGCGCCAGTCGTCCTGGACAAAGGCCGCATAGTCCCACTGGCTCAGATTTCGACCCGGAAAACCGACTACGAGCTGGGCCTTGGTTGCGTCTCCGGCCAGAAAATCTTCCAGCGCGCTTGACTGCGGTCCGTTAGGAATGTTGAAGGCGGCCTTTCCAGAAAACGTAAAAACTCCCTTGCCAGTGCCATATCCGATCTGAGTCACGCGGCCGTCGCGAATTTCGCCTCCGAATTTAAAAGCGTGTTTACCCCTGGAGTAGGCAAGCTGGTCGACGAGGTCGTAGTTCATGCTCGGTCCGCGCAGGTTGGGCCACTGATTGTTTGCCCCAAGCTGCGTCAAACCGGAAACGGTGATTTTCGGCAATCCCCCAAGAAGAGGATCGGTAACACCGGTGTTGATTCCATATGACGAGGCGGGGACACCGCTATCGTTGGAATTGACCGGTCCGTAATACCGATTGAAGCCGAAGCGAAGCTCGTTCACCCAGCGTGAATTCGGCGTCCAGGCCCAGTGCGTCGATACCGACTGAGCGCGCACGTGCTGTACAGACAAGAAGGCGGATTGGGTGACGATGTTGTCTTCGACAGGGCCGCCGCCATTGCCGAAGAAATAAGAGCCGCTCAGGCTATGGTGCTCGTTGATGTTGTAATCCACCTTGCCCACAACGTTATCGGAGTTGTTCACATTGGGGAATCCGCCGACCACAGACGACGAAGCGGAACTGTTCGATCCCCACAGTGGCAACAGCTTCAGACTGAGTGGGCTCACGGCGATGCCATGCCCGGCCAACGCGGCTTCTGCATCCGGAATACTCACCTTTGCCCCGGCTCCCGCTGCTGTAGTGGGAACATTTAAGGTAAATGTATTTCCGACCGAGTAGTGTTGGCGCTCGAAGGCGGCAAAGTAGAACAGCTTATCTTTGCGGATCGGGCCGCCAAACGTGCCGCCCCATTGCTCCAGTTCCAACGGGGGGTTGGCTGACCCAGCAGGGGTGAAATAGTTCTTCGCGTCCCAGGAATCGGTGCGCCCGAAGGCGTAAGCTGTGCCGTGAATTGAGTTCGTGCCGGACTTGATGCTTACGTTCACCACCGATCCCGGCTTCCAGCCAAATTCGGCGCGCGGGTTTTCCTCGACGTTAAATTCCTGAATGGCATCAATGGGCAGAATGGTGATGGCGTCTCCCGCTACGCGCGGGGAATTGATGATGCTTTGGCCCGAGAACGCTTCGTTATTATCGAGCCCATCGACCATGTAGTTCTGGTCTTCAGGACGAATGCCGTTTGTGCTTTGCGTCCAGGCGCCGCCGCCCGGGTAGATCTGCACACCGGGGCGCAGCGAGAGCAGGTTCTGGTAGTTGCGTCCGTTTAAAGGCAGTTCGTTAATGGTGTTGTTGCTCAGTGTGCCGCCGAGCGTCACGCCAGTGGCATCGACCAGCGGAACCGCGCCAGTCACCTCCACGGTTTGCGTCACTTCGCCTGGCGAAAGCTGAATATCGACGCGCACATCGCGGCCGGTTTCGAGCAAAATGTCGCGCCGGTCAACGGTCTTGAACCCCGTGAGCGCCACGTGCACGGTGTAGGTGCCAGGCAGCAAGCCCGGCGCGACATATTGGCCGCTTTGATCAGTGACGAGATTGCGCGCGACTCCGGTGGCTGCGTTCGTGACCACCACCGTGTCGCCCGATAG
>Ga0335085_10015101_pt1 | contig 11220 bp, 7 predicted proteins | sample Lox_Sample_45_FD_206712 | JGI IMG/M metagenome (GOLD analysis project Ga0335085, IMG submission 206712) | Soil microbial communities from Loxahatchee National Wildlife Refuge, Florida, United States - Lox_Sample_4.5 | ecosystem: Environmental > Terrestrial > Soil > Wetlands | place: USA: Florida... | reverse complement strand
GATGGGGCTCGGCCGGCGCCTCGTCGGTATCGGCGGAATCCGCCAGGCCCAGCTTTTCGATCCGCTTCTCGGCCTGCTCGAGGGTCTGAGTGAGTTTTTTCGCGAGCGCCATGCCCTTCTCGTAGTGGGCCAGCGATTGGTCGAGCGAGAGGGCTCCGCCCTCCAGCTCCTCGACGATGCGCTCGAGCTCGCCCATGGATTCCTCGAAGCCCGGCTCCGCCGATTCGTCCGGCGGCCGGGCGGCCTTGTCACGCGCCATGCGTCCCTCCCGCGCGCACCTCGGTGACGCGCGCATCCGCTTCCCCTCGCGCGAACTCGATGGTCAGATCCTCTCCCACTCGCAGCCCTTGCGCGACGCGCACCAGCGTACCGTCGGCCGCGCGCACCAGGCAATAGCCCCGTTCCAGGACGCGTTTCGGTGAGAGGGCGCGCAGCCGGTGCATTCCGGCCTCGAGCTGCTTGCGCTTCTGGAATACCAGCGTCGTCATCGCCGTGTGCATGCGATCACGCTCGGCGAGCACGGCTTCGCGGCGCTCGGCGATCGCGCGCCGCCACTGGCGGAATGCATAGCGATCGATCGCGGCCGAGAGTCGGTCGCGCGCCGCGCGCAGCTCGGTCGCGAGCGCGGCACGCAGGCGATCGAGCAGCCCGTCGAGACGCTGCTCCCAGGCCCCGAGCAGATCGCGATGGCGGCGAAAGCCGTACTTGCCGGTGAGCGCGGCAAGCTTCTGCTGGCGAACCTCGATCGCTCGCCGGACGCCGCGCTCCAGGCGCTCGCGCAGTTGCCGCACGTGGCGCGAGACCTCGGCGCGGTCGCGCACCGCGATCTCGGCGGCGTTGGAGGGCGTCGCGGCGCGCACGTCGGCGGCCAGATCGGCGAGCGTCCAGTCCACTTCGTGGCCAACCGCCGAGATCACCGGGATGGCGGAGCCGGCGATTGCCCGCACCACCGCCTCTTCGTTGAACGCCCACAGATCCTCGAGCGATCCGCCGCCGCGCCCGACGATCAGCAGATCGACGTCGGCCCGCTGGTTGAATCGCTCGATCGCCGCGGCGATCTCGGGCGCCGCGCCCTCCCCCTGCACGCGAACCGGCGCCAGCACGATCTCGATCGCCGGCCAGCGCGCCTGGAGCACCTTGACCATGTCCCGCACCGCCGCCCCGACCGGCGAGGTGACCAGGCCGATGCGTTTCGGATACTGCGGAAGCGGGCGCTTGCGGGCCGGATCGAACAGGCCTTCGGCGGTCAGGCGTCGCTTCAGCTCCTCGAGGGCCAGCAGCAATGCGCCCAGACCCCCCGGGCGCATCTCCTCGACCACCAGCTGATAGCCGCCGCGCGGTTCGTAGACGCTGATCGCCCCGAACGCTTCGACTTCGGTGCCGTCGCGCGGCTCGAAGCCGAGCCGCCCCGCGCTGCCGCGCCACATGACGCAGTTGAGCAGCGCCTCCTTCCCCTCTTTCATCGCGAAATAGAGGTGGCCGCTCTCGGCGCGCTTGAAGCCCGAGATCTCGCCCCGCACCCACACCGCCGGGAAGGCTTCGCCGAGCGTCTCCTTGATGAGACGGGTGAGGGCGGCGACGCCCAGAATCGATTCGCGTTCGGCCGACACCGTCATGCGGGCTCCGAGTCGCTCAACCGCGCGCGGCGGCCCCGGCGCGCGCGGCTTGCCGCTCGGCGGCCAGCACCGTGTTGGCCACGACCATCGCCACGGTCATGGGTCCCACGCCGCCCGGAACCGGGGTCAGCGCGCCGGCCACTCGCGAGACCGTCTCGAACTCGACGTCGCCGGTGAGGCGGTGCCCCGACTTGCGCGACGGATCGGGAACGCGATGGATGCCGACGTCCACCACCGTCGCGCCCGGCTTCACCCATGCGGAGGTCACGGCTTCGGGCCGGCCCATCGCCGCCACCAGCAGATCGGCTTCGCGGGCGAGCGTTTTCAGCGCGGGGCCGCTGGCGCTGTGGCCGAGCGTCACCGTCATGTCCACGCCCTTCTGCGAAAGCAGCGTCGCCAGCGGGCGACCCACCACGTTGCTGCGCCCGAGCACCACGGCGTGCCGGCCCGCGAGTGGAATCTGATGGTGGCGCAAGAGCTCGAGGATGCCGAGCGGCGTCGCCGGCGCCATGGCCTCGAGGCCCTGCGCCAGCCGGCCCGCGTTGAGCGGATGGAATCCGTCCACGTCCTTCACCGGCGGGATCGCCTCGAGCACCGCCTGCGGCTCGGCCGGAGGGGGCAGCGGAAGCTGCACCAGAATGCCGTGAACGCTGGAATCGTCGCCGAGGGCGCGCACGCGCTCGACCACCGCGGAAGTCGGGGTGCCGGCCGGGAGCTCGACGCGCCGCACGTCGATGCCGACCTCGGCGCAGGCGTCCGATTTCCTCGCGAGATAGATGCGAGACGCGGGATCCTCCCCCACCGAGACCAGCGCGAGGCGCGGGATGACGCCCTGCTCGCGCAGGCGCTGAACACCGACCCGCGCCCGCGCGCGCACCGCAGACGCCGCCTGATCTCCGGACAGGGCTCGCGCCACGCCCGACCCGGCGTGCGCCGTCGCGCCGCTCTCGTGCAGCAGCTCGATCCAGCGGATCGAGGCGGCGCGGCCGGTCGAAGCGTCCACCTCGAGCAACACGGCGTTGAGTCGCGGGTCTCCCGCCGCCGGCACCAGGCGCTCGGGCAGCCCGGTCAGGAAGCGCCGGAGCGCGGCGGTGCGATCCATGCCGATCACCGATTCGAAGCCGCCGGTCATGCCGGCGTCGCACTGGAACGCGGTGCCCCTCGGGAGCACGCGCGCATCGGCGGTGGCGACGTGCGTGTGAGTGCCCACCACCGCGCTCACGCGGCCGTCGAGGTGCCAGCCCATCGCGATCTTCTCGGCGGTGGTCTCGGCGTGGAAGTCGACCAGGATCACGCGCACGCCCTGCTCGCGCAGCGCCGCCACCGCGCGATCGGCCGCGGTGAAGGGGCTGTCGGCCTCCTTCATGTAGACGCGCCCGAGCAGATTGACCACGCCGATCGAGGTGCCGTCCAGGCCCTGGAACACCCGCCAGCCCTGCCCGGGAGTGCCGTCCGGGAGATTGGCCGGGCGTACCAGCCGCGTTTCTCCGGCGATGTAGTCCATCGAGTCGCGCTTGTCCCACAGGTGATTGCCGCCGGTCAGCGCGTCAACGCCGGCGCTGAACAGCTCCTTCGCGGTCTCGCGGGTGACCCCGAAGCCGGCCGCCGAGTTCTCGGCGTTGCAGATCACCAGGTCGAGCCCGTGGCGCGCGCGCAGCCCCGGCAACAGTGCGGTAACCACGTCGCGCCCGGGCGAGCCGATCACGTCGGCGATGAAGAGCAGTTTCAGCACGCTTGCCTCACTTGGCGTAGTCCACGGCGCGCGTCTCGCGAATCACGGTGACGCGAATCTGCCCCGGGTATTCCAGCTCCTTCTCGATGCGCCGCGCGATCTCGCTGGCCAGCCCCTGAGCGCGGGCGTCGTCCACCCGGCCATGCTCCACCATGATACGCACCTCGCGCCCGGCCTGAATCGCATACGATTTTTCGACGCCCGGAAACGCGCTGGCGATCTTCTCGAGCGACTCGAGACGCTTGATGTAGACCTCGAGACTCTCGCGCCGCGCGCCCGGCCGCGCGCCCGAGATCGCGTCGGCGGCCGAGATCAGCACCGGCCACAGGCTGCCGCCCGCGTAATCGTCGTGGTGGAAGCCGATCGACTCGAGCACCGGCTGCGGCTCGCCGTAGCGCGCCGCCAGCTCCATGCCGAGCGCGGGATGGGTGCCCTCGTGATCGTGGTCGATGGCCTTGCCGATGTCGTGCAGCAGGCCTCCGCGCTTCGCCATCTTCTGATCCATGCCGATCTCGGCCGCCATCATTCCGGCCAGGTGAGCCACCTCGATCGAATGGCGCAGGATGTTCTGCCCGTACGAGGTGCGGTACTGGAGCCGCCCGAGCACGTTCTGCAGCTCGGGATGGATGCCGTGCACGCCGACCTCGAGGCAGGCGTTCTCTCCCAGCTCGCGGATCTTGTTCTCGACCTCGACCTTGACCTTGCCCACCACTTCCTCGATGCGGGCCGGATGAATGCGGCCATCGGCCACCAGCCGCTCGAGCGCGATGCGGGCGATCTCGCGCCGCACCGGATCGAATCCCGAGAGGATCACCGCCTCGGGCGTGTCGTCGATGATCACGTCCACGCCGGTGATGATCTCGAACGAGCGGATGTTGCGACCTTCGCGGCCGATGATCCGGCCCTTCATGTCGTCGCTCGGCAGGTGAACGACCGATACCGAGGATTCCGAAGCGTGGTCACCGGCGTAGCGCTGGATGGCGAGCGTCAGGATCTTGCGGGCCTCGCGCTCGGCGTTGCGCTGCGCAGAGTCCCGGATCTCGGCCGTGCGCCGCTGGGCCTCGGCACGGGCCTCGTTCTCGATCCGACCGATCAGCTCGGCGTGGGCCTCCTCCACCGTCATGCCGGCGACCCGTTCGAGACGCGCGGTCTGTTCGGTCATGAGCCGCTGAAGCTCGCCGCTCCGCTCTTCGACCGCGCCTTCGCGCTTCGCCAAGTCCTGCTCGAGGCGCTTGAGATCCCGATCCTTCTTCTCGATCAGCTCGACGCGGCGGCCGAACGCGGCTTCCTTCTCTTGAAAGGCGCGCTCGCCGGCCAGCTGGTCGGTGCGCGCCTGCTGGGTCTCGCGCTCGACCTGCTGCTTGTAGCGCAGCGCCTCCTCGCGGCCCTCGAGCACCGCGGTGCGCTTGGCCGACTCGGCCTCGCGCTGGGCCTGCTCGAGCAGCGCCTTGGACTGGCGCTCGGCGCTCTGCATGCGGCTCTTCCCCAGCGCCGCGCGTACGCCGAATCCCACGAAAAAGGCAACGACGGCACCGATCCCGGCGCCGCCGATCAACAGGGTCTGGTTCATCACCTGTCCCCCGAGCCACGCCCCCAATCGACGGGTGGGCGGGACTCCAGGCAGGGAATGTTCCCCGCCAACTGCCGTGTGCCCGGGGTTCTTGAGACCTGGATCACCAGGTGGGCGATCCTTACGACCGGGTCGGCTCTCCGCCGTCCCAACCGCGGACGGGGCGCGGCGTCGCCGGCCACCGGAACACCCATTTGTATTTCTGTTGGTTCAAGAACTGCGTGGCATCACGAGCACGGCAGGGAATTCTTCGAAACGGGCTCCTCCATCGTCTCTCAGGGCGTTGGGCTGTCCTCGAGCAGGCCGTCCAGCACCGCGTTCAAACGGGCGGCACGATCGTTGAATGTTCGTTCACGAGTCTCGCGCTGGGCGCGCTCCTTGAACAGCTCATCGGCGATGTTGAGAGACGCGAGGATGGCCACCTTGGACAGCGAGGCCACCGGCAGTTTCTCGGTGATCTCGCGCATCTTGCGGTCCACGTATGCCGCCACTCCGAGGATGTACTCCTGATCAGCCTCTCCACGGATCGTGTAGCTGTGGCCGAAGATCTGGACCTGCACCAGGTTCTTTGGGTCCATGGTGTCCCCGCGTCGTTGCTCTTCCCCGCATACCTATTGTTTTCGGTTTTCGGCGCGTGAGCGCCGCTATGAACACCGCGAGCCGTAAGGGCCTCGCGGAAGTCGAGTCGATCAGGCTTCGAGCTTTTCCAGCTTCTTGATGAGCGTTTCGATGCGGTGGGCGACTTCGCGCCGCTCGCTCATCCATTCCTTCTGCTCGCGTTTGAGCGCGGTCAGCTCCTGCACCAGCGCGACCGGGTCCTGCCCCTGCAGCTTGTGGTGCGTGTCCTGGGTCTTCGAAGCGAGCTCGTCGCGCTCGCGCTCGAGCCGCGCGCGCTCGTCGCGCAGCTGCTGCACCAGCGCCGCAGCGCGCTCCACGCGCTCCGCCAGCCGGTCGAGGTCGGTTGCCGTCATCGTCGAAGTCTCGTTCATCGTGTCCTCAACTGGCCGCCCATCTCCCTGGCGACGGCCGCCACCATCCGATCCTGGAGGTCCTGGATCTCGGAGTCCGCGAGTGTGCGCTCCGGATTCTGGAAGCGCAGCGCGTAAGCCAGCGAGATCGGACCCGTGGGGTCCTTTCGATACACGTCGAACAACTCCACCGATGCCAGCCACGGCCCGCCTTCCCGACGCAGGATGTCCTGAACCGCGTCGTTCTGCGCGCCGGCCGGAAAGAAGAACGCCAGATCGCGTCGCACCGCCGGAAACCGGCTCGGCAGGGACAGCCGGGGCGCGGCGAGGACCGCAGCCGCCGAGGCATCGAGCCGGCTCACGAACAGATGCACCGGGACCTCGATGTCCCAATCGCGGAGCAGTGCCTGGCTCAGCGTGCCCGCCCATCCGATGCTCGAAGCGCCGCTCGCAACCTCAGCGCTGGCATCAGGTTTCCAACCAGGCGCAGCATAGGCGCGCCATCGAGGGGTGTCAACGCGCATCTCCTCGAGCCACGCGTCCCACAGCCCGCGTGCGTCGTCGAAGTCCACCGGCTGCTGACTGGCGTCGTGCGCGCGCGCCCAGCGCGGACCGATCACCACCGCCGCCAGCAACGGGCGCTCCTCGGGAAGCTCGCCCGCTCGCGCCAGCGCGCCGTTGCCGATCTCGAACAGTCGCACCGACTCGACGCCCTGCTTGAGATTGTGCGCGCACGCGCGCAGCAGGCCGGGCACCAGATTGGGACGCACGATTTCGCTCTCGCGGCTCATGGGATTGGCGAGTCGCACCAGGCGCGTCGGATCCTGGCCGAGCAGCAGCGCGGCCGCCACCGCCTCGCGCTCCGAGACCAGCGTCGTGCACCACGCCTCGTGCAGGCCGCGCGACAGCATCGCGGCGCGCGCCGACTCGATGAATCGTTCCATTTCGGTGCGCCGCGCAAGGGCGCCGCGCGATTCGAGCGGCACGTCGGGGATCCGGTCGTAGCCGTGCGCTCGCGCCACTTCCTCGACCAGATCGTCTTCCTGCGTCACGTCCACGCGCCACGATGGAACGGTGACGCGCAGCGGATCGCCCGGCTCGGCGCCGAATTCGAAGGTCTCGAGCAGCCGCTTGCTCTCGGCGCCGCCGATGTCGACGCCGACCACGCGCGCGACGCGCGGCGCGCGCAGGGTGAGCGTCTTCCGCTTGCCCTCGGTGTGATTGCGCTCGCGCGCCGGCCCCATCCCCACGTCGGAGTCCAGCTCGCGCAGCAGCGCCAGGAATCGCGCGGTCGCGATCGGTGGCATCTCGGGATCGGCGCCGCGCTCGAAGCGCTTCGAGGCCTCGGTCGCGATGCCGAGCGCGCGCGCGCCGCGCCGCACGCGGCGCGGATCGAAATAGGCGACCTCGAGCAGCAGCCGGGTGGTGGTCGCGGTCACCTCGGTCGCCTCGCCACCCATCACGCCGGCCAGAGCCACCGGGCCTTCGCGATCGGCGATCAGCAGCACTTCGGGATCGAGTGCGCGCTCCTTGCCGTCGAGCGTGGTCAGCCTCTCCCCCGCCCGCGCCCGGCGCACGCGGAGCTGAGGGCCCTTCAGCCGGTCGAGATCGAACGCATGCACCGGCTGGCCGAGCTCGAACAGGATCCAGTTGGTGAGATCCACGACGTTGTTGACGCTTCGCTGCCCGACGCTCTCGAGGCGGCGGACCAGCCACGGCGGCGCCGGTCCGATCTTCACACGCTCGATGACCTGGGCGATGTAGCGCGGGCACCCTTCGCGATCCTCGAGGTCGAGGTCGAAGTCGGCGCGCCCCTGCCAGCGCGCCGCGAAGCGCGATTGCGCCGCCGGGGTCCAGCGTCCGCCGAGCGCGGCCTTGACCTCGCGCGCCAGCCCCACCACGCCCATCCCGTCCGGGCGATTGAAGGGAATCTCGACCTCGAGCACCGAGTCGGGAGGCCCGAGCAGCTCGGCCACCGGCCGGCCGGGCGTGAGGAGCGCCGGATCCTGAGTGAAGGTCCGGAGGTCGAGGATCCCGCTGTGATCTTCCGAGAGCTGCAGCTCGCGCGCCGAGCACAGCATCCCCTGGCTCTCCTCGCCGCGGATCTTGCTCGCTTTGATGACGACGCCGTCCGGCAACTGCGCGCCGATCGTGGCGAGCGGGGCGATCATGCCGGCGTGCACGTTGGGGGCGCCGCACACCACGCGCTTCTCCCCCGCGCCGGAATCCACCCGGCACAGGGACAGGCGATCGGCGTTGGGATGCTTCTGCACTTCGAGCACGCGCGCCACCACCACGCCCGGGAACTCGCCGCCCCGGCGCTCGACCCCCTCGACGTAGAAGCCGCGCCGCGTCAGGGCGTCGGCCACCTGTTCGGGCGTGGCGTCGAGCTCCACCCAGTCGCGCAGCCAGGCGTACGAGAGCTTCATGGCGTCAGCCTCTCCCGGATCAACCCTGGCGTGCCGCGCCGGAGGCGGCCAGCTCGCGGTCGATCCAGTCGTTGACCACTCGGTCGAGCAGCGTGAGCGGCAGCGAACCGTGGGTCAGCACCACGTCGTGGAACTTCTTGATGTCGAAGCGGTCGCCCAGCCGATTCATGGCGCGCTCGCGGAGCTGGAGGATTTCGAGCTGGCCGACCTTGTAGGCGCAGGCCTGCCCCGGCATCACGATGTAGCGCTCGATCTCGGTCACCACTTCTGCCGTGTCCATGCCGGTGTTGGCGAGCATGTAGTCGATCGCCCGCTGCCGAGTCCAGCGGTCGCGGTGGATGCCGGTGTCCACCACCAGCCGCACGGCACGGAACAGCTCGGCGCGCATGGCGCCCAGCGAATCGTAGGCGTCGTGGTGGAAGCCTTTCTCGAGCGCCAGGTGCTCGGCGTACAGCGCCCAGCCCTCCGCGTAGGCGGTGAACGGAATCACCTTGCGGAAGAAGGGCTCGTCCTTCAGCTCCTGAGCGATCGAGATCTGGAAGTGATGCCCGGGAATACCCTCGTGATAGGCGAGGGTCCGCATGTCGGGCCTCCGAGTCTCGGCGGGATTGCGCAGGTTGGCGTAGAACACGCCGGGTCGCGAGCCATCCAGCGCGCCCGCGCTGTAGTACGCCCCCGGTGCGGTCGCTTCCTTGAAGGCCGGCACCCGCTTCACCTCGAGTGGCGATTTCGGACGCGCGTCGAACAGCGAGTCGCAGCGCTTGCTGGCGTCGGCGAGGATCTCGCGATAGCCCGCCAGGATCTCGGCGCGCCCGGAGTCCCCGGCCGGGAAGCCGAAGCGCGAATTCCGGTTCATGTCGAGCAGGCGCGCGGCGAAGCTTCCGCCCTTCAGGCGCACCTGATTCATCAGCGGCAGCATCTGGCCCTGCAGGCGCGCCACTTCCCTCAGGCCCAGCGCATGGATCGTATCGGCGGGCATGTCGGAGGTGGTGAAGCGATGGAGCGCGGCGTCGTAAAAGGCATCGCCGTCGGGCAGCTTCCACACCCCGTCGTCGTCGGTGGCGCGCTGCTCCTGACCCTTCACCAGCGTGATCATCTTCTGGTATGACGGCACCACCACCTCGGCGATCTCCTGCTCGAGCTTCGCGCGCAACTGGTCGCGCTTCGCAGGATCGAGGCCGCGAATCGAGTCGGTGCCGGTCGCGAAATGCGTGTAGAGCAGGTTCCGCTCGGGCGGGCTGTCGATGAACTTCTCCATCTGGTCCTGTACCTCGAGCAGCACGAAGCGCGGCGGCAGAATCCCCTTCTTCTCGCGCAGCTCGACCCTCTGAACGGTCTGCGTCACCGCCGGGCCGAACGCCGCCACCCGGCGCACGTAGGACTCGGCGTCGCGCGGGGTCTTGAGCGGCTGGAGGTTGAGCATGAAGTCGGGCAGCTCGCTCTGGAAGCCGAACATCTGGTTGAGCGGGTAGCTGTAGGCCCGGAAGCGCGCGGTCTTCACCGCGTCGGTCAGGAACCAGTCCATGACGTCGTAGGAGAGCTGATCGTCCGGCTTCATCTTCCTGCGATCGTAGCGATGCAGCCGCGCGAGATTGTCCTCGGCGAGTTTGAGATCGGCGTCCTCCCCGGCCGGCGAGTAGTCATCGAGCCGGTCGCGCCAGTTGCCGAACGGGACGCCGTTGAGCACGCCGAGCTGCGTGATCAGCTCCGGATGCCGCAGCGCGTAGGTGATGAAGACACGCGCGTAGAAGTGATTGATCGACCACGGCTGGAACCACACCGTGGGGACCACGAACACGGCACTGGCGGCGATCAGAAGCGAGAACAGCCCGATCAGGAAGCGCTTCATCGGCTCTCCTAGAATTGGCTGAGGAAGCGGACGTCGTTCTCGAGGAACAGCCGAATCTCGGGAATGCCATGACGCAGCATCGCGATGCGTTCGAGGCCCATGCCGAAAGCGAAGCCCGTGACCTGCTCGGGATCGAGTCCCACGCCGCGAAACACGTTCGGGTGCACCATGCCGGCGCCCAGCACCTCGAGCCAGCCCGAGCCCTTGCAGACGCTGCAGCGCCGTGTGCCGCCGTTCTCCTTCACGCGGCCCTCGCCCCCGCAGATCACGCACGACACGTCCATCTGGCAGCCGGGCTCGACGAACGGGAAGTAGATCGGGATCAGCCGGGTGCGGACGTGATCGCCGTAGATCGAGCGCGCGAAGGTGTTCAGCGTGCTCTTGAGATCCGCCATGCTCACGTCACGCGCCACGAACAGGCCGTCCATCTGGTGGAACTGGTCCATGTGGCTCGCGTCCACCTGTTCGGCGCGGAACACGCGCCCCGGGAACACGAGCCGGAGCGGCAGCCGGCGCTCCCCGCGAGCCGCCTCCTCCATGGCGCGGATCCAGCCCGGCGAGGTGTGGGTGCGGAGCACGACTTCGGGGCTCACGAAATAGGTGTCGTGTGCGTCGCGCGCCGGGTGGTCGGGCGGGAAGTTGAGCTTGGTGAAGTTGTAGGCGTCGTACTCGATCTCGGGGCTCAGGTAGACGCTGTAGCCGAGCCCGTGGAACAGGTCGAGCAGATCGTCGCGCACCCGCGCCAGCACGTGCCGCCGCCCGATCCAGGGCTGGCGTCCCGGCAGCGTCACGTCTCGCGCGCCGGCCGCCTCGGCGGCGGATTCGAGCGCGAGGCGGCGGGCGTCGTGGATCTCCGAGAGCCAGCGCTTCAGCAGATTGAGCCCGCGCCCGCGGATCTTGCGCTGCTCGACGGTGAGCTTCGGCAGCTCGGCGAGCGCCAGAGTCACCGCGCCGCGTTCGCGTCCCAGCAAGTCCACGTGGCAGCGTTGCAGACTGGCGGAGTCGGGCGCACCCGCAAACCACTGAGCGCCCAGCCTGTAAATGCGCCCGAGCTCG
>Ga0335085_10015099_pt1 | contig 11220 bp, 6 predicted proteins | sample Lox_Sample_45_FD_206712 | JGI IMG/M metagenome (GOLD analysis project Ga0335085, IMG submission 206712) | Soil microbial communities from Loxahatchee National Wildlife Refuge, Florida, United States - Lox_Sample_4.5 | ecosystem: Environmental > Terrestrial > Soil > Wetlands | place: USA: Florida... | reverse complement strand
TCCAATCCTGCCAGCCTCGGAGGTAAGGGTCTCGCCGCCGGAAAACCATCTTTATCAGACTTCTCATGCAGCTTCTCGCTGGAGGCCTCCACTTACGCGATTGTGGCAAACCTGACGAAGGGGACGCATATCGCCACGGCCACATTCACTGGCCGCAAGACGGGAGGCGGTGGTACCCCTTACAATTATCTGGTCATCACCATGACCAATTGTTTTATCACCAGTTTCAGTACAGGCGGGGGATCGTCGGGAGTGCCTCCGGCAAGCCTCAGCATCGCGTACGAGAAGATCCAGTACCAATACTATACTCAGGATACGGCGAGTGGCTCGGTTACCCTTGCCGGTTCGGCAACTTACGACATCAAGCAAGTGAACGCGACGTAACCCCGCTGGCGGTCCGAAGGTTCTGACATCGAGAGGGAAGTGTCTTCACGGCTAACTGGCGGGGTGGGCTGTGAAGATGCCTCGATGTGTGTTGCTGTTACCTGCTGGGGTTGAATTGACCGTCACTGCGCGGCATGGGTTGGCACATGGCCCGAGTTCATCCCCGGCAGGTGTTTCTTTGCCCTTAGGGAGAGCCGGAAATGAACTCACAAGAGCTGTTTCGAGCCGGCCGGTTGGCTGACGCGCTGAAGGCTCTGAGTGCCGAAGTCCGAGATAATCCGACTGATGCGCGCCGCCGGACATTTCTTTTCGAACTCTTATCTTTCGCGGGAGAGTTTGAGCGGGCCGACAAGCAACTCGAAGTGCTCGGTCAAGCGGGACCATCGAGCGAGATTGGCGTCCTGCTTTATCGCAGCGCGCTTTACGCCGAGCGACAGCGGCAGGACCTGTTTGCCCGTGGAGAGTTGCCGAAACGCCCGGACACGCCTGAACCGGCTTGCCCAGGCACGTTCAATGGCAAGCCGTTCGGCTCTTTCTCCGACGCCGACCCAAGGATTGGAGCCAGTCTCGAGCTTTTTGCGGCGGGCACCTATCTGTTGCTCCCTCTTGAGCACGTGGCCTCGGTTCGCATGGAGCCTCCGAAGCGGCTGAGGGATCTCCTGTGGACGCCGGCGGCGGTTCGCACCACCCCCGCGTTCAAAGGGGCAGAACTCGGAGAGGTACTGCTCCCGGCGCTTGCTCCCTCCTCCTGGCAGCACTCCGATGATGCCGTTCGGCTCGGACGAGCAACCGTGTGGGAGCAACGCGAGGGATACGATGAGGAAGTTCCTTTCGGCCAGAAGATGTGGCGGGTCGATGATGAAGAGATTCCATTCCTCGAACTGCGCTCGCTCGAGTTCGGCTCGGCTCCAGCGGGAGACTGACGAACCATGCCGTCTGCTGAAGACCTTTTAAAACCTATTGACGGACCCAACCCCAGCGGCGCCGACCTTCGCTACGACGAAATCTACAGCAAGATCAAGGAAGCCCGGCGCGAGGAAGCGGTCCCACCACCTGGGATGACTGAGAGCGACCGCAAAGTGGCGGACAATCCGCTGGTCATCAAACTCACCACGGAAGTTCTCACCAAGAAAACCAAGGATCTGTGGCTGGCGGCTTGGCTCACCGAGGCATGGCTGAAGCAGAGCGGCTTTGGCGCCTTCAAGGAAGGGTTAGCCCTTTGCCACGGCTTGGTGGAGAAATTCTGGGACACGGTTTACCCCGCGATTGAGGATGGCGATGCGGAAATGCGGGCTGCCCCGCTGGAGTTCCTCGGTACGAGGCTCGAGATTCCTCTGAAGAGCGTTCGCCTCGTGGCAAAAGAGCCGTACGGCCTTACCGACGTGCAAGTGGCCCGCAAGCTGGGGTACGAGGGCGACGCGAAAAATGACGAAGCCAAGCAGGCCCGCGCCGCCGCTATTCAGCAGGGGAAGATCGCGCTTGAAGCCATAGACAAGTGCTTCGAAGAAACTCCCAAGGCCTTTTACGCACAGGGTGAGAAGGACTTAGACGGTTGCCTACAGATCCTCGCTCAACTCAAGGAATCCTGCGACGCGAAGTTTGGCGACAGTTCGCCTTCTTTTGGCAATTTGGAGTCCGTACTGGGAGAGATCCGTCCGGTGATGCACGGATTTCTCCAGAAGAAGCGCGAGAAGGAGCCCGACCCGGTCGAGGAGGCGCCACCTGAGGCTGGCGGCGAGGCCGGCGCGGAAGGGGTTCCCGGCGCTGCCGGTGGAGCGGGGGGGGTAGGGCCAGCCCGCGTGGGCGTTCTGATCTCAGTGGAAACCTCTTCTGAGCCTCCCGACCGCCTTGAAGCCATCCGCAAGATCGCCGAGGCGGCCGCATTTCTGCGACGGCGCGAACCACGCAGCCCTGCCTCCTATCTGATGCTGCGGGGGTTGCGCTGGGGGGAGTTGCGCGCCGCCATCGACCTCTCCGACCCGACCCTGCTTGAAGCCCCTCCCAGCGAGCTGCGGAGACATTTGAAACGCTTGGCGCTTGACAAAAAGTGGGAAGAATTGTTAGATGCTGCCGAAAACGCCATGGCGCTCCCTTGCAGCCGAGCTTGGCTGGACCTTCAGCGGGTGGTGGTGGAGGCTTGTGAAGCCCTGGGCAGCGACTACGAGGCTATCGCGCGGGCCATTCGCGCGGAGCTGAAAGCGCTGGTGACCGACATTCCGCAATTACTTGACGCTACCCTGATGGATGATACGCCTGCGGCCAATGCGGACACGCGCGCCTGGCTCAAGTCCTTGACTCAGGAAGCTACGCCGGCGGGCGGCGCTGCGGCGCCCCCCGAGGGCACGGCGATGGCCGCGGACGGGACGGTCTTCCGGTGGCCAAGCCAACCCACCGACCTGTATCTGGCGGCGCAGCAAGCCCTGCGCGAAGGACAAGAGCGGAAGGCTTTCGAGATCCTGCAAAAAGATATCGCGCGGCAGCGGTGCGGAAGGGAGCGATTCCGTCGCCGGATGCAGATGGTTGAAATGTGTGTCGCTACCAACCGTCTGAACATTGCCCAGCTTTTTTTGGATGATTTGGCGGCGGCGATTGAGACACATAAGCTTGACGATTGGGAGGATCCAACCCTGGTCGCAAACGCCTTGGCGGTTATAATGAAGCTAAGTCAGAGGCTCCAGAACGATGCGGGCCAGCGGCAAAGGTTTTTTGAGCGAATTTGCCGCCTCGACCCTGCTCAGGCGCTGGGGGATGGCAAATAAGCCATGGCTGGACGCGACGCCAGCGGCCCCGTTACGCTCTCCGTGCTCGACCGCTTGATTGATACTGAACCGAAGAACAGCGCCGAGGCTCCCTTGACGCGTTCCCAATCCCTGCGCTTGCTCAAGGCCGGGCTCAAACGCGACCTCGAGTGGCTCCTCAATACCCGGCGAACCATCGAACCGGCTTCGGACTCCGCCCGCGAGACAGCCCACTCGGTTTACAATTACGGGTTCGCCGATGTCTCTTCCAAGTCGGTGCTCTCCTCCCAGGACCAAAACGATCTCGTAAGGGAAATGGAGTCGGTCGTCGCCAATTTTGAGCCGCGGCTGAAACGCGCGAAGGTGAGAATGGAACCACTCGGCGATGGTTCGCAGACTCTGCGCTTCGTCATTGACGGGCTGCTGGATGTGGATCCGGCGCCGGAGCCAGTCCGCTTCGACACCACGCTTGAAATCGGCAAGGGGATGTACGAAGTCAGGGGAGATGACGGTGCGCGATGAGCTAAGGAACTACTACGAAAGTGAACTCACGTTCCTGCGCCAGATGGGAGCGGAGTTTGCGGACAAGCACCCGAAAATCGCCGCGCGCCTGGTGTTGGAGTCGGACCGTTGTGGGGATCCCCACGCCGAGCGTATGCTTGAGGCCTTTGCCTTGCTGGCGGCGCGGGTCCACCTCCGCATCGACGACGATTTTCCTCAGATTACCGAGGCTCTGCTCAACATTCTCTACCCTCATTACCTCCGCCCCATACCTTCCATGTCCATCGCCGAGTTTCACGCCGACCCGGAGCGGGGCAAGCTGACCAGCAGCCTGCGGGTTCCGAAGGGAACCGTGCTGTATTCCCGGCCTGTCGAAGGTGTCCCTTGCAAGTTCCGGACGTGTTACGACACCATGTTGTTGCCCCTCAAGGTATCGCAAGCGCAATGGCTGACGCCTGACCGCCTCAGCCCGGCGCTGCGTGCGTCTGAGGCCGCTGTCCTGCGTGTAGAGCTCGAGTGCTTTGCGGATGTCACCTTTGACAAGCTGGAGATGGAAACGCTCGCTTTCTACTTGAACGGGGAAAGCGCGGTAGTCCATGTCCTCTACGAACTACTGTGCCGAAACTGTACACGCGTTATCGTGCGTGACCCTGCGAATCCCAAGGCTCAGCCGCTTGAGCTGCCAGCCCAGAATCTGCGGCCGGTGGGTTTCGGAGAAGAAGAGGGGGTTTTGCCCTATCCGCGGCGTTCGTTTGTGGGCTACCGCTTGTTGCAGGAGTACTTCGCCTTTCCGGAGAAGTTCTTCTTCCTGGCTCTCAACGGCCTATCCGCACTGCAAAGGGCGGGGCTAAAATCCAAGGCCGAGATCCTGTTCCTGATCTCATCCTTTGAGCAGGACGACCGCCATCAGCGTCTCAAAGTCGCTGTGGATGCAAAGACTCTGCGTTTGGGATGCACGCCCATCATCAACCTGTTTGAGCAGACGGCTGAGCCGATCCTTGTCGACCAGACCCGCTACCAATACCCGATCGTACCCGATGCGCGCCGGCGCCAGACCATGGAAATCTACTCCGTGGATGAGGTTGTCAGCATCGACCCCGAAACCCACCAGACGGTGACTTATCAGCCCCTGTATTCCCAAAGGCACTCCGTTCAAGATTCAAGTCCGGCTTACTGGTACGTCAGCCGCCGGCCGTCAACCCGCAAGGGCGATGAGGGGACGGATGTCTTTCTGTCGCTGGTCAACCTCTCGGCGCGGCCGCAACAACTCGACTACGATGCCGTCACGGTGCGGTGCACCTGCACCAATCGAGATCTCATTGCCCGGCTGCCGTTCGGGAACGAGAGCGGCGATTTTGAGATGGCGGGCGAAGCCGCAATCAAGCGCATTGTGGCGCTGCACAAGCCCACCCGCACGCTGCGTCCTCCCTTGGAAGGCAGGGCTCTCTGGTACCTGATTTCGCACTTGTCACTCAATTATTTGTCACTGGTCGACGAAGGCAAGGAGTCCTTGCAGAAGCTTCTCGAACTCTATGATTTTTCCGGCTCGCCCGACGTGAAGAAACAGATTGGCGGTATCGCCGCCCTGAATGGCCGGCGGCACTTCACCCGGGTGATCTCCGAACACGGCATCAGCTTTGCGCGCGGCACGCGCGTGGAAATGGAATTCGACGAGGAACAATTCAGCGGCGCCGGGGTTTACCTGTTTGCCAGCGTGCTGGAAAACTTTTTGGGCCTTTACGCATCCATGAACAGTTTCAGCCAACTGGTGGCCCGAAGCCGCCAGCGAAAGGAGCCCTTGGGCGAGTGGCCACCGAGAGCCGGACAGTCAGTCTTAATTTAGCTGCTTCCGCGGTGGGAGTGAAGCTCCATCAGGAGCCGTTCCGCTTCGATTTCTTCCAGGCGGTCCGTCTGCTGGAGAAGCTTTTCCCCGAGCGGACGTCAGTCGGCAAGTTTGAGCCCCCAGCCAATGAGGTAGCGCACTTCGGCGCTAACGCGACTTTGGCGTTTCCAGCCAGCCAGATTCAAGCGATGGACTGGCCCGAAAATGGGCCGGTGCGTATGACCGTAAACTTCATGGGCCTGACGGGCCCTGAGGGCGTCTTACCCAATCCTTACACGGCGCTGCTCATCGAGCGGTTGCGAGCTTCTGACACATCCGCTCGCGACTTCTTTGACATCTTCAACCACCGGATCATCTCTCTTTTCTACCAGGCTTGGAGAAAGTATCGCTTCGACGTCGGCTACGAAGGAGGCGAGCGAAATCGGTTTTCTCGGCAACTCCTCAGCCTGGTGGGGTTGGGTACGGACGGGTTGCAGGATCGCCAAGCCATCCCCGATGACGCCATCCTCTATTACTCCGGCCTGTTGGCACAGCGGCCGCGCTCGGCCCTTGCTTTGCGCCAGATCCTTGCCGATTACTTTAATGTGCCGGTCGAGATCGAGCAGTTTTCAGGAGGCTGGTATCGACTGGACTCGGGAACCCAGTGCTGTCTGTCCGAAGGCACAAGCGAAAGTGAGAAGCTGGGTTTCGGCGCAGTCGTCGGCGACGAGATTTGGAACCAACAGTCCAGGGTGCGAATCGTCCTGGGACCGCTGAGCCTCGAAAGATACCAGGACTTCCTGCCCGATGGCTCCAGCTGGGAACCCTTGCGAGCCTGGGTGCGATTCTTTTCCAACGAGGAATTTGATTTTGAAGTTAAACTGGTCCTTGAACGTGAGATGGTCCCGGCCTGTGAACTTGGAGCAGATGAGGCAGCCGGCCCACGACTGGGGTGGGTATCATGGGTAAAGTCCGCGCCCTTTGGACGCGACCCCGGTGACACCGTGCTCACGTTGGAGGCGACATAAGGGGGGACGACCGTGAACATCAAAGCTTTGATTGGAAAACTCAACGACTCGACGCGAGGCGCGCTTGAGGCCTCAGCGGGACTTTGTCTGGCACGCACCCACTACGATATCGAGATCGAGCATTACCTCTTAAAACTGCTTGATTCCTCGAACAACGACGCCGCGGCGATTTTCAAACATTTCGAGGTAGACAGCTCGAGGTTTACGGGCGAACTCGCCCGCGCTCTTGATCACCTAAAGTCCGGCAATGCTCGCACGCCGGCGCTTAGCCCAACGCTGATCAAAATGATGACGGAGGCCTGGACCATCGGCTCGATCGATTACGGTGCCGGGCAGGTTCGCACCGGCTTCACGATTCTCGCCTTGGCGACGAATGACGAACTGGTGCGGTTGATGCGGGACGTAAGCCGCGAATTTCAGAAAATCCAGGCGGAGGCGCTGCGCAAGGATTTCATGTCGATTGTCGCCGCGTCGAGCGAGGAAACTCTGGCGATGGCCACGGCTGCGGCGGCTCCTGCGGGCGCACCCCGAGCGGGGGGCAAGGCTCCTAACCTGGACCAGTACACCGTCAACCTTACCGAGAAGGCCAAGACTGGGAAACTCGATCCGGTACTGGGGCGTGACTCCGAGATTCGTCAAGTTGTAGACATCCTCATGCGACGCAGGCAGAATAACCCCATTCTGACGGGGGAAGCGGGAGTGGGCAAGACAGCGGTTGTGGAGGGTTTTGCCTTACGTGTCGCCCAGGGTGACGTGCCGCCGCCGCTGCGAAACGTTACCGTGCGCACACTGGACTTGGCGTTGCTCCAAGCGGGCGCCGGCATCAAGGGTGAATTCGAAAATCGGCTGAAGGGCTTGATCGAGGAAGTCAAGGCCTCACCCATACCCATCATTTTGTTCATCGACGAGGCGCACACGATGATCGGCGCCGGCGGACAGGCTGGTCAGGGTGACGCCGCCAACCTGCTTAAGCCAGCTTTGGCGCGCGGAGAGCTGCGGACGATAGCTGCCACGACGTGGTCCGAGTACAAGAAGTACTTTGAAAAAGACCCGGCACTCGCCCGCCGTTTCCAGGTGGTGAAGGTGGAGGAGCCGATCGAGACCCAATGCTTGATCATGTTACGCGGCATCCTCCCTTCGCTGGAGAAACACCACAATATTCGAATTCTGGACGAAGGGCTGGAGGCGGCCGTTCACCTCTCGCATCGCTATCTGGCCGGACGCCAGCTTCCGGACAAGGCCGTCAGCGTGTTGGACACCGCCTGCGCGCGGCTCGCACTCGGGCAGAGCGCTACCCCGCCGGCCATCGAGGACAGCGTTCGTCAAATCGACGACCTGGCTGTCCAACAGCGTATCCTGGAGCGGGAGGCCGCCGTAGGAGCGGACCATCGTGAAAGGCTGGCGGAAATTGCCCAGCAAAAGGCCGAAACTGAGTCGCGCTTGGCTGGCCTGCGCACCCGCTTTGAAAAAGAGCGGGACCTAGTCATGCGAATACGCGGGATCCGCGAGCAGCTCGAAACAGGCGGTGCCTCCGCGAGCGCGGCCACCTCGCCCGGATCGGCTGTCGTCCCGCCCACCAGCGCCAATGCCCCCGTCGGGGATGGCCCGGCGGCAACTGCCGCCGCCCCAGCGGCCACCGCCGAAGCTCCGAAGCCCGCTGCTGATCCCAGCGTCTTGCGTGCTGAGCTCGCAAAGGCGGAAGCCGAACTTAAAGCCTTGCAAGGCGAGACGCCAATGATTCAGGTTGCGCTCGACGCCCAAATCGTTGGGGAGGTCATATCCGCCTGGACTGGTATTCCGGCCGGAAAAATGATGAAAGACGAGATTGCCACTGTCCTTTCCCTGCCATCCCTTCTTGGCCAACGGGTCATCGGACAGATGCACGCGCTCGAACAGATCAGCGAGCGTATCTCCACCTCACGCGCCCGGCTCGACGATCCCAACAAGCCGATCGGCGTCTTTATGCTGGTGGGCCCCAGCGGCGTCGGGAAGACCGAAACCGCGCTGGCGCTCTCGGACTTGCTCTACGGCGGGGAACACAACCTGATCACCATCAACATGTCGGAGTTCCAGGAAGCCCATACCGTGTCGACCTTGAAGGGCTCGCCTCCGGGTTACGTCGGATACGGTGAGGGCGGTGTGCTGACGGAAGCCGTCCGCCGCCGGCCTTACTCCGTCGTGCTGCTCGACGAGGTGGAGAAAGCGCATCCCGACGTGCTCGAGCTTTTCTACCAGGTGTTCGACAAGGGACACATGGAAGATGGCGAAGGCCGCGAAATCGACTTCAAGAACACCATCATCATCCTCACGACGAACGCCGGCACGGATACCATGGCGAAGCTCTGCGCCGACCCGGAAACTTCGCCCGGCCCGGATGGTCTGGTGAAAGCCCTCAAGCCGGAGTTGAACAAGATCTTCAAGCCCGCCTTCCTCGGCCGGATGGTTCTTATCCCCTACCTGCCGATTCGTGATGAGAGCATGAAGCTGATCATCAATTTGAAGCTGGGCCGGATCAAGCGGCGAATCCACGAGAACCATAAGATCGCCTTGACTTACGATGACGTCCTTGTGAATGAAGTGGCCAAGCGTTGCACGGAAGTCGAAAGCGGCGCGCGCAACGTGGATAACATTTTGACCAATACCCTGCTGCCGGAGATTTCCCGGCAGTTGTTGGGCCGCATGGCGGAAGGCGAACTGATGGAGCGCATTCACGTCGGCGTTGGCGAAGACGGAAGCTTCGTTTACGCCTGAGGATGGTTGCAGCGCAACGTCTTAGAGGGAGGACAGCAACGTGGGAACCTCGAGCTCCTCTTACACCCAGGCCAACCGCCTGCTTTCAATCGATACCCCTCTCGGCAAGGACGTTCTGCTATTGCAGAGCTTGACTGGCCACGAAGGGATCTCACGCTTGTTCAGCTTTCATTTGGACCTGCTTGCCTACGACAAGACCTCCATTGCCTTTAAGGACATTGTCGGCCAGAACGTCACCATCACTATCCGGCTAACAAACGGCAACCCCCGTTACATTAACGGCTATGTCAGCCGATTCGCTCAGGGTGCGACGGATGAGCGATACTTCACCCACTACACCGCTGAGGTCGTTCCTTGGCTCTGGTTTCTCACCCGCCAGGCCGATTGCCGCATCTTCCAGAACATGACCGCGCCGGATATAATTGCCCAAGTGTTCGGCTTGTTTTCGAAGTTTTCGAAGTTCCAGAAGAAGCTGACAGGTACCTATGACAAGCTCGAGTACTGCGTGCAATACCGCGAGACGGCATTTAACTTTGTATCCCGTCTCATGGAGGAGAGCGGCATTTTCTATTACTTCGACCATTCCACCCAAGGCCAGCACACGCTCGTGATGGCGGACAACCCCACCGCACCCAAAGCGTGCCCCACTTCTCCTGCCAGCTACGGCGTGGAGACCGGCGGCCTGGAAGGGACTGACGTCATTAATGCCTGGCACGTCGAGCAGGAGCTCGAGACCGGGAAGTGCTCGGTTACGGACTACAACTTCACCACACCTTCCACGAGCTTGCTCGCCAATGAGCCTACCGTCGTGAGCGTGTCGCCCAACCAAGACCTGGAGATCTTTGATTACCCTGGCCTGTACCCGACCAAGCAAGTCGGCCAGACGGTGGCCAAGGTACGGATGCAAGAGGAGGAATCCCGCCATATGGTCGCTACCGGCTCGAGTGGGTGCCGTGGCTTTATGTCCGGCTACACTTTCAAACTCGAGAACCATTACCGGTCGGATCAGAACGCTATCTACCTCCTTACCGACGTCCAGCACGTCGCCTCGGCGGGTACAACATATGGGGCCGGTACGGAGGATACAGAGCATTACTCCAACCATTTCTCATGTATTCCGTCTTCGGTTCCCTACCGCCCCGCCCGCGTCACTCCCAAGCCTTTTGTCCAGGGGCCACAGCCGGCGCTGGTTGTGGGTAAGTCTGGCGAAGAAATCTGGACCGACCAATATGGCCGGGTCAAGGTGCAATTTTACTGGGACCGGATGGGCAAAAAGAACGAGACCAGCTCCTGCTGGATTCGCGTCTCGCAGCCATGGGCGGGGAAGAACTGGGGTGCGATTTGGATCCCCCGCATTGACCAGGAAGTGGTCGTAAGCTTTTTGGAAGGCGACCCCGACCGGCCCATTATTACCGGGCGCGTGTACAACGCCGACCAGATGCCCCCTTATGCCCTTCCCGCCGAACAGACGAAAAGCGCCTTCAAGTCCCGCAGCTCGAAGGGCGGCGGAGCCGACAACTTCAACGAAATCCGCTTCGAGGACAAAAAAGGGAGTGAAGAGATCTTTATCCAGGCGGAAAAGGACATGAATCGTGTCGTTGAGAATGACGACACCTTGAAAGTCGGCCATGACCAGACGATTGAGATCAAGAACAACCGCACCGAGACCGTTAAGGAGGGGAATGAAACGGTCGAGATAAAGCAGGGCAATCGCTCCCATACGGTCACTCAAGGCAACGAAACGCTCACCGTCAAGACTGGGGACCGCTTGGTTGAGGTCAGCACGGGCAATGACACTCATAAGGTCAAAACGGGGAATCGTCTTGTCGAGGTCGACTCGGGGAATGATGACCATAAAGTCAAAATGGGCAACCGCGGCGTTGAAATCAGCATGGGCAATGATTCGCTGAAAATATCCATGGGAAATCAAACCACCAAGTTGGATTTGGGCGCGAGCTCGACCGAGGCCATGCAATCCATCACCCTCAAGGTGGGG
>Ga0335085_10015098_pt1 | contig 11220 bp, 9 predicted proteins | sample Lox_Sample_45_FD_206712 | JGI IMG/M metagenome (GOLD analysis project Ga0335085, IMG submission 206712) | Soil microbial communities from Loxahatchee National Wildlife Refuge, Florida, United States - Lox_Sample_4.5 | ecosystem: Environmental > Terrestrial > Soil > Wetlands | place: USA: Florida... | reverse complement strand
TGGTATTTCTTGCGTGTGGATTCGCGCCCCGCGAGGCCCGGGCATGGGGCGAAAATGCGCAACGGCTGATTGTGAACCGGGCCGTGGATACGGTGCCGAATGACATTCGCCTGTTTTTCGAGAATAACCGGAAATTTCTAAGCGAACACGTGAACGATCCGCTGGGATTGATCGACGAGCATCCCTGGGAACGCAACAACCATTTCATTGAGCTCGATAAGTACGGGAAATTTCCCTACGAAGCACTGCCGCGCAGCTATAAGGCGGCGATCGACAAGTATGGGAAGTCGAAAATTACGTCGACAGGGCTGCTGCCGTGGCAGATCGGCGTTTACAGCGAAAAACTGACGGAGGATTTTCGCACGGGAAAATGGGACCAGGCCCGGATTGATGCGGCGTTCCTGGCGAATTTCGTGGCGGAAGCGCACGACCCGTTCAATACGACGGAGAATTTTGACGGCAGGATGAGCGGGCAGAACGGCGTGAACGACCGGTTCAATGATGTGCTGATTGCGCGGTATGGATCGTTCTTTCCGCTGAGCCCGCGGGATGCGTTTTTTATCGGCGACCCGACGGACTATGCGTTTGACGCATGCCTGGAGGCACACAGCCTGGTGGAATCGGTGTTGCTGGCGGACCGGCACGCGAAGAAGGGGCTGTCTTCGTACACCGACGAGTATTACGACCGGTTTTATAACTTAACTGCGGCTGCACTGATCCGGCAGCTTTCCGATGCTTCTACGGACGTGGGATCCTACTGGATGACAGCCTGGGTGAACGCAGGAAAGCCGGCGCTGCCGCGGTGATCGTCAGTAATCAGCGATCAGTAAGAGAGATAAACCAGGGTCGGATTGTACTTGGAGATGAAGCCTAGGTGTCTCAGAACTCTCTTCCCAAACGCATTGCTTCCCTTCCCAAGGCGGAATTGCATGTTCATTTGGAGGGTTCGATTCGGCCGCAGGTGGCGGTGAAACTGGCGGCCCGACATCACGTGCAGCTAACCGAAGCTGAGGTGCACAGGCGGTATTCGTATACGGATTTTGCCAGTTTTTTAGATGCCTTCAAATCGATAACTTCGTTTTTGCTGGATCCAGGGGATTTCGCGCTGGTGGCCGAGGATCTTGCAGAACAACTACTGGAGCAGCAGGTCGTATATGCGGAGGTGACGCTTTCGGTGGGCGTGATGTTTTTGCGGAAGCAAAGGCCGGAGGCGAACTTCGAGGCGATTTTGCGGGCCGCGGAGCCGTTTGAGAAGCGCGGGTTACGGCTGAACTGGATCTTCGATGCGGTGCGGCAGTTTGGGGCCGAGGCGGCGATGCGGGTTGTGGAGGCGGCGAGGGGGTGCAAGTCCGAGCGGATTGTGGCGTTCGGCATTGGCGGCGATGAGCTGAGTTTGCCGACGGTGGCGTTTCAACGCGCCTATCAGCGAGCGGCGGAGCATGGCTTACACCGATTAATTCACGCGGGGGAGATTGGCGGACCGGAGAAGATTCGGGAGGCGGTGGAACTGCTGGGTGTGGAGCGGATCGGGCACGGAATCGCGGCAATTCACGACGACGAGTTGATGGAGTTGCTGGCGGAAAAGGAGATTCCCCTTGAGATTTGCCTGGGGAGCAATTTGCGGACCGGCGCTCTCGGGCTTCAACGTAAGAAAAAAGATGTGCGGATGGACGAGCATCCATTGCCGGAATTGATGCGAAAAGGCGTTCCGGTGACCCTTTCGACGGATGATCCGGCAATGTTTCACACGTCACTGGAGACTGAATACCAGGCCGCGCATGCAATGGGGCTGACAGAGGAGGAGTTGGAATCGCTTGTCGAGAACAGTTTTCGACATGCGTTTGCTCGGGTTCGGTGAGACTGCCAGGTCTTTTAACACAGAGAGCGCAGAGGAAGAACACAGAAGGCACAGGTAAGAAGCTGGCCGCCCCTACACTTCTGGGCAGGGTGAAGGCGCTGGGCGGAATTGCTATACTGTGGGACATGAAAGCACATGTCTGGGTAATGCCGAAGCGGACGGTTCTTGATCCGCAGGGAAAGACGATTCAGCATGCCTTGTCGAGCCTGGGGTACCAACAGATTTCGGATGTGCGGCAGGGGAAGTTTTTTGTGTTGGATCTGGAAGGCTGGAACCGGGACGAAGCGCAGAAACAGGTGGAACGGATTTCGAAGGAAGTGCTGGCCAACCCGGTGATCGAAGAGTTTCGATTCGAGATCGTGGAATAAACGCAAGGCCGATGGAAATGCTCCCTTCCACACATCGCGGAACCGCGAGCCGAAGCTGGGCCCTCCCTGCGTTTCTTCTTCTCGGCGCAATCCTGCTGGCGCTGAGCGGCTGCCAGAAGACGCCGCGGACTGCTGATCCGCAGCTGAAGCCGATTCAGGACATGCTGGATGAACACTTACCAGTGGGTACGCCGGAAGCGAACGTGCTGACGTTCCTGGACAATCGCGGGTATCCGGTGCTACCGACGGGAAAGCAAGGAACGATTGTCACGACGATCCGGCACATTGACACACAGACGGTGACGCCGGTTACTGCGCGGGTGACCTTCTATTTTGACGCCAACCACAAGCTGAATACCTACGAAATGCAGCGCACGTTTAACGAGCCGGTCTCGCAGTAACTTTGCCGAAGAATTTACTGTACTCGCATGCGGCGCTGAGAGTGCGCATGCTACTCTGGATTTACACCTTCTAGGAGACTCCCGCATGTGCGGAATTGTCGGCTATATCGGACCCAAAAAAGTGGTGCCGGTGATCATTGAAGGGCTGCGGAAGCTCGAGTATCGGGGGTATGACTCGGCCGGCATCGCCGTAGTAAATGGGGCGGGAAAGATTGAAATCCGGCGAGCGCCGGGAAAGCTGAAAAATCTGGAAGAGGTCTTGCGCGAGTCGCCCATTGAAGGAACCTACGGGATCGGGCACACGCGATGGGCGACGCACGGGCGGCCGACGGAAGAAAACGCGCACCCACACCGGGATTGCACGGGGCAGTACGTGGTGGTGCACAACGGGATTATCGAGAATTACCTGGAACTGAAGGAGAAATTGCAGCACGAGGGGCACAAGTTCGCGACGGAAACGGATACCGAAGTGGTGGCGCACCTGGTGGAGAAATACGCAAAGGGTTTGCCGTTTGAAGAGGCGGTGCGGAAGACGCTGAAGGAGTTGCGGGGGATTTATTCGCTGGTGTTTTTGTCGGCGAAAGATCCGCAGAAACTGATTGCGGCGCGGATCGGGCCGCCCTCGGTGATTGGTTTGGGTGACGGAGAATTTTTCGTGGCCAGCGACATTCCGGCGCTGCTGGAGCACACACGTGAGATTTTCTTCCTCGCGGACGGCGACGTGGCGGTGTTGAGCCGCGACGGCGTGCGCGTTACGGATTTAGACGGGAAGCCCGTGGAGCGGCCGGCCCACCATGTGGCGTGGGACCCGATCATGGCGGAAAAGGGCGGCTACAAGCATTTCATGCAGAAGGAGATTTTCGAGCAGCCGCGGGCGGTGCGAGACACGCTGCTGGGACGCATTTCGCAGGACAGCGGGAAAGTTTTCCTGGACGAGATGGCCATTACGGAGAAGCAGTTCCGCGAGTTTCAGAATGTGCGCATCGTGGCGTGCGGAACAAGCTGGCACGCGGGGCTGGCGGGAAAGTTCATGATCGAGCGGCTGGCGCGCATGCCGGTGGAGGTAGATTACGGCAGCGAGTTCCGGTATCGGGATCCGATCCTTGACAAGAAGACGCTGACGGTGTGCATCAGCCAGTCCGGCGAGACGGCGGATACGCTGGCGGCACAACGGGAGGCGAAGCAGAAGGGCTCGCCGAGCCTGGCGATTTGCAATGTGAAAGGCTCAATGATTACGCGGGAGGCGGCGGGAACGATTTTGACGCATGCAGGGCCGGAGATTGGGGTGGCTTCGACGAAGGCGTTTACTTCGCAACTGGCGGCATTGTTGTTGCTGGCGTCCCATTTGGGACAGATCCGAGGAAAACTTTCAGCGGATGCGGCGCAAAAGCTGATGCTGGAGTTCACGCGGATTCCGCACAAGATGGAGACGATTCTCCAGGCAGAGGAGACGGGCTTTTACGAGAACTTGGCGAGACAGTTTTTCCGGCAGTCGGATTTTCTGTATCTGGGACGCGGGATTCATTATCCCATCGCGCTGGAAGGCGCTTTGAAGTTGAAGGAGATTTCCTACATTCACGCGGAAGGCTATCCTTCGGGCGAAATGAAGCATGGGCCGAATGCCCTGATTGACGAGAATTTGCCGGTGGTGGTCCTGGCGACGCGGGATGAATCGGATGCGGCTTCGATGACTCTGTATGAGAAGAGCGTTTCGAATATTAAAGAGGTGAAGGCGCGAGATGGGATTGTAATTTCCGTGGTGACGACCGGGGATCACCTGGCCCGGGAGGCTTCGGACCATATTATCGAGTTGCCGGCGGCGCCGGATTTGCTGGCGCCGATGCTGGAGATTATTCCGTTGCAACTGCTGGCGTATCACATCGCGGTGCGGAGAGGGTGCGACGTGGACCAGCCGAGGAATTTGGCGAAGTCGGTGACGGTGGAGTAAGGAGAGCGGGCCACCCCGGAAGGCCCGGCCCCAGGAGAACCGACCTAAAGGTCGGCCAATACAAAACATCAAAGCAAGAAGGCGGCGTAAAGCCGCCCCTACAAGGATGCCGGTGCTACCGAGAATCGGATAGAATTGGGGTATGCGACCACATTTCCTGGTTCTGGTGGTGGTAGCACTCCTTCTCTTTTTCGGCGTGCCTGAGGTGCAGGCGCAGACCGCAGAGCTCAAAGAAATTCACGTTGAAGGCCTAAAACACCTCACGGAAGAGCAGGCCATTTATTTATCCGGCCTCAAGACAGGCGCGAAGGTGGGACGCAGCGATCTGCAGGAAGCCGCCGACGCGCTGGTGCGCACGGGGCTTTTTGCCAAGATCACGTACAAGTTCGATACGAAGACGGACAAGGTGTTCGTGACATTTCAGGCGGAGGAGAATCCGCGGCTGCTGGTTTCCTATGACAATTTTCCCTGGTATGACGATTCGGAGCTGAATGCGGCGATCCAAAAGCTGCTTCCCTTTTATGATGGACATCTGCCGGAGGCGGGCGATGTGGTGGACCGGACCGCGGATGCGTTGAAACAGTTGATTGCGGTGCGGGAACCGCACGCGGAGGTGACGCACCAGGTGGTGTTGAATCCGCTGGGGGACGGCTCGGAGCAGCAATTCAGCGTGGCGGGCGTGGTGCCGAAAATTGCGAGCCTGGAATTCAGCGATGCGAAACTCGTGCAGGACTCGGCGGTGCGCGCGCACATGCCCGAGATTCTGAATCACCCCTATTCAAGATTGGCGATTGACTTGTTCCTGGCGGAACAAATCCGGCCGATCTACCAGCAGCAGGGTTTTCTGCAGGCAAAGATCGGGCCACCCGAGGTGCGACTGACGGGCGATCCCAATGCGCAGAAATTGGCTGAGCAGATTCCCGTATACGTGCCGTGCGCTCCGGGTGCAATTTACAAGTGGAAGGACGCGGAGTGGAAGGGTAACTCGGCGATTTCGACCATCACACTGAATAATGTGTTGGGGATGAAGGCAGGCGATGTGGCGAACGGGCAGGCAATCTTCGGGGCGTGGGACCGCGTTCGGGAAGAGTATGGAGAGCGGGGTTATCTGGAGGCGAAGGTGACGCCGTCACCAGTATACGATGACGTGGCGCATACGGTTTCGTATGCGGTCACGATTGAGGAAGGGACGCAGTATCGATTTGGGGCGATGACGATTTCCGGGATGTCGCTGACCGGGGAGCGAATGATCCGGGACGCGTGGACCATAAGGCCGGGGGATTTGTTCAACAAGAAGATTTTTGAGGATTTTTTGCTGCGACTGGAATCCCATCGGGAGACGATTTTCCGGGATATACCGATCCATTACGACACTGTGGGGCATTATTTGCAGACGGATCCGGCGAAGGGGACGGTGGAGGTGTTGTTGGATTTTAAGTGAGAAATGAAGATGATGTGGAAGGTAGTGGAGAGTGAACGAAGTTAGGGTATTAAGGTCGCACAGGCAAGAGTGCCTGGGCCACATGAATTAATATGGAAACCCTGGTGACAATTCGGAACGGAGAGGCGTCGGAGGCGGCGGCCCAGGAGAAGGAGCGGCGGCTGTTTGCGCGGATCGGGGAAGTGCCTTCTTTGATTGTGGCGCTTTCGGGCGGGATTGATTCGGCGTATCTGGCTTGGGCCGCGGATCGCGTATTGGGAGAAAGGGCGCTGTCGGTGACGGCGCTTTCGGAGAGTTATTCGGCTTACGATCGCGAGCAGGTGGAGTTGTTTGTGAAGGCCACAAAGGTGCGGCACGAGTACATCGGGACGCACGAACTGGCGAATCCGGCGTACCGGGCCAACAAGGGGGACCGGTGCTACTACTGCAAAGATGAGTTGTTTACGGCCCTGGATGGATTGGCGGCGGAGCGGCGGTTCGCGGCGGTGGCGTATGGCGTGAATGCAGATGACCCATCAGATTTTCGGCCGGGGCAGAGGGCGGCGGCAGAACACAAGGTGTTGACGCCGCTGCTGGAGGCGGGGCTACACAAGGCGGAGATCCGGCTGCTGGCGAGGCGCGCGGGAATTCCCTGCTGGGACCGGCCGGCTTCGGCGTGCTTGTCGTCGCGGTTGCCCTACGGCACCGAGGTGACGCCGGAGCGATTGTCGCTGGTAGAACGCGGTGAGGCTGCGTTGCGGGCGCTGGGATTCCGGCAATTCCGCGTGAGGCTGCACGACAAGCTGGGTCGGGTGGAATTGGCTTTGGACGAGATGCCGCGGGCGCAGGAACCGGCCATGGCGGCTGCAATCGTGCAGGGCTTGAAACAGGCCGGATTCTCCTATGTGGCTTTGGATTTAGAGGGATACCGCCAGGGTTCGTTGAACGAGGGGCTGGCGAAAGCGGCCGGAACATCCTAAGACCAATCTGCGTATCTCCTGCAGGAGGGCCCGATCGACCGGGCACCATTCAACCGATGAACCGACGCCGCTTTATCACCCTCACTGGATTGGCCCTTTGGGCTCTTGCGTGGACCGCTTCCGCGAACGCCGCCGGCGGCGATTCCGCAACATTTGACCGCTCGTTTTCCGTGACCGCACCGGCGCGGCTGGAAGTGAGCAACGGATCCGGCAATGTGGAGATTCGAGGCAGCGCCGACGGCACGGTACACGTCCACGGTAAGGTGATGCCGGGCGGGTGGTCGATGTTTGGTGGTGGGGCCAAGAGCGTGGATGAGGTTGCGGCGAATCCTCCGTTGGAGCAGAACGGAAATACGATTCGCATCGGAAAGAATTCCTCGTGGTTCAAGAACGTTTCGATTGATTATCAGATCGAAGTGCCACACGACACGGAGATCGACTCGGAAGTGGCGTCAGGCGGAATCACGGTGGATAACGTGAAGGGACCGGTGAAGGCGAGTTCGGCTTCGGGATATGTGCACGTCTACCGCGTGGACCGGGATGCCACAGTGAACGCGGCGAGCGGGTCGATTGACATTGGGACGATTGGCGGGTATGTGCGCGTGTCAAGCGCTTCTGGCGATTCGCAGGTGGCGGATGTGAAGGGCGAATTACGGGTGAGCGCGGCATCGGGCTCGATCCGGATCAAGCGGCCGGCGGACCGGGTGGACGCTTCGACGGCGAGCGGGTCCATCGAGGTGGAACAAGCGACGAACGATTTGAAGGTGCACGCGATTTCGGGAACCATTCAGGTTTCGGGAAATCCGAGCGCAAACCGCTTTTGGGACTTGAAAACGGTATCGGGCTCGGTGCAATTGCGAGTGCCGAAGGATGCGAGCTTCTTGCTGTCGGCGGAGTCCACTTCGGGTGATATCCGGTCCAGTATTCCCGTGATTCTGGAAGAACAGAGCAAGCATTCGCTGCGGGCGCATATTGGGGATTCAGCGGGGCGCGTGGAAGTGCACACGATATCGGGAAGCGTGAGCGTGGGCAGCGCGTAGGGCATTGGTGCAATTGGTAATGCCACTATCCTGGCTGCGGGGATGCTTGCCTGCTAGAAGCAGGCGCTAGCGGATTCGGCAAAAGACGGATAGCCCGGTACAATTTGGGATGTGACGCTTGCGCATCCATCTTCGGGCCGGCTGGCCGGATTGCTTCTTCTTCTTTTGGGATTAGTTCCCTTCACTGCTGCTTCCCAGGAAAAAACAAACACGGACCAGGGCGCTGCGCCTTCTGCCGCCCCGGCCAAACCTCTTTCGCCAAAAGAAGCGGCCGCGCGAGAGCTAGCGCTGGAGCAGCAGGATCTACAAAGGGCCATCGACCTGGCAGGAAATGACCGGGCCGCGATGGTGCGGAACCTCCAGGAGTTCTTGAAGAAGTATCCGGAGTCTTCGCAGCGGCCCCAGATCTACCGGGCACTGGTGGAATCGAGCCTGCAACTCCGCGACTTTGCCACGGCGACAGATTATGCCGAGCGCATGGTGGCGCTGAATCCGGACGACCTTTCGATCAACCTGCTTTCCGTGCAGCTGTTGGAGCGGTATGGAGATGCGGCCGGGTGGCGGCGAGCGACCAGCTATTGCACCCGGATGCTGGAGATTATCCGGCGGGAACCGGTGTCTGGAAAATCGCCACGGCAGTCGAACGAACAGTTTGAAAAGGACAAGCAGCGCGACGTGGCCGCGGTGCTGCTGGTGCGGGGCAGGCTGTACGAAAAGTTGAATGATCCGCAGAATGCGCAGAAGGATTATGAAGGCAGTTACAAAATGTCGGCGAATTCGGCGGCCGCGGAACGCCTGGGCGAACTGGCGGAAAAAAGGAAGGACTTGACGACCGCGGTTCACGAGTACGCGCTGGCGTTTGCAACGGCTGATGGGACGCAGGGAAGCGCTTCCCGGCCAGAGGTACGGAAGAAGCTGGGAAACGTGTGGCGCCTGGCGCACGGCTCCGATGACGGGCTGGGTGATTACATTTTGCACGTGTATGACGAGGCCGCAGCGGCGACGGCAACGCCGAAACCCGCAAGGAATAAGGGACTGAAGGAACCATCGGACTTTGTGCTGCGGAAGGTGGCGGACGGCTCGGCATTTTCGATGGCGGAGACGAAAGGGAAAGTGGTGGTGATGAATTTCTGGGCGACGTGGTGCGGGCCTTGCCGGGAGTGGGAGCCGCACTTCGAAAAGATAGCGACTCGGTTTCTGGGACGAGAGAAAGACGTTGCGTTCTTTGAAGTAAATTGCGATGAAGATGAGACCCTGGTGGCGCCGTATCTCGCAGAAGAAAAACCGCGGACGGCTGTGCTGTTTGCGGATGGGTTGGATGGGCTGCTGCAGGTAAATTCGTTCCCCACCACGGTGATTTTGGATCGGACGGGAAAGATTGCCTACCGTGCGGAAGGGTTCGATCCAGATGGCAGGGATCAGACGCTGGTGGATGCGATCGAGAAGGCGATCAATGTTAAGCAGCCGTAAGCGATAGACCTTAACCGCCTTTTCTCACAAGGAGCAAGTTAACTGAGCGCTTTAGACTTTCTGTTCGTCAGCTCTCTTTGCTGAATTATTTTTCGTCTATTGTGGGCTCTCGGTCGGCCTAAGCCCTGTTAATGATGTTCCTCAGACAGACTACGACTGCGTCTGGGAGTGCGAGACAAGGTTTTATGCCTTCTTCTTTTTCAGCAGCGCAGAGCCGTCCAAGCCGCGGTGAAAATAGCCTGCCAAGGATAGGCGCAACTGTAACGGACCCAGATGCGGCGCGCGGTGATGCGCACTTGCGCAGCAATTTTTAGCAGTTTCAATCGAATGGTATCCACTTGGGCTTCCGCCCACTCCGTACCCGCCAAGCCCAACCGCCGCAAGGCCTCGACCAGCACATAGGCAAGCGAAGAGAAGTACAGGCGCAACTGGTTGGCCCGCAACGTTTCGGTACTCAGGCGGTCTGCGAACAGGCTCAACTGCTCCTTGATACGATTTTCCATTTCGCCTCTGGCACAGTACAGCTGTTCATAGAGTTTCTGCGCCGGCCAGTCCGGTGCGCCGAGCGACGTGACCAGGTAACGAGGATTCTCCTTGCCTTCGATCTGTTCGGCTTTGGCGATCACCCGCCGCGACCGCGACCAGCTTTTCTGCGTGCGATAAGCGAACTCACAGAACACCCGCGCCGGTTTTCCCGTGCGCCGATGCTCTTGTTTGGCTGCCTGCATGGCGCGGCCGATGATCCGTCGCAAACGCTTGTTGCGCGCAAAGCCAAATACATAGTCGACATCGTTGTTTTCGCACCAAGCCAGCAGCTCCTCCCGGCAGAAGCCCGAGTCCGCGCGCAGAATGATGCGGGTCTTCGACCACCGGGCGCGGATCTGTCGCACGATGCGCTGCAGTTCTTCCAGACTTCCTGCGCTCGCGTCGATGTTCGAGGGCCGCAGTCGTGCACCTAGCAGATGATCTCCGCAGAACACATACAGCGGCAGATAGCAGTAATGCCCGTAGTAACCGTGGAAAAAACGCGCCTCTTGCCGTCCGTGCAGCGGCGTGTCCGTGGCGTCTAAGTCCAACACGATCTCACATGGTGCGCAGGGGTGCGCTTCCAGGAAAAGATCGACCAGCAGCGTGTCCAGTGCTTCGGCCGAATAGCTGATCTTGTTGTAGCGTTCCATTTCAGGGCAACCAGCGGGTGTCAGTTCCAAGCGATTCAGGGTGCTCTTACCGGCCAGCGGCTCTGCCAAATCTTTCTTCCCAGCCAACACTCCCAACAGTGGATCCTGCCGTAGTTGCTCGTGATCGTTCAGGTCTTCATAGCCCAGCGCCAGCCCATAGATGCGCTGCGCCAACATTTCTTCCAGCCGATGCTCGATCCGTTCTGGCTGGCGGTAGTCGGTAAAGCAAGCCGCTACACGCCGCAGCAACCCGATCTTGCGCTCGGCCTGGCGCAGCAGCAGTGATCCACCCTCGGTGGTTAACCGATCCCCTGTGAACTGCCCCACGACTTGACGTGAAAAATGTGCTTCAAATGGGAAGAGAGTCTCGCTACACTCTGTCATTGAAAAGGCCTCTTTTCCTGGGACTTTAACTACGTCTGAACATCGCAGTTATGCCCGAGAAGGCGGCCTTTTTCCACTTCTATTTAACCTTTTGTTCTTATCCCTCGTGAGATTTCCGGGCTAGGAACCGAAGTCGAAGAACTGGCACATGCGGCGGAATTTTTCGTAGCGGG
>Ga0335085_10015097_pt1 | contig 11222 bp, 9 predicted proteins | sample Lox_Sample_45_FD_206712 | JGI IMG/M metagenome (GOLD analysis project Ga0335085, IMG submission 206712) | Soil microbial communities from Loxahatchee National Wildlife Refuge, Florida, United States - Lox_Sample_4.5 | ecosystem: Environmental > Terrestrial > Soil > Wetlands | place: USA: Florida... | reverse complement strand
AGAATATCCTCCGGGCGCTCGCGCAGAGGTGGAATTTCGATGGTGATGACGTTGAGCCGGAAAAACAAATCCTCGCGGAAATTTCCGGAGGAGACCAGCGTTTGCAACCGCTTATTGGTGGCGGCCAGGATGCGCGCTTCGCTGCGTAGCGGCCGCGTGCCGCCGAGGCGGGCATATTCGCCATCCTGGAGAACATGGAGAAGCTTGGCCTGCAGCAACGGGCTCATCTCGGCAATTTCGTCGAGCATCAGAGTGCCCTGGCCCGCGAGTTCGAATTTGCCGGGCTTTTCGCGGAGTGCCCCGGTGAAAGCGCCGCGCTCGTGACCGAACAGCTCGGACTCGAGAAGATCGGCGGGAAGGGCGGCGCAGTTCACTTTGATAAAAGGTTCGTCGCGGCCGGACTGGGCGTGAATGTAGCGGGCCAGAACCTCCTTGCCCGCGCCCGATTCGCCCAGAATCAGAACCGGAACGTCGGCGCGCGCCACCTGATCGCAGATTGCCCTGATCTGGAGCATGCGCTTGTTCGAGGAGGGAAAGGCCGCTTCGGCCGTGGGACGATCGAGATCCTGGGATTCGGCGGGGAATTGCTCGAGCACGCGAGCGATGGCCCGCTCCAGGTCTTCTTCATGAAGCGGTTTCAACAGATAATCGCAGGCGCCCAGGCGCATGGCATTAACCACGGTGGGAACCTGATCGACGCCCGAAAAAACAATGGCCGGGATTCGTTTCCCGAGTTTTTCGAGTTGGGCGAGAACGTCCAATCCTCCGACGTGCGGCATGCGAATGTCGAGCAGGAGCAGGGCAGGACGGGGTGCGGAAGCCAGGCGGCGGACGGCCTGCTCGCCGGAATCGAGCGTCTGCACGTCATAGCCGCGAAGAGTGAGAAAGTCCCAAAGATAATTGCGGGTACTGTCGTCGTCGTCGACGACCCACACGCTGATCTTCTCCGAGGTCGAGTTGTCTGCACGCATCGGACGCTGGTAGTGCATTCCACTTACCTTTAGCGTTCTCGGCGTTCTCTGGCGCGGCCACTATCCGGAGTAATGAGGGGAAGGCGCACTGTAACGTTGTACAATCCGGCGCGGCCGAAATCGGCGGAAGCGCTACCGCCGTGCAAGCGCAAGATCTCACAAGGCATGGCGATGTCGGGCAGGGCCGTGGCGCCGGCCGGCGGCTCCGCGGAACCCGAGGCGGCCGAGACTCGCATCGTGAACTCGTCTTCTTCCCGGCGAGCGTACAAGTCTATGGTACCCCCGGACCGGGAAAATTCGACCGTAGCGGCGAGCAATTTATGCACGGCGAGACTTAGTTTCGCCCGGTCGCCCGTAGTTGGGGCCGGTCCGCTGAATATATTCTCGTTTAGATGTAACGTTTTTTCCTGAACGCGCCAATAATTAATGATGGAGTGCAACAATTCCCTAAGATCGATAATCTCCAGATCGAGGTCTTCGGGCGCGGGAAACTCCTGAAGGCTATTTACGGAAACGGCTAACTTATTTATATTTTCGAGAATTATAGTCAAATAGCGACGCTGCGTAACGGTTACACCTCCGGCCTTCTCATCGATCAGAAGCTTGGTATAGCCGCGGGCGGCGAACAACGGCCCGCGCAGATCGTGAATGACGTGCGAAAGCCAATGAACATGGATCTTGCGCAAAGCGTCGTGAGTATTGACAGGAGCTTTTCCTGAATGTTCCACTCGCGTCAAATCCTCCGTTCCGATGCGGGCGAGAACCTCACAATATCCAGAAAAGAGGCAGGCCCCGAGAGAAGCTTACCTTACGGTTGGGCGATCCGCAATCCTGGCGTAAGTGGAGATTCTGGAAGTTATCCGTTTGACAACTGGAAACAGATGCTAGCTTGTTGTATGCTTCTTTCTGTGGTTCGAAACGTATGTAACTTCGGCCACACGATAGTAACGTTTTTCGGCATCGGGACCGGATCCATTCCACGATTCACGCGGGCGGGCAGGAAACAGCCTGGGGCGCGTGGCCCGTCACATTCATGAGGGTTCCCATTCTCAAGCAAGGCGATTACGTGATCGCCTCCATCCAATCCGCTCTCAGCGACGACGATCTGGTGCAATTGCGCGACGATCTGGCGGCTCACGTCGGGCGCTATCGTTCGAAAGGGGTGATTGTCGACGTCACGGTCCTGGACGTCATGGATTCGTTTGCCACGCGCACGGTGCGGGACCTGGCGCAAATGGTTCGCCTGCGGGGCGCGCGGACCGTGATTGTAGGGATCCAGCCGGAGGTCGCGTTCGCGATGGTACAGCTCGGGCTGGAATTGGGTAATGTCGCCACCGCATTGGATCTGGAGGAAGCGCTCGCGCTGCTGCGGAATGAAGCGAAGTGAGCTCCATGGCAACGCGGATGCGCGTCCCCGCCAGATTGCGATCGCCCGCGACGCTGACATTGTCGAGGCGCGCATGGCGGCGCGCGCCCTGGCGGCGGAAGCCGGGTTTGAAGGGGTCGATCTGGTGATGATCGCGACCGCCGTCTCGGAAGTAGCGCGGAATATTATCGAGTACGCCAAGCCGGGAGAGCTGGCCCTCGCGATCATCAACAACGGCCACCGGCGCGGGCTGGAAGTGATCGCGCGCGATCAGGGTCCCGGGATTGCCGACGTGGGACGCGCGCTCGAGGATGGCTATTCGAGCGGGCGCGGCCTGGGACTGGGCTTGCCGGGGGCGCGCCGATTGATGGACGAGTTCCAAGTGGATTCCAAAATCGGCCGCGGGACGACGATCACCATGAAGAAGTGGTTGCCATGAATGGAGGCCAAAATACGCGTCCGGTGATGCAATGCGCGGTTTCGGTGATTACCCACCAGGGCGAAGCCGAGTCCGGGGATCTGCATCTGGTGAAGGAGTTTGCCGGCGGCGCCCTGGTGGCGGTGGTGGACGGAAGCGGGCACGGAAGCGAAGCCGCCGCGGCGGCGCGGATCGCGATCGCCACGCTGGAGGCGCAGCCGCAGGAGGACGTGGTGACGCTGGTGCGGCGGTGCCATGAGCAACTGAAGGGCACGCGCGGGGCGGTGATGAGCCTGGCGTCGTTCGCCCGCCGCGAAAATACCATGACGTGGCTGGGGGTGGGCAATATCGAGGGCGTGCTACTGCGAAACGCGAACGGCACCACGGGCGGCAATGCGGAAGGGCTTCTGCTGCGCGGCGGACTAGTGGGGTACAAACTCCCGGGGCTGCAGGCGGTGGTGACCGGGGTCTCGCCGGAGGACACGCTGATCCTGGCCACCGACGGAATCCGGCCGGATTTCGCGGGCGGCGTGTCGGCGTCGGCGGACGCGCACGAGATGGCGGAACGCATCGCGGCCAATCATTCCAAAGGCACCGATGACGGATTGGTTTTGGTCGCGAGATACCTGGGGCCGTGATGAAGCCAACGGTGAAAGAGCTGGGCGAAGAATATACCGCGGCGATGCGCGATTACCTGGCGGGCCAGGGCGAGGCGGCGCTGCGCCGCGCCTACGAAGCGGGCCGGCGTGCGCTGGCCGGAGGAATGGGCGTCCTGGAAATGGCCGCGGCACATCAGGAAGCCGTCCTCAGCGCCGTTCGCGAGACGCCGGGAGAGAAGGGGAAGGCACGCGCGCTCGCCCGGGCGATGAGTTGCTTCGCGGAGAGTCTTTCACCGTTTGAGATGGTCCTGCGCGGCGTCCAGGAGTCGAACCAGCGCCTGCGCCACGGTCTTCGGGAACTGGAACGGGCCGAGGAGCAACTGCGCCGTCAGAACGAGAAGTTGGCGGCCGCGCGCGATGCCGCCGAAAACGAGCGGCAGCGATATCGAAAACTGTTCGAATTCGCTCCCGATGCGTATCTGGTCACGGGGATGGACGGATCGATCCAGGAGGCGAATGATGCGGCCGCGGCACTGCTGGGCACGGCAAAGGATCGACTGGTGGGCCATTCGCTGACGGGCTTCGCCGCGGAGCCGGAGCGGGACGGCCTGGCCGAGGTTCTGCGGCGCATCCAAGGGGGCCAGACCGAGCGGATCGAGGATTGGCACGTCGCGCTTCAGCCGGAGCAGCGCGCCCCGTTCGCAGCCGCGGTGACCGTGCAGGCCGAGCGAAGCGCTGCGGGTCCTGGGGATCTGCGATGGATGATTCGCGATGTGACCGAGCGCAGACGCGCGGAAAAGGAGCGCACCCGATCGCTGGTGGGTTCCGCCAAGGCGGAGGCGGCGCGCCGGATGGAGTTTCTGGCGGAGGCGAGCGCGGTGCTGGTGGGATCGCTGGACGTCGAAGGCAGTCTGGCGAACATTGCCCGCCTGGCCTTGCCCTTCCTGGGCGATTGGTGTTTCGTTCACGTGGCCCAGGGTGACGGAAGGCTGCGTCAGTCCGAAGTGGCTTTCGCCGGTGAAGCCGACCGCGAGTTTACGGAGCGGCTGAAGCAAGGTACGCTCTTCGCCGCACGCTGGGAGGATCTCCCGGCCAAGGGTCAGATCGTCGACCCGGTGACGGCGGAGTGGTGTGAATGGGCGGCGGAAGACAGAATGCACGCCGAGTTGCTCGCGCAATTCCGGGGAGGCTCCGCCATGCTGGTCCCGCTGCGATTCCAGGAGCGCCCGCTGGGTATGCTGACTTTCGTAGCGTCGCCGGGCTCCCGACGATATCGCGCCGAGGACGCCTCTCTCGGCGAAGATCTCGGACGGCGCTGTGCGCTTGCCCTGGAAAATGCAAGGCTCTATCACGAAGTGATTGCGGAGCGGGATAAAGCGGAAAAAGCAAGTCGCGCCAAAGATGAATTTCTGGCAATTTTAAGTCACGAATTGCGAAATCCGCTGATGCCGGTGATCGGCTGGACGCGGATGCTGCGAAATCACCCTCTGGTCGGACAGGATCCCATCCTTTCCGAGGGTGTCCGCGCCATGGAAAGGAACGCGCAGACGCTGGAGCGGCTGGTGGGGGATTGTCTGGACCTGTCGCAGATCTCGGAGCGAAAGATTCGCCTGGAACGAAAGCCGGTGGATTTGAATCAGATCATCGCGGCCTCTGTGGCCGCGGTGAAGGATTTGGCGGCGGCGAAGGAAATCCGGCTCACTCCGAAACTTCTGACCGAAGGGGCGCTGCTGCTCGGCGATTTCGCCCGGCTCGAACAGGTGGTGATGAATCTTCTGGTCAACGCGGTGAAATATACCGGGCGGGCAGGAGCCATCACGGTGCGCTGCGCGCGGATCGAGGGCGAAGCCGAGATCGAAGTGACCGATACCGGCGCGGGAATTGACCCGGCATTTCTGAAACAGATTTTCGAGCCTTTCCGCCGCGGCTCCAATTCCTGGCTGACGCACCAATCGGGCCTGGGGCTGGGGCTGGCCATCGCGCGGCAGATCGTGGAGATGCACGGCGGCCGCATCTGGGCGGAGAGCAAGGGCGTGGATTCCGGCAGCACCTTTCGCGTGCGCCTGCCGATGGCGGCGATCGCCGCAAGCGAGGGCGCCTGTGAATTGATCGTCATCGGGAAGCCGGAAGGGCGCAAGGGGATTCGAATTCTGGTGATTGAGGATTCCGAGGATATTATTTTTCTATTAAAAATCGAGTTGGAAGCGGCGGGACATATTGTATATACGGCTTTGGACGGGAAAGCGGGCCTGGATCTGGCGAAGCTCAGCCGGCCGGACCTGATCATTTCCGATATCAAGATGCCCGGTATCGATGGCTACGAACTGATCCGGCAGATCCGGGCCACTCCGGGCCTGGAAGGGACGCCATCGATCGCCCTGACGGGATTCGGCGCGAAGGCCGATTTCGAGCGGGCGATTGCGGCCGGCTTCGACGCCTGCGTCAACAAGCCCGCCGAGCCTCGGGAGATTACCATGCTGATTGGAAGACTGACGGAGAAACGAACTGCGAGTCGAGCCTGAAGGGAGTCCGAGGGGATGAGCAGACGGAGGGGAGAGATCATTGTTATGAAAAACAGTAAACAGCAAAAGCCGGCGTTACCGGAAATCGCGCGCACGCCAGGAGCCGGCGAACCCGCGACCCAGGCGCTTCTGACGGAACTGGTGGCGCATCTCCGCCAGAACCGCACCCAGCTTCGCGAGGAATGGGCGCGAAGAATTACTGAATCGCGGCTGCTGATGGCCATGACCCAGGAAGAAATCTTTATCGAAGCGACCGCGGTATATGACAACTACGTGGCCGTGCTCGAAACCGGCAGCGTGGAGGCGCTGCAGGAATACGCCCGCGACCTTTCCGAACGGATCATCCCGCGCGGCGTCGAAACGCACGAAGTGCTGGGCATTGTGCTGCTGCTGCGCGACGTGCTGGCCCGGTCGCTGTTTAAGAAGTACCAGACCGATTTCGGTATGTTGAACCGCGTGCTCGATGCCTACGAGCCGGCTGCGAACCGCATCGCCAATACCGTCGGCGTGAGCTTCGTGCAGGAACGCGAGCGAATCATCCGCCAGCAGCAGGAAGCGATCCGCGAGCTATCGACTCCGGTGCTTCAGGTCCGCGAGCGGCTGCTGATTCTGCCGATCATCGGCGTCATCGATCCGCAGCGGGCACGGCAGCTCACCGAGCAGCTGCTGCGCGGTATCCGTGCCAATCGCGCCAAGGTGGTGGTGATCGACATCACCGGCGTTCCCTCGGTCGATTCGACCGTCGCCAATCATTTGGTGCAGACCGTCGACGCCTCGCGGCTGATGGGCGCGACGGTCATCGTCACCGGCTTGTCCTCGGAGATTGCGCAGACGCTGGTGACCATTGGCGTCGATCTCACCAAGATGAAGACCGTCGGCGACCTGCAGGGCGGGATCGAAGAAGCCGAGCGGCTGCTGGGATACGAGATCGTCCGGCCGACAGCTCAGTCGGTGTAGAAATGCAGGAGAGCCGTCAGGCGGTAACCTGTGATCCGGAACTGGGCGCCAGCCGCGGACGCCTCAAGGCTGCTAAGCCGGCGGGGCTGAACGCGGGCACTTCCTGGCCGGACGTCCAGCGCTCGCTCGGCCGGTATTCCGGAACGATGTCGCGGATGTGATCGACGATGGCCGTTTCCCGCCGTCGTTCGAGCAGAATTCGCAACTGATGGATCCAGGCGGTAATCGATCTCCAGTCGGGCGAAGTGTGCTGGAAGATCTGAATTTTGTCGTGATCGGTGGGCAGGATTCGCTCCGCCGGAAGATTGGTTTCTTCAAAAAGCTTCTCTCCCGGACGAAGGCCGGTGAACCGGATATCGATATCCTGATAGGGCACCAATCCGGCCAGGCGAATCATATTCACCGCCAGATCCGTGATCCGGATGGGCTCTCCCATATCCAGGACGAAAATCTCCGACGAAGTGCCCATGGTGGAGGCGCGAAGCACCAGCGAAACCGCTTCCGACGCGGTCATGAAGTAGCGCTGAATATCGGGGTGGGTCACGCGCACCGGGCCGCCCGCGGCAATCTGCGCCTGGAAAATGGGCACCACGCTGCCGTTGCTGCCGAGAACGTTGCCGAATCGAACCGAGACGCACTTGGTACTGCGCCCCTCGCGCGAGCCGGGAGCCGCCGAAACGATCAGTTCGCAGACCCGCTTTGTGGCTCCCATGACGCTGGTCGGATTTACGGCCTTATCGGAAGAAATCATCAGGAAATTGGGCACGCGGTGTTTATGGACCGCTTCCATTAATTGCCAGGTGCCGATGATGTTGTTGTAGACGGCCTCCAGAACGTGCGTTTCCATCATGGGAACGTGCTTATAGGCGGCCGCGTGGAACACGGAATCGACAGCGTGCTGGTCGAAGACCTGCGCCAGGCGCTCGGCGTCGCGAATGTCGCCGAGGGCGGCCACCAGCTCGAGGTCGGGATACTTGTCGCGCAGCTCACAGTCGATGCGGAACAGGTCGCTTTCGGCCTGATCGAACGTGATCAGTTTGGACGGGGCGAAGCGCGCCACCTGGCGGCACAGCTCGGAGCCGATCGATCCGGCCGCGCCCGTCACCAGCACGCACTTGCCGGCCAGGCGAGCCCGGACCGGCTCTTCGTCGAGCTGCACCGGCGGCCGCCCCAGCAGGTCCGTGACGGAAACCGCGCGAATCTGCTCGGCCAGAACCTTGCGCATCAGAAGATCGCCGAGGCCCGGAATCGTCTTGCAGGGCACCCGGGCGGCCTGGCAATGCGCCACCGCGTCGCGCCTCTGGCGTCCTGAAGCGGAAGGCATGGCGATGACGATCTCTTCCACTCGCGTGCGGCGGCGGTTCAGGCGGGCCACGATGGAAGCCGCCTGCCGGCCCGGCCCCAGAACGCGGACTCCCATCAGCGCGGCCCCTTGTTTCGCCGCATCGTCATCCAGGAATCCGACGACGTGATACCCGAGGGACTTGTTTCCGCGAATTTCACGAAGCAGGATCGCGCCCGCCGCGCCGGCGCCGTAGATCAAAATGCTCTTTCGTTTGGGCCTCGGCTGGCCCCAGTCCGACACGTCGCAATAGAAGCGTCCAGCGTACCTCATCAGCACGCTCAGAAATGTGCAAGCCAGTAAATCGATGAGACAGACCGAGCGCGGAAACACCGGCCCCACCGCCAGGCGCACGGCAATCGAAAACGCGGCGGAGGCCAGCAGGTTACTGGTGAACAGGCGTCGCAGGTCGGAGACTTCCGCGAACATTCGTAGATTGCGGTGCAATCCCGATAAGTAAAAAATCGGAAGCTTGATCAGAACGGCGAACAGAAGTCCCTGAGCCAGAAGCGGCTCAACGGATCGGGGAATCGACAGCTCAAAACGAAGAAAGAATGCGGCCGCAAGCGAGAGTAGAATGACGGCGAGATAGCCGGCCAATCCGGCTACTCTCGAAAAACGAATGCGCTGTATCATGATTCGATTACCTGACTCTGGAAGCGTCGCCTAGCCGACCTCGCTCAGGGCGAAATGCGTGCGGGCGCGCGCCGCCGTCACGATGTCCCGGACGGAGCTGGCGACGTAGTCGATCTGTTCTTCCGTCATCGCCGGATAGAGCGGCAGGGATACCAGGCGTGGATAGGTGTCCAGCGCCACGCGGCAGGGCCGCTCGCCGAGCGACATCCGCGCGAAGAGCGGATGGCGGGGTATCGGAATGAAGTGCACGCTGGTTCCGATTCCGCGGCGGCGCATCTGCTCGATGAATTGCTGGCGATCGATGCGCAGACGGTCCAGGTTCAATCGCAGCATATACAGATGCCACGCGTTGCGGCAATTCCTGCGATCCGGCGGCAGCTCGATTTCTTCCAGATCCTGGAAGGCGCGATTGTACAGCTGCGCGTAGCGGGTGCGGATCGCCAGAAAGGATTCGAGCTTTCGCAATTGATGAATCCCCAGCGCGGACTGGATGTCGGACAGGTTGTATTTGAATCCCTGTGCGACCACTTCGTAATACCAGCTTCCCTGCTCCGAGTAGCGGTTCCAGGCGTCGCGGCTCATGCCGTGCAGGGAGAGCATTCGCATGCGCGACGCCAGCGATTCGCGACCCGTGGTGATCATGCCGCCTTCACCCGTCGTCATGTTCTTGGTCGCGTAAAAACTGAAGGCGATGGCGTCGCTCGAAGGCGCCGTGCCGGATTCGTCGGACATGCCGATCGGCCGGCCCTCATATTGGGCACCGGCGGCGTGCGCCGCGTCCTCGATTACGAATATGCCGTGGCGGCGCGCCAGGTCCCAAATCGCCGTCATGTCGCACGGCAATCCGGCCAGATGCACGGGAACAATGGCGCGCGTCCGGCGGGTGATCGCCCGGCCGATCTCTTCAGGATCGATATTGCTGTCCGCCCCCACATCGGCCAGCACCGGTTTGGCGCCCACGTGCAGGATGGTGTGTACGGTGGAGCAGAAAGTCAACGGCGTGGTGATCACCTCATCGCCCTCTCCGATTCCCAGGGCGGCCAGCGCGACATGCAGACCAGCCGTCGCCGAATTCACCCCGATCGCGTGCGGCGACTCTACGTACTCCGCGAACTCCCGCTCGAACTGCGCGGTTCGTGGGCCGGTGGTCAGCCACCCCGATCTCAGCGTCGCCTCGACTTCGCGAATCTCCTCCTCGCCGATCGACGGCACATGAAAAGGAATGAAGGATGGTTCAGACATTCACTTGGCTCCTTGGAGCAGCCGGCTGTAGACGCCGGCGCCTTAAAGAAATGGTTCTTGCTACGGGGACCTCGATCGATCCGCGCGCGCACGGCGGAGAATGGCGCGAGTGAAGCTCAGGTTGCTGGTCTTTAGAACGGTCGCCAGATGGCGACTCCGACTGCCGCCGACAACATCGCCTCGGCGATCTTTACACCGGCCTGCTTCGAACTGCTGAAGGGCACCAGCAGAATATCGTCCGGCCGCAGGGCGATGTCTTCCGCCTTGCCCTCCTGAATTCTCTGGAGATTGACGGGGATTTCCTTTCGCTGGGTCGAGCCATCCACCAGGCGCAGAACTTTGGCGTGCTGCGGCTTGGGTTGTGGACCCAATCCCTCGGCCATCGCCAAAGCCTCCAGCGCCGAAATCGAGTTGCGATTGGTCAGTAGAATCGGTCCCGGCTTCTTTACGTCGCCGATCACGGAGATACGATCCGCCACCGGAACCGTGATGACATCATGCGGCTGAATCAGGATGTTGTCTGCCGGATTCCTGGCCGCCAGCAGATCGGGAATCCTCAATGTCGCCACTGTGTACTTTCCGGTCGAATCGAGCCTCGCATCGGCCAGAGGGATCTTCCCGCGATCCACCTCCCGCGCAATTTTGATGGTCGAGCCGGCATCCGGGCGCAGACCGCCGGCGAGCGCGACCACTTCCATCAGCGTTTTGTTGCCCTGCAACTGGTGCACGCCGCTGGTGTTTACGGCCCCCATCACGGTTACCGGCTGGCTGCCGTATTCGACGATATCGATCGAGACTTGCGGGCGCAGAACCATTTTTTTCATGCGCTCGATCAGTTGCGTTCGAAGCTGCGTCAGCGTCAGGCCGCCGGCCTTCACCCTGCCGACCGTCGGCAGATCGAGGTATCCGGCGGGATCGACGCGGTACGGCTTGTCGGTAATTTCGTCGAAGCCCAATGCCCAAATTTTCAGTTGGTCGTCGGGTCCTAGTACGTACTCGTGCGGCTTGGGCGGTTGAGCGACCGCCAGCGGCGCCAGCATCAAGGCCAGGACTCCGGCCAAGACGAATTTCATTCCATCCTCCTCATGCCACGCCGACACAATCCGCGTCGATCTCCAGCAGCACGGATCTTTGCAGAAGCGATACGGAAAGCACCAGCTTCACCGGCT
>Ga0335085_10015096_pt1 | contig 11222 bp, 3 predicted proteins | sample Lox_Sample_45_FD_206712 | JGI IMG/M metagenome (GOLD analysis project Ga0335085, IMG submission 206712) | Soil microbial communities from Loxahatchee National Wildlife Refuge, Florida, United States - Lox_Sample_4.5 | ecosystem: Environmental > Terrestrial > Soil > Wetlands | place: USA: Florida... | reverse complement strand
CGGGCGGCTGACGGAAACGGGGATGTCCCTGGGCACGCCGCACTACATGAGCCCGGAGCAGGCGACGGCCGAGAAGGAGATCACCGCCCGCAGCGACGTCTACTCGCTGGCGTCCGTCCTGTACGAGATGCTGACGGGCCAGCCGCCGCACGTCGGCGGCTCCGCCCAGCAGATCATCATGAAGATCATCGCCGAGGAAGCGCAGCCGGTCACGAGCCTCAGGAAGTCGGTGCCGTCGAACGTCGCGGACGCGGTGGGGAAGGCGCTGGAGCGGCTGCCCGCGGACCGTTTCTACTCCGCCGCGGAGTTCGCGCAGGCGCTCAAGGACCCGCGCTTCGCACTGGCTGCCGTGCCGCCGGGCGGGCGCGGCGCTTCCGCGGCTCTCGCCGGCGCCTGGTGGCGCGACTGGCGGCCGTGGGCGGTCGCAGGCGGGCTCGCCGTGCTGGGTGTCGTCGTCGGGCGGTTCGTCTCGCAGGCGCAGCCGCAGGTTCCCGTCGAGGCGCGCTTCCGGGTGCCCGTGGATCCGACGCGCCGTGTCACCGGCGCGCCGGTGAACACACTCGCGCTCTCGCCCGATGGACGCACCGTGGTCTATGTCGGACGGGTCGGCGGAGGGGCGGGCTACCAGATGTACGAGCGGGGGATGGAGGAGCTCGACGCATTCCGCGCAATCCCCGGCACCGAGGACGGGGCGTGGCCCGTGTTCTCCCCCGACGGGGCCCGGCTGGCATTCGTCGCGCCCGGGGGCGCGCGGTTCGTGTCCGTGCCGTTCACGGGCGCTCCCCCGACGACCGTCACGCCGAACATCGCGGCACAAACCCCCGTGGTCTGGCTCGACGGCCGTTCCCTGGTAGCGACCGACAACGCGGGGCGGCTCGTGCGTGCAGGGCTCGACGGGAGCGTGACGACGATCGCGAGCCCCGACACCGTCGCCGGGGAGCGGTTTCTGTTCGCGCAGGCGGCGCTCCCCGACGGGCGCACCGTGCTCGTGATCACCTCCAAGGGCACTGGCTCCAGCGGCCCGGTGATCGCCTTCGATGCCCGAACCGGCACCCGCACGCCGGTCCTCCAGACCGAGGTGGATGGCGTCTGGTACGCTCACCGGACTTTGCTGTGGCACCTGGCGAGCGGCGCGCTGCAGGCAGCCCCGTTCGACGCGCGCCGGCGCAGCATCGCGGGGCAGACGGTCACGCTGGCGGAAGGCGTCCGGCAGGCGATCGGCGGCAGCGGCCAGGTGGCGGTGTCGGAGGCCGGCTCGCTGGTGTACCTGCCGGAGCTGCCCCTCAGCCTCACCTTCCTCGACCGGGTCGGACACCGCGAAGTGGCGGCCCAGGGCCACCGGTTCCACAGCCCGCGGTTCTCGCCGGACGGCGGGCGGCTGGTGCTGGATTTCCTCCAGCAGGGCTCGCGGGACGTTTGGACCTTCGATCTCAGGCAGCGCACGCTCTCGCGCCTCTCGTTCGAGAACGACGGACACGATCCCGTCTGGTCCCGCGACGGGCACTGGGTCTACTACGTGCACCATACGGGCATCTGGCGGCGGCGCGCGGACGGCGGCGGAGTTGCGGATTCGGTCTATCAGGGGAGTTACGCTCAGGCCCTCGAGCTGGAGCCGGGCGGGGCGATAATCGCCGCGGCCAACGGGAGCAACGGCAGCTACGACCTGGAGCTGCTCTCGGCCGCGACGCCGCCGGCAGTGACGCCGCTCCTGGCGACGCCCTATGGGGAGGAGGCCGGCACGCTCTCGCCGAACGGCCGCTGGCTCGCTTACACGAGCGACGAGACGGGGCGCGACGAAATCTACGTGCAGCCGTTCCCCGGCGGCGGGGCCAAGGTGCTCGTCTCGCGGGGTGGGGGGACCGAAGCCCGCTGGAGTCCCGATGGGCGCACTCTCTACTACCAGGGAGAGCGCGACGGCAACCCGTACCTGATCGCCGCCGCGGTCACCTCGGGGGCGGACTTCAACGTGACCAGCCGCACGCCGCTGTTCGACGTCACCGACTTCGAGCCTGCGGAGCCGCACGCCAACTGGGACGTCTCGCCAGACGGCAAGCGGTTCGTCATGGTGGACCAAGGCGCGCTGACCGAGATGGTCTTCGTCCTGAACTGGCCGGTCGAGCTGCGGCAGCGCTCCGGCGGCGTCTCGCGGTGAGCGAGCCGACCGCCCGCCTCGCCGCCGCCCTCGCCGACCGCTACCGCATCGAGCGGGAGCTGGGGCAGGGCGGCATGGCCACAGTCTATCTCGCCAACGACCTGCGGCACGACCGCCCGGTCGCACTCAAGGTCCTCCGAGCGGAGCTGGCGGCCGTGATCGGCGCCGACCGGTTCCTCACCGAGATCAAGACCACCGCCAACCTCCAGCACCCGCACATTCTCCCGCTGTTCGATTCGGGCACGGCCGACGGCTTCCTCTACTACGTGATGCCGTACGTCGAAGGCGAGAGCCTGCGCGACAAGCTGACGCGGGAGAAGCAGCTGCCCGTGGACGAGGCGCTGCGCCTCGCGGGGGAAGTGTCGAGCGCGCTGGACTACGCGCACCGGCACGGGGTGGTGCACCGGGACATCAAGCCGGAGAACATCCTGCTGCACGAGGGGCAGGCGCTGGTCGCGGATTTCGGCATCGCGCTGGCGGTCTCGACGGCCGGCGGGAAGCGGATGACCGAGACCGGGATGAGCCTCGGCACGCCGCACTACATGAGTCCCGAGCAGGCGATGGGCGAGCGCGAGATCACGCCGAAGAGCGACGTCTACGCCCTCGGCTGCGTGTTGTACGAGATGCTGCTCGGCGAGCCGCCGTTCACGGGCCCGACGGCGCAGGCGGTGGTCGCGAAGGTCCTGACCGAGAAGCCGGCGCCGATCGTGGCGCGGCGCGACCGCGTGCCGCCCTACGTCGAAGACGCCGTGCTCACCGCACTCGAGAAGCTGCCGGCCGACCGGTTCTCGAGCGCGGCGCTGTTCGCCGAGGCGCTGCAACGGCCGGACGCTCGGACGCACGGACGCACGGAGGCACGGGGGCCACGCCCCGCGGCCGCGCCACGGTGGGCCTTCGTTGCCGGCGGCCTTGGTCTCCTGGCCGTCGGCATCGCCGCAGGCATCGCCATGTCGCGGCGCGGCGGGCCGCCGATCGCCGGCTTCGGCACCGCCACGAAGGTCACCTACGATCCGGGCCTGGAGATCATGCCGGCGCTGTCGCCGGACGGGCGCTCGGTCGCCTACGCGGCGGGCACCTCGGCGGCGCTGCGGGTGTTCGTCCGCCCCGTCTCCGGCGGGCGTGCGATCCCGCTCACCAATGACAGCGCGGCGGTCGAATGGGCCCCGTCATGGTCGTCCGACGGAGCGCGCGTGCTGTTCCTCGCCCGGAGCGGCGTGTTCAGCGCGCCGTCGTCCGGCGGCGAAGCGCGTCCGGAGGTCCCTCCGCCGGCGGCCGGGTACATCTCATCGGCGGAGTGGTCTCCCGACGGCAAGTCGATCGCATACACGGTGGACGATTCGATCTTCCTGTGGGCCAATCAGCGCCGCGAGCGTCTGGTCGCGATGGTCCACGATCCCGCCCTGTGCCGCTGGTCGCCGGATGCGAGACTGATCGCGTGCGCCTCGGGCAATTCGTTCTACCTGTCGCCCGGCACCGTCTTCGCCAATCTCTCCCCAAGCCGGATCGTCGTCGTGCGGGTCGGAGACGGCGCCGTGTCGACGGTGACGGACAGCACGTCCCTGAACCAGAGCCCGGCGTGGTCGAGCGACGGACGCTGGCTCTACTTCGTCTCCGATCGCGACGGGCCGCGGGATATCTTCGCGGTGCGCATCGGCTCCGACGGCCGTGCCGTGGGAGCCCCGGTCCGCCTCACGACCGGTCTCGGCGCGCAGTCCATCTCCCTCTCGGCCGACGGCTCGCGGCTGGCATACGCGCCCTTCACGGCGACCAGCAACATCTGGTCGCTGCCGCTCCCCGTAGGGCCCCCGGCCTCGTCGTCGGGCGCGGTCCAGGTCACCGCTGGCGACCAGATCATCGAGCAACCGAACGTCTCGCGGGACGGCAAGTGGCTGGCGTACCACTCAGACCTGACGGGCAAGGGACAGGTGTACCGGATCGCATTGCCCCACGGCACGCCAGAGCGCCTGACGAGCGATGCGTACGACGACTACGCGCCTTCAATCTCGCCCGACGGCCGGGAAGTCGCGTTTCATTCCTGGCGCGGCGGATCGCGCGACATCTACGTGCAGCCGCTCGACGGCAGCCCCGTGCAACAGGTGACCTCCTCTCCCCGGCAGGAGTGCGTTGCGCGGTGGAGCCCCGACGGTACCGCTCTCGTCTTTGGCGACCTCAACCCGCCCGGCGGCATCTGGATCGCGCGTCGACGGCCTGACCGGAGCTGGGGGACGCCCATCCAGCGCCTGGCGTCCGGCTATTGGCCGGACTGGTCGCCCGATGGGCGCTGGCTCGTCTACAGCCACGAGCTGGTGGGAGGAGCGATCTCCATCCTTCCGGCGGACTCGGGGCCGGAGCGGATGCTGCTGGATCCGGCGCGAGCGGCCGGCGTGCGCGGCGAAGTGCCGGCGTGGAGTGCCGACGGGAAGACCATCTACTTCAAGAGTCACGACGCACGGGGAAACGCCTCGATCTGGGCGATCCCGGCTGCCGGTGGCACGCCGAGGCTTCTGGTGCGCGTCGACGATCCGAGCCGCCCCTCCTACCGTCCGGAGATCGCCATCGGGGGAGGTCGGGTCTTCTTCACCATCGATGACCGCCAGAGCGACGTGTACGTGATGGAGGTCGTCAAGCGGTGACCGCGCCCGGCTCGCGCTGCGGCGCGCGGGCGCACATCTTAGCTGGTCCGTTCAGCCCAGATCATCCTCCGGAGTCGTGCATGACCTTCCGCCCGGCAGCGCTCGCCGCTCTCGCCATTCTCGCCCCGGCCGTCCTTCCGGCCCAGTCCACCCGCCTCCTGCACCAGCCCGACGTCAGCGCGCGCTACGTCGCCTTCGCGTACGCCGGCGACATCTGGCTGGCGCCGCGAGCCGGTGGAGACGCGCGACGCGTGACATCCTCGCCCACGGTCGAGCGGGACCCCCATTTCTCGCCCGACGGGAAATGGCTCGCCTTCACGGGAGAGTACGGCGGTAACGCCGACGTCTACTTGGTCGGCGTGGACAGCGGCACGCCGCGCCGGCTGACCTGGCACCCGGGCGCCGACGAAGTCCGCGGCTGGACGCCCGACGGGCAACGCGTCGTCTTCGTCTCCTCACGCACCGGCGTGCCTGACGCCGAGCCGAAACTGTGGACGGTCGCGCTGGCGGGGGGCCTGCCGGAGCCGCTGCCGGTGCCGCGCGCGCAGGCGGGCGCGGTCTCGCCCGACGGCCGAGCGATCGCCTACCAGCTCGTGCGCCCGTGGGAGATCGAGATGCGCAACTACCGCGGCGGCCAGAACCAGCCGATCCGCGTGCTCGACCTCCAGACCCACGCGATGCAGAAGCTCCCGTGGACCGACAGCCGGGACCAGCAGCCGGTGTGGCTCGGCTCCACCATCTACTTCATCTCGGATCGCGACTGGACGAACAACGTCTGGGCGTACGACACCGGGACCCAGACGCTGACGCAGATCACGCACTACAGCGACTACGAGGTCGAGAGCGTGAACACGGGCGACGGCGTGGTCGCCTACGAGCAGGCCGGCGACGTGCACATCTACGACCCCGCGGCACGGACCGACACCAAGCTGGACGTCCACGTGTCGGGCGACTTTCCGTGGGCGATGCCGCACGCGGTGGACGTCGGCAAGTCACTCACCGGGCCGCAGCTCTCGCCCACCGGCGTGCGCGCGCTGTTCGAGGCCCGCGGCGACGTCGTCACCGTGCCGGCCGACAAGGGCACGTGGCGGGACCTGACCCGCTCCTCCGGCGTGGCGGACCGCGCGCCGATCTGGTCGCCCGACGGGCGCCAGATCGCCTGGTTCAGCGACGCCTCGGGCGAGTACGAGCTGATGATCGGCGATCAGGACGGCCTGACGCAGCCGCGCGCCGTCGCGCTCCGGCATCCGACGTACTTCTACGCTCCGGCCTGGTCTCCCGACGGCAAGAAGATCCTGTTCAGCGACGCCGAAATGGACCTGTGGGTGGTGGACCTGGCCTCGGGGCGGCAGAGCCACGTGGACCAGGACAACTACACCTGGCCCGACCGCGACATGGCGCCGGCGTGGTCGCCGGACTCGCGCTGGATCGCGTACACCAAGCGCCTTCCCGGCTCGCAGTTCCACGCGGTGTTCGTGTACGACGCCGTCGGCGATTCGACGCACCAGCTGACCGACGGCCTCTCCGACGTCATCGCTCCCGCGTGGGACCGGGGCGGCAAGTACCTCCTCTTCCTCGCCTCGACCGATTTCGCGCTCAACACCGGCTGGCTCGACATGAGCTCCTTCGACCGTCCGGTGCAGCGGGGCGTCTATCTCGCGGTGCTCTCCAAGGCCGACTCGTCGCCGTTGCTCCCGGAGCAGGGGGACGAGCCGTCGGACAGCGGCCGGGCGAAGCCGGACACCAGCGCGCGCCGCCGCGGGCACGATTCCGCGACGGTGCACATCGATTTCGCCGGTATCTCGCAGCGAATCCTCTCGCTCGACGTGCCGAGCCGCGACTACGCCGGCCTCAGGGCGGGTGCCGCCGGCCAGTGGTTCTATCTCGAGCGGGTGCCCAACCACGCCGACGTGCTGCACCGCTACGATCTCAAGGAGAAGAAGGCGATCGACTTCGTGGGCGCGGCGGCCGAGGAGTACGCGCTCTCATTCGACGGCAAGAAGCTCCTCTATCAGGGCGCGGGGTCGGATGGCGAGCCGAGCGGCCGCTGGGCCGTCGTGGACGCCGGGGGACCGGCGCCGGCGCCCGACAAGGGCGTGCTGGCCACGACGGGTCTCAGGATCGACGTGGATCCCGTGGTGGAGTGGCGGCAGATCTTCGACGAGGCTTGGCGCATCGAGCGCGACTACCTCTACGTGGCCAACCTGCACGGCGCCGACTGGGCGGCACTCAAGCGGAGGTACGAGCAGCTCCTGCCGCACGTGCGGCACCGCGCGGACCTGACGCAGCTCCTCTCCCAGATGCAGGGCGAGCTGACCATCGGGCACAGCTTCGCGGGCGGCGGCGACCTGCCACGCGCCGACGCGCTCCCGGCCGGGCTGCTCGGCGCCGACCTCGAGGTGGCGGACGGACGCTATCGGATCCGGAAGATCTACACCGGCGAGAACTGGAACCCGGATCTCCGCGCACCCCTCTCGGCGCCCGGGGTGGACGTGCGCGAGGGCGACTACATCCTCGCGGTGAACGGCCGCGACCTCGCGCCCCCGGAGAACCCGTACGCGCCGTTCGTCGGCACGGTGGGGAAGCAGGTGCAGCTGCGCGTGAACGGGCGCCCGACCGTCGAAGGCTCGCGCCTCATCACGGTGGTGCCGATCGCCAGCGAGGCGGGGCTGCGCACGCGGGCCTGGGTCGAAGGCAACCGCCATCTGGTGGACTCGCTTTCGAACGGCAGGCTGGCCTACGTCTACGTGCCGAACACCGGCGGCGGGGGCTACACCAGCTTCAACCGCTACTACTTCTCCCAACAGGAGAAGCAGGGCGCCGTCATCGACGAGCGCTTCAACCACGGCGGGAGCATCGCCGACTACATGGTGGACATCATGAGCCGCCAGCTCCACGGCTACTTCAACCAGCGGCTCGGGGACCGCTACAACGCGGTGACCGCGCCGGCGGCCGCGATCTGGGGGCCGAAGGTCCTGCTCATCAACGAGATGAGCGGCTCCGGCGGGGACATGTTCCCCTACATGTTCCGCGAGATGCACATCGGGCCGCTCATCGGCACGAAGACGTGGGGCGGGCTGGTAGGCTGGGGTGGCGAGCCGCGGTTCGTGGACGGCGGCTACATCAGCGCGCCGAGCACGGGCTTCTACAACCCGGACGGGCAGTGGGACGTGGAGGATGTGGGCGTGGCCCCGGACATCGAGGTGGAAGAGGATCCGGCGCAGCAGCTCGCCGGCCACGACAACCAGCTCGAGCGCGGCGTCGCGGAAGCGCTGCGGCTGCTCCAGGAGAATCCCGTGCGCCTCAAGGGCGAGCCTCCGGCGCCCGACCGCGTGCATCCGCAGAAGCCGTGACGGGGAAGGAGCCGCACTGATGGCCGATCTCGACCGCCTGACCGCGGCCCTCGCCGACCGCTACGTCATCGAGCGCGAGCTTGGGGCGGGCGGGATGGCGACCGTCTACCTCGCGCGCGACGTCAAGCACGAGCGGCAGGTCGCGCTCAAGGTGCTGCGCGCGGACCTCTCGGCCATCCTCGGCGGCGAGCGGTTCCTCAACGAGATCCGCGTCACCGCGAACCTCCAGCACCCGCACATCCTCCCGCTGTTCGATTCGGGCGCCACTGAGGGGCGGCTGTTCTACGTGATGCCGTACGTCGCCGGCGAGACGCTCCGCCAGCGGCTCGAGCGCGAGAAGCAGCTCCCGATCGACGACGCGGTGCGCCTTGCGCGCGAGGTCGCCAGCGCGCTCGACTACGCCCACCGGCAGGGCGTGATCCACCGGGACGTGAAGCCCGAGAACGTGCTGATCCAGGACGGCACCGCGCTCGTGACCGACTTCGGGATCGCGCTCGCGGTGAGCAACGCGGGCGGCTCGCGGCTCACCGAGACCGGGCTCTCGCTCGGGACGCCCTACTACATGAGCCCCGAGCAGGCCACGGGCGACCGGGCGCTCGACGCGCGCACCGACGTGTACTCGCTCGGCGCGATGCTGTACGAGATGCTGACGGGGGACCCGCCGTTCACCGGCTCGACGTCGCAGGCGGTGATCGCGGCGGTGATGACGGAGGAGCCGCGCGACGTCGCGACGCGGCGGCCGCGCCTCGCGCCCCACGTGGCGGAGGCCGTCCACAAGGCGCTGGAGAAGCTGCCGGCGGACCGGTTCGCAAGCGCGGCGGAATTCGCGCGGGCGCTCGAGGGGCCGGCGGCCACGACCGGGCGGTTCGCCGCGGCGCCGGCGCGGCGCGCGCGTCGGCGCTGGATGCCGGCGGCGCTCGCCTTGGCCGGCGTCGTCGTCGGGCTCGCGGCGGCCCGCGTGCTGTTCCCGACGCACGAGATACGGGAGACGCGCACGCGGCTGACGTTCACGGGCGACGCCAACGCCCCCGCGGTGACCAACGACGGACACTGGCTCGCCTACATCCGCGGGACCTGCCGGCGCTCGGGTTCGGCGTGCGACGGCGACCTCGTGGTGCAGGAGCTGCCGCGCGGCCTGCCGAGCGTGGTGGTCGCCGGCGCCAGCGGCCTCGTGGATCCCACCTGGAGCCCGGACGGCGCGAACCTGCTGGTCTACATGCGGCCTTCGGGTGGCACCGCCGGCCTGTACGTGGTCCAGCGCTCGGGCGGACTGGCGCGCAAGGTCGCCGACGAGGCGGCCGCCTACGATTTCGCCGACGATCGCACGGCCGCATACTGGCGCCGCGGCGCGAAGGCGGTCCGCCTCGTGGATCTCTCGAGCGGCGAAGTGAAGGACAGCATCGTCATCGGCGACGGGCGCTGGGTGGTGAGCAGCCTGAGCTTCAATTCCGTCAATCACGACCTCATCTGGTTCTCCGGCATCCTCGGCAGCCGGTTCCACCAGGGCATCGCCGACCGGCACGGCCGGATCCTGGACACGCTCAACGGCCCTGGGGGCGGCGGGTGGGCCCCGGACGGCCGCAATGTGATGCTCGTGGCGGTCGGGGCCCAGTCGAGTCTGCGGCTGGTGCGCCAGCCGGTAACCCGGTCGGGGCATTTCTCGGGTCCTCCCGCCGAGGTCGTCTCGGGGCTGAGGCAGGACCAGCTGACGGGTCTCGCGCTCACGGCCACGGGGTACGTGATCGGCGACGCCGGAGTGACGACGGATGTGTGGGCCTTCGCACCCGGCGGTCCCGCGCGGCGCCTCACGCACAGCTCGACGTGGTACTTCGCGCCGGCGGTCTCTCCCGACGGCAAGACGGTGGCCTACGTCAAGCAGGACGCCTGGGGTGCCAACGTCTACACGGCGCCGACCGCGGGCGGCACGGAGAAGCCGGTGAGCGCCGACTCCGGCATCCGGCAGGTCCTGACGTGGACCGCCGACGGGCGGCGACTCTCGGACGTCCTGCTGGCCGGTTCCGGCAGCGGGGCCATCACGCAGGAGATCGCGGAGTTGGCGACCGGCCAACGGCGCCCGCTGCCGCTCGAGCCCGGCCTCGTCATCGTCGGTTGGCTCCCGAACGGCGGGCCGCTGGCGGCGCAGATCGATGGCCGCGGCCTGGCGGTGCTCGACTCCGCGGGGCGGACGGTGAAGCGGCTGCCGTTCGGCGACACCCTGTCCGCCGCCGGCGGCATAGGTCTCTCGCCCGACGGCGCCGAGGTGGCGCTGGCGGTCCCCGGAAGCGGGGTCATCCGCGTGGTCGCCATGCGTCTGGCGGACGGCGCGGTGCGGCACGTCTCGGACATCCCGCCGCTGCCGAGCGTCCACCTGCTGCTCGAGACTTGGGCCTCCGACGGCTTCATCTACTTCTCGCGAGTGGTGGGAGTGGGGCAGGCCGAGCTGTGGCGGCTCCCGGCGCGGGGCGGCGCGCTGGCGCGTTCGTCCGCGCTCCCCGTGGCGTGCGCCCAGGGCACGATCTCGCTCTCGCGCGACGCGCGCACCGGCGCGTGCCTGGTGAGCGACGACCGGCCGGACTTGTGGCTGGTGGAAAGACGGTAGCAGTTGGCGGTTGGCAGGTGGCGGGTGGCCAAGGCGCCGCAGCGGTTCCTCCTGCCACCTGCCACCTGCCAACGCATCACTTCCGCAGCTTCTCGAAGAACTCCTTCCGCAGCTTGGCGACCTTCGGCGCGATCACGAACTGACAGTAGCCCTGGCGCGGGTTCTGCCGGTAGTAGTCGCGATGGTACTCCTCGGCGGGATAGAAGACGTCGAGCGGCACCACCTCCGTCACGATCCGCCCCTGCCAGGCCCCGGACGCCGCGATCTCGGCGATCGCCGCCTGCGCGGCCGCCTGCTGCGCGGGTGAGTGATAGAAGATGGCCGAGCGGTACTGGGTCCCGACGTCGGCGCCCTGGCGGTTGAGCGTCGTCGGATCGTGCATCGTGAAGAAGATCCGCAGCAGATCGCCGTACGACATCACCGCTGGGTCGAACGTCACCTGCACGACTTCGGCGTGGCCGGTCGCCCCGGTGCAGACCTGCTCG
>Ga0335085_10015095_pt1 | contig 11222 bp, 11 predicted proteins | sample Lox_Sample_45_FD_206712 | JGI IMG/M metagenome (GOLD analysis project Ga0335085, IMG submission 206712) | Soil microbial communities from Loxahatchee National Wildlife Refuge, Florida, United States - Lox_Sample_4.5 | ecosystem: Environmental > Terrestrial > Soil > Wetlands | place: USA... | reverse complement strand
CGAGCTGCGTCAGCCGGTTGTGAAGCTCACGCAGTGCGCTGATGAAGCTGCTTCACCGCGGGCCGAAGTGATCGTGGTACAGGTCGTAGCACTCGGTCGCGAGCGTGCGCTTCTTGTAGAACGACAGGTAGTGGGCCCACGCCTGGAACAGCACGGCCTTCCGGCGGAGACTCGCCGAGTTGAGGTAGTACTCCTCGATGATCGAGCGGGCGTTGCGGAAGATGTGGGCGTCGCCCTGGAACTTGGCCGCGCAGTGCACGAGCATGCGGATCAGCGCGTCGGGCTCGCCGGAGCGCTGCTGGTAGGAGCGCACCAGCGCCACCGCCCGGGAGGGATCCTGGGCCGCGACAGCGCGCTCCAGCTCCGCCAGCAATGTCGATGCGGACACCTTGTCGGCCCATTCGCGGAACGCGCCGTACTCCGGCCTGGCCACCGCCGGATCATCCGGGTACCAGTCCACCTCCCGGATCGTGTCGGTGACGAACCACGCGCTCAGGTACACCGCCTTGGGCTGATGGGTGTGCTTGAAGTTGCGGAGCCAGAAGTTGACGACGTTGGCATAGTCGAAGGCGTGCATCGGCACGGTGTAGGCGACGGGCGTGCGGAGCCGCTCGACGCAATGGGTGGCGTGGGCGATCATCACCATGTCGGCGATGGCGGTCAGCGCTCGCCCCTGCCGCAGGAGCGCGGTGATGGCGTGCGTCACGGCGATGGGATCGCCGGCCATGATCTGCGCGATCAGCTCGTCCTGCTCGTCCTCGGTCAGCGGGGCGGTGTTGGTCTCGTGCAGCCGGTACTGGGCGCCTTTGAAGGTGATGCCGAGCAGGAAGCTCGCGTGGTCGTAGAGCGAGTGGAAGATGGGCGCGTTGCAGAGGTCCGGGACGCCGATGTAGAAGTACGGATGCGCCTCGTCCCAGCCCACCCAGTCGGCGATGTCGAGCATCGAGCGCGTCCGGATGGCCTTGTGTCCGATGTGGCGCACGCGGCGGAACGAGTTGAACTCTTGCTGGTCGATGATGGCCGCGAACAGCAGCTCGTTGCGCACGCGCTCCCGGAGCTCGGGCTTGGCGGCCAGCCCCAGGAACAGGCGGTACGCGGTGACCTTGTCGCCGTCGACGATCGCACGGAACATGCGCTGAAAGCGCTCGTCGACCGAGCCCTCGCGGAGCGGCGCCTGGTCCTCGAAATGACTGTGGAGCGCCTTGTTGCTCTGCAGGACCTCCTCGGCGCACTTCTCCTGCTCGCGCGCGTAGTGGCCCGGGAACCCGCACTCGAGCTGCGCCCACACGTCGAGCCCCTGCGGGACGTACCAGACGGCCTGGGCCAGCGTCAGGTACTTCTCGCGCTCGGAGAGCCAGGGCTGCAGTCGCATGCCGGCCCGGACGCCGAGGATGGTGTGGTCGTAGTTGACGTTGCGGAACTCGCCGTTGGGGAGGAGCTTGTGGTGGGCCGGCACGTGGAGGTACGGCGCCGCGGTGGCCATCACGTGGGTGGTGATCCGCCCGGCGTCACCGGGAGCGGCCGCGACCAGCCGGCAATAGGCGTCGGTCGCTTCCCGGTACTTGCCGTCGAGGATGAGGTCGTCCATCTGCTGGAGCAGCGCGGTGTCGGTCGCGGCCATCGGTCGGCTCCTTCCGTCGGTCGTCAGTGGCGCGGGCGCGGGGTCACCCCGAGCACTTGTACCGCGGCCGTGGGCGGGAGGCAAGCGCCGTGCACTCGATGCGCGCGTTGACGCCGGGAGCATTTTCAGCCAGGCTGACGGGGCTGGACTCGGGTCCTGACGGTTCACGGAGGCCAACGGAATGTATCCAGGCAGACATGCCCGGGAACGCGCCGGACAGGCGGCGTTCATCATGGCGGGCAGCGGGCAGACCGTCACCTACGCGGAGTACGAGGCACGCACCAACCGCCTCGCGCACCTCCTGCGCGCCCATGGCCTCGAGCGCCTCGACCACTACTCGATCTTCATGGAGAACAACAGCCGGTACCTCGAGGCCTGCGGGGCGGGCGAGCGATCCGGGCTCTACTACACCTGCATCAACTCCTACCTCACCCCGGACGAGCTCGCCTACATCGTCAACAACAGCGAATCGAAGGCCCTGATCACGTCGCGCGCCAAGCGCGAGGTGGCGATGGCGGCGATCCGCCGGTGCCCGAAGGTCACGCTGTGCCTGATCGTCGACGGGACCGGCGACGACGGGCCGTTCGTGGACTACGCCACCGCGGTGGCGCGCTGGCCCGACACGCCGATCGCCGACGAGAGCCTCGGCACCCCGATGCTCTACTCCTCGGGCACCACCGGCCGGCCCAAGGGCATCCTGCGCCCGCTGCCGGAGAACCCGCCGTCGCAGCCGCTGCCGCTGTTCGACTTCCTGGTTCGGCTGTGGCGGTATCGCGACGGGATGATCTACCTGTCGCCGGCGCCGCTCTATCACTCCGCGCCGCAGGCCGCGGTCTCGCTGACGATCCGGCGGGGCGGCACCGCGATCATCATGGAGCGGTTCGATCCCGAGGCCTACCTCGCCCTCGTCGAGCAGTATCGGGTCACCCATACCCAGCTGGTGCCGACGATGTTCTCGCGGATGCTGAAGCTGCCCGAGGACGTGCGCCGTCAGTACGACCTGTACTCGCTGGAGATCGCGATTCACGCGGCGGCCCCCTGCCCGGTGCCGGTCAAGGAGCAGATGATCGAGTGGTGGGGGCCGATCGTCCACGAGTACTACGGCGCCACCGAAGGCCTCGGCTTCACCGCCTGCGACAGCCAGGAGTGGCTGGCCCATCGCGGCTCGGTCGGCCGGGTGCTGCTGGGCGACCTGCACGTCCTCGACGAGCACATGCGGCCCTGCCCGAAGGGCGTGCCCGGCACGGTGTGGTTCAAGACGGCGACGCCGTTCGAGTACTTCAACGATCCGGTCAAGACGGCCGAGGCGCGCTCCGCCGACGGCACGATGAGCACGGTCGGCGACGTCGGGTACGTCGACGACGGGTTCCTCTACCTCACCGACCGGGCGACCTTCATGATCATCTCCGGCGGCGTGAACATCTACCCGCAGGAGTGCGAGAATCTGCTGATCACCCATCCCAAGGTGGCGGACGCCGCGGTGTTCGGTGTGCCGAACGCCGACCTCGGCGAAGAGGTCAAGGCGGTCGTGCAGGCGATGCCGGGCGTGGAGACCGGTCCCGACCTCGAGCGCGAGCTGATCGCGTTCTGCGGACAGCACCTCGCGCGTCAGAAATGCCCGCGCTCGATCGACTTCGAGGCCGAGCTGCCGCGCCTGCCCACCGGCAAGCTCTACAAGCGCGTGCTGCGCGACCGCTACTGGGGCGACAAGCAGAGCCGGATCGTCTGAAGGAGCGCCGATGAGCGAGCCGCGCCCGACATGAACGACGACCGGCATCCCGGCCTCGACGTGGAGGACCCCTGGCAGGCGGTGGAGGCCTGCTTCGCCCAGGAATGGACAGACGGCCTGCCGGTGGTGCCGCCCACCGCGGCCCTCGTGGAGCGGATGCTCGCGGGCGGGCCGTGGCGGGCCGACACCGTGCTGCTCCACGAGCCGGTGCGCGACCGCGCGGTCACGGCGTGGCACGCTGCGATCAATGCCGTCATGGCCGGCTGCCGGCCGGAGTATTTCCCGGTGGTGGGCGCGGCGCTCTCCGCCATCGGCGACCCCGCATTCATGCTCCACGGCCCGGCGACGAGCACCGGTGGGGCGGCCCTCATGGTGATCGTCAACGGGCCGGTCCGCGAGGCCATCGGGCTCCACGCCGGCGGCAACCTGTTCGGCCCCGGAGTCCGCGCCAACGCCACCATTGGCCGGGCGCTCCGGCTCGTGCTGCTGAACTGCCTCGACTGCCGTCCCGGCGTGCTCGACCAGTCGACCCAGGGCTGGGCCGGGAAGTACACGCTCTGCTTCGCCGAGCACGAGGCGGCAAGCCCCTGGGAGCCGCTGCACGTCTCTCGCGGCTTCCGGGTCACGCAGTCGGCGGTGACCGTCTTCGCGGCGGAGTCCGGCCACAACGTCCTCGTCCACGCGGCAAGCGAGCCCGAGACCCTCCTCGTCGCCTTTGCCGACGCGATGGCGGGCCTCGCGAGTCTGAGCCCGGGCCGCTCGGTCATCGTCCTGGCGCCGGAGCACGCGCAGCACCTGACGCGTGCCGGCTGGTCGCGCGCGCGGACCCGGGAGTGGCTCTACGAGCACGCCCGGCGGCCCCTCGCCGACCTCAAGCGGGCGGGAAAGGTCGAGGCCCAGTTCCTCGTGAGCCCCGAGATGCGGCAGTGGCTCTACGCGCGCGCCCCCGGCGGCGCGGACGCCGCCCCGAGTACGCCCGACGCCCACGCGCGCGTGCTGGCCGGCGACGCGGCCATCTCCGTCCATCGCGGCCTCGGCCCCGACGATATCCTGCTCTGCGCGGGCGGCGGGGCCGCGGGCGGGCACAGCGCCTTCTTCCCGTCCTGGAGCCGCGGTCGCAGCGTGCCCTTCGTCACCAAGGAGGTTCCCACATGACACGCATCCTCGATCCGACCCTGCGCGCCGTGCCGCCCCGGACGGCGGCGCGCGCCCCCCGCCCGCCGCGCCTGCCCGGGGCGACGCTCGGGCTCCTCGCCAACGGAAAGACCCACGGCATGGTCTTCCTCGAGCGCGTGGCCGAGCACCTGCGGGCGCGCCATGCGGTGGGGGAGCTGGTGCACATCACCAAGGCGAACGCGAGCGCCCCCGCCCGGCCGGAGGACGCCGCCCTGCTCGCCAAGAGGTGCGCGGCCGTCGTCACCGCCATCGGCGACTGAGGGAGCTGCTCGTCGGGCAGTGTGCTCGACGCCATCAACCTCGAGAAGCAGGGGATTCCCGCGGTGGCGGTCGTGACCGAGCCGTTCGCGCCGACCGTCGCGGCCCTGGCCGAGCTGAACGGGATGCCGGGCTACCCCTTCGTGGTCGTGCCGCACCCGTTCGGGAGCCTCGACGAGGCGGCCGTGCGGTCCCGGGCGGACGCCGCCCTGGCGAGGATCGAGCGGCTGTTACTTGGGAGAGACGAAGAGCGGTGAGCGGTCGTGGGCTCTAGTGGCCGGGCGCGACCACGTCGTACGTCACCGCGAGCGGCACGTGCACGCCCCCGCGCAGCACCCCGATGGTGCCCTTCTCGCCGCGCTTGTGCCGGCCGACCTCCTGGATGAGATCCGACGCCGCGGCCACCTCGATGCCATCCACCGAGACGATCAGGTCGCCGGCGAGCAGGCCCGCGGCCTGGCCGGGCCCACCGGGGAGGACGCCGGTCACCCGGACCCCGGTGCCGTCGCCATCCTGGACCATGATGCCGAGCTTGACCCGCTCGCCATCGAGACTGCGGTACCGCACGGCCCAGTACAGGTCGGCAGGCCGCAGGGGCAGGGTGGGGACGTCCACCTCCATCAGCCGGTCCTTCGGTACCTCGATGCCGGCCTCGTGCACGTAGGCCTCCACGATCACGAACGGCAGCGGGATTCTCCGGAACAGCCGGCGGGGGATGCCGAGGCCGTAGCGCACGTGGTTGGCCCCGGCAAGCACGAGTAGACGCCGTCCGCGCCCCGCGGGGCTCTTCAGATACTCCGCGGCCGTCGCCGCCATGGTCTCGTCCCACAGGAGCTGCACCCGGTAGAACGCGTCGGCGCTGACCCCTTTCACGTGGCCGCGGGTCAATGCCTCCACGTAGGCTCGGTGGTACGGATCCTGCGCGTCGATCTCCGGCACCTCCCGGGCGGCCTCCGGCGTCATCGCGGCGGGCGGCTGCTCCCGCACCGCCTTCCGGGTGGCCGCGCTCGCGTTGAGCGCGAGGAGCGGGATGCGCTTCTCGCGGGCGAAGCCCAGGAGATCCCGATAGTAGGAGATGTCGCCCCAGCTCTTCTGCCACACGCGCCGGAAGTCGCGCTCGCTCATCTCGCCGCGCACGAACGCGTCGGCGTCGGTCTGGAAGGGCCGCTCGAGCATCTCCAGCCCGAGCGTCACCTGGCCCGGGAAGCAGGCCTCCATCGCCTTCAGCACGGTCAGCTGGACCGCGTGCGCCTCGACGTTGTCGTGCTCCTCGCCGACGTACACCACGGGAAACCGACACAGATAGTCGAGCGCCTCGGACTCGGCGAGAAGCCGGCCGGTGGGCAGATGCAGGATCTCGCCCACCCGCAGCGTTCGCGGATCGACGTAGGGCGACTCCACTCCCAGGCCCGGCGGCGTGGCCGCGCAGCCGGCGAGGAGGAGCGCCAGTCCGAGGTACAATTCCCTCACCGATGCGGGCCCTCGTTGCCGCCGTCCTGCTGCTCGTCGCCACCGTGGCCACCGCCTCCGAGATCGGCCTGTCGGGCGCGGAGGGCCATCCCCGTGCCCGCTTCCCGCTCGCCGTCCAGGCCGCGCCGCTCGGGAATGCCGCGCTCGATGCCGCGATCTGGCGCGCGGTGGACGACTGGAACGTGGTGGCGCAGGAAGTGCTCGGCGTCCAGGTCTTCGTGCGGGGCGAGCACCCATCCCGATGTCACGTCACCATCGTCGTCGAGCCCCGGGTAGCGCCGGGCCGCATGGGCGAGACCAGCATGGAGACCGGGGCGGACGGGGTCATCGCCTGTCCCGTCCGGATCGTGGTCTTCGAGCCGTCGTCTCGAGGCCAGACGGCGGCGGAGACGCTCCTCTACCAGATCGTTGCGCACGAGCTGGGTCACGCGCTGGGGCTCGCCCACACGCGGGATCCGCGCTCGCTCATGTGCTGCGTCAGGGGGAGCGTCGATTTCAACGACGCCATGGCGCGCGAGGCGTACGTCGAAGCCCGGCGCCACCCGGATCTCCGCTCGGTGAGCGCGCAACTCCGGACGCACTACGATCGCTTCTGGAGCGGTCAGACCGGCGCGAAGATGCCGTCGGACCGCTGACCGGCCGGCGCCGCGTCGGCGAGTTGGCCATCCGATAAGCGGTAGTGGGCGTCTGCACGGCGCGCTCGTGGGCGTCAGGCCCAGATACCGGCGATCCGCGTCGCGCAATCGGGGCAGGCTCCGCCCGTGGGCGTCAGCCGGTTCTGCCGGATGTGGTAGCCCACCCGCTCGACGAGCAGGGCCCCGCACGAGGGGCACCAGGTGTTCTCGAACGGGCCCGCCGCGCCCGGGATGTTGCCCGCGTAGACGTGGCGCAGGCCCTCCGCGCGGCCGAGCTCCGCCGCCCTGAGCACGGTGCGGACCGGCGTGCCGTGGCGGTCGGTCATCTTGTAGTCGGGATGGAAGGCCGTGACGTGCCAGGGGATGTCCGGCGAGACCGCGCAGAGGAACTGCGCGATGTCCCGGATCTCCTCTCGCGAATCGTTGAAGCCCGGGATCAGCAGGGTGACCACCTCGAGCCAGAAGCCGCGCGCGTGGATCATCCCGACGGCGTCGAGCACCACCTGCAGCACGCCGCCCAGGCCGCGGTAGCGCCGGTCGTCGAAGCCCTTGAGGTCCACCTTGTAGAGATCCACCCAGGGGCGCAGGTAGTCGAGGACCTCGGCGGTGGCATTGCCGTTGGAGACATAGGAGCCGACCAGCCCCCGCGCCTTGCCGGCCCGGAAGACCTCGACGGCCCACTCGCTGGTGATGAGCGGCTCGTTGTAGGTGGAGGTGAGGATCCGCGCCTGCCGCCGCAGGGCCAGGTCCACGATGTCGTCGGCGCTGACCCGCTCGGGCGCCAGCCCGGCCGCGGGATCGCGCAGCGCCTGCGAGGTCAAGGCGTTCTGGCAATGCGCACAATGGTAGTCGCAGCCGAGCATGCCGAACGACAGCGCGCGGCTGCCCGGGTAGGCGTGGTAGAAGGGCTTCTTCTCCACGGGATCGAGCTGGAGCGCGGCGACGTACCCGCCGGGCACCATGAGGCGGCCGGCCTCGTTCCAGCGGACCTTGCAGATGCCGCGCTGGCCGGGCGGGATGAGGCACCGATGGCCGCAGGCATGACACCGCACCCGGCCCCCGGGGAGCCGCTCGAAGAGCTCTCCCTCGCGGGCCAGCCCCGAGAGGACCTGGTCCAGGGTGGTCGCGCCAGCCATGTCAGGCTTCACTGTACGCCTCGACCGACCGCGGAGGCGAGACACCCGACCCGGGGCCAGGGGAAGGCCGTGGGTGCCGTGTACCCTATACTCGATCCGTGGCGTTGGCCCCCCCGTCGTCGTTCCGGGCGCGCTGGGCGCTCCGGCTCGCGCTGATCGGCTACGTCGGCCTCCTGGCGACCACGGTGCTCGCGCCGGGAGGGCGCGCCGGCGTCGGCGGGGCCGGCTTCTTCGACCTCAGGACCGGGTCCCGCGTGCGCGCGGTGCTGTTCGCCCTGGGCGTGTACGTGTTGCTGGAGACGGTGCGCTTCCTGCCGGTGGGTGTTCTCGCCGTCCTTTCGCTACCCCGGCCGCGCAGCGATCGGTTCAGACTGCTCCCCGTGGCCGCAGTGGCCGGCGCTGGCAGCCTCATCGTCGCCGTCGTCGTGTGCGCGCTCGAGATCGGGCCGCCGTGGCAGTGGCCGGGGCCGTCGGATCTGGTTCTCCCGGCCGTCGGCTGTGTCCTCGGTGTCGGCACGGCCCTCGTGTGGCTGGCCGGCCGCGGGGCGCGGCGCCGCCTGCTGCTCGTCCTGGGCGCGACCCTGCTGGCCGTGCCGATCCTGGCCGGCCTCGCTCTGCTCGCTGCGACCGAGCGAGAGCCGCTCGTCCGGGATAGCCCGGCCGTGACCTCCGAGGAGAAGCGTCGGCTGTACAGGACGCTCACGGCCGGCGCCACGCACTCCCTCAGCCTCGGCAGCCACGACCTCGACCTGCTCCTGGCCTGGGGTCTTCCCGTCGTGCTCGGCGAGGGGCGGGGAGCGGCCCGCGTCGACCTCATGGCATCGCAGATGGCGCGGGTGTCGCTGACCCTTCCCGTCGTCACGCCCACGGGTCGTGTGCGCTACCTGAATATCGTGGCCGGGGCCCGCGTGCAGATCGACCGAGGCCGGGTGAGCGTGGCCGACCCGACCCTGCGCCTCGGGCGGCTGGTCCTGCCCGAGCAACCCTTGCGGTGGCTGGCGCCGGTCATCAGCATCCTTGTCCAGGCCGAACGGCGTGTTCGTCCGGTCCTGGCCGGCGTGGAGAGCCTCGAGATCGACCCCGGCCGCGCGCGTCTGGTCTACCGGCGAATAGAGCTCCCACCGGGTCTGCTCGCCAGCCTCATCTGGGGGACCGGCTCGAACGAGGACATGCGGCTCGCCGTCCGCTCGCACGTCGAGCGCTTGCTGGAGGCCGCCCCGAGCTTGCCCCGTGGCGAGCCCCGCCTCGGGGCCGCGGTGGAGGTGGCCTTTGCCCACGCCCGGGTGCGGTCCGCGACGAGCCCGCCCGTGCTCGAGAACCGGGCCGCGCTCCTCGCCCTGGGCCTCCTGCTCGGGCATCGGCGCCTCGAGGGCTTCGTGGGCCCGGTCATCGGCGAGCGGGACTGGCGGCGGGCCGCGCCGCTGGGCCGGACGACGCTCCGAGGACGCGAGGACTGGACGAAGCACTTCTTCGTGAGCGCGGCGCTCACCGTACTGTCGGCCCAGGCACCGAGCGACGCCATCGGCGTCTTCAAGGAGGAGCTGGACGCCGGGGGCGGCAGCGGGTTCTCGTTCGGCGACCTGCTGGCCGATCGGGCCGGCACCACGTTCGCCCTTCTGGCCACCCGGGACGCCGCCGCGGCGCGGACGCTCCAGGAGCGCCTCGCCGCGGGCTTTCGCGTCGACGACTTCTTCCCCGAGGCCGCCGATCTCCCCGAGAACATCCAGGCCGCCGAGCTCGAGGCGCGCTACGGCGGCGTGGGGGGGCCCCTGTTCCGCCAGTACGTCGCGGAGGTGGAGCGGCGCCTCTGGAGCTGCCCGGCCTACCGGGCCCTGGCGCCCGCCGCAGCGACCAACTAGACCACTTGAGGGAGTCGTGCGGGATGGCGAACGACGCGTCAAGCGGATCGGTCAGGTCTGCTCCCATTGTCGTCTCGTGAACAAGTGGCCCGCGTGGGCCCATAGGGCGCACTCACTAGAAAAATGAACCGATCGCGCCATGGACGCGCGCTCCCGACCGCTGCACTCTCTGCTCAGGCGACTCGTCAGGTATTTTGACTCCTGTGATCCTCAGTCGCGAGAGCCAGTACGGGTTGGAGGGGTTGATCGTGTTGGCCAGACAGCCCCGCGGTCGGGTCATGCTTCTCCAGCAGCTTGCCCAGGCGGGTCATCTACCGGCCGGCTTTCTGGCCCGCACGCTCCAAAGGCTCAGGCGGCACAACCTGGTTGCCTCTCACCGTGGCGCCATCCGCGGCTATTCGCTCGCCAGGCCGGCCCACGAGATCACCTTGCGCGAGATCTTCGAGGCCATCGAAGGCCCGACGGTCTTCCGGCGGTGCATCTGCTCGTCCCGCCGATCCGGCGAGGGCCATCGCTGCCGTCTCCACGACGACTGGGCCCCGATCGGTGCGAGGCTGCTGACGGTCATGGAAGAGACCACCCTGGCGCAGGTGGCCTCGCGGAATGCGAAGCACCGCTGAGTGCTTCGGGGGAACGGCTGTGCACGAGTTGTCGATTTGCTACGGGATCCTGGAGGTGGCCATGGCGGCCCTCGAGCCCCTGCCGCGTCCTCTCCCGCGCGTCGCGCGCGTCACGATGAGGATCGGCCGGCTGACCGCTGTGGTTCCCGACACCCTGCGCCACTACTTCGACCTGTTGACGCTGGCCACCGATCTCGAAGGCGCCGCCCTGATCATCGAGAAGGTTCCAATCCGGGGGCGCTGCGACGAATGCGCGGCGAGCTTCGAGATCGAGACGCTCAGCTTCACGTGCCCGCGCTGCGGCGGGGGACTCGTCGAGCTCTTGTCCGGCCGGGAGCTCGAGGTCGTCTCCCTCGACACCGCCGAGGTGGAGGTGCCCTGTGCAAGTTAACGTGCTCCGCAGCGTGCTGGACGCGAACGACCTGATCGCCAAGGAGAACCGCAAGGAGTTCGACGCCCACGGCTGCTTCGTCATCAACCTCATGTCCGCGCCGGGCAGCGGGAAGACCGCCATCCTGGAGCGCACGCTGCGGGCGCTCGACGGGCAGTTGAGAGCCGCCGTCATCGAAGGGGACGTGCTGGGGACGCTCGATGCCGACCGCCTGGTTCCGTTCGGCGTGCCGGTGGTTCAGATCAACACGGACCCGCACTTCGGCGGGGAATGCCACCTCGACGCGCGGATGATCCGCAACGCGCTTGCCGCGCTCCCGCTCGATGG
>Ga0335085_10015094_pt1 | contig 11223 bp, 10 predicted proteins | sample Lox_Sample_45_FD_206712 | JGI IMG/M metagenome (GOLD analysis project Ga0335085, IMG submission 206712) | Soil microbial communities from Loxahatchee National Wildlife Refuge, Florida, United States - Lox_Sample_4.5 | ecosystem: Environmental > Terrestrial > Soil > Wetlands | place: USA... | reverse complement strand
CACTCACATAGGATGTGGTATCACATACGGGGGCAGGTCACCTCGGGGGGTGAATCTATGAAGAATCTCATCTGTCTATTCTTGGTTGGGTTGTGCCTCGTGGGCGTTGCTAACGCGCAGACTCTTGAGTTTGCGGAACTCGGCGACTTCAAACTGGAGAGTGGCGAGGTCATTCGCGATTGCCGCATCGGCTATCGGACATTTGGCGCACTCAACGCCGACCGGTCAAACGCGATTCTGTTTCCCACGTGGGCGTTGGGAACGACGGAGCAACTCATCGGGAGCATGGGGCCGGGCAAGTTGGTGGACACGACGAAATACTATGTGGTCGCCGTGGACGCGTTGAGCAACGGCGTTTCGTCGTCGCCGTCGAACAGCAAGAGTCAGCCGCGGATGAAATTCCCGAAGATCACCATCCGCGACATGGTCAACGCCGAGCATGAGCTTCTGACGAAGGTGTTGCGCTTGAATCACGTGAAGGCGGTCATGGGGATTTCAATGGGCGGGATGCAGACGATTCAGTGGATGGTGTCGTACCCGGATTTCATGGACAAGGCGATTCCAATTGTCGGCTCGCCGCGCATCACGCCGTACGATTTGGTGTTGTTGCGGGCGCAGTTGCGTGCCATCACAAACGATCCCGGCTGGAACAACGGAAATTACACGAACAATCCCGCGCGGTTGGCCGAGGCCGAATTCCTCGCGTTGATTCTGACGACTCCCGAGGAATACAACCGCCGGATGACCGTCGGGCAAGTGGACGCCGAATTGGAGAAGGCAGCGAAGACCAAGGGCTTCGACTCGAACGACAAGATTCGGCAGTTGGAAGCCATCATGGGCTTGGATGTTTCATCAGCGTTTGGCGGTTCGATGGAGAAGGCCGCTGCCGCCGTGAAGGCCAAGACGCTCGTCATCGTAGCGTTGAAAGACCGCGCCGTGTGTCCGACTCCGGCGTTGGATTTCGCGCGATTGCTGAAGGCCCAAACGCTCGAATTGGAAAGTGACTGCGGTCACATCGCCACGGGCTGCGAGTCGCAGAAGATCAATCAAACCGTCGCCGCGTTCCTCGAATAGCCGTCGAGCTTGATTCACTCCGCAACTGCCGTTAGCCTAGACGCGTGGATTCCATTTACCAGCAACTCGCTGAGCTTCTGGATCGCGGGGAAAAACTTGCGTTTGCAGTGCTCGTTGAGACGAAAGGCTCGACGCCGCAGAAGTGCGGCGCAAAAGCGATCTTTCTCCCTGACGGCCGCATCCTCGGCACGCTCGGCGGTGGTTGCCTCGAAGCCGAGACGCGACAGAAAGCATTGCGCGCACTGGAGACCGGCGAGTCGTTCACCTTCCGCGCCGTGCTCGATGACGATTTCGGTTGGGACGACGGCTTGATTTGCGGCGGCGCGGTGCAGACATTTGTGCAACCGCATCCGCAGAGCCGCGAAGTTTGGCGTGCGTTGCTCGCCGAGCCAGAGACGCGCGAGCGACGCATGCTTGTGACCCTCGTCAGCGGTGAGCACGCAGGCAAGCGCGCGCTGTTCGCTGGCGACCGTCTTATCGTGGGCGACGACTTGCCGGCGGAAACCGTTTCTCAACTCGCTGCGAAATCGGCTGAACTTCTGCGTGAGCCCGAACCAGAGCCAGTGTCGTCTGGCGTTGCGTACTTCGAGCCAATCCTGCCGAAACCGACGCTCATCATTTTCGGAGGCGGCCATGTTGGTGCGGCGGTCGGCAAACTGGCGGCGTGGAGTGGGTTCGAGGTCGTGGCAGTTGATGATCGACAGTCGTTCGCCAACAACGAGCGGTTTCCCAACGCGAAGCAAGTGATCGTGGACGAGCCGGCCAAGGTTGCCAGGGAATTGCGCATCGACCAAGACACGTACCTGTGCATTGTCACGCGCGGCCATCGTCACGACGCGGTGGTCTTGAAGGAAGTGATTCGCAGCAAGGCGGCCTACATCGGGATGATCGGCAGCAAACGCAAAGTGCGCACGGTGATGGAAGGGTTCATCAAAGACGGTGTGTGCACCGCGGAGGAATTTCGCCGTGTTCACTCGCCGATGGGTGTGGCGATTCGATCGATCACCGTCGAGGAGATTGCGGTGAGTGTCGTGGCGGAGTTGATCGCGAAGCGACGCGGCGCGGAACATCCAAACTCGCTTTCGGTCACCAACGCCATCGCCGACAAGCTCGCGCGATGAACGTCGCGGTCATTCTCGCAGCGGGGGAATCACGACGGATGGGCGAACCGAAACAACTCCTGCCGTTCAGTGACAAGACCATGCTGCAGTGCGTCATTGACGCGTTCGAATCCCCAAAGATTGACCAGACGCTTGTCGTGCTCGGCTACAAAGCCGACGAAATCGCGCGACGAATCACAGCAACAGTTGTTCGCAATCCGTACCACGCGCGCGGCATGTTCACTTCGGTGCAGGCGGGTTTGCGCGCGTTGCCAAAGGAAACGAAGCTCGTCCTCATCGCGGTGGGAGATCAGCCGAGACTCAAGCGCGCGACAGTGGAGAAACTAGTCGAGACATTCGAGCGCGAAAAGCACAAGATTCTCGTTCCGTCTATTCATGGGCGACAAGGCCACCCGCTGCTGCTTTCGGCGCGGTATGTGAAAGAGATTCTCGCGATGGACGAGACGTTGACGCTGAAACATTTTCTCGCCAATCATCCCGACGACATCGCGCGGTTGGTTGTGGACGACGAAGGCGTGCTGGTGGACATCGACGACCGCGCGAGTTACGAGAGGGAATTGCGTCGATGACGCGCGCTTTCATGGTTGAATGCGACGACGCCAAATCGTCGGCGCGCGCGGGACGATTGACGACGGCGCATGGCGTGATTGAGACGCCGGTGTTCATGCCCGTCGGCACACAAGGGACGGTGAAAAGCATGTCGCCGGATGAGCTGCGCGAACTTCATGCACAAATCATTCTCGGGAACACGTACCACTTGATGACGCGGCCGGGATTGGAATTAATCGCGAAAGCGGGTGGGCTTCACAAGTTCATGAATTGGGACGGACCGATTCTCACTGACAGCGGCGGGTTTCAGGTCTTCTCGCTGGCGAAGTTGCGAAAGATTTCCGACAACGGAGTCGAGTTTCAATCGCACGTGGACGGCGCGACGTTGTATCTCGGGCCACGCGAAGCGATGGAGGCACAAGCGGTTCTGGGCAGCGATGTTGCGATGGCGTTTGACGAATGTCCGCCGTGGCCGTGCGACCGAGAATACGCTTGCAGATGCGTGGCGCTGACACTACAGTGGGCGGCTCGTTGCCGGGAACAAGAGAGGCCCGGTGGACAATTGCTCTTTGGAATTGTGCAGGGAAGTCTTTTTCAGGATTTGCGCGAGCAATGCGCGAAGGAACTCGTCGCGATGGACTTCGACGGTTACGCGATCGGCGGCGTCAGCGTCGGCGAGCCGGAGCCGGAAATGTTGCGGCAGGTTGAATTCAGCGCGCCGCATTTGCCCGAGGAAAAGCCGCGGTACGTCATGGGCGTCGGCACGCCGCCGCAGATGCTGGAGATGATCGCGCGCGGTGTGGATATGTTCGACTGCGTGTTGCCGACGCGCGCGGGACGCAACGGGCAAGTCTTCACGGCGCGCGGCGCGTATTCGATCCGCAACGCGAAGTTTCGCGAAGACTTCGGGCCGCTGGAGGATGGATGCGATTGTTATGCGTGCCGCAATTTCACGCGAGCATATATCCGCCATTTGTTTTGGGCGAATGAGATTTTGGGATTGCGGCTGATGACGTGGCACAACCTGCGCTTGTACCTCGGCCTGCTGCGACGGGCGAGGGAGGCGATTGTCGCGGGAGCGTTTGAGGAATTTCGGCGAGAGTTTCTCGCCCATTACACGGAAATGAAGGAGACGAATGACGCGATTTGAGATGTTGGCGATGGGAACCCCGCCGGGCACGGAGCAGGACCCGAAGGCGGGGATGTTGAACATGATCGTCATGTTCGCGGTGCTCGGGGTAATGTTCTTTTTTCTGCTGATTCGGCCACAGCAGAAGCAACGCAAGGAGCAGGAGAACCTGCTTAAGAACATCAAGAGCGGTGACCGGGTGTGCCTCACCAGCGGCATCTACGGCATCATCACCAACGTGAAGGATAAGACTTTCATGGTAAAAATCGCTGACAACGTGAAGGTGGAAGTTAAGAAGGACGCCGTCAGCAGGGTCGAACAGAAAGCCGACGAGGGAGTCTCGTCGAATTAGTCACAGCGTTTTCTCATGAACAAACAGCTCGGTTGGAAGTTCGGAATAGTGGCAGCGGTCACACTCGTTTCATTTCTGGCGATGTGGCCGCCGCAAGAGAAGATCAAACTCGGTCTGGACCTCAAAGGCGGCACGTCATTCCTGCTGAAGATGGACACGTCGCAGATCGACCCGCAAGGCCGCGGCGCGGCGCTGAACCAGGCGACGGAGATTCTGCGCAAACGCCTCGATGAGTTTCACGTGGCCGAGCCGCTGTTGCAGCCGGTGGGCAACGATCGCATTCTTGTCCAATTGCCCGGCCTGAAGGAGGAGGACCGCCAGGAAGCGCGTCGGCGCATCGAGAAAACGGCGTACCTTGAGTTTCGGCTCGTGAATCCGAACAATGACGAGCTGCAGGGCCAAGCGCTCACGGATCCGCGGTTTCGACCACCACTCGGTTACACAAATCTCACGCACACGGAGACCCGCGATGGGCGGGCGATGACTCGCTCTTACTATGTCAAGTTGAAGCCCGAGCAGGGACTGACCGGCAAGTACGTCGAGCGCGCCTACGTGGCATACGACGAAATCGGACGTCCGTACATCGCGCTGACCTTCAACAAGGAAGGCGGCGACATTTTCGGGCGAATTACCTCGGCCAACGTCGGACACCAACTCGCGATCATTCTCGATGGCGAGCTTCAGTCCGCGCCGGTTATCCAGGACGCCATTCTCGGGGGCCGGGCGCAGATTACAGGTCAGTTCAGCCTGCTGGAAGCGCAACGCCTCGCGAGCACTTTGGAGAATCCGCTGCAAGCGCCGGTCAAAGTTCTCGAAGAGCGCGGGCTCGATCCGTCGTTGGGCAAAGATTCCATCCACAGCGGCGTGACTGCGGCAGTGATTGGTGCCGCGGCGGTGGTGTCGTTCATGTTGATTTACTATCTGGCGGCGGGTGCAGTGGCGGATGCAGCGTTGGCGTTGAACATTTTGATTACTGTCGGAGTGCTGGCGTTTTTCAAATGGACGCTCACGCTGCCCGGTATCGCCGGAATCGTGCTGAGTATTGGCATGTCGGTGGACACGAACGTCCTGATTTTCGAACGAGTCCGCGAGGAACTCGCCGCGGGGAAACCTTTGCGCACAGCCATCGCGGCCGCGTATGAACGCGCGTTTCGCGTCATTTTCGACGCCCACCTCACGGCGATTCTGACGGGAATCATCCTAATCATGATGGGTGGCTCGGGCCAGGTAAAGGGATTTGGTGTGACGTTGGTCATCGGCCTGTTGGCGAACCTGTTTTCGGGCGTGTTTGTCACGCGCATCGTGTTCGACTGGCTCGTGGTCAAGGGCTGGTTGAAATCGTTCAAGATGCTGCATGTGTTTCGGTTGGTGCCGCACATCAATTTTCTCGGAGTCTGGAAGCTCGCCTTCGCCATCTCCTGGATCCTGATCGCCGCGGGCATGTGGTCGTTTGTGCAACGCGGCGGACTCAAAGTGGGGGAGGGACAGGTCTATGGCATTGATTTCAAGGGCGGCGACGAAGCCACGTTGTCCTTTGCCGAAAAGGTGGACGTGACCAAACTCCGGGACAGCGTGAACAAGATTGGAGTCGAGGCCTTCATTCAGTACGAGAAGCAACTGACCGGCGCGCAAGAGCTGCTTGCCTTGCGGCTCCCCGAGCACACGACGGACAAGGTCGTCTCTCAACTTCAGCAGGATTTCCCGGAAGCTAAATTTGTCGTGACCAGCACCGATCACGTCGGGGCGGTCGTCGGCAAGGAACTGCTACAGCAGGCCATGATTGCGACGGGCGTGGCGCTGGTGGCGATCATGATCTATCTGGCATTTCGATTCGGCGAGTTCTCCTACGGCCTCGGCGGACTGGTGTCACTCGTGCACGATGTGCTGATGACGGTCGGCTGGTTCTGCCTCACTGGACGAACATTTTCGCTGCCGGTCGTGGCCGCGGTGTTGACGCTCATTGGCTATTCGATCAACGACACAATCGTCGTCTTCGACCGCATCCGCGAAAAGAAGAAATTGTCCGGCGGAAGGCTTTCGTACTTTGACCTGATCAACCGTAGCGTCAATGAGACGCTGTCGCGGACGATTCTCACCGCGGGCACGGTGTTCATGTGCGCGGTTTCGCTGTACGTATTCGGCGGGCGCGTCATCAACGATTTCGCCTTTTGCTTCATGGTCGGCGTGCTCACGGGCACGTACTCATCGATCTACATTGCCAGCCCGTGCGTACTTTGGTTCCACCGTACCGAAGGCATGAAAACCAAGTCCTTGGTGAAGAAGGCCGAGCCGGCCAAGGCGTAGCCGGGCCAGAGTGTGAACAAGCGCTGGGTCATCGCGACGCCCGATCCAGCCGCGACCAAAACGCTGGCACACGAACTACAGATTTCAGAACCAATCACCCGCGTCTTGATCAACCGCGGTATCCACGACATCGAGTCAACGCGGAAATTCCTCAACCCACAACTTCGCCAACTCGGCGACCCGTTTGCCTTGTCCGGCATGGAGCGCGCCGTTGAACCCACCCTCGCCGGCATCGAGAATAAGCAGCGCATCGTCGTTTATGGCGACTACGACGTCGATGGCGTGACCTCTACTGCGCTGTTGCTGCGAGTGCTGCGCGCGGCGGGGGCAAACGTCACAGGCTTTCTTCCGCATCGTATGGACGAGGGTTACGGGCTGACGACCGATGGCCTTGCCCGCTGCCTCAAGGAACACGACCCGGAGCTGCTCATTGCGGTGGACTGCGGCACGACTGCGGTTGCGGAAATCGCTGACCTCAAATCGCAGCATGTTGATGTCGTTGTCCTCGACCATCACGAGCCGCTGGCCAGGTTACCAGAGTGTATTTTGGTCAATCCGAAGGTTGTAGACGGCGCGAGCGCACGCAGGCATGCGGCCTACGGAGACCTCGCGTCCGTAGGCGTCGCGTTCAAACTGGTGCACGCGCTGCTAAAACGTGACCGCCGTCTCGCTGACATCATCGACTTGCGCGACCATCTCGACCTCGTCGCGGTCGGCACGGTGGCCGATATCGTGCCGTTGACGGGCGAGAATCGGATTCTCGTGCGCGCGGGCTTGGAACGGCTTCCCTACACACAGAAGATTGGCCTGCGAGTGCTGATGGACGTAGCCGATGTTCCAGACACCGTAAAGCCCTACCACATTGGCTTTCGGGTCGGTCCACGACTGAACGCGGCTGGACGGCTCACTGACGCGATGGCCGCGCTGGAATTGCTGTTGACCGACGACAGCGTACGCGCGGCTGAGTTGGCGAAGCTTTTGAACGACCACAACACCGACCGCCAGCGCATCGAAGAGCGAATCACCGAGGAGGTGCGGGCGATGGCGCGCGAGTTTGAGGGTGATCGCGTCCTGGTGTTGTCAAACTCTGCCTGGCATGCGGGGGTCATCGGCATCGTCGCGTCGCGTATCGCGCAACAATTCTATCGCCCTACGGTCATCATCGGCAAAGGCGGCAAAGGCTCATGCCGCAGCGTTTCGGGATTCTCCATCGTGGATGCGTTGGCGAGCTGCGCAGCGATTTTGGAGAGATTTGGCGGACACGAGATGGCGGCCGGACTGAGCATCGAACCAGAGAGAATCGGTGAACTGCGTCGGCAGCTCAACGAGCACGCCGCGCGAGTCTTGAAGGATGAGAACCTGCAGCCGCAGCTTCACATCGACGCGGTTGTGCGGCTCGGCGAATTGCGAGGAGAGTTTTTCAAGCAACTCGAAGGCCTTGAACCCTGCGGGCAGGGCAACCCTGAGCCGACTTTCGCCGCACGCGGCGTTCGTCTGCGTGGCGCGCCGCGTGTCGTCGGCAAGGATCACTTGAAGTTTTTCGTGACCGACGACGAGGTCAGCGCGGAGGCGATATGGTGGAAGATGGCAGAGCGCGAGTTGCCAAAAGGATCGATTGACGTAGCCTTCAACGCAGGGTTACACGAGTACCACGGTGAGCAAAACGTGCAGTTGAAGGTGCGCGACGTGCAGGCTACCGTCTAAACAGCCTTCAGAATCCGACCGCTCTTGATGCAATTGGCACAGGCCTTGACCTTGCGACGGACGCCGTTAATCACGGCGTGAACTACCTGCAGGTTCGGCTTGAACAGCCGCGGGGTGACCGCGGTCACGTGCTGGCCGATCCCACCTTTTTTCTTTGCCTGACCGCGACGCAGGATGTGATTCCCACGCGCATGGCCCTTGCCACAGATTTCACAGCGTCGAGACATTGAATAACTCCATTCGGTTTGCGAGCCGCGAACAATAGCCAAAGCCCGGCAGCCGCGCAAGGGCAAAGTTCACCCGCTACTGCGGCAGGACGAAGGTCACGTGATAGTAGCGGGCTGGGCCGTTGGTGGCTCCGCCGCTGTCCACAAGATTTGTGTTGGTGATCCCCATCGGCGACACAAAAACTGAATCCACATAGTTGAACGGGCCCGAGGGGCTGGAGCTGGACTCCAAAGTGTAGGTGCTCGTGAACGCGCACTGCCACGTGACACGAATGTCGTCGCCTTCGCGGCTGATCGCCGTGATGCGAAAGGGGTCGTGGGGATCCATCGGGTTAGAGCCGAGGTGATACTCCTCGATGTTCACCAGCCCGTCGCTGTCCGGGTCGCGACCGGCACCGTCGTTGCCGACGCTGCTCAACGGGTCGAGACCGTAGGCCTGTTCCCAGCCGTTCGGCATGCCATCCCCGTCGGCATCCAACGCGGGATCCAGCAGGGTCGCGCCGATGATGACAGTGCTGCCCGCCGAGCGAGTGAACCGGCCGCAAGAGTTGGTCATGACCACGATGTCAGCCACCAACTTAGCGCCGGAAGAAATACTGATGACGCCGGCTCGCACGTCGAGCACGGCATCGTGCGTGGCGTTGGTCACGCAGAGCGTACCGCCCGCGATCGTGACAGTGCCGCTAACCGAGGCGCCGCAATCGCCGACGGTAAGTCGGCGGGAGAACATTGTGCCGCCATTGATGGTGAGTTGGCCGGGCGAGTTTACGCCGACGACACAGGTGACGTTCGTGGTCAGGATCAGTCCGCTGACGAGAGTAACACGGCCGTCGATGAGGAGGTTGGTCGCGCCGGGATCATTTGCAATGCCGTCAAGCGCGAGCGCCGAGCCGGAAACGATGAGGTTGCCATTCGATCCCACCAGGCAGCGGTTGAACACGTGTAAAGGCGTGCTGGTGCCGGCACTGGTGAGTTGGAGCGTGTTGGTTACCATGAACGCCGGGGATGCGAGCATGAGGTTACTGATGACAAGTGTGGCGAGGTTGTTGGTTGTGATGGCGTCGATGGTGCACGTGCCGCCGTTACTGATCACGGTGGCCGTATCTCCCAGCGCGGGTGCGAAGCCGAGTGACCAGTTGGTGCCGGTTTCCCATTTACCGGAGCCCGCGTTCCAGAAATTGGTGGCCGCGTGTGTCGTGAATGTGACCCCGACCGCGACCGACAGAATGCAAAGTACGACTCGCCTCATAACAGCTCCCTTGGGCCGCCCAATCGCCCAGGAGGAAATAGTAAGCCACCGATGGGCTGAGAAGTCCAGCTTTTCTGGGCTGCGCCCGAGGAAGCATCCATCGAATCACCAGTGATCCAACGGACGGCTCGCGGATGACAATGCCGGGGGTTTGCGGTATGCTGTGCGCTTCATGTTGGCCAAACGAGTCATTCCGTGTCTGGACGTGCATGCCGGGCAGGTGACCCGCGGCGTGCAATTCGGCAAAGCCGAAGCCGGCGAGTTGCGCAACGTCGGCGACCCGGTCGCGTTGGCCATGCGGTACAACGAGCAGGGTGCCGACGAGATGGTGTTCTTCGACATCACGGCCAGCGCGCATGGGCGAGCATCGATGATTGATGTGATTGAGCGGGCGGCGGACGAATGTTTCATGCCGCTGACCGTGGGCGGCGGAATCCGCAGTGTTGAGGATGTGCGCGCCATGTTGAAGGCCGGTGCCGACAAGACCAGTCTTAACACCGCCGCGATCGAGACGCCCGACCTGATTCGGGCGGGCGCGGAACGATTCGGCTCGCAGTGCATCGTGGTGTCAATCGACGCGCGTCGGGTGGCGCCGGAGTGCTGGGAGGTATTTTCGCACGGAGCCCGCAAGGCCACCGGGCTGGATGCCGTCGAGTGGGCGCGGCGGGCGGTGACGCTCGGTGCGGGCGAGATCGTGCTCAACAGCATCGATGCCGATGGAACGAAAGCGGGCTACGACATCGAGATCACCCGCCGCATCAGTGAATCGGTCGGTGTGCCGGTCGTGGCCAGCGGCGGGGCTGGCAATCTGGAACACATGGCCGAAGTATTGACGGCCGGCCAAGCGGATGCGGTGCTGGCGGCGAGCATCTTCCACTTTGGCGAGTACACAGTGGGCGATGTGAAACGGTTTCTGAACGAGAAGGGAATCGCGGTGCGGTTATGAGCATTCTTGATGAGTTGAAATACGACAGCCACGGCTTGATTCCAGCCATTGTGCAAGAGTACAGCACGGGCCGCGTCTTGATGATGGCGTGGATGAACAAGGAATCACTGGCGAAGACGTTGGAGATCGGCGAGACAGTGTTTTGGAGCCGCTCGCGCAAGGAATTCTGGCACAAGGGCGCGACCAGCGGCCACACGCAGAAGGTCAAAGACGTGGCATTCGATTGCGACAAGGACGTGTTGCTGATTCAAGTTGAGCAGGCGGGCGCGGCTTGCCATGAGGGCTACAAGTCCTGCTTCTTTCGCAGCATCAGTCGCAACAGCGAGGTTAGGGTTACCGAACCGCGTGTGGCTGATCCGGACAAAGTTTACGGCAAGACATGAGCATCACGCCGTCCAAGGATGAGTTTCTAAGGCTCGCCACGCTTGGTAATCTCATTCCCGTTTATGCCGAAGTTCTGGCGGATGCGGAAACGCCCGTGTCCGCGTACCAGAAGCTGCGCAAGATCGGCCCGTCGTTTCTCTTGGAATCCGTCGAGGGCGGCGAACATCTGGGGCGCTATTCGTTC